>Ga0075623_106_pt1 | contig 77760 bp, 85 predicted proteins | sample RifGroA1_FD_68377 | JGI IMG/M metagenome (GOLD analysis project Ga0075623, IMG submission 68377) | Microgenomates (Woesebacteria) bacterium GW2011_GWA1_39_12
TCGGACCCATAAAGATTTATTTTCTTTTGAATTTTTTGAGAGTCGATGTCGCTTACCATCCAAGTGTATTATAACTTAAGAAAGGTTTGTGATAAAATTTTCGTCTTAAACTTATGGAAATAATAAAAACTGGAAATTTGGAAAAAGTTGTCGACGTTTTGAAAAACGGAGGTCTAGTAATCATGCCAACTGAAACGGTCTACATCGCGGCAGTTGACGCAACGAACGAGCGTGCAGTCAAAAAATTGGTTAAATATAAAAACCGACCCTTTGGCAAACCTTTTTCTGTGGGAACAACCGGTTTAGAAATGATGAAAAAGCATGTAGAGATGAATGAAGCCGCCGAAAATTTGTATAAAACATTTTATCCAGGACCAATCACGATCGTATGCCAAGGAAAACATAAAGTCTCTCCCGGCATAGAATCCGAAATCGGCACGTTGGGAATATTTGTTACCGATCATAAACTAACAATAGACGTTATTAAAAAACTTGGAAAACCAATAACTACAACCTCTGCTAATTCAAGCTATAAACCACGCCCTTTCAAAATATCTAATCTTTTCAAATACTTATCTAAAAAACAAAAAGCATATATTGATCTTGTTATCGACGTAGGAGAAATTCCTTTCCATGAAGCTTCTACTGTCATAGATACAACACTCGACGATCCGGCAGTTCTGCGTCAAGGGGAAATAAAACTTAAAAATAAGGTCGAGGTTTTATCAAGAAGCGAAGAGGCAACACAAAATACTGGAAAAGAGCTTTGGCAAAAATACGAAAAACATCAAGGCCAAAGAGCAATTGTATTTGCACTTGTTGGCCCAATGGGTGCTGGAAAAACGGTTTTCACCAAAGGTCTGGCCAAAGCAATGGGGGTTAAAGAAGAAGTCGTCTCGCCAACTTATGACCTTGAGTTAGACTACAGACTACCGACTACAAACTACAAGCTTATTCATATTGACGCCTGGAGAATGTCGTCGGACAGTGAGCTTGCCGAACTGGATTTTGCGAAAAAAATAACCGATAAATCTGTTATTGCTGTCGAGTGGGCTGACCGCGTCGCCGAAGAAATTCGAAAGCATAATGAGGAGGCGATAATTGTTTGGGTAAAAATTAAGTACTTGCCTCGCCGACTGCGTCTGGCCGAAAGCCGACTCCGTCGAGCCAAAGGCCGAAGCCGTGCGAAGGCGGGTAAAGATAATGACAGATTAATTTCCTGGGGAGTAATTTAAAATAAGTCTTATTTGTCTTACCGCGTCAAACGCGGCCAAGCTTTGCTTATAAGTCATATATGAAAATTCTAGCGATCGACACTTCTTGCGATGAGACCGCGGCTGCCGTAACCGAAGGAACAAAAGTTCTTTCCAATATTATTTGGTCGCAGGCAAGTCTTCATGCAAAATTCGGAGGAATATATCCTTCACTTGCAAAACGTCAACACGAAGAGAGAATCGACTTTGTAATTGAAAAAGCCCTAAAATCTGCTTTTCCTAAAATCACCAATCACCAATCACTAATCACTAATCACATCACCGCGATAGCGGTGACTATCGGCCCCGGCCTTGCCATTGCTTTAGAAGTCGGAATAAAAAAGGCAAAAGAGTTAGCCAAAAAATATAATAAACCTTTGATCGCGGTCAATCATGTCGAAGGACACACCTTGAGCGTACTCGCACGCTCAAGAAATTCCAAGTTTCAAATTACAAATTACAAATTTCCTGCATTGGCTTTTGTTGCCTCCGGCGGAACAACTCAGCTTATTTTAGTAAAAGAAGTTGGAGTATATGAAATAATTGCACAGACTTCCGACGACGCCTTGGGAGAAGCATTGGATAAAGCGGCAAGAATGCTGGGTTTGGGATATCCGGGAGGTGCAATTTTGGAAAAAATGGCTCGCCTCGCAAAAGCTCCGGCGGAGCGGGCCCACCTTCACGATGTTTCGTCGAGGCAAGCTCATTATAATCTTCCTGTTCCAATGATAGGACAGGAAAACAAATTCAAGTTTAGTTATTCCGGATTAAAAACCGCATTTTACAAGTTAATAGAACTAACAAAGAAAAAGGGGTTAGGAAAACAACAAATTTATGATTTGGCTGCGAGTTTTCAAGACAAAGCCTTTCAACACGTTGAAAGAATGATAAAAAAGACCATTGAGGAGTATCCCGTCAAAGAATTTTGGTTCGGTGGCGGAGTGTCTGCAAATATAGAACTAAGAAAACGGATCAGAAACATATGTAAGAACCAAGGTATCACCATGCGCCTGCCCTACTCTAAAAAACTTTGTACTGATAATGCGGCAATGATTGGGGTTGTCGCTTATTTTAAAGCCCAAAGAAAAGAGTTTGTAAAAGATTTCGAAAAAATAGAAAGGGTTCCTCGGGCAAAGATTATTGATGCGTCCCCATAAAGTGGAATCTAAGAATTTTTGAGCTTATCATATGTTTCGAGTATAATTCAGGCATGGACAAAAGATACGATCACAAATTGTACGAGGAGAAGATTTACTCTCTTTGGGAAAAGTCGGGGGCATTTACTCCAAAAATAGATCCAAAGAAAAAACCATACACAATTGTCCTTCCTCCACCAAATGCTTCCGGCAGAATGCATACGGGAAATGTTTTAATGATCGCAATCGAAGACCTTCTTATTCGCTGGAAACGGATGCAGGGATTCTCCACCTTGTGGATTCCCGGAACAGATCATGCCGGCTTTGAAACCCAAATTACTTTTGAAAGAACCTTAAAAGAAAAGGGTAAATCCCGCTTTGATTTTGACAGAAATACTCTTTATAAAAAAATCGAAGAATTTGTTTTGGAAAATAAGGGATTAATTGAAGAGCAAATAAGAAATATGGGCGCCAGCGTTGACTGGAGCCGCTATAAATTTACTCTTGACCCTGACGTTATTGAAACGGTAGTCAACACGTTTGAGAAATTACACAAAGACGGGCTAGTTTACCGGGACAATTACATGGTCAACTACTGTCCAATTTGCGGAACTACTTTTGCGGACCTTGAAGTAAAACATAAAGAAAGAAAAGATCCCCTCTACTTCCTGAAGTACGGACCTTTTAGTCTGGCAACCGTCAGACCCGAAACAAAATTTGGCGATACTGCAGTTGCGGTTCATCCAGACGATAAAAGGTACAAACAATATATTGGAAAGGAAATCGAGGTTGAAGGACTTCTGAGCAAATTTAAATTAACTGTCATTGCGGATACCTTCGTTGACCCTAAGTTTGGAACTGGGGTGGTTAAAGTCACTCCGGCTCACGATAAAAACGACTATGAAGCAGGCCTTAGACATAACCTGGAAATAAAACCAGTGATTGGTCTTGACGGAAAATTAAATGAGAATGCAGGTAAATACGCTGGGTTGGCCGTCACGGCTGCAAGAAAAATTATTGTTGAGGATCTAAGGAAAAAAGGACTTCTTGAAAAAATTGATGAGAATTATATCCATACGGTTGCCGTTTGTTATAAAGGCGGACACGATATTGAACCGACCATACTTCCCAACTGGTTTGTTAAGGTAAAAAAGCTCAAAGAGCCAGCACACAATGCTGTCAAAGAAGGTGTTGTAAAAATTTATCCGAAATGGCAGGAAAGTAAATACCACCGATGGATGGAGTCTATGCAAGATTGGCCAATTTCAAGGCAAGTTGTTTGGGGAATCAGAATTCCTGCCTGGTACGATATTAACGACAACAAAAATCTTTTAATAACATTTTTAAATAACAAAAAAGAAACAGTCAGCGGAGAGATCGGAAAACTTTCAGAAAAATATTCATTCGAAGAAATTGAAAAGGGTTTGCAAACTCTAATTGCTCCCCAATCCGCAAAATATGTAATTGCCGCCCATAAACCAAAGGGTGAGTTTTTACAGGAAACCGACACCTTCGACACCTGGTTTTCTTCCGGTCAATGGCCTCTTGTAACCCTTGGCTATCCAAATTCGAAAGATTATAAATATTTCTATCCCACAGACGTTTTGGAAACTGCTTGGGAAATTCTACGTCTTTGGGTATCAAGAATGATTATGTTCGGAATTTACTTGACAGGAAAGCCTCCCTTCAAAGACGTCTACTTACACGGAATAGTGCGTGCACTCGACGGAAAGAAAATGAGTAAAAGCCTAGGGAACGTAATTAACCCTGAAGAATATCAGGAAGAATTTGGAACAGACGCCCTTAGGATGGGACTAATTAGCGGAACTGCAAACGGAAAAGACTTTAATTTCCCCAGAGATAAAGTTATCTCTTTCCGAAACTTTGCCAATAAGGTTTGGAATATTGGGAGATTTCTTTCAATTGTATTAGAAAAAGAAGGTTATAAAAAATACGACGACTTACTATCGTACTCGAAAGATATGGAGTCAAAACTTAAACAGGAAGATAAAGATCTTGTTAAAAAATTCGATCAGCTTACAAAGGATGTAAATACATGCCTTGGCAAATACCGCTTTTCTGACGCGGCCGAGGTAATTTATCACTTTATGTGGGACGATCTGGCTTCAAACTATCTGGAAAATAATAAAAATAGAGTAGATAAAGATGTCACTTTAAGCGTATTCAGGCATGTATACTTTAACAGTTTAAAACTTCTTCATCCTTTTATGCCGTTTATTACTGAGGCCATTTGGCAAGAACTCAAAAATCAAAGGAAGTATCCCGAGCAATTATTAATTTCTTCTTCCTGGCCGGAAAATATGTAACTACAGGAGTTTAAAACTTTCAATTACTCTGTCTATCTGTTCAGGAACAGTACTTATCGAAACGGATATGTTATTAAAGTTTATAATTAGGAAACTTCTTGCTTCACCCTCTTTTTCCGGCTGAAATTCAAACTTTTTAGCTAAAGTCCCATTAATAGTAAGGTCTTCTTCTTTTACCAATTTTCCACCCATTCCTTCTAATTCTTTCTTAATCAGCTCTATTTCTTTCTCAAAACTTTCTTTACTAACTCCTATTGCAACTCCCTTTTCCTGAGAAAAATTATTTTCTTCAAATCTTATAAATGTTAAATATCTGCCTAGGTCTTGGCTTTCTACTTTATATAAAAGTTTTGGCGTCTCAATTTGAAAACCATATTTACCGTTCATATAGATCTCCCAAGCTAAGTCTATGTCGGTATTCTGCTTCTGCACATTTTTAGATTCGCTCACTTTCTGAGTCTCTTTACTAAGTGAGGAGCTATTCTTAACAACTTTTGTTAGAAGATTAGCTGTAAGGAAAACCAAACTTAAAAAGACAAGAACTAGCCCAAGTCTGAAAACATTAAATTTGGACTTGTTTTTATTTTTAGTCATATCTTCGAATTCTTTAACAAAGAAAATAAAAGGAAAAGAAACGATAGTCCCATCAAGACCAGTCCTATATACATTATTATATTTATGCTTTTTGCTGGCTTACGAATCTCTTGAGGAACCTCTCGGAAAGGCTCTGGTACCTCTCCTACAGGCTGTTGCACCTGCCCCTGATTAATGGTCGTCGCAAAAGGTGCTGGGGGCTGGTCTAAGCCTACACGAATCTGTGATGAATCAGTTGAGGTTAACTCTCGGATCGGAAGCGCACTATTCTGAGTTTCTTCGGGCGACTTAATATTTTGATTATTCCCTTCCATGCTAGATTATTATATGTTCTTAGAAAGATGAAAAACAAATCGAAAACAAAAATTAGCTTATCAAGTCTTTATGTCTTGTGTGTCATTTTAATCCTTATAGCTTTATCTATCTTCAACTTAGCTTTCTATCTCTTTAAAGAGAATCGAGAAGTACTTGGCACTACAACTGAAACTTCTAATGAAATTGGGTTTTGGTACGACTTTTTAGCAAATAACCCCACATATAAAGACGGGTGGTTGGAGCTTGCAAGATTAGAGTACGATGAAGGAAATCTTGCATCAGCCAAAGAATCTTTGGAGCAAGCTGAAAAAATCGATCCCAATTCTGAAGAACTTCTATTGATGAGAGAAAAGTTGGGATTGTAACCTCAATCTTTTTCTACTGTTTCCTCTTTCTTTTCCTCTTCTTTTTGTCCTGAAGGCACTTCCTCACCGGCTTCTGCGGCGGGCGCTTGTACTTCTTCTCCCGAAATCTCTGCCTCGGGAGGTGGAGCAACTACTTCTTCTTTGCGGGGCGGTTCAACTTTGACTATTATCTTTTCAAGGTCTTCTTCTTTAATTTCAACTTTTTTAGGATCGAACATCAAATCTCTAACAAATACGCTTTGATCAACCTCGGTTAATTTACTTATATCAATCTCAAATTTGTCAAGAAGGTCAGTTGGAAGCGCTGCGACCTCAATTTCATTGATATACTGTACAACAGTTCCCAATCCCTGTTTTTCAGCAGGAGATTCGTTTACTAATTCAATCGGAATCTCGGCTGTTACTTTTTGTTTAAGATCAACCTGCATAAAATCTGCATGAAGGGGCGTGTCGTTCACAGGATCAAGTTGAACGTTGTGAATAAGAACATTCCTCTTGTCCCCATTAATGACCAGCTCAAGAAGTCCTGTTTCTCCAGCCTCTTTGTAAGTTTTGAGAAAATCGTTTGTATCGATCTGAAGTGCTTCGGACTTAACTTTTTTGCCGTATAAGTTTCCCGGCAAAATACCGTCCCTTCTTAGTTTTTTGACTTTTCTACCTAAAACCTTTCTTTTTTCTGCTTTAAGAGTTAGCTTATTCATTTTTGTCCCAAAATAATCTCAAGGTTGTTCCTTGAGATAATAGCGTATTATAGCGGAGAAGATTCCCATCGGTCAAGACGAAGGGGTGGGTTGCTTTAAAATTAAGCTTTGAAGGGGTTTTGATTAATAATTCTAACGGAAAATCTTTTAATCCGGGTTGTTTCCACCAATAAAGTTTATACTCGCCAGGTCTTTCGTAAGAATAAGACGAACCGCTTTCCCAAAGAAAACTAATTGCCTTTGTCTCCCTTCCTGGAACCTCTAAAAATAAACCTGCTTCTTTAAAGCCCCTGATACCCCTAATATCCAAGTCTGTAGACTCCTTTCCTTGAAGTCCTATAATCTCAGGAGGAGAAAATCCCGCTCCTCCCGGAACAAATAACCTTAAATAAGTTTTGTAGGGCTCATTCGATTTGTTTTCAAAATAAATCAGCAGTTTTCTTTTTAAAAGATTCTCTTCCAAAAAAATACTTAGCTCCATCTCTCTATTAATGTTCAGACTGTTACCACTAAAGGCCGATTCAACCACAGCCAATTGATCATAATAACAATTGTCTGAACATTCCTTTTGATCAAATTGGCCTGTCCAACCAAGCTCTTGTAAATTCTCTTGTATGTCCGGATCCTTAATGAAGGTTAAAATGTTTTTTTTCTCAAGTCCTTCAAAGATTAGTTGTAGAACTTTTACCTTTTTTCTCTTACTAAATTTTTCCCTCTCCGAAAAAAGTTTTTCTAGAATAAAAGTAGCGGGTGCTTTTTCTTTATCTTTAATTTCTTTAATAACCTCAAACAAGTTTTCTGAATTCACTTTTTCTTTTTCTCCCTCTATTACAAATTTTCCACGCTCCTGAATAAGGTCTCGTAGGAAATTTGCGTCAAAAGAAACGACGCCATTAATATTCTCATCGATCTCCTTGTCAATAAACCATTCAGCCTGGCTAGCTGAAATCTGAAAATCGGGGTCCCAATTCGAATCTCTCAAGTACCACGTATTTATTCCAAAATATTTTTTTAATGGAAGCGGCGGCTCTACAATTCCTGAAAGATTTTTGTCAGAATCACTTGTATCATAAACTTTAATATCAACAAGCTTGCCGTCTGAAAAAGTAATAATAATAAAAGAGTCAATAACTCCTCCTGTTGGCCTGGCAACTGAATTGTTTTGAAAAAGTACTAAATATTTTACAGGGTTTTCTTCTCCCAGGAGTGGCTGGATTTTCGTAAAAGTTGTTGAAAGTGTATGAACTTTGTCCTTAACTTTGTCTAAGTCCTCCCGATCAAAAATGAAGGCGGAAACTTTTTGTGTTAAAAGATTTGAGTTCTGAATTTCTCCTTCCAGAAAACCGATTTCTTTATAGAGGTTATCCATTTCCAGAACAATCTCATTCACTTTTTCATTTAAATCATAATCTTCTTCATTCATTACACTTTCTACGAGTTCACTCGCTAATTCAAAAGTTTTTATAGAATTTAGCCCCACATTAGCATAGCCATTTAAAACACCAGAAGTATCGCTTAAGTTTTGATAAGGCTTACCGAGAAGCGAGACTCGGGTAAGTAAATTAAAATATTTTTCACCTGTTTCTGAAAAAAATAAGGACACTCTTAGTTGTTTTTCACTTGCGTCTAAGAAACCTTCATTAAAAAGTTTTTTGCTAAAAGCTAGACCGGAAATGCTCAAAGTGATTAATAATAAAGGAATGATAAAGAACGTAAAAAGAAAAAATGTAAAAAGCGCTTTAAATACTCTTTTCTTCTTTTTGGCAGACAAACTTCTTTCTTTGGGTTTATGCTTATCGGTAAGAGAAATTGCCTTAAAAACAAGGTTTTTTTTGTTTTCGCTAGAATATATTTTCTCCTGAACTTCTGGTCTAAAATATTCGATTAAACCCTTTTCTAAAACAATATTAAAGCCTGGGTAAATCTTTCTTAAATATCTTTGTAGTTCGCTTACCGGCAAACCTTTTCCTATAATTGCAGTCTTTTTGTTATAAGCCTTAAGAGAAAAAAGGCTTCTCAATAAAAGCTGGGAAGCTTCCGGGACAGATATAGGATAAAAAACAAAATTTTTTGGAACGCCTAATTTACCGTAGGCAATCAATCTTTCTAAAATCTCGTTAAAATAACCGAGTCTGTCTTTGGTTTCAAAAACCAACTCACCTAAAAAGATACTACCAGCAAAGATTTTATTATCAGAGAGAATTTCATCAACAATTTCCGATACCTTTCCGTGGGTTTTTCCCCTCAGAATATACGAAAAAACAAAAAGGGTCTTTGAACTTCCAGAGCGAGAAAAATTTTTTGCTAAATTTATTTTCTTTAAGTCCCTTGTGTCATCCTCTTTGTTTGAATCATAGCTAAAACTAAATTTCGGAATGCAAATAATATAATTAAATAATTCGGAGAAATCTTCTTTTGCAATATTATCTTGATTGAAAAAGAGAGTATTTTCGTTCTCATCTCTCCTTTTCCAAAGCGAAGGATTAGCGCATACTATGCTTACAGAAAAGTTATTCTCTCTTAGCTTCTTTAAAATCGTATAAGACAACTCATTAAATTCAGATATTAGTAATGCTCTTGGCAAAACATATGGCGTCATTATGATAATCCTAAATTAATCAAGACTTCTTTTCAATTTCCTAAACGCCGCGCTAGTTTAATTGACAAAAGAAGAGTGACTGAATAATTTTACAGAAAAAGGGTTGGCACCAAAATAAGGGAAGACGTGAAATTATCCCATGTTTTCATCAAGTTTTTCGTTTACGAGTTTATCGGCAATTCTATTTTTCTCTCGCTTTATCGCTAAAAAATTAATGTCTTTGTTGTCAACTTTTTCTCTTAACTCCCTTACTTGAAGGTTTAGCTTGTTGAGGTTTTTGCTTTTAACTTTGTAATCTCCGCTAAGCTGCCGCGCCACCAATTCTGAATCCAAAAAAAATGATATTTTTGCAAACGAAGCAGCTCGCCCGCTTTCTGTCAACCATTTAAAAGCCAATATTACTCCTTGATATTCTGCCTCATTGTTTGTAGCAATACCAAGATATTCAGAATCTTTATAAATAATTCGACCGTCCTCAACTAAAACGAAAGCTGATGCTGCAGGCCCAGGATTTCCCCTCGCCCCCCCGTCTGTATAAATCTTCAAAGAGGATTTCATGAATTAAATTTTCTCATTGAGACAAGAAATTATTTGGGAGTAATGACTAAATAGCGATCTCTACCTTCTCCTTGTGAGGCTGTTTCAATAGAAGCATCCTCCGCAAGATTTAAATGTATTATTCTTCGTTGGGACGAGGACAAATTATATAAATGCTGTGGTTGACCGGTTGTTTTAGCTCTTTCTGCAGCTTGCTCGGCTAATCTTTTTAGCCTTTCCTCCTCTTTCTGCCTCCAATCGGCAACATTAACAACAATCCTCCTCCACTCACCAACTTTTTTCTTGAACATCATACCGACAATTGTCTGTATTGCGATAAGAGTCATGCCCCTGTTTCCGATAATGAGACCCGCTTCTTCTCCAGCTTCTATATTTATCAAAATCGCTCCCTCATCCTCGTCGCTTTCTACAGAAATCTTTGCCCTGATACCCATTAAATCAAGGAGTTTGGTCGTCAATACTTCAATCGTTGCGGTTCCAACTTCTTTTTCGTCTTCTTTTTTTGTAATCTTTTTAGCCATACTAATTCGCAAACTTCAAGATTTTATACCTTTTAGTTTTTCAAGCCAAGGGGTAAGTTCTCCCCAACCTTGGCTTCTAACCTGCTGCATAATTTGTGTTAACGAAAAAATAAACCAATACAAAGCCAATCCTGACGCAAACCGCATGCCAATAAATAAAGTGAAAAGGGGGAAAGTATAGACCATGGATTTTTGCATGGCAACCTGGAAATCGTCACCTGACCCTTTAGTCTTTTTAGCAATTTTTTCCTCCAGCTTTGTGTAAGGACTCATCACTTTAGCTGAAAGAAACTGTACCAAAGCAGAAAGAATAAGAATTGGACCGGGTATCGGGAAGCTGATAAAGGGAAGTTTTAGAATGTCCGGCCGGGTCACATCCAAATATAAAAACCTGGTATTTATCACCTCGTTCTGGCTAAATTTTAGGGGGGAGTATAAAAGCTCATTAAACCTCATGGTTGGATCACCATCAGGAGAAAGAGTTTTTACAAATACGTTAAAAAAGGCGATCAGCACTACTATCTGCAAAAGATAGGGGAGACATCCCGCTCCAGGATTTACTCCTTTTTGACGATAAAGATCAGCCTGGGCTTGAGCAAGTTTTATTTTATCACCCGAATGCCTTTTTTTTAGCTTTTCCAGATCAGGTGCGACATCCTTCATCTTTTTCATTGAATTCATATAGGGCTTGGTTAGAGGGTTTAAGACAAATCTTAAAAAGATGCTAAATCCAATAATCGCCAAGCCCATGTTTGCACCTAAAATTTTGTAGAAAAGAATCAGGCCGTTAGCTAAAGGACCAATGAGAAATAAATTAAAAATATTCATGGGACGGGGTCAAAATGAAAATCAGCACTCAAGGGGTGACAACGCATTAATCTTTTTAATGTCAATTTCAATCCAATTAGAGTGCCATATTTACCTACTGCTTCACGAGCGTACTCACTACAAGTCGGGGAAAACCTACAACCCTTACTAAAAACTACCTCCAAAAGAGGTGAAATTAAAAATTTATAAAAAGAGAGTAATGCTAAAATAATCTTTTTAATCATTTAGACTTAAAACTTGAAAAAAACTTGTCTATTTCCGCAATAATATTCTCTGTTGTTTTCTTGGTTATGTCTTTCTTTGTCAAAAAAACAAAATCGTAGCCTCTAGGAATCCTGGAAGAGTTACTTCTTACTCCTTCACTAAGAGCTCTAGAAATTCTATTGCGATGAACCGCAAGATTCGAGATCTTTTTTGATATAACGAATGCAAATCTAGAAAAATCGTTGTCGTCTCTCGCAAGAAAAGCTATGCCAAAAGAATTGCTTTGATAAATGCGGCCTTTCGATTTAACCTCCTCTATTCTTTCACCACCTTTAATTCTAAAAGCGCTTGCCAGGGCCATATTTATATAATTCTTTTCCTTCCTTTTTTTATCCTTCTTTTAATAACGTTTTTGCCATGAACCGACGCATTCCTTTTCCTAAAGCCATGAGTTTTCGCTTTTTTCCTTCTGTTTGGTTTATAAGTTCTTTTAGGCATAATATTATGCATTATAATGATTCTCTTATTTTATTTCCAGTCTACTTTTTTTCTTTCGCATATTTTCGGGGTTGACTACCTTGTGGATAACTTCTTACTATGCAACTACCTTGTGGATAACTGCCTTCTGTCTCTAGCTTCTTACTGTTCCTATTATGGAAATAGATACCAAACAATTATGGAGGAGTCTTCTAGAAAATGTAAAAGTTTCTGTCTCAGCCCCTGTATTTAATACGTGGTTCTCTCAAACCCACTTGGTAAATCTCAAAAAAGACAACCAGAGATATGTAGCTGAAATAGGTTGCAACAATGTTTTCGTCAAAAATACGATTGAAAACAGATATTTTGGTTTAATACAAGACGTTTTATCTTCGTCGTTGGAATTACCGTGTGAGCTTCTTTTTGTAATAAAAGAAAACCCCGATCAGAGAAAAAACGGTCTTTCATTAACCCCTCTTTTTGAAGAACCAACAGTAAAATCTCAAGAAATCACAAACATAGCAAGAAATGTCGGTCTAAGACCCGGCTTTACCTTTGCAAACTTTGCTGTTTCCTCATCCAACCAGATGGCACACGCTGCAGCAGAAGCTGTTGCAAACGACTTAAGTAGCGCCTATAACCCACTTTTTGTCTGGGGAGGAGTGGGTGTTGGAAAAACCCACCTCATGCACGCAATTGGATATTCTGCAATCGAAAAAGATCAAGAAACAAAACTCTACTGCTGTACAGGAGAACAATTTACCAACGACATAGTCGAAGGCATCAGAAACAAGACAACTTCTGCTGTCAGGCAGAAATACAGAAAGTTAAAAGCTCTTCTTCTTGACGATATCCAATTTATTGCAGGCAAGGAAGGCATACAAGAAGAATTCTTTCACACTTTTAACGCTCTGGTTTCCTCGGGAGGCCAGGTAATCCTCACCTCTGACAGACCTCCCTCTGAAATTTCAAAACTGGAAGAACGATTAAAAAGCCGTTTTGAGGCAGGATTAATCGTTGATATTGCTCCGCCAGACTTTGAACTACGCTGTGCTATTACCCAGATAAAAGCAAAAGAAAAGGGAGTAGAGCTTGCAATGGATATGGCCCAAACGATTGCGGGGAATTTAGAGTCTGCAAGGAAAATCGAGGGCTTTCTTATTAAACTTTTTTCAGAAGCAAGAATTAAAAATGTCGAAATCACACCCGAGTTTATTGAATCACAATTAGGAAAAGGGGGTGAAACAAACGGTCAAATTCTCAAAAAATCCAGCCCCAACGACGTGATAAGCGCTGTTTCAAAACATTTTTCTTTAAATAAAAAGTCTTTATTAGGTGCGTCCCGTTCAAGGCCAGTTGCAAGACCAAGACAAGTTCTTATGTACATTCTCAGAATTGACTTGGGACTACCGCTTGAAGAGGTTGGAAGGATAGTCGGACGAGACCATACAACGGTTATGCACGCTGTTAATAAAATTACACATATGGTTTCAAGTGATGTTAACATCCGTGAGGATATTCGGGGGATAAAAAATATGCTCTGAGGATTGTTTTAATAGAATGTCCACTTATCCACAAAAGTTCGTTTTCTATCCACAATTTCATCCACAGTTAGCTACATTCAATATAAACATTATGTTTCGAACCTATGCCAGCAGGGAAATCCACATATCAACAATTACTACTACTAGTACTACTATTTAATTTATGATAAAAGATAAATAACAAAAACACCTAATAATGAAAATTCAAGTACTTCAGGAAAATCTTTCAAAAGCAGTTAGTATTTGTTCCCGCTTTGCCAGTTCCAGAATTCAACTCCCTGTTTTGGCAAATATACTTTTGAAAACTACAAAGAGTAAATTTACTCTCTCCGCGACCAATCTTGAAATGTCTGTCTCGATATCTATTGGTGCAAAAATCGAAAAAGAAGGTCAGATTACTGTTCCTGCAAGAGTCTTAAACGATTTAATTTTAAATTTAAATACGGGAACTGTTAATTTAGAAGTAGAAAAAGAAAGTCTAAGAATAACAAATCTTTCTTTTGAATCAACAATTTCGGGAATGAATGCATCGGATTTTCCTTCGCTTCCGGAAGAAGTGGGAGTAGATGTTTTAAAGATTTCATCAAATGAAATCCTAGATGCTTTATCTTGTACTTTGTTTGCTGTTTCCAGTGATGAAACGAGACCCGTTTTAACGGGGACTCTAATAATAATTAAAGAAAGCAATTTAACACTGGTTGCAACCGACGGTTTCAGGCTTTCTCAGAAAAAAATAAATATTAGTAAAGTTAAAGAAGAGAAAAAAATGATATTGCCGAAAAATGCTTTAGCCGAACTTTCGAGATTAGTTTCTGGGGAAGACGTGCAATTTTCTTTTAAAAAGTCTGAAAAGCAAGTAGTTTTTGGATTTGATGATATCATTCTGGGGTCAAGAATAATTGAAGGAGAATTTCCTGATTTTGAGAGAATTATTCCCAAAGAAACAAAAATCAAAGTTGTTTTAGATAAAGAGGAATTTCTGCGCGGAGTCAAATTGGCGTCTGTTTTTGCCAGGGATGCAGCTAATGTTGTTAAATTGGTAATCGATAAAGATTTTATCAAAATATCTGCAGAGGGTGGTCAAGGAAGCCAAACAACCAAAATTGAGGCAAAAGTAGATGGGAATGGAAAAACGGATAATGAAGAATTTATTATTGCATTTAATTACAGGTTTTTGGAAGATTTTTTAAATGCAGTTAAAGGTGACGATATTCAGTTGGAATTTTCCGACCCAAACGCTCCTGCTTTATTTTTGGACCCTAAGGATGCCAATTTCTTGCATATAATAATGCCTGTAAGACTCCAAAGTTAATTATTTTTTGGTGACTTTAATTAAATACCAAGAATTATCCTCGGTTCTTAGAAGGGCGTATTCATTAGTAGGAGAAGGGATCAGTGTTCTTAAAGTTTTACTTACAAGAAGACTTGGGGTTTCTATAATTCTTTCGGTTTTTGCGTCTATGTTTAAAATCAAAAATTCGATAGAAGTTTTTGCCGGCGTTAATAAAATATTTTGACTATCAACCCAAAAACCATAAAAGGATTGACTTTTGAGTTTTTTTGTTTGGGAAATGTTTTCTAGCTCTTTAACAATAAGGTTATTTTCACCCGATATCAATAATCGCGTTTTGTCAGGAGAAATTTCGGCTGAAGTTAGAGCTTTAATGTCCGAAGATATTGTTTTTGAAGATTTTTTTTGAGTATCTATAAGAAAAAGTGTTTCTCCACCTTGTTCGTCTAAAAATTTATACATCAAGGCTTTGTTATTATCTATCCATTGGATTGATGAATAAGGTACATTATTTAATAAAGGTCCATCGACTTTTCCTGAATCAATCTCGTACGAATATAAATTACCACCTTTTTTGTTGACGTCAAAATTTCCAATAAAATTTACTTTATTACTAAAAGGACTAGGAAATATACTAACTACCGGCTCGTAGTCACTCAAGTCTAATTGTTTAGATTCATTGTTTCTGTAAACATAATAATTTTTTATTTGGGTGAAGGGAAGTCCTTCTTGTATGGTTATTAAATTATTTTTTACAGCCAGACTTTTAAGCTCAAAGTCGAGGGTAAGTAGGGATTTTGAGTTAAGGGTATTAATATCTAGCGAGAAAATTTGTCTGCCGTTGTAATAAACAACATCATTATTATTTAGCCAGTTTAGAAATGAAGCGGTTTTAATGTCAAGTTTTTTGGCTTCTAATGAAATTTCGGGAGGTAAAATAATTTCGGTTTTTTCTATTTCTTCACCGTTTTCTTTTTTGGGTTGCATCCGAAAAAGCAAGTATAAGCCGCCGATAAAAAGTATGACTATAAAAAATATTATTCTAAGCTTTTTTTTCATAATTTTATTATTATATTTTATCACGGACTAAACGGTTCTTGAGTACATTCGGGTCTTCCGTAACAAGTTGCTGCTGGTGGAGGCCCTCCGCAACCAACATTGCCGAAATCTGGACCGCAAGAAATTGTTCCACCAAATATCAAATTAAAAGCGCGGGAGGGGCACGTAAAATGATCAACGTAAGGTAGTACACATTCGGTCCTTGTTCCTCCAGCCACCAAACAAGCGCCGTCGTACGTTGATGCACAAGCTGCTAAAGCGTTTGGATAGGGACAGAAACTCCTGTTCATTATTTGAAAATGAGTCATGGGAGTTCCGGCGGCATTACCGCTTGAACCCTGTGTCGCTATTTGTTGACCCGCACTAACGCGAGAACCGGCAGCTACCTGAGTTGTTGCCAGATGAAAGTAGCTGTAGATATAATTATCGTCTCCAAGCTGGATTATGGCATTTCCAGCAAGAGGATCATCTCCTCCGGCATATAAAATCTGCCCGCTTGTAAAAGCAACAACTATGGGCACACCGTAAGTTCTGCTTACTGTATTTATGTCCGTCGCAACGTAGTCATGGTGCGAACAGGTTGCAAGTACCGCAGGAACCGGGACTACAGGAAAGCAATATCTATGACCTTGATAATTATTGCAGACAAGATCTTCCTGGTTAAGCTGTCCGGCTGTAGTACCAAATCCACCGGGAGGGACAACATAGGCGCCGGAATTGATGATAAATAATATTAAAGCAATTGAGACAGGTATGACTACTAAAGCAATTAGGATAGGACCAATTATGGACATCAAAGTAATGGAGAAAAAAGCAGCCATTGCAGCCGATACAGATGCAATAAAGCCCGAAGTGACCACTGCTCCAGAAGTAATTAAAGCAAGAGATCCCAAACCAATAGCTCCGGATACAATCGCAAGAGGCAATATGCCCATTCCAAGACCTATAACAGCGCCTGCCAGACCTAAATAAGCCACTTGTTTTCTGAAGTCTTTTTCTCTGGTTATTACGGATAAAATTTTCTTAATTCCTCTAAATATAGGTTTTAGTAACTTTCCAGCCTTTTCTAGTAACCAACCGGCCGCGGCACCAATTGCTTGGCCAAGTATAGGTATAGGGATGAGCGTGCCAACAGCTGCTCCAATCGCAGCACCAGTTGCCTTTCCTGCAACAGTGGTAACGGCTTTTGTTCCTATTTTTATTGCGGTCTGGGCAACTACTTTTGAACCTTGAGATAAAAGTTTTTCTCCCCCGCTTTTAATAGCTTTTGTGGCTATATTTTTAAGCTTGTCTTTAGCAAAATCCGCTGCTCTTCCTTGGGCTTCTTGTAAAATCGGATCAAGAAAGGAACCTTTTTTCTCGAAGGAGATTTGATTTGCTTGGGGAGCGACCGCGAACGGAGATTCATAAATTGATACTTCCGGCTTAAAACTGGCAGAATATAAAACTTCGGGTTTTGGTATTTCGGGAATGTTAGCATTCTCCAGTACCTCAATTAGATAGGCCGTATTGTATAAAGTTTCTCTCTCTCCTTCTTTTAAAAAGCTTGAGGTTTTTGTTTTTTCGGCAAGCTCCGTTGCTTTTACCCCTCTTGAATAAAGTTGAAATGCAGATGCAATTTCACCACCCCTTAGATTTTGAGGAAGGAAATCTTTTAGTTCATCTATTGTTTTGCTGTCTAATTGGAAAAACTCTGCGTCTCTCAGGTCTTTTTTGAAGTTCTCAACAATTGGGTATTTGGGAATAGGAGCGGGAAGAGAAGTTGTTGGATTGGTTTTGACAACGACAAACCCCTTTGTTGATTGGGAGACCGTATTTTGACTTTCCATATCTTTTTTAAAGATTTCCTTTAACTATTGTAGCAGTTACGCCGGGTGATACTTGTGTCGTCTGAATTTGTTCAATAAGTTCCTGCGGTTTGGTAGTGATAAGCCTGTGTTCTTCGGGTGAGGCAACGACGCTAATTGGAGCGTGGTTATTACCGGCGAAAAATATACCCTCACCGATATTGGCCCCCAAAAGAAGATTTCTCTCTCCCTGGGAAAGGTAAAAGACTTCGCCTACTTTATCAACCGCAGCCGGAGATTGCTTGAAAAGAACCCTCAAGGCGCTGTTTGTGACAATTGCCCGTCCAATATCTCGGTTTAGGAAATCCTCGACGTCCTGAGTGATTGTAGTGAGTCCTAGATAGTATTTTCTGGCCCGTTTAACTATGCTCCACAAAAACTGGGCCGAGTCTTCATGTCTCATCATGTGCCAGGCTTCATCGACAAGAAGAAGCCTGGGTTTTAAGTCCTTTTTAATTTTTGTCCAGACAAAATCCAGAATTATAAACATGGCAATTGGCCTTAAAGCATCTTGAAGTTCTTTTACACTAAATACCGTAAATGGATTTTCGATTTCTATATTAGTCTGCTGGTCAAATATTCCGATGAAACTTCCTTTGACAAACTTTTCAATTCTCGCGGCAAGATCTTGTGCGTTTTCTACTTCCATACCAATAAGGGTTTTATAAAGATCTTCCATAAGCGGGGGTTCTTTAGTTTGTGTATCAGGATCTTGAGTTATTCCTTTAGCTCTGTAGGTTTCTACCAGAGCTCTGTCTAAAAGTGCTTCCTGAATTGGAGTCAACGCACCCATGATTACCTTGAATAGAGAATGGAGTGATAAAATTTTGAGTCCAAGGTGATTTTCTCCCTTTTCGTATACCTGAGACAAGTCAAAGGGATTGATTTTGGAAGACGAGGTATAAGAAAAAGAAATATTTGCTCCACCAACCGCCTCGGCCAAAGCTTTGTATTCACCTTCCGGATCAATAATAATGATTTCTGTTCCCAGCATGAGAGACCGGACCGACTCGAGTTTTACAAAGTAGCTTTTGCCCGCGCCTGAAGTAGCGAAGATCGTCATGTTTGAGTTCTCCAAAGAAAATCTATCGAAAATTATAAAAGAGCCGTTTTGAGAATTGATCCCGTAAAGAACTCCGGTTTCGCCGGAAAGTTCGGCGGAGGTTAACGGAAATGTTGTTGCAAGGGAGGTTGTGTCCATGTTTCTGGTAATTGAGAGTCTATCAAGGCCAAAAGGAGCAGTTGATAAAAGCCCACTGTCCATATCCAAAGTTGCGTGCTTTGCAGAAATAAGGAGCGAACCCAAGGTGGATTCTACTTGTTTTGACAAATGATTAAGCTGCTCGACGTCTGATGCTCTTATGGTGATATAAAACCCGAATTCATAGAAATGTTCAGCCCCTTTTACCAGCTCTTCCTGCAGGAGTTTTGCATCCTCGAGTTTTGCCTCCGTTGACGGATCAACAATTTTTCCCTGTTCGAGGTCTGTGGCAATTTCTGCTTCCATTTCTGCAACTTTTCTCAAAAGGTCGTCCAGAACCCCCTTTCCCTCTATGGGGTAGATAAAGAAGGAAATGTCTAGAGAGCTATTGAAGTTGATTACTTGTTCAAGCCAGCCCGGAGAAACAAAGCGTGGGTAGCCCGAAACAAAAAGACTTCTTAGGTAAACGTCATTGATTTTTATGTAGTCCATGTCTATTTCGGTGGCATTTGGTGCAATTACATCAAGAAGTTCCATGTTTTGTTCAACGAGCGCCTTAACCGGATCCGAAATTTTTGGTTTTTGAGAAGCGAGGTTGACAGAAGCTTTCTCGCTTTCCCCATTACCTTTGGCTTCGACGTTAGGCTTACTCTCTAAAGGAGGAGTTTTTTTTGCTTTAAAAAAATTTAGTGCCATGGCTTCTATGCAAAAATGTCCCGTTCTTTGACCGGTGGCTCGGGATTATAAACGTTATAGAAAAGATTTATCAGATCTTCATTTGTGAGCTGCTTTAACTTAATGCTTAGTCTTCCTGCTTGTCGAATTAAATGGTCTCTTTTAGGAAAAAGGGCAATTTTTGCTTTCCTGATAACATAGGATTTCGGATAAGGAAGAGGCTTGACACTCTGACTAAACCTGAAAGTAGAGATTATAGATTTAGCAATCCCCAGTTCATATGGAGTAAAAAGGATTACTATATAGAATTTTTTACTGAGGACATTTTTCTTCTTAATGGCTTCTTGGATGAATTTTTTATAAGAGTCCATAAGTGTAAGAAGTTTTGGGTTTTTAATCTTTTTTTGTGCCTCTTCCAGATAAATCATGTAGTTAGATATATCTTTTTTTTGACTCCTAACAACTATTTGAACAGGAAAATTGAAAGAGTTAAGAAGCCCTGCATAACTTGCAATGACGGCAATCTGTTCCCTTTCAGACAAAAGGCCAAAATTAAGAGACGTTGATTCCATGATAAGGGCAGCGCCACCGTTTTTGTAAATTACTATTCCGTCGGTGATGTCCGCGATGGGTAGTAGATCCTGTGTCGTATCTGTTATTGCTTTATCTGGCGTTGAAAGGAATGGTATTGTCATAATTTTTTTGCTCTTATTTCAATCGGCCGGATTATCTCGCCTTTTGCATCAATTGAAAGTACGTTAAAGGCGTATCCTTCTTTTTCGGTAATTATTTCATACTTCCCGTCAATAAGGGGAGTTACAATCATAAAATGTCCCAACTTATTACTCTTCAAAGCTCTTACGGGCCTTCCGTCGGAATCCCGGATTTCCAATATGGCTGCATCTATTATTTTGCCTTCGGAATCTAAGACTTGGCCTACAATTATGTTGGGTTTAGTCGGAGTAGAAGGGGAGGCTCCCGCTGAAAATTGAGCTGCCTGTGTAGCTTGAGACATCTGTCCTTCTATACGTGTGAGTTTTGATTCAATGACCGAAGCGGTTGTTGTTTGGGGTGTTTGTTGGATAACTTGTGGTTTTTCTTCAAGTTTGACGTCGATTTTTTCGTGGAAGGGAACGTAAACATCTCTCTTTTTGGTTTCGGGGATAACCGGAGTGGGAGTCAACGAAAAATTAGCTGCAAAATTAGTCAAAAATTTCTCCTCACCCTCCTCAAGCCTTTTTAACTCGGGTGTTATCTCGATTCCCGTCTCAACCTTAGCCTGAGAAATAGTTTCCTGGATAGTAGTGGGTGGGGTGATAGGGGTAGCTTCAGGTTCGGGTTGGAAATAGGTCGGCTTCATGGCCGCTTTTTTCCAGGAATATAGAGTTGGCGAATATATTGCCTTGAAGAAAAGTACAATCCATTTGGCCAATGGCCGATCTTCTAGGGGGAAAAAAGCCAGAGCTACTCCAAGAAGGAATGAAAAAACGATTAGTGGCCACTTGACATAGGCGGGCAGACTTGAGGAATAGATCAGTAGGGAGACCAAGGCCCCTCCTGCGACCTGAAAAAACTGCTTCAAAGTCATATCTCCTACCAACCTGAACTGGTAAGCGGAAATCTGTTGTGGAATTGGATGTTGTTCTTCCATAATTAACTATATTAACTTTACTGCATGAACGTTCAAATTCAAGACCATGCTCTTTTTCACACCATCTAATTTGTGCGAAGTTTGTTTAAGGTGATAAAATACAAATATTATGAGTGATGAATCTGCCAAAGAAGGAGAAGAAAATATGAGTAATCCAGAAAGTCGATTTAATATTGGCACGCCCCCTGAGAATATTGGGGCGTTTGATATATCTTCCCAAGCAAAAGTTCCCGACATAAGAATGCAGTTTGATCCTTCCATGACTCCTGGAATGGATCAGCAGCCACTCTCTCAGTTAGAACAGCAAGATGCACACGAAAGAGAATTGAGAAGAATTGCAGAAGTGATGTATAAGTCGGATTATCGTTCTACAATGACAATAATTGGCGCGGATCTTATTACTGAAATCCAGGGAAGTGTGGAGGCAGGAGATTTTGAAAGGCTGCAGAAGAATATATTAAAAGCACTTCCCCTTGCCGAAGGACTTGAATTTGGAATTTTTGCAGAGTCTTACGGGATACCCATTGACACGGAAGGTTTGACAGATGAACAAAAACAGAGAAGGGAAAATAATGCTTATGCAAAGCTAAGGAATATGTTCTTAACGGTTGAAGATTCAGTAGATCGGGGAAACGTTGGGTATCTTCGAGATGCGATGCTCGACGCTACATCAAGACCAATAAGAGAGTTGGAAGAATGGGATCAAGATGGGGGGATTACTTGGGAGCAAAATAGAAGAACCGCACTTATAGATTCATACAATCGCGAGAATCTTAACAGAATAATAAATAAAGAAAAACCCCTAAGCAAAGACGAAATAGAGACTAAAGTTAACGAAGCCGTTACTTTTCTCAAAGAATTCCACAAAGAACGGTTCGAAAATATTCGAAAAAACAAGGCCAGATTGCTTGAACTTGATCTGCACGTAAAATCCAGATTTACTTTCGACAGTGCGTTTCGTATGAGGCAGTATGTTGCTCACGATAGAGACCTGCAGAGTAATATGAAACAGTCTGTAGGTTTGGGGGCTGCTGAACCAGACGGAACCCATTGGCAAGGCTTTTTCCAGGTTGAACAAGAATGGGGTGAAGGGGTTGATAGAACTTTAAGAGAGTTAGTTAGAATGGGTGAGGAGGGATTTTACCAACAGAACCTAGATGGTAAACAATTTAAAACCTGGGTGGATAGGGGTTTAGATGCGTCAAAAATTAACGGCAAGCGTAGGATGGATGTTTTTTGGGCGGCCTGGCGACAGTTTTGTTTTATGGAGCTAGCTGGAAAGTTTGGAATGAAGATCGAGGACGGTAAAATGAATTTTAGTGCGAACCCTCCCTATGTTGGAGACCTCGCTACTTGGTTATCTAATCCAGAAGAACACAGAGCCACGGAGTTTAAATGGAATTGGGCTACTTTTAAACAGGCAAGAGATAATCCAAGTTGGAATGGAATGTATGTGGGTGAACGCCCAGATGATCAATACAGGGCAATTTCTCACTCTGGGCATTCAAGGGGGATAGGACATCTGACTAAAACGCCCCCACCCACAGATAAGGACCCATTCCAAATTGCAAGATTTGGAAAATGGGCTGTTGGTAACTATATGGAATTTGCAACTCTTCAACAGGGACCGAATAAAGGTAGAAATTTATATGAACTTTGGCACGGTTATTATGATAATCAAGGAAGCTGGGTTGAAGGTATTAGCATGGCGGATATAAGATTCCCTTGGATCGACACTGATTTTGCGGGTGCTAAAACAACTTCTGATGAAGCACCTTCTGGCTCTGTGGGATATTGGTTTTTACAAAGAGGAAGGTCCCTTTTGGTTCTGAAAGAAAACTTGGGAGTCCCTGATCTAAAGGAGTTTAGTTCAATTTCTTATATTTCGAAGCTTAGAAATTGGAGTAAATTAAGTATGGTTTATCGGGGAAAGTTTATGGAAAATCCGGCTTATGTAAAAATATATACGGATATACTTTTTTTCAAAGGATTCTCGTCTGATGTTATCGAGAAGATCGAGAAAGGACTTCCTATAAGCGAATTAGAGCTTACAGCAACTGATTACAGAGAAATGATAGGCTCTTTTGGTGTGGGGCAAAAGTATGAAGGAGTAAATTTAACAAATTATCTTATAAATGCTTATAATGCAAGATTAATAGATCATGGTGAGTTCCTTAGACTTAAGCAGATAAAACCCAGATCCTGAAATGTTGGTAATTAGAGCCTGTTAATTAGCGCTCTAAGGTATTCTTGTCGAGGCCCTGGCGCATTAGTACCCAATCTACCACCCACTCTTCCCCAGAAGCCTCCAGTCCCCGCCTCCATCCGAGCTTGGATAGTATGCAGAGATCCATGTTTTAAAACATCAACTGTAGTACTTGATAATCCGCCTAAGACGTTAGAAAAGTCGGTTTTGTTTGGTGGCATTTCTATTGAGTGCATAAGCTTGAATTCAAGTTCTTTGGAGTCTGTTAATTAGCGCTCTAAGGTATTCTTGTCGAGGCCCTGGCGCATTAGTACCCAATCTACCACCCACTCTTCCCCAGAAGCCTCCACCCGGCGCTTCCATCTGACTTTGGATGGCTCCTAAACGACCGGCCCTCATTGCACCCATTCCCGCTTGTCCCCAAGCCATAGGCATTGCAAATGCTTCCCCAATTGCTGCGCCGTAGCCGAATGGTCGGCCGGAGACTGCTGATTTAATTATTTCTGCCACTTTAGGAATAAGCATGATAACAGATAGACTTACGAAAACCATCATTAATTCAAGAGCACTACTTCCGAAGGTCAAAGGAGGGTCCCATGCACTCGCGTCTGTAATTACGTAGGCTGGATCAGGTTGGAAAGGAACAATCGTTCCACCACCAAAAGGTGTTGCTAGGAAGAAAAAGGCAAATACTAAGAGAATGGCGACCACGGGGTAAACTGCTAAATTTGAAATCATGGCTTTTAACCAAGCTCCGAAACCGCCAAATCCAATAAGACCCCCCAAAATGAATATGGGCGAAAATATTATCAAAAGAAGTATAGAAACAAAGGTTTTAATGAGCATCCACCATATTTTAAATGTGGCGATGATTAATACGATCGCAAGAACGACCCATATTATTGCAACCAGAATAACCGCCAGAAGATTTCCTACTATTGCTCCGCTAAAGTTTAACGAAGCCCATAGAGCTGCAACAATCCACAAAAGCCAGTAGATTAAAAATAGCCCTACAGTATTTCTTTGCGTAAATGTTTCAAACATAGTTGCCCACGAATCCCTGCTTATTGTAGAAGTGAAAAATGTTGCTAGGAGCCCTAATACTACATACATTAGATCTATTAGGAACCCCGCAATAGCAAAGGAGAAAGTGATCAAGACAAGCGTAATTATTATTTTAGGGATTGCCGACTGAACAGTGATTACGGTCTGGGGGGAAAGTTTTACTCTGAACATTATCATAAAAGCCATTACAACCATTGCTATGACAAGTAAGAAGTAAGTTAAATTCCGAACGAAACGCCAGATATTGACAACCGTGTTGGCAGCCGTTGAGAAACCAAACCCTTGAGCCTGGGCTTCTGGGATGATATTAAATTTGGCCGCGGCGGTTTTTATATAAGTAAGAAGAGAAATTCCTCTGTCCGGAAACAGATTGTAATTAAAAAATGAAGATGATCGTGAATTATTGTTAACAGGAATGGTTGAAGCATAATTTGAAGGTGTATTGTTATTTCCTAGTACATTACAAATGCCGAAGGTGTCAAATCCACCAAACGCTGACCACGTTGCAATTGCACATATGTCATCAACAGCTGCAGGACAATCGGTGGCTAAATTACTAAAAAAGTCAATAAGCCCTCCGGTAATACCCCCTTGAGCTAAATTAATTACGCACCAGTTTAAATCCTTAACGCCAACATGGTTTATAAACCAGGAAAAAAAACTAAAAATCACCCATTCGACCTGGGCAGCAGTATATCTTTCACCGAAAATTTCATCGGGATTGTCTGGGTCATAAACTCTTTCATACCAGGTAAAAAAATCTTGGTTATACCACTGTGCTTTTGCGGTCGGAGTAAAAACACTTAAGAAAAGGAAGCTTAAGGTTAAATATACTAAAAGGACTTTTTTAAACATGGATTTTAGTTAATTTAATAATAGCATACTCGTACTCTTGCATTGCAAGACGGAAGACGTGTCAATCTCAAAACCAAAATGTTAAATGTAAAAATCATATATCAAAACCACTTAGTTTTTTTAACGTTTGCTCTTCAGAGTTAACATTTGAGATGGAATTAGTTCATTCACAAAAACTCAATACATACTCCTTACCCGCCTCCTCGGGATTAACGAATCGGGGGGTGGTAATTAGGACGTTTAACTTGCAGGAAGTGTCAGAATCGATATCAAGAACTTCGAGAAGCTCTTTTTCGGCTTCTTCACGAAATTTGGAAAATGGAGAAGATAGAATCGAAACAAACACCTGATTGTTTTTGGGGAAATAAATCACTTTGTAATTTTTAGTTTCAGAAATGAGTAGGTCTCCATTATCGTTTATTTTTTGGGACGACTTGATAAGTTTCGAGGCATCGAGGAAAGATTCTTGTCTATTTTCAGAAGAAGTTATTGTTGGCTTGGTGTTTTTATTAAAAAAAAAGTTAGGTTTGTTGTTCAGAGTTTTTGAAACAAACAAAATCAAAAGCAAAACCAGGGCAATAAATATTAGATACCTAGAGTTTTTTTTCATGGTAGACAGTCTTGAATTCCGCATTGTTCTGCTGCATAAGCCCAATCACACCAAGTGGTTCCGCCGTTGCTTAAATGTGGACCCCAGGCTGTGGCAATATTGAAATCCGGATCCATAAATCTTTGAACACACTCATTTAGTATGCTTTGGTTTTGAATAATACAATACGGGGGTTGGACTCTATTAATGTCTGTAACAAAGGCTCCTGGACAACGCCAAGAACTATCTACTAGGCCTATTAGGTTTCCGCTTGCATCGTACTGTGGGATAGGCACAAGGTTTATCTGGAAAAGGCCGACGGAGTAATCGTATGATGATCCGTTCAAACAATTGTCGTTTAAGGCGGTTGGGTCGCCGCCGCTTTCAAGCCTGCAGATTTGCGAGGCAATTGATGCCGTATTTCCAAACGTACTTTGGAGGTAGGAAACGCTGCAGTATTGGGAATTGGATTCCTGACAGGTTCCTCCCCCTGGTGGTAAGCCGGTATCTGGTGGCTCGGCAGTAGCCGTTCCTCTGGGACAGACCTGGCCATAGCCTTGAGGTCGAAGTATAGTCTGGATGCATTGTAAAAAGTATTGGTGTAAACCTCCTATATAAGGAAAGTACATTTCTGCTTCGGCTCCAGGGCGGCCTACTACAGGACTTCCGGCGACTACAGTTGATCCGTCCAGGCTCACATATCTCACAGGCGATACACCAGGGATTTCGTTCAAGTATTCAATTGGGGATCCTGTTCCGGATTCAACTTTAGGAGGAAACCTCTTAAATACTCCGGTTGCACCCGCAACCAACTTATCCCAAATTTGTCTGGCAAGAGGAGTTTTAACAATAGTTTCAAGTCTTACATAAGGATTGACAACGCACTCCTCAAATGGATCGAGGGTTCCGAGCCTTCCTCCGCAGTCGGCTCCACATCTGTAATTAGGAGGACAAGGCTCGTCTTCGTAAATAGAGCATGACCAGAAGTTTGGATAACATCCTCCATCGCTTCTTCCATACTGAAATTCTATTGCGGCCTGGCAGTTAGCGCTGTCGGCATTGCTGGGAACTGGTACGCAGTTATTGCCGCAAATCTGATCTATAGGACAGTCAACCCTGCCATAGTTGGTCTCGCAATAATATCCTGAATTATAACAGTCGGCTTCTTCGTTTTCTTCTGCCGCAAGACCTCTGCAAAGGTTCCCGTTGGTCCAGATTAAAAACTGACAGGAAAAGTTGGCGGTGTAATTAACGGTTGCGGTTAGAACTCCTGCAAACAGATCATCGCCGGGGTTGTTTCTAACGTCAGTTACCATACAATAGGGCCTTGTTTCAGGGGTAAGAGAACATCCTCCTGAACAAATTCCAAAATGATTTGATACAGTTCTTTCGCTTCCATCCGAGGGCTGATTCATGACACCCTGTCCTGAAAAAACCAAAGTACTTGAGCCTCCACCATCCATGTTGATAGCGTCTCGGGCATTACAGGTTCGCATCATGTAAGCCAGTTCACGAAGGGTTACTCCCTCGCTATAGCCAGGTTGCCTTCCATCAACCACAATAAGAATTAAGGTGTTGTTGCCTGTTAGGCCAACGCTTGTCCTGGGATGTAAATGTACACAATCTTGGGGTCTAGAAGGATTACAGGTAATATAATTTTGAGCTACTTCGCCAACTCTAACAATTCCGTTTGAACCGGATATTGCATCCCACAAAGGGTCCCCCCCTCTTCCCCAAAATCTGACTTCATTAGCCTCCGAAATAAAAAAAGATGGTTCAGGAGAAGGATCCGAGTACTGGTCTCCTTGGGATGCGGCCAGCCCCGCTGGATCAGTAAGACTCCAGTGTAGATCTCCATTAATGGCAACATCAGATCCATAAGTTGACAGAAAGGAAGAAGTGGTTCTGCCGAGCCCTTCTCTAGGCGTAACCATCAGGTCTATATTTGGATTATTTAAATCGATCTTAACAACGTACCAAGTTAGGGTTCTGGGTGAGCTGGCGGTAAATCTTCTGTAGGTTATCCCGTCAGAAATTTGTTGAAAGTCGACATTGCAGTTAAAATCAGGACCCGTTGATTGGGCTTTTGAGGTTTTGGGAAGGACAAATAGAGCAAAAACAATTAATAATAATGTAAACAACATTTTTTCGGTTAGTTTCATATTACCTTTCTAGTTCGTCCGGCACCAAAGTTTGTTGTAACAAATCAGATAGTTCAAACGATTCTTGCATATGGGCGAAAAACAGTTCAGCCGGCCTTTGGTTTGAAAGAAAAACATTGGTTAAATAAAGACCCGGACTGATAATTTGATAAGGCGACGTCTGGGCTTCAACCTCGCCTTTCCGATCCTCAGTAGAGGAAAAAGGAATGTAGGGGAAAAGTCTGCCAAGAGCCTGAGTTAATCTGACTCTTGTTCTTGAGGACGGATAACAAAAACGAGGATCTGTACCGGATCCACAACCAACAATCTGGTTGTGTCTTTCAACACCCGCTCTTGATTGTTCAAAAAGCCTGTCGGTTATCTGACTATCCCAGGCAAGAAGTTTTTTTAGAGGACCCGAATAATCTACAATTTTTCTTATGCCCTCTTCTGTATTCGGATCAGGGGGGTCGTATTCGGCTCTTCCGTTAATACCATTTAAGTACCAGCTTATATATTCATTTACTTTGGCGGGATTGTCCAGACTATCTGGCATGATCTCAGGAGGTTGTTCCTGACTGTTAACTACAAGCTCGGTATTCCCCATAATGGGTAGATATGCTTCCTGCAAGTCGATAGCGATATTTTTTTGTCTGTTTATGCTGAAACGACATGTTTCTCTATAGAAACCGTCTGGGCTGGCTCCGAAATTTATAGTGCAGTCTGCGCTGATTGGATTTCCTTCGAAGGTAAGGGTTGTGGCGGCTCCGGTCTCATAAAGATGCTCAGCAATAATCTCTAGTCTGTCGTAGACCAAAAGATCGTTTCCGCAGAAAAGAGCTATATCAGCAACGTTTTGGTTGCAAGGGCTTGCTTGGTAGGGTCTCAGAGAATGAAATTCTGTCGGGCGGACCTGGTTGCAGGGTACATAAGGAGGGGGGATTGGACCCCGGGTTGGAGTAGGTGTATTAGTAACAGTAGGTATTGGGGTATTTGTGGGTCCGTCGTCACCAGCTGCATGGCAAAAACAGTCTCCTGTCCTTTCATCTACTCCGCAGACTTGATTACTTCTGCAACTATCATCAAAACGATGGCAGGGAGGACTATTGCCTTCACACTCTTGTGCCTTAATGTTCTTCGTTAATATTAAAAAGTTGAGGGCAAAAATAGATGTAACTAAAAGTGTTTTAACAATCCTTATGGGCATGATCCAGTTTAGCATAATTGCTTTTGACGTGGATAGAAGAACGAACTTAGGGTGGAACAATACGAAAGTTGGTGACGTCGGCTCCGGTAAAAACTCCGATGAAGCGTAGAATTAGGTAGCTTAGGGCAACGAGTGCTATGCCACCTATTGCATAAGTCAATGTTTTTTTAGCAGATTCCAGGCTTTTGGGGTCACCTCCAGAAGTGATAAATTTGAAGCCTCCCAGTAAAAGCATGATAAAAAGAAGTATTCCGGCTAGACCCAAAAGAGCCGCAATCACTCTTTCAAACATCCCCTCGAAGCTTTGTAAAGTGGCAGGTTCGCCCATAAGTTTTTATATACTTACAGTTTAGCGAAGAATTTGTATAAGGGCAATAAGGACTGTTCTTTCATTAAAAAACCCCGACAAGCGGGGTTTACTCCAAATTAGTATTACTTTCTATTATGGTGCCTGAGCATTCGGAATATTAAGAGAAAGTATATTGATTCCGAAGAACAAGTTTACAAGATTGATTATTGCCCACGCTGCAAAAACTATAACTAGACCGATTAGAGCTGCTGTAATTTGACCTCGTGCTGCTTCTGTTTGTCCTTTGTCTCCACCGGAGGTGATGTATCTTATTCCTCCCCAAACTAGCATGAAGAAGAAGATAAGGGCTGCAATAACCAGGACAAGAACAATTAAAGCAGAGATAATATTTGCAATCGTAATGTCATTGAGTCCTGCAAATTGCCCTCCAGGAGTAATGTTTATTGCTTGAGCGTAGACCGGTGAAAGTAATGTCATGTTGATGTTTTTATTATGTGATTATTCAAAATCCTTTGTCAAGTACCAGTTTTGAAATCAAATACTTGTTTAATCAATTTATACTTCAGGGATTCCTGCATTCCCAACCAGGATCCCTGCATGTCAGTGTTCCACACTCACCGCCTACTGAAACCCAGCCTCCTGAAGTACATCTGTAACAACCACCCGCAAAAGTGCGTCTTCCCACACTGTCTGTGACTGCATAATATCCAGAACACGAACCGCCACATGGACAAGCGGTGTTACCTCCAGACGGAGCAGATCCGCCATCTCCACCTCCGTCCCCACCCCCACCTTGTGGACAAATTAGTGTTGACGCAAAGCCTATATCAAACGCCCCGATTCTTACTCGCCTCAGACCTATTCCGAAAAAGCACTCGACCAGGTTAAGAATGGCGAAAAAGGCAAGAAGTATGATAACTCCGACAAGTGCGCTTGTTATACGGCTCCTTGCTTGCTCCAAGCGCATTTTGTCTCCACCAGAGGTTATCCATTGTATTGCACCAACAATTAGTATAAATACGAAAACAATTGCGCCTATTACAAATCCGAGGCCGATTAATGCGGGAATGAGTCTGCCAAGAAATTCAGCACCACTGGTAAATCCAAGGTCTATGGCCGGATTTCTGATGTTTTGGGCAAGTAATTGTTGTGAAATTAATGGATTCATAACACAAATTATCTAAAAAGCTATTGACAGATACCAGCGAAACAACCTTCGGCTGGAGAATTACAACAGACATCTCCTACGCCACAACTTCCACCGCTTATTATGCATCCAGGGGGACCAATAGGACTTCCACCGGCTCCAAGTCTTATTCTTTGAATCATTTCCCCGATGTCTAAAATATTATTTATTCCCAATAAAGTCGTAATCAGATCCATTATAAACATGGCTGCTATGACGACGACTAACCCGATGACGCCTGTTGTAATCTTTCTTCTTGCATCCTCAAAAGCCCCCTTGTCTCCGCCGGAACCAATTATGCCTATTGCTCCTGTTATGAGTATGAACATGAAGTAGATTGCTGCGATTACGGTCATTAGACCAATCGTTGTTGATAGCACGTCGGCTAAAAGCCGGACGGCGTTACTCCCGATGCCGATATTTCCTATTCCCGTTAAGGGGCCTCCGACAGGGTTTGATCTTTGAGCTAAAAGATTTCTCATTGTGGTGAAAAGAATTGGAGTTGCAATATTGCGTTCGCATCGCCGAAAAGAATTTGTCCTACAATTCCGGCAATAACAAAAGCACCAGCAGCTATGACCAATCCTATTATGCTTTGAGTAATTTTTGCGGTCGCATCCGCAATTCTTTTGGGATCTCCGCCTGCGGATAAATATGCGTAGCCCGCCATGATCAAATTAAAAACGGTAAATATTCCTGCTCCGACAATGAGAGTTCTTAGAATTATGTTTAAAAGTATTTGCAGCCCTGAAATGCTCCCGCTATTGAAGCGACTGAGAAATTGAGGCGGACTGACAGTACCCCATCTATTTTGTGCTATATTCATATTTAGATTTAATCTAACCCAATATAGTTATTCCTAAAGTAGCCTCTATAAATCTGACTATTAAAAATGCCGCTACAACTAGTATAAATCCAATTATCCCGGCTGTCATTATCTGCATTGCCTGCTGTTGTTTTTGGGGATTGCCGGCGCCTGTTATCATCTGAAATCCTGCAAAAATAAAAAGGAAAAGAAGAATTACGCCGGCAACAACTATAGCGTTTGAGGCAATTATTGAGACGAGTTGTCCAAGATCGGTAATTTCGGTAAGAAAACCTCCCCCACCAAGTCTTCCGAAAAAAACATCTCCTATATTAAAAGCTAAATTTGAGTTCATGTCGAGCCGAAAATGTTTAAAATAGGATCCAAACTAAAAATCCTGGCTATGAGTCTGACCACCCAATAGGCCGTAAACATAATCAAAAAACCGACAACCGCATAAGTAATTTTTTGTTGACCAGATGCAACTGCCTTAGGGTCCCCCTGAGAGGTAAGTATTTGAAATCCGCCCAAAATTACGTAAATTAAAATTAGAAAACCCGCTATTCCGAAAATATAGGGAATTAGTCGGTAAATTATATGGCCTATCGAAAAAGGACTACCACCTCCCGGAGCCAGTTCCGGTAGGGTAACTCTTATTAATTCGCGAAAATCTATTGGCATTATTGATTTCCAAATCCCGGAATTTGTAGAATTTGGACTCCGATAAATCTTAACAAATAGGCTCCGAAGAGAAGTAAAACTAATCCCATGATGGCCGCAGTCAGTAGTTCCTTGCCGGCCTGAACCCTTTGAGGATTCCCGGCTGAGGTAATAATCAAAAAGCCCGCATAAATCATTAAGACGAATGCAATGCCTCCCGCAAGCCCCATTCCCCAGCGAAGAAGGAAACTAGTAAAACCCTGGGTGTCTTCAACAGGAATACAACCTACTGCAGTACAGATACCCCCGAGGTTAGAATTTGTCGAACCAGTACAAGCGCCAGAATCCACGGGATCACAGAAAATTGCTAGATTAGACCCCCCAATTGATGCTTGTGCGGCTTGACAGATTCTGGGTGTTCCTGGGCCGCTTGCGCGACAGTACCCGCAGGCACTATCACAGTCTTCGTGTTCAAGACAAGGTTGTCCACAAGCCACACCACCTGGTGGGTTATTATTGACTACACATTGACATTCTAATGGGCCTCTTCCTCCACCTCTTACATCTTGTACACAAGGACTCCCACAGCCTCCCCTATAAATAAGTTCAGTACAACTCATCCAGTCAGTTGGACACCCAGCGTTTGTTGGTGGAATGCAGCAATTGCCTACTGTATCGCTTGTAGTTCTGCAGATTGTTGGAGTACCTCCTTCATCTTCGCATAAGGTGCCTGATCCGTAACTTCTACAATCTCCTCCACTCGGACACGGTTCTGCTGTAAGGATACAAGGATTGTTGACATCTGCTCTACACTCATCAGCATCCTCATCAACATTTCCGCTGTGAGTTGCGCAGACAGAGTCGTCGACGCCATACCCAGTTCCACAAGTATCGGTGTTTTCATTGGGCTGGCAACGTTGTGAAACCGGTCCTACCGGTACTGGAACGCAGTCGAATGTTTGGGCAAAGGCTTTTTGTGGTTTTAAAAAGGCAAAAACAAATAATACTAAACTAAAAGCAATAGCTATAGATAAAATCCTTTTCATTAATTTTAGTCTAGCACAAAAACTATTTGTCAAAAAGTCTATGCCGACTTTGCTGGTATAATTAAAAACAACATGAGTAGAACAAAGAACAAAGAACAAAGAACAAAGACAACATTCTTTAATTTGTTTTTATATTTTCTCTTTTTGTTATTTTTTTTACTAATCACTAGTCACTATTCACTATTCACTGTCTCCGCCGAACCCAACTGTGATTCTCCCGGACCCGGGGACATTGACTTTTGTTTACAAAAGATCGAGCAGGAGATAAATGCATTAAAGCCGGCCCAGGAATACAACAAAAAAGAACTTTCGGATTTGAGGATACAAATTGCTGGTTTAGAAAAGAGAATTGTCGGACTTTCAAACCAACTCGAGGTGACCCAAAAAGATATAGAAAAAAGAGAGGAAGACCTGGCCTATGCAGAGGAAATTTTTGTCGAAAAAACAAAAAATCATTATAAGTTTTTAAGAATTTATGATCCTCTTTTGCCCTTCCTATCCTCAAGCGATGCTTCTTCCGCTTTCAGAGAAATAGCTTTTCGCCAAAAAGCAGCCAAAGAGGATATTAAAACAATGGAAAAGTATGGAGAGGATCTTCTGGGCCTAAAAAATGACAAGGCAAATCTGGAGAAAAATAAGACAAACCTTTCAACGCTTCGCTCGCAAGTCAGTCAAAGGGCTCAGTTTCTGGCAGGAGAAGTTGAAAAGACGGAAAAATATTTAGCAACCTTGTCTGCAAAGCAGGAAGAGCTTTTGGCTCTTAAAGCCGGAGGTTTTCAGACTTCTGTCGGAGATACTCCTCCTACATTGGAACCCTGTTCGGGTCCTCCCGGATCATCTAATTTCTGCGACCCGGGCGTAAGGCCGGCTTTTGCTGCATTTTCTTTCGGAGCCCCCCACAGAACCGGAATGAGTCAGTACGGAGCTTTTGGGCGAGCAAAACAAGGTCAGTCGGCAGAAGCCATTTTATCCGCCTATTATCAAGGGGCCGAACTTAATAAAGGATATCCGGTTCCGGCTACAATCGGAGTTTCCGGCTACGGAAGAGTCTCTTTTGAAGACAATTATCTTTTGGGAATTTATGAGGTTCCAGAAAGGTGGGGAAATGAAGGTGGTTTTGAAGCCTTGAAAGCTCAAGCTGTTGCGGCAAGAAGCTATGCATTGGCAGTAACCAATAATGGAGCCGGTACAATCTGCACAACCGAAGCTTGTCAGGTTTACAAACCACAATTGAAAAGCGGCAAATGGGCAGAAGCCGTCCGTGCAACGCGTGGTTGGGTAATGATGAAAGGGGGTGTGCCCGCAACAACTTATTACGCATCAACTTCGGGCGGTTTTACTATTTCGCAGTGGGGCTGGTCCGGCATAAAAGACGCAAAAGATGGCGATTGGCCGAATGCCTCTTATGAGAAAATCTCAGCTTCTCCATGGTTTTACAAAGCCTGGTACAGGAATCGTGCGGGGGCTACATGCGGTAGGAGTAACCCATGGTTAAAAAGCGAAGAACTGGCAGATATCATAAACGCTTGGCAAGTTTTGTATAAAGGAGGAGGCGACGTTTCGCGTGTTTCTCCTCTTGATACAAGCTGTTGGAACGGAAACCCGTATTCAATGGGCGAACTTGCGGGGGTTGGAGGATATAATTCGGTTTCAAGTGTTTCGGTTACTTATTCAAACTCAGGTTCAACCCAGAGCTTAAATTTTTCCACGAACAAGGGATCCGTCAGTATGTCCGGTGAGGAATTTAAAAAGGCGTTTAATTTAAGAGCCCCAGGATATATTGGATTAAAAAGTAGTTTGTTTAATATAGAGAAGCTCTAAAGAGCTGAAATCCTAAGTACTAAATTCGAAATCCTAAACAATATTTAAAAAAATAACCAATTTATATTCATAAATTGTCAAATTTTCAAATTCTCAAAACGTTAAGGATTTTGTATTTAAGTAATTTGGATTTGTTTAGAGTTTAGAAATTGGGATTTAGTATTTGTCAACTCAAATGTTATAATTTGAGTCAAATGTTATAATTTGAGTTGAGATGCCTGATGTATTTGTTTCAAAAGAAAAGACAAAATCTTCTAAGCCGAAGTCGATTATTACTAAACCTAAAGGACCTGAAAGGCATAATCTTCCCGGCCATACTCATAATCCTTTAGCCGCCTTTTGCTACTACCCGGATTATGTGAAGTTTGTCAGCGAAGATCCCGAGGAAAAGGTGGTTTTACTTTTACGCCGGCATCCGATAACCAACGTAAAATGGATACTTCCCGCATTTCTGATGGTATTAGCACCTTCTTTTTTCCCCGTAATTTTGCCTTACGATCTTTTACCAGCAGGTTTTCGGATTATATTCCCACTTGTTTGGTATCTTATAACCTCGGCTTTCATCCTCGAGGAATTTTTGAGCTGGTTTTTCCACGTTAATATTGTAACCGATGAAAGAATTGTTGAGGTTGATTTTTTTAACCTCGTTTCAAGAGAAATAACCGACGCTAATATAGATCAGATTCAGGATGTTACTCCGCGTGTTGTAGGAGCAGTAAGAACATTTTTTAACTTCGGTGATGTGGTGATACAGACGGCAGCCGCGGTTCCCTTGATTAATTTTGAGGCTGTTCCAAATCCGGACAAAGTAGCCAGAATATTAAGAGAATCACGTATCGAGGAGGAGCAGGAAAAATTGGAAGGAAGGGTTAGATAATATGCAAGATTTTGGAAGTATTGCACCCTCTATCTTTATTCTTATAAAAATTGCTGTTTGGATTTTTCTTTTTACGTATGTTCTATTTTCCGGAGTTGTCATAAAACAAGTTCGTGTTATGACGCAGACTTTGGAAGTAGGCTTTGAAAAACCGATAAAACTCATTGCGCTTGTTCACTTTATTGTCTCTCTCACCGTTTTTATTTTAGCCCTTATTATTCTTTAAGATAAAGTGTCTTAGCTTATGAACTGGTTTCAAAACCAGTTCATATAACCTAGTGTAAGCTCTCAAAACGAGCCTAGAAGGCGAGTTTTGAAACAGGTTCTATGCCTTTTGAGATCATCTCGGCAAAACTTACGGGTAATCCCGACGCAGCAGGTTGGGCTCAAATTTATGAATTCAGTCCAGACGACGAAGAGAAATATAAGCTTAGAGGGAAACTTTTTGCGGTAATTTCCACTTCAACAAAAGAGGTTGGAATGGATACGGTTCTTGCAGGGAGAGAAGTTTTGTCACGCCTTCATGAAGAATATTTTGGAGAAACTTCAGGAAGTTCTTTTTCAAGACTGAAAATCTCTGTTGAGAAAGTTATAAACGAATTTTCTTCGTGGGAAGATATTCAAATTGCCTGCGTTTCTTATGTTAATAATGTTTTTAACGTGGCTGCCGGTGGTGGGGCGCGGATTGTTGTTTTGAGACAAGGCGACCTGTCAACCATTCTTCAAAGTCAATCTGGGGAAGTTCAGATAGCGTCTGGTATTCCCAAAGAAGGTGATTTTGTCATTTTGGCTACTAGTCAATTTTTCAATAGATTTTCACAGGGGGTTCTTAAGGGGGCAATTCAAGGAAGAGATCCAAAAGAAGTCGTTGAAGTTCTTGCGCCAATTATTCATTCAGGAGGTTTAACAGGTAGTCTCGGTGCAAGTTTTTTAAAAGTAGTAACGCTTGCACCAAAATTTGACCAAGCTCCTGCAGGTAATAGAATCGAACCCACAGAAATGTTTTCCCAAGGAGTTAAAAATATTTCTGGATTATTCAAAGGATTGAAAGCAAGAGCCGTTTATGTTCGAAATGTTGGAGACGAAAAAGTGCCGCCAAAAAAGAGGGTTTTGGCGAGCATAGGCGCAGTTCTTCTTATAACTTTAGTCGTTAGCATTTTTTTTGGAATTAGACAAAAAAGAAACAATGATTTACAAAAGGAGTTTGAGGAAAATTTTTCGGTAGCGGTGCATGAATTAGATGAAGCCGAAACCCTTTATTCTTTGAATCCGGATCGAGCAAGAGATCTTTTTTACGGGGCAAGAGAAAAAGTTTTGGGTTTATCGAAAGAGAATTTTAAGGAGGAGGAGGTTGCCGAACTTAAAAAAAAGATCGAGGAGGGGGGAAGAAAGATCTTGGGTGAACACACTCAGGAGCCATTAACTTTTGTTGATCTTGGGCTCTTAAGTCAGGGATTTGACGGAGATAGTTTAGTCTTTTCTGATGGAAAAGTTTTTGTTTTCGACAAAGAGGGAAAAAGAATTGTAAGTGTTGAGATTAAATCCAAACGAGCGGAGGTGATTGCCGGAACAAATCTTCTTGGTAAGGCCGAGGCAATTGCCGTCTACTCGGACAGAGTCTTTACTATTACTCCGGAGGGCATTTTCGAAATTTTTGAAAATAGCAAAAAGGTGATTGAAGCAGAATGGGACGGAGAAATCTTGGCATACTCATATGCAGGTAACTTTTATGTCCTTGAGAAAAGTGGTTCTGTAATTTGGCGCTACGCCGGCAGCGAAAATGGTTTTTCGGCAAGGCGAAACTGGCTAACAGAAAGCGTGGTTGTTGATTTGACCGATGCCAAACAAATTGTAATAAATGGTTCGATTTGGGTTTTAAAGGACGATGGCGAGGTTGTTAAACTGACTTTAGGAAATTTACAGGCGTTTGGTCTTAAGAATGTTGCTCCCGACGTCGATAAAGCCGACGCAATTTTTGTCAGTGAAGAGACCGAAGATTTTTATGTTTTAGAAAGTGATGGCGGCCGAGTCGTTGTTGTAAATAAAGACGGAGAATATAAAGCACAATATCTGTCAGATCAAATAAAGAACGCAAGATCTCTTGTGGTGTCAGAAGAAGAGAAGAAGTTAATTCTTCTTACCGGAAACAAACTTTTTTCAATTGATCTTGAACATTTATAATTTTAGGTTGATTTTATGTCAAACTCCGAGTATAATACAGGCTGTTTGGGGACGATCGGTTTCGACGGGAAATGTACTTTAAAATCTGCAAGCAAAGTTTGACCCACACTTTTCAAAAGAGGTCAAAAAGAATAATTGCTAACAAAAGCGATTATGACTTCGACTACGCTTATTTAAGCTAAGTTGAATGCTCACCGGCCTTGTTTCTCAACCGAGCTGGATGGGTATAAACCTGTTGAGATGCGGAAAGTATGAGTGGTTTTATATACTTTCCTAAGACTTAAAACCAAACTCTCAACTCTTTCTTTAGTTTTAATGTTGAGAATTAAAAATTTAAGCTAAATAAGCTTGTAGAAGATTTTAAATTCATTTTTCGGACGAGGGTTCGATTCCCTCCGTCTCCACCAAATTTACTTGAGCTTTTCTCGAAGCTCTTGTTCCATTTCTCTTTGAATATCCTTTTTCTTAATACTTTCCTTTTTTTCAAACTTTCTTTTCGATTTTGCCAGAGCAAGCTCAATCTTGGCAAGATTTCCTTTTGTATAAATTTTTGTCGGGACAAGAGTCAACCTTTTTTGTTTTATCTTCGTTTGAATGGAAATAATTTGGTCTTTGTGAAGAAGGAGTTTTCTGGTTCTGGTCGATGAATAGTCCTTTTTTCCCTCGACCGGTATGTTTGCGTTGACTAGATAGATTTCGCGGTCAATAATTTTTGCAAAAGAATCCGATAAATTTACGTGCCCACCCCTTACGGCTTTTGCTTCAGCGCCCAATAAAGATATTCCCGCCTCGATTCTTTCGAAGAGATTATAATTAAACTTAGCCTTTTTATTTACAATTTGCATAATAATATAGTGCAAAGTACAAAGAGCAAAGAACAAAGGAGTAAGCGAGTAAGATTTTCCCATGCGCTTTGTCCTATGAACTTTGTGCTAGTTTATTTTACTCTTAAATGGACTTAATTAGCTTAATATTTCCAAAAACGTGTTTAGGATGTGGTAGAGAAGGGAAATATATTTGTCAATCGTGTATTAATAAACTTGTACTCCTTAAGCAGTTATGTCCTTATTGCGAGAAGGCGTCAACCGACGGGGTTACACATATTAAGTGTCTAAAGAAACTTCGACTTAGCGGCGTTTTTTCAATATGGCCATACGAGGGAGTGATTCGGACTGCGATTTTAAAGCTCAAATATAAATTTGCCAAGGAGATTGCGAAAGAACTCTCAGAATACATGGCAAATTACCTTAAAAACCAACCGATATTTCCGAAAAACTTGACACTTACACCGATTCCTCTTTATTTCCTCAGAGAAAACTTTCGCGGATTTAATCAAAGCGAACTTGTTGGTGAACCTTTAACAAAGAAGATGGGCTGGGATTTTAATTCTGATATTCTTATTCGGAAAAGGTTTCGCCGCCCCCAAACCGAGCTTAAAGGGAAAGAGCGACGAAGGAATATAAAAGGAGTTTTTTCTATGAATCCCAGCTACAAACTACAAACTACCAGCTACATACTTTTCGACGATGTCTATACCACGGGTTCGACTCTCAAAGAAGCTGCGAAAGTATTAAAGCGAAACGGAGCGAAAGAAGTTTGGGGGTTAACAATCGCAAGATAAATAGGGATTAGCGATAAGGACCGTAATATTTCAGTGATTCAGGATATTTTGAGCGTGCGACAAAGAAAATATTCCAGACTGGATCGGTCAATAACCATATTCCCTCTGTCGATAAATTGGTTTCTTTGCCTTTTTCATAAATGATATTTACAACGTCTTGTTTAATCTGTTTGATCTCTAGTTTTTTATATGGAAACAATGGGGACTTCACGCACGAAGCATAAAGTAGATCAGACCAATCAATACATTTATCTAATTCAGTAGCTATCCATTCTTGATAGTTAAAATTTTTAGCAAACTGGGTTTTATCTTCAACGTCGGGAATTATCCGGAGGAGAAGTAACGATTTTATGGTAAGTGCAACACTTACTACTAAACCAACCGTAAGAGTAAAAAATAAAATCTTCTTGAATTTCTCTTTCACAATTTTAGCATAACAATAATTAACCAGAATTTCTAATGGAGTGGAAGATTAAGTGTACTAGCAAGAGAATTATTTGAAGCAAATGTATTTGCGGAGGGTACAGGATTCGAACCTGTGTAGGGATTTCTCCCTCGAGTTTTCGAAACTCGCGCAATTGTCCACTCTGCCAACCCTCCTCGTCGGAACTAGCTTCGCTTTCCGCAAACCGCTTACGCTTTTTGCTTTACGCTTCGCTGTTCCTCCTCTCAAAATTTCTTGAAGAAATTTTGTATCTTCAAATTCCAAAGGGGTATATCTTTGATGGGTGCACCTGGGAGGAATCGAACCTCCAACCTCTTAGTCCGCAACCAAGCGTTCTATCCATTGAACTACAGGTGCGAATATAACGAGCACTTGTAGCGAGATCGACAAGGTTCTGAGCGGAGCTCAGGTTCTTATCCATTGAACTACAGGTGCAAGTACATAATTTTACCAGATTTGAAGCCAAAAATCTTCTTAGGTTAAAGAAGGGGCTTAGGAGATTTTTTTTGAAACCCAGTCTGAAGCTTTATCCATTCTCGTGGGAGCTGCTTCCTCCTCAGGAATATAAAGAGAAAGGGACTTTTTAATTTTATCCTTATCGCTATCGTTAATTACCAACTCTAACCTTCCCGGAACTACCAGTGTTTCCAAGATCAATAAATCAGTATTCAAGCGTTTTGTAAACCAAAAACGAGTGAAAAGCTCCCAATCGTTTCTTCTGTCAGCAACTTTTATTCCCTTGTTGGTAACGGCGTATTCGATCGTTTCCGGTTCCACTGTTGACAAAATATAAAACAAAAAGACCAAAGCGATCAAAAGCACAACAGGCATTGCACCTTCAACAATAAAAAGAATAAATCCAAAAATAGAAGCAATAACAATTAACCTTACCCAGAATTCCCTCTCTCTTTTCTTAAAAGCTCTTGCCGGTGCCTTCCAGGAAAAAAGCAATTTTTCCGGTTCGGGTCTTGGAGGAAGTGGGGATTGAACAGGCTGTTGGGGGGTAGCTTGTTGGGTCGCTTGAGGAGAAGGAGCTTGATTACTTTTCTGATTGGGCATATCTAAAATCATTATACATACTTGGTTAACAGCTTTTCAATAAGCCTTTATCGGTGATATAATCTCAACTGCAAGGAGGAGTCGCCTAGTGGTCGATGGCAGAGGTTTGCTAAACCTCGATCCGCAGGGGTCACGTGGGTTCGAATCCCACCTCCTCCGCTCGTTTTACTCGCGGAGTCGTTGGGATTTGATAGCGCACAAGTAAAGTATTTCATGCTTTGCACGGCGAATCCCACCTCCTCCACCAATATGTTAGACAAAAATACTGTTTTAGTTTCCGCTGCGTGTGTCTATAGAGACGTAAAAGGAAAGCCTCGCTGGTTTTTTATTAAACAGACGGAAGTTGATGGTTGGGAAATTCCCAAGGTTTTGGTAAGAAAAGGAGAATCATCTGTTAGAGCGGTTCTTAGGTTGATGGGAGAAAAAGGCGGCATGAGTACAAGGGTTTTGGAAGAAGCAGGAAGGGCCGGCGGAGTAACAACTATTAATGGAAGAAGTTTACCCCAGAGACATATTTATTATTTGATGATGGCCAAGTCTTTGGCAAATGAGACAATCGGATTTTCTGAGTGTCTGTGGCTTGAATATTCCAAAGCGGTAAAAAAGGTTAACTCTAAAAGAGATAAAACGATGTTAAAAGCCGCTAGAGAAACTTTGGAAAAATGGAAAAAGGAAAACCAGAAAAGGAGAAATGGTTTGACATTTGAAGCTTCATGATGCGCGAGTTTTCCGCCGGGGGCGTTGTTTTTAAAAAAGCGAAAAGTAAAGTTTTATGGTTGGTAGCAAAGTCTTCTCCCAGCAAAAAATATCCTGGAGATATCTACAGACTTCCTAAGGGTTGGGTTGACGATGAAGAAAACGGTAAAAGGCCCGGACCACTTTCAAGGGGAGAAAAAAAGTTAACAGAAGATGAACTTCGAAGTACCGCAGTAAGAGAAGTACAGGAAGAAGGAGGAGTAGAAGCCGAAATTATAAAAAAAATCGGAACAGAAAGATTTTTTTATACAAAAGAAGGAGAACGTATTTTGAAATTTGTTACTTTTTATCTGATGAAGTGGAGGAAGGATTTAGCTACCGGTCCGGGTTTTGAAACCGAAAAAGTTGAGTGGTTGGATTACGAAGAAGCTCGAAAAAGACTTACCCATTCCGGAGAGAAAAAGATGCTGGATAAAGCAAAACAGAGTTTAGATCAAGGTTTACAAGAAAGTTTGGTATAATGTAGCGTTTGGATTATTTAGAGTATTAAGGAGAGGTGCGAGAGCGGTTTAATCGGTACGATTGGAGATCGTATGTGATCGCAAGGTCACCGAGGGTTCGAATCCCTCCCTCTCCGCTCACCTTCGTTTTGCTTGATTTAGAACCTTTCCAGTGCTATTATAGGACGTTTAATACTTTTTAGGACTTACTCAAATTTATGAGAATAGAAGGTCAAACTAATACCAACCCCATTCGAGAGACTCTTGATTATTGGGGAAGACATCCGCGCGATGTCATTTTCAGGATTGCTCCCGCTTTTGTACTTTTTCTAGCGGGTTGCCGAGGGGGGAGGGGACAAATATCAAACGAAGAACTGCAAGCCACCCTTTCCGCAGGATTTGCCCAGGCTACAGAAGTTATGAAGACAGCACAGGTGGAAGCAACCGCTCTGGTTGGTGAAGGCCAGGCAGAAGCAACTCGGTTGGCCAGAACGCCAACACCTTCAAAAACTCCGACGCCAAATTCAACAGTTGTGGCTTTGCAAGGCACAATTGCGTCTTTTCAAACCCAAGCAGCCGAAAGTTTGCCGACACTTACTCCGATCCCAAGTAAACCGGTCGAAGTCGCAACCCAGGAACTAGGTTTGACAGCGACACCAACTGAACCGGTTCTCCGGTTTTTCGTCTTGGATGATAATTCAGTTACCGAGGAAATCAGGGAAAAAACTGTTGCCTTGTTAAAAAGGCTCTTCCCCGATGCTGAGGTGGTTGGATTTGAAACCTGTACTACAGAGTTGAGAGATGGTCAATGGTCAGGCGGGGTTGCGGACCATACAATTAATGGAGTTCAGTCTGCGGGTCCAGATTGTGTAAAGGATATTCTGGAAGAAAATCCTGGTGCAACTATCGTCGGTTATACTCAGGGGCAAAGGGAGATGAATGAGATGATACGTGCTGGGTCGGTTGTTGTTTGTTGGAAACCAGATTCTAATTGCGTCATTGATGCATTAGACGAATCTCTTAACAAATAGGAAAGGATAGACTTTAGTTTATTTTAGAATGTTTTTTTAGGTCCTAAATCCGAACTTCCCCCCACTAACCGCTAAATTCATTTTTATGCTATATTACTAGATATGAATAAGAATCTTCTTAAACTAGCTACAATTCTTTTTTTATTGTCCACTTTTATAATTATCTTCCCAAAGAAAGTTTATGCCTATGTTGATCCGGGAACCGGGAGTTATTTTTTGCAGATAGTTGTTGGTGTTTTGCTGGGAGGACTTTTTTCAGTTAAACTCTTCTGGAAGAATGTCAAAAATACGTTTTCGAGAAAAAAACAAAGCAAAGAAACTTCCGAGCCGAATTAATCATTCCGCCTCATTCCGCGACCCAAGCGGATCCATCTTTACTCATGATAATGAAATTTATCGAAGAGTAAACAAAATCTACAAACCTCAGTACGAGTATCTTTTGTCATCCGGCCTTTATAAAAGGCTGGTAAAAGATGGACTTCTGATTCCTCATGAAGAAGTAAATTTGGAGAAGATCAAAGTTTACAAGATCATCAAGCCGATAAAAATTCCCTTCATATCTTACCCCTATGAATGGTGTTTTAGTCAGCTCAAAGATGCAGCCATTTTAACTTTGAAAATTCAAAAAATTGCCCTGGAATTTGGAATGACCTTAAAAGATGCCAGTGCTTTTAATGTCCAGTTTTTGAACGGGAAACCAATACTTATTGATAGTCTTTCTTTTGAAAAATATAAGCCCGGTGCTCCATGGGTTGCCTATAGACAATTTTGTCAACACTTTCTCGCACCCCTTAGTTTAATAGTCTACAAAGACGTTCGTTTAAATCAGCTCTCAAGAATTTACATCGACGGGATTCCTTTAGATTTGGTTGTGTCTATCTTGCCTTGGCGTGTTTTATTAAAATCCAACTTATTTATTCATTTGTATCTCCATGCCAAAAGCCAAAAAGCTTTTGCAGATAAATTTTTAAATCCAAAAAAACACAAAGTTAGCCTTAATTCTTTAAGAGGACTAATAGAAAGTTTGGAGAAGACAATAAAAGACTTAACACTTAAGACAAAGGGTAGTACTTGGAGCAACTATCAAGATACTTGGAATTACAGCAAAATTGCATACGAAGATAAAAAGAGAATTATAAAAAAGTATTTAATAAAGGCTAAGCCAAAAGGTGTTTGGGACCTGGGTGCAAACATGGGAGATTTTAGTAGAATTGCATCATCACTAGGAGCTTATGTTATATCTATCGATAATGACGCCTTAGTCATTGAGAGAAATTACCTTTCGTCTAAAAAAAAGGGGGAAGAAAAAATACTTCCTCTGGTCATTGACCTGACTAATCCCAGTCCTAAAATTGGTTGGGAGAATAAAGAGAGAGAAAGCTTTCTAGAAAGAGGGTCGACAGACTGCTTATTGGCTTTGGCTTTGATTCATCACTTAGCAATTTCGAACAATCTAAGTTTCGAAATGATTGCTAGTTCCTTTTCCAAATTATGTAGATTTCTTTTAATTGAGTTTGTTCCCAAAGATGATTCGCAGGTAAAAAAACTTCTTAGGACACGAGAAGATATTTATGGTTATTATTCAAAAGATAATTTTGAGAAGGTTTTTGCCAAGTATTTTGAAAAGCTAGACCAATCTAAACTAAAGAAGACAAATAGAGTTATATATTTTTATAAGAGAAAGGGAAGGTAGGTTATGAAGAATAAAGTTTATTATCCGTTTATTCTCGCGTTGTTTCCTGTTTTCTTTCTTTATTCCTTTAACGTAGGCGAGGTAAAGTTTAGTGAAATTTTGCCGTCTTTATTTACTGTTTTAGGATTTAGCCTTTTTTTGTATTTAGTTTTTTACCTGATATTCAAAAAAAGTAGTGAGAAGTCGGCGCTTGCAACTTTCTTTATTCTTTTTCTAATCTTTTCTTATGGTCATATAGCAAGCGTAGTCTATCCGTTTCATAAGGATTATTATCAAATAAGCGATTTGTATCTAATAACCCTTTGGATAGTTTTAATTGCTCTTGTTATCTTTTGGGTTGGCCAGCTCAAGAAGGACTTAAAAAGGATCAATGTTTTTTTGAGCTTAGTCAGTTTAGTGCTGATTATTTTTCCTTTAGTTAATATTGGTTTCTTTCAGTTAAAAAATTCTCTAAATCAAAAAAAGTCAGAGATGCGAACTCCCCAAAAGACGCTTGAAGCGGGGGGAGAAAGTCTGGTGCAGAATGAAAACTTGCCTGATATTTATTACATAATCTTGGATAGATATGCGAGTAAAGAAATTTTGAAAGAAAGATATGGCTTTGACAACAGCAAATTCATAAGAGATCTTCGCTCAAAAGGGTTTTATGTAGCCGAAAAATCATTTGCAAATTATCCAAAGACTGCTCATTCCTTGGCTTCGTCTTTAAACATGGACTATCTGAATTTTGGGTCAGAATCAGGTAATAATTGGAGGCCTATTTTTGATATGCTTAAAGACTATAAAGCCTGGAGTTTGTTGAAAGAAAGAGGTTATAAATTTATTCATATGGGTTCTTGGTGGCAACCAACTAGTGAGAATTCTTATGCAGACGAGAATATTAACATATATCCTCTGCCGGAGTTTTCGCTTGTCCTTTATAAGACTACTTTTTTTTATCCTCTGGGTAAAATTGCGGGTATTTTTAATGAAAGACTTATTCAATATCAGAGAGTTAAACTACAATTCGAGAAGCTGGAGAGTATTTCTCAGGATTCCGATCCTACTTTCGTCTTTGTGCACTTCTTGGTTCCTCATGACCCATATGTATTCAACGAAGATGGAAGTTTTGTTTCCGAGACAGAGGAGACAAGAACAAGCGAGAATGACAAGTACATAAATCAGGTAAAGTTTGTTAACTCCAAGCTTATTAACTTTATTGATAAAACTTTAAACGGACAGAGTAAATCTATAATTATTTTGCAAAGCGACGAAGGTCCGCATCCTGAAAGACACGAGCTTGACCCCTTGGGATTTAATTGGAATGAGGCAACAAACGAGGAGCTCAAGCTTAAAATGGGGATATTTAATGCCTACCTTTTTCCGGGTGTTGACAAAAGTGTGTTTTATTCAAGTATTACCCCGGTTAATTCATTTAGACTTTTATTCAATAGTTATTTTGGGACAGACTATGATATTTTGGAAGACAGAGCCTTTGTCTTCGAGGATTACAACCACCCTTTTAAGTTTTACGACGTGACAGACAAATTAAGAAACTAGACGTTAGTACTCGTAGATAGTAGCTTTATCATTTTCAAAAATCTTTTTGAGAAATGGGTATCTTAAATTGCTAGCTCCTCCCTTTTTAGTAATTTCCTTTTCCTCGCTTGACCAGACAATATATTTTATTTCTTCTTCTTGCAAGAAGTTTTTTGCCTCCTCTTCCATCATTTGATTTGCATAAAATTTTGACATTACCTTGATCTTGTCCTGGGAATTTGGAGTCTGATAGTAGTGACCGAAATAGACTCTACTACCTGTGTTGGCTGGAATAATATTTCCCATAAAGTATGCAGAAAGAACTCCAACGCCCTTTTTTGTATTTTTATTCAAAAAACTAACTAAATCGTATTCTTCTTTAGCCACATATGACCAATTACTAATTTCTCCTCCTACCCCAAAGGCCATTGCAAAACGGGCGCTTAGGATAATAAATGTTGTTGTTGGAAGTAGGATAACCAGTAAAAAAACAAGGGATTTTTTTCTAGTCTTAAAGAACAAAGAAAAATCCTTTAGCTGGCTAAGAACAAGTAAAGTTGCTGGGAAGAAAAGAGCTCGAAGGTAATATCGGGCAAATCCTGTCGGCAGATAAGAAAGGATTATACTTAGCAGAAACCAGGTATTTAGAAAAATTAAATGTTCACTCCATTTTCTTTTTAAAAAAAATTGCATAAGTAAAAATGTGCTTAAAATTCCATATCCCAAAAAAAGTGAGATGGGATTTGGGGTGGGGAGGTTGGGCGAGAAGACACCTTTAAAAGCCGTTGAGGAGAGAAGGTGTAAGGAATATAGAATACCAGGCGGTAAGCTCAAAGCAATTGGCAGAAAAATATTTTTTATGGGTTGGACGCTTTTTCTTTTTCTGGCAAGGAACAATGCGTAAATAAAAAAGATAAGATAAAAACTTAGAAGATAAAAGGGATAAATAAAGGCAAGTACGCCTAGTGCTAACCCACTTAGTGAAAGGTATTTAAGAGAATTCCTCTTTTGTCCTAGGAAGTAGAAAGAAAGAGATATTAAATAAAATGAAATAGCTAGCGCTTCATGAGCGCGTTGAAAAGTTGAGGCAAAAGTGAATGGAGTCATGGTGATATCAGGAAGAAATACCTTTGGATAAAATAGCCAGCCGAATCCTCCTGCAAGAGGAATTAAAAATAAAGCTGCGTTGATGCCTTTCCGTTTGAGAAAAGCTTGCGAAACCCGATAGATGGTTAGCATTAAAACACCTCCAGCAATAACTGTTGAGATATTAAATATCAGGAAAGGATTAGTAGACGGAAATAAGACCCCCAAAAGTGTATAAAGAGGATAAAGGACTATTGGTTTATGGGGCATGGTTGTATAAGCGTTTTGGAATTTAAGTCCGTGGGTTTGCGACCAGCGGATTGCCGAAACATAGACGTTTATATCCCAGGGATCAAACCATGAAACTTGTCCCAAATAAACTTTATCTTTTGGCGGATTTATATATCCGTAAAAGTTTGGGAAGTTATATAGGAATAAAACCAACAATGTTATTAAAATTGCCCCCCGCTTCATACTGGTAAAATTGTAAACTAAGCTAACGACATATTACCAGTTGAGAAATCTGAAAAAGGTTATGCTTACGAGAAAATTTAGAGGTTTTGCGGACAGGAAATTATTTCTGTTTTTTTGGGTCCTTTTATTCATAGCTTTTTGTTCAAAGGCGTTTATCTTCTTGGACCCGGATTTTGGTTGGAGGATAAAGGCCGGAGAAATTTATTTAAATTCCGGCATTCCTGAAACTGACCCCTTTTCATATACAATGTCCGCTTTTCCTTGGGTGGATCACGCCTGGAGTCAGTCGCTTCTTTTTTATTTTATATATTCAAAGCTTGGTTATTTTGGGCTAGCGCTTCTCGAATCACTTCTTGCGATTTTGGGTCTTTATTTAATTTCTTTTAGCTTTGGTAAGCCAATTTTGAGTAAAGAAATTCTCAAAAATCTGGGATTTTATATAAATACGAGGTTTTTAAAACCTTTCTTTTTTGAATTGTCTTACGAAAAGCTGGGGCTATTCTTAAGTTTCCCTGTTCTTTTAGGGGCCTCAATATTTTTTACCTTTTTTGGTATTCGAGCCCAAACAGTCAGCTGGCTAATGATGTCCTTTTTGGTTCTTATTCTCTTTAAATCAAATTTGGGAAAAGCCAAATATATTATTCCACCACTTTTTCTTTTCTGGGCCAATCTTCACGGAAGTTTTTTGATGGGTCTAACCACATTTTTTATTTTTTTATTTTTAAAATCTGTAAGAACCAAAAAAGCGTTGATTAGCGAATGGACAATTTTAATTGTAAGCATTTTGCTAACATTTATTAACCCTTATGAAGGTGGAATTTGGAAAGAGGCATTTTCTTCCATTTCAGATACAAAACTTCGTTTTAGCATAGTCGAGTGGATGCCGGCACTTATGATGCTTGACTTGGCAATAGTTTCTTTTATAGGAATTTCGTTCAGTCTTTTTGTGAAATATAGGAAGAAGCTAAGGCTCGAGGAAACCGGATTATATATATTCTTTTTGACCTCGGCATTACTGTCAAGAAGACACCTGCCTTTATTTGTAATTATTGCTATTCCGGTTACGGTTAAGACAATCAATTTTCTTTTGGAAGATGCAAAGAAAGTAAAGAAAGGGCAAGAGAGATTTACAAAGTTTTATAAAACGCTCTGGTTAACCAGCCTTATAATTTTCTTTATCCAAGCCATTTTTGCATTTCGTGAGGCTGGTTACTTAGGCTATGGCGGTTTTTATCCAAAGGAGGCCGTTTCTTATCTAAATGAAAATTTGCCTCGAGGTGAGATTTTCTCAGAATATGGTTGGGGGGGATATTTAATTTGGAAATTGCCGCAAAAAAAAGTATTTGTTGATGGCAGAATGCCATCTTGGAGATGGGACGAGCCAGATAATGCTGGATTAACTTCAGCCTTTGATACTTATAACGAAGTACTGTCGGGGAAGGTTGACTATAGAAAAGTATTTGAAAGATATGATGTCGAAGTTGTACTTTGGAGTAAACCTAAAGAAGAAGACAAACTGGATGATCTGACCGAGAAACTTGAAGGGTTCCTTTCGGTTTTCGGATGGGAGACAAGCGATTTTGATCTTTTGCAGGCTTTAGAGCAAGATGGTTGGGTGAAAGTATACGAAGATGAAGTGGCGGTTTTATATAAAAGCCCTCGTTAATTTTCATCCTTTCTTCGGTTTTATTTGATATAATGAAATAAGATGGCAGATCAGGTTGATGAGGTAAAGTCAAAAATAGATATAGTATCTTTAATTTCTGAGTACGTTGAGCTTAAGCGCGCGGGCAGAAATTATAAAGCTTTATGCCCTTTTCACTCCGAAAAGTCCCCTTCGTTTATGGTTTCACCCGAACTCCAGATTTTCAAATGTTTTGGGTGTCAAAAAGGTGGCGATGCTATAACCTTTTTACAAGAATATGAAGGAATGGATTTTCCCGAAGCCTTAAAATTTTTAGCCGAAAGGGTTGGGGTAAAGCTTATTAGAGAAAATTTTGTCGGTAAAGACAATAAAGAAAGGTTATATGAAATAAATTCTCTCGCGTCTCGCTTCTACCATTATATTTTACTCAATCACAATGCAGGGAAAATTGCTCTTGATTATTTAAAAAATGAGCGGGGGGTAAAGCTTGATACGATAAAAACTTTCCAGATAGGTTATTCTCCCGATACCCCTCTTGCTTTTAAGAAATATTTAGTGGAAAAGAAAAAAATTTCACTGAAGGAACTGGAGAAGGTAGGACTTATTTATAGCAAAAATGGAGTTGCTTTTGATAGATTTCGGGGAAGGATTATTTTTCCTTTACACGACCACAGAGGTAATATTGTTGGTTTTTCGGGCAGAGTTCTTCCGGAAGCACGTAATGATATTGCAAAATATATTAATTCGCCCGAGACCGAAATTTATCACAAGTCAAAAATTCTTTTTGGCTTACAGTTTACAAAAGGCGAGATTAAAAAAGAAAAAGAAGCTGTTATTGTGGAAGGAGAGCTCGACGCCATCTCGTCGTGGCAAGTCGGAATAAAAAATATTGTTGCGATTAAAGGTTCGGCACTAACCGATGAGCAGGTAAGACTTTTGGGTAGATTTACTCAAAAACTGATCTTGGCGCTTGACACCGATTTTGCAGGCAATGAGGCAGCGAGGCGCGGATTTGAAACTGCCGAGAAGCTAGGTTTTGATATCAAGGTTGCAAAACTTTATGGATTCAAAGATCCGGATGAGGCTGCTCGCAAGGATCCCGAGAAGCTAAAGGAAAGTTTGACAAAAGCAAAAGACGTCTGGGATTTTATTATCGACTTAATATTTGAGCGTTATCCGAGCCTAAACGGAAGCGATAAGGCAAAAATAAGTAGGGAAATAATTCCGATACTCTCGGACATAAAGGATAAAATTGTTCAAGCTCATTATATAGACATTGTGGCTAGAAAACTTGGAGTTTCTTTGGAAGTCGTTTCAGAACAAGTGAATAAGGTTGTTGGGGAAGAAGTTGAAAAACCGAAGCTTGAGATATTAGTAAAGCCCCAAGCGAAAATGCGGCGTGAGCTTTTAGAAGAGAGATTCTTGGCAATCGTCTTTCGCTATGATCCCAGAATTCTTCTTAAGAATACGCGACTTATCAAGTTAATACAAACGCCTTTGGCAAAAAGAATTGTAGAGGAGTTTAAATCTTTTTCTAAAAAGCATGCTGACTTTGATCCATCACTTTTTGCCTCTTTACTGCCGGGTGAACTTGTCGACGGCTACGTTGATTTGATACTAAAGGATATAAAAGGCTTGGATCCTGAAAATCCTGAGAGAATGGAAAAAGAGATTGTTCTTATCGAGAAGGAGTTAAGCGTACTTGATGTCAAAGAAAAGCTGGAAGAAGTTTCATTACAGATTGGCGATTTGGAGGAATTGAAAGACCTGAAGATGGTAAAAAGGAAGGAAGAAGAATTTGGGGAATTAACAAAAAAGCTAAATGAACTTGAGCACAAGAATTTTAAGGGTATAATTCTTTAGTGACATGGCAAAGAAAGAGACAGCTGATTTAATTAAAAAAGGAAGAGACCAGGGTTTTCTAACTCAAGATGATATATTGGAGGTTTTTCCCAACGCAGAAGAAAACTTGACCGAGCTTGACGATCTTTATGACAAACTCTTGGCAGAAAGCATTGACGTATTTGAGTCGGTTGAAGCTGAAGAAATGGATTCCGATGAGAAAGCGAAAGAAAAGCTCGAGCGGGAAATTGAGATTTTATCAAAGCTGGGTGGCGCCGAATCAACCGATCCGGTAAGACAATACTTAAGAGAAATCGGAAAGGTACCGCTTTTGACCGCCGAAGAGGAAGTTGAACTTGCAAAAAGATTCGAGAAAAAAGAAAAGGCGGCCAAAGACAAACTGACTCAGTCAAATCTTCGTCTGGTCGTTTCAATAGCCAAAAAATATATCGGCCGCGGGCTATCTCTTCTTGATCTTATCCAAGAAGGTAATCAGGGTTTAATAAGAGCGGTTGAAAAATATGATTGGAGAAAAGGTTTTAAATTTTCTACTTATGCTACCTGGTGGATTCGTCAGGCAATAACCCGGGCGATTGCAGATCAGGCTCGAACCATAAGAATTCCGGTACACATGGTTGAGACGATTAATAAACTTTATAGAATCAGCAGGCGTCTGATGCAAGAGTTGGGTCGGGAACCGACCGCCGAAGAGATCGCAGAAGAGGCGGAACTGGATGCCGACAGAGTTAGGGAAATTTTTAAAATTGCCCAGGAAGTAACCTCGCTCGAGGCTCCTGTCGGAGAGGACCAGGAGAGTTTCCTGGGAGATTTTATTCCTGATGAAAGCCAGCTTTCTCCGGTTGATGCCGCATCAAAACAACTCTTGAAGAATCATCTCGACGAGGTTTTGGCGACTCTTTCTGACAGGGAAGCGAGGGTTTTAAAGTTAAGATTTGGTCTGGAGGGAAATAAGCAAATGACTTTGGAAGAGGTTGGGAAGGTTTTCGGGGTAACCCGTGAGCGCATTCGTCAAATTGAAGCAAAAGCACTGCGTAAGCTAAAGCATCCCAGTCGACGAAAGAAACTTCAGGATTATTTGGAGTAACCTTTGCCAAGTAGTAAACTGACTAAGATGCCTGCCTTTATTAAAAGATTTCTTTTGGTTTTGTTGTTTGCACTTTCATTTTCTACCGGTCTTTTTGCGAGTTATTTTTACTTAAACTTTTCCAAAGTTTTTATTAAAACTCCCAAAGATGTTTCGCTTGAAGATAACGCTTCTAGCAATTTACCTGACGGAACATACAACATTCTTTTATTAGGCTACGGAGGAGCAGGACACGACGGCGGGAATTTGTCCGATGTAATCATTGTCGTAAACATTAATCCCGAAAGAAAAAAGTTGACCTTGATATCAATTCCTAGGGATCTGTGGGTCGAAATACCGGTACGGTCCGATATAAAGGAAAAATATAAAATTAATGCGGCCTATGCAATTGGAAGTGACGATAAAAAGTACCCCCTTAAAGAACCACAATATAAAGGCGAAACTGGCGCCGGTGTAATGGCCAAAAAGGTAGTTACAGAATCGATTGGTTTGCCAATTCACTATTTTCTAGCAGTGGATTTTGAAAGTTTTAAAAAGATAGTTGATACTTTGGGAGAGATAGAGGTTGATGTTCCTGTAACATTTGATGATTACTTTTACCCGATAAAAGGGCGGGAAAACGATACCTGCGGAAAGTCGGCAGCAGAAATTGCCAGACTTCATGGGCTTTATTCAGACACAGAACTTCATCACCAGTTTGAGTGTCGTTATGAACATATCCATTTTGATTCAGGCAAAGTAAAAATGGATGGCGAGACCTCTTTAAAATTCGTCCGCTCCCGGGCGTCGGCCCAGCATGGAGGAGACTTTGCCAGAAGTCAACGCCAGCAGGCAGTTTTGGTGGCTATGAAAAGTAAACTTATTTCAATTTATGCGGCCAGAAAGATTGATGAGCTGTTTAATGAGTTTGGAAATCTGGTTAGGACTGATTTGGACACTTCAGCAGTAAAAGATTTGTCAAAAATTTTGGGAAAGCCTGAAGATTATAAAATTTCTTTTATAGGGCTTAACGAAGACAATGTTCTGCTTGCTTCAAAAAGTCTGGACGGCCAGTTTATATTAATACCCAAGGAGGGCGAGGGAGTATTGACAGGAGTGCACAAATTTATATTCGATGAATTGAATAAAAACTAAAGAGACACTTCACTTAGCGTAATTTTTTCAAAAGAAAAACACCGAGTAAAACCAGGTCGACAAAAACTACAACCCATGTAAGAAATCCAAGAAAACCATATCCATTCATCATTCCTGAATATCCCCATCCCATCATATCTATCACCTCCAAAACTGGCCAGCGGCCTAAATTAAGTATAGCAGAAGATTAGGAAATTATGTGTTACTTTTACATAGATGCCTGGAGCATGCCGACGCGGTTGCCTTCGGTGTCTTTAAGCATGATAAATTTCCCGATACCTGGGATATCCATCACCTTACCAACTATTTTTCCACCCGACTTTTTGACAATTTCTATGTGTTTTTCGAGATTGTCTACCGAGATTACCAAATGTGGCGTGTTACCGTATGGGCCTTTTGGATAAAAGCCTCCGTTTATTGCACCTTTCTTTTTGTGCATTTGGTTTTTGTCCACCGGAGAAGTAGTTGCCAAAACATAACTTCCCATTTTGGGGAGGTACTGCATATCCCACCCAAAAACGTTCGAATAAAATTTACTTAACCGTTTGGGATTAGAGTATGGCATCTCGAAGTGGACAACAGGATTCATTTTCGACGTAAAAGTTATTCTAAATAAATCGATAAGTTTTATCAAGAAGTAATTTAAAGTTTAGTAACATCAGAAAGCTCAACTCTGACCAGTTTTGTCATCTTTTCTGTTCTCACATATCCAAGAGCATCAACATCTGGGTCATAAAGCTCAACCATATCCTCAACAGGTCGTTCAAAAATTCTTACACCTTTTATTTTTTTGCCAGTAAACAGAGATTCTTTGAGTTTTTTATAGTCTTCAGGTTCTAAATAAAAGTCTACATCTCCGACTTGATGGCGATAAGGATCTGGCCTTCTTATATAGAGGTAAGTATAGATGGTTTCCGGCACATCGCCTTTAGCTGGAATAACAATTGGTTTAAGTAGGCGGAAATACTTTTGATTCCAGTTATCAGATGCTTCTGTCATTTCCTTGCGCAGTTTGGTGAGAAAATTGAATTCATCGTCATAATGACAAAATATACCAATATTTCCGGCGTTTTGAAGATAATGTCCAAACGTTTGTTTGCAAAGTTTATAACATTCGAAATGAACATGCTTGATAGCTTCAAACAACTTTTCTTTGCTTTTTATTGGACTGAATCGGTACAGTTTCATACTTGAAGTATATCAGTTTCGGGAGAATGTTGAGGCGAATTTACCGAAGCACTCGCTTAATAAAGCTAGGTCTTGGAGTCTATTTGTCCAAAGTCAAGCGCTATGCAAGGTTCGTCACCAATTACCCAAGCGTCATGTCCTGATTGAACCTCAAAAGCCTCTCCCGGACCAACAGAGACTTCTTGGCCGTCGGCAGTCCGGGTGCACATTCGACCTGATATAACATAACCAATATGCGCTTCGGAACTCTTACCGGTCTCCTTCCCTACAAGTTCGGACCATCTCCAACCAGGTAAATATTTCCCTCGACCAATAAAAACCGAGTCCAGAATTACCACTGTCCGTTCGCTTCCATCCAGAAAAGTCCACGATTTTTCACCGTTATCCAAATTCTTTACAACAATTCCTGTCATATTTTGGATTATAACAGGTTGGGGGGAAATTTGAGGCAAAGTTGACGAAGCGCTCACTTGGTCTTGAAAATTTCCTTTTTAAGACTCCTCGCCAGTTTTAAATAAAAGTTCTCCATATCTTTTCTTTCTAAAGGAACCAGAAGTTTAGGGATATCTTTATAGATAACTGCCTCGGTGAACGATTGTCCGAGTTGTATAGGATCAATTGGCCAGTCGAATTTTGCTCGAGCTAGGTCAATCAGTTTTCGCAAGGAATAATTTTCTTTCTTCATAATAAAATAGATATCTACGAAATCTCTTTCTCTTGGTTTAGTTGAAATGGTGTGGATTTTGTTTGCGGCGATGTCTTCTAAGCTATCAACCGCTAAGCCGTGCCATTTTTTACCTTTGTTAATCCTGGGAAATGGGTAGTAATTAAAATCGACTTTTAATTCATTTGTTAACAATTTCAGCGTATAGGAGTGCAGACCTAGATATCTTCGATGAGTTATTTTTTTGGCTTTTAGTTTTTTTCCGGCAATCCCGACAAATTTATTAATGCTTGGTAAATGAATCTCTTTTTCGCTGAATAAATCGATGTCTTGTGATTCGCGATGCTTGAGATAAATTTCTGAAAGAACAGTACCACCTGTCCAGTAGAAGTTTTTTAAAAGATATGGCTCTTTTAGGACAAGTGCCAAAAAGTTTTTTTGATGTTTTTTGAGGACGGTTTTTTCCTCCATAACAGATACTCTAGGTATATTTTTGTATTTGGATCAATCCTCTCTTTTATTTTCGGCCAGGCGTGTTTTACTTCGCTCTCATCGAGTTTTTCTCCGTCTAAGCCGTAATTGATAAGCTGAGTTAACCTCCACAGACGGTATTCTTCGGGATTTTCATTTTTGAACTTTTTTTCGTCGATCGACCAGTTAATCATGTTGTAATTATATCATTTTCGGAGGATAAAATTGGAAGAAGCATTTCGTACTTAGAAATCTTTTCTGCCTTGCTCATTCCTGCATAGCGCGGGGGGTGGTCATATTAGGACTATTCGTATGACTGTTTTATCCAATCAATCAACCCTTTGTCAATATCTTTGGACTCCTTTATGTCTACAAAATAAGCCCACCTTTGTTTTTGAAAATGCTTAACTTTATTAATTCGAGGGCTTTTAAATTGTTTTCTTGCAACAAATTCGACAATAATCTTTGATGTTTGAATCCGCAATGCTGCAAAGACAAGGGTGTGTATCAAGCCAATGTAGGCTTTGCCGATTTTGTATTCAAAGTCGATCTCTTTGACCAATTTGGTAGTCAGGTCGTCAAATAAAGGCTTCATATTCACTCTCTCACCACGAAAGTGATAATCAAGCGGATAGGAAGATTGTTTGTTAATCTTAACAGTCATAATTGAAGTATAGCAAAGCCCTCACTTAATCGAGTCAAAGCATCTGGGTTATTTGGATGAGGTTGCCGAAGGCGCCGTCGGTTACCCGAAAGTAATTTAACATTTCCCTAGGCAGGTATACTCAGAACTGATGTTTTTCAAGATAGCTTACACAGTCACCTTGATTTTTGAAAGCTGGATTATTGAACGTTTTCCAACTACTGTTTTTACACTGAACTCTACCAATTGGTGGACCAACTATTGAGTCCGATGTAAGAGTAAAATCATCAAAACTCCCACCACCATTACCACTGTTAAGTCCAGATAGACCTATTCGGTTTGAAGTAGTCGCTATGTGAGTTAAGATATATACATCGTTCAAATATATTGCTAATTCTCCAGAAAGACTGTTTGTCTCAACTCTCATTGTATACCATATCGTCCGGGTAGAAATTGAAGTAAGTGGGTAATCATAGTAATCATAACGCTGTGCTGTTCCTTCGGACTCAATAACTCTAAGGATATTTGCATCGGGATAAATTAGAACATCTATCCAATTATTTTCATCGATATACCATACAGTAATTCCAGCGTAACCGTTATCATGAAATAGTATTTTTGTCTCAACGGACTGGTCAGATAGGGAATAATTGCCCACCAGAAATTTATAATGGTCACGACCATTGTCTTCAATTAAAACACCATCAGTAACTCGCCAGTTTCCTAAACTGCACCAAGTGCATGGCTTGGCTGAAATCCATCCGATAGTATCTTCATCATTAAAGTTATCAAAAAACTTGCCAGCGTAAGCAGGAGTAACGGCTAATCCGAATAAGATTACTAATACAATCACTAGGCATATTTTTTTCATATCTAAAGTATACCAGTTTAGGTATGTACAAGCTTAAGAAACCAAAGTCTTCTTGAATGAGGCTAAAATGCTACAATTTCTCATCTCTTTTTCACCGCCTTACTCTGGTAAAAGTTTTCTATAGAAGAAGACCTTTTTCCTTGCTCATTGCTGCATAGCGCGGGGAGTAGTTTTCGGCGGGAGATACAGTTCTTTTTGACAATTCAGACGAATGCTGGTTCAGGAGGAATCGTGGTAACAGTTGCGGGTACAGGACTGTCAACTTCAGACCTGTACGCTTTTTTACTAATATTTTCAGAGGCTGATCTTTTTACCAGTTCTTTGACTATTATTCTAATTAACTTTTTAGCCTCAATTTCATTCACTTTTGACGAAGTGTTCCAATCAAGCCCCGGTCCTGTATTACCTTCCAGAAAATAGATGTTTTTATTATTGCTGATTATAAAATCTAAAGAATATAAAGAGCTGTCATTCCCCAAAACTTTTGTAATCTCTTTTGAAAGGTTTGTTATTCCTTGCGGAATTTCTCTTTTTGAAACATAAATTAGACAACCGCCTCTATGTTCATTGCATCGAAAGCCCCCCCGTTTAGCAATTCTTATATAAGTTTGTATGATTTTCCCTCCCAAAAAAATAAGACGTATGTCTGTCGGAGAAAAAGAATCGTGGTATCTGAACCCTTTATCAAATTTGATAAAAGGCTGAAGTATAAAAGTTTTGGAACTTTTTTTCACAATTCTTACAATACTCTTCAAATTATTTTTTTTGAATTTAAAAACACTCCTTCCGCCTGCGCCAAATCTGTCTTTCATTATAATTTCGTCGGAAAAGTCCTCGCGGTGGGGATGGTTGCTTTTTATCTGTTCGAGAGTTTTACAAGCGCTTTTGACACTTTTAAGAGTATTTTTTTTAATACTCACCGTTGGAATGGAGAATTGATGGAGTTTTTTATAAGTTTCGTATTTGTCAAAAAAAAGATCGAAAAGATATGGAGAATTAAAGGGTTTAACTTTTTCGGAAGAAAACAAAAGATCTCGACTGTCTTTAATTCTCTTGTTCACAGGTGAAAATTTATCGAAAATTAATTTTGAGTAACCCGCCTTTTTTACCTTAATCCACTTACTTTTGTCAAAAAGCCAGTAACTTTTGCATTTGCCGGCACCGATTACGCCGGCGGAAGTAGTAAAAGCTGCTTTTAAGCCATTCTTTTGGCAGATTTCTAAAAAAAATCCGTATACAATATTGTAACTTTCGCTATTCGAACCCTTAGCAAAAGGAAGCACTACACCGTTTTTTAAAGTAGAGGCGCTGGTGGCAAGTTTTTCTGTGTATACAATTAGAATATCAAACAGTTCACTTTCCATCAAACGAATGTTAACGCGTTTCCTTTTTTATTGGCTCTTCCTGTTCTTCCGATACGGTGAATGTAGTCCTCATAGGTTTCGGGAAGATCGTAGTTAATAACGTGAGTGACATCTTTGATATCAAGTCCGCGTGATGCAATGTCTGTAGCAAGGAGTACTTGTACCTTATTGTTTTTGAAAAGCTCCAGCGCCTTCCGTCTTTGGCCTTGGGATTTATTGCCATGGATAGTTGCAACTGTTACTCTTCGCTCAACTAAAGCGCTTGCAACCCTGTCTATTCCTCGTTTTGTTCTGCCAAATACCAGGACTTTTTCAAATTCCCTATTAGTCAAGAGTTCGTCAAGCACGTCAATTTTATCCCGACCGTTTAACTTCACAATATCCTGGTTTACGCTTGCGGGAGTGGGTTGGGATTTAAGAGAAATAACCAAAGGATCACGGGCAAAATCGCTCATAATTTTTTGTACCTTTTCCGGTAATGTGGCGGAGAAAAAGAGAGAATGCCGCTCTCGAGAAAGTTTTGAGACAATATATCTAACGTCCACGATGAAGCCCATATCAAGCATCCGGTCTACTTCATCTAGGACAATACTTCTGAACGAGTTGAAATCCAGCTGTCTTCGGCTTTCTAAGTCCTTTAATCTTCCGGGGGTTCCCACTACAAAATGAGGACTTCTTCTTAGTTTGTGAATTTGACTACCGATACCGACTCCGCCGATACAAATAACTGACTCTATATGAGTTCCTCTTGCCAGATCTGTTAATTCCTGTTCGACTTGGATAGCCAATTCTCGTGTTGGAGTGACAATAAGAACCTTTTCGCGATCATTTTTTAATATCTTGTCGATGAGCGGGATTAAGAATGTTGCTGTTTTGCCGGTACCCGTATTTGCAATACCTACAACATCCTTTCCGTCAAGGATAGGGAGGATGGCCGCGTCTTGTATGGGGGTAAGAACTTTATAGCCTTTGAGAGAGATATTTTGTTTCAGAATGGAGTGAATTTGAAAATCCGAAAAAGAATGGGTTGGAGTAAATTCTTCAATGGAAAATTCTGCGGCATCGTGAATGAACATGGCCGGGTTGTAAGAAGGAGTACTTCTTCCTCCACGAGGGAAATGTCCATTTCCACGATTGCCAAATGAATTACCCCGTCTATTAAAAAGTCTGCGATGATTTTGTCTAAACATGTGTGTTTAAAATCGATCAAAACAATAAAACTGCTCAACTAGTTACGTATTATTGAAGAAGATGAAAAGATACAGGAAGAAAAATAAAATAATTGGGGTACCTTTACCTATCTAAATTCAAAATATGTTAAAAATTAAGCAGATCTATTGCTTCGATCTGCTCTCACAAAGTGTACTATATCACAAATATCCTAAAAGTCCAGCAAAGACCATTACTCGACAACAACTTGATCAGTTACGCCTTTTTCCCCAACTATGAATTTTCTCTTGATGGCCTTAGAAATAACAACTTTCCGGTGTTAACAAAAGACACGTTCAATATTGATTGATAGATTCTCAAATATAAGCATAAATCCCCTTGCGCCCTGACTCTGAGGTTCTTAGACTAAAACTTTAGCCCTGACATAAACAACTTTGTCAACTTCATCTTTGTAAGGGCGGCTGGCCTCCGCCAGCTGGTGGATTTTGTTGTTGTCCTTGGGGAGGTTGCTGCCCTCCAGTTGGAGGAGGGGAACCCTGGGGTTGTCCACCCTGTTGCCCTGGTTGTTGAACTCCCCCTTGAGGGGTTCCTTGGTTTTTGGGAACAATATTTCTTCCAAGATAGAAACCGACTACTCCAGCAACTAAAAGTCCAATCATCACCCAAGTTAAAATTAAAGCCTTGCCGGCCGTCGACATTTTTGTCACCTCTTTTAAAGCTAACAGGAAAAGAAAACAAAGTCAAAAAATATGTTAGATATTCCCCAGACTTTTTTGGCCCCCCCTGATTGACATGTTCCCTTCGGTTTAACTCAGGGTAAACAGGAACAAGAAAATTTAGACCCTTAGCGAGCCACGGTCAACGATGAAGGCAACCGGCCCAACAACAAGGTCGGCGCTTCCCGTCTATAAGCTCCTCACGTACTCGTTCGACATGATTTCTTCTCGTCTCTAGTTTCTTGACGGAAGTGGTCCAGCAAATCCATTCATTACGTGCCAGCGGAGTAAGACCATTCCAAGCCGCCAATACAGCTGGACTAGAAGTAAGTACCTTTCGCAAGTCAATCGGAACTTTATGTACTACACCAGTGGCGATTTCATTTTTAGCCATGTTGCTTATTTTACCATTCTTTTTTCTTCTTTGGTTTTGGCTCCACCCGGCAGAAAATACGAGAACCTACTATGCTAGTATATAGAATACATGAAGCTAACCAATGACAGATACACAATTTTCTTAGGCACTAAGAATTTCACTGAACGTTATTATAAAGATAAAAACGGGTGGCTGAAGGTATCCGCACGAGGTAAAGAATTTCGGATGACAGCAGAACAAGTTCTAAATCATCTTTTACCAGCACTTTCTGGCATTAAATCAAACCTTAAAATCAAAGTAGAATATAATAAAGAGCCTTAGGTATAAATATATTCAGCTCGCCAAGTGGGACGACCTGTGGTGAGCAATGCCGTACCATTTCAGACAAGCAGAATGGTTTGAAATTGTCGACACTCCTGATCTTATTCAAACCCCGATTCATTCGAAGGAGTGAACAAACTTGTTTATTCTACAGATTTGGAAATTTTTGTGAGACCGTAGTTGACGGCCTGCTCAAGTTTATCTGGCGACATACTGCAGCTTTTCGAATCCGTATCGTTAATAAAGTCCTCCCATTTGCTAATCCACTCGCCATCGCCAAGAGCGTTAAGTTCCTGGATGATATTTGTCTTATCTGTTGCACTAAAACAGTTCGGAGGCTGTTTTCCAAAGGTTGACATCATCATGGATGCGGTACGTGCGATATTGGGAATATCGTCGGTAGCTACCTGCAGTTTGCTAAGTGTGTCTTTTGTTGATGCAAGTTCTTCTTCGCCAGTTTTCAATTTAAGATTGAGGATTTCGACTTCTTTTGCAAGGTCTGTGCTTTTGTAGAAAATCAAGTCTTTTTCGAGTTGCACACTTTTTTCTTTTGACTGAGCCAGGTTATTTATTGTGGTTGTTAAATCAGATGAGAGAGACTGGTTTTTCATAAAGAGAAAGCCTGTTCCAACCACTCCTACTATTGCAATTACTCCTGTTAAAACAAGAACGATGCGGGTTTTTGAAGGGGAAGGGATTGATACATTCTTTTGAGCCTGAGTTACGGTTTGAGACTGATTGGCGGGGACAGTTTCCATTAATTTCATTTTTACACAAAAGCCAAGAAAGAATCAAGGAGTGGAGGATATTTATCTCCATTTCGAGGGTTATATTAAGTATCAACTGGTTTACACTGAGCCCTTCTACTTCGATCAGGATAAACTTGCCGAAGTGCTCCACTTTTTGGATACTATCCGAATGCTTAACTACTTGGATATTATCCCGCCCTCGTACCATTGGGAACCATTTTCTCAGGAATCGCTAGAACAGGAGTGATTTTGTCAGCATATCCAATATCAAATAACATTCCTTCTGATAGCTCGCCCATCATTTCCTTAGGCTCAAGGTTTACCACGAATAAGGCCTGTTTTCCTTCTATCTCCTGAGGGTTTGCCCGTTCGTTTTTGAGTCCAACAAGAATCTTACGTTTATGATCTCCAAAATTAACAATAAGTCTTACTAGTTTGTCTGAATTTTCGATATCTTCAACTGCCTCTATTGTTCCGACTCGGATATCCAACTTTTCTAGATCCTCGAATTTAATGAGTGGTTTTATTGGTGCAACTTTTATAAGTGACATAATTTTTGTGATATGTTTTAGGACGAGAGAATGATAAAAGGTTTATGACGATTTTTGGGATTAAATCTCCTATATATTACTGAAGAGTTTTGCGCATCTACGGTAATAAGATAGCCATCCTTATTAACATGTGGATACGTACGTCCTGATTTATGTCCGCTATCAAATCGTTCCGCTACCAATGTTGCATAATTTAGACTTTTAGTTCCGCGTCCTGAGATAAAGTTAGGGAATTGAATGTTCAGAAAGAGATTAGAGAAAGAAAAAGTTCCATTTTTTATATTCTTGAATGAGCTCATACCCAATTCAGAAAGTGTTTTAGTTTTTCTCCTCTTCATATAATGTTAAATATTGGTTCGGATAAAATCAACTTGGCTCGAGAAATGGTCACAATTTCGGACAACTGACTGGGTAAATTACCTTGAATACCCAGAATACGCAACTAAGGAAGTTAATCGATTCCTAAACCTTAGTTAAGATATTTTGAGGCTTACCTGCTACAAAAGCTTCGATATTCTGCACCGCTATTTCGGCACCATTTACAAGCGCTTGTTTAGACGACCAGGCAATGTGAGGAGTTACTAGCACCTTTGGATTACTCAGGGCTTTCTGATAGAACTCGTTAGTTGTATCGCCAAACTTTTCTGGATCGCAGTCTATTGCAGCGCCTCCCACAATTCCGTTATCAATCGATTTGAGCAACCCATCCAGGTCATAAGTGTATCGTCTGACAAAGGACACAAAGTAAGCACTCTTTTTAAGCGACATAAAGAACTTTTCATCAAGTAAGTTTTTACTTGTAGAGTTGCAATTGAGGGCGTTAATCACTAAGTCAGCATCGGCGGCTTTGGCAATTAAATCGTCACCTCGTTCAAAGAAGCTGACTTTCATACCCAAAGCCTCACAAGGAATAGCAATCTTAGAGCCTATGCTTCCTTTGCCGACAATAAGCACTTTCTTTTCATTCAAGCTCTCATGAACTTCGACAGAGATGGTTTTGTCAGCCCTTACTAAGGGAATAAACTTACGAAACAAGGCAAGGGTCATGAACATCACCCACTCGATAATTGATGGTCTATTGCCACCTTGTGAATTAGCAACTACTACGCCTTTCTTTTTTAGCTCTTTAGAGTTGAATACACCAAGTTCGACATAGGGATAAGTCACAAAAATATCTTTTAATTTGGGTAAGCTATCGAGCAGGAACGCACCGTCACTATAAAGAACATCAGCCCCATAAGTTTGCTTAACTAAGTCATCAGAACTTGACGGACTGGAAAGATAATTAACCTCACCTAGCGCTTCAAGCCGTGCCTTTTGTTTGTCTGTTGGATTGGCTCCTAATACTACAATTTTTGTCATATAGATTTATATTACACCAATTATATTTTTTGTTGGTTCTTCGCAGCTAATTTGGAATCAGTGACATTCCCAGTGTTTAGCGTTACTTTTGGCTCGATTAAGACTATGTGAACTTCTTCTTTTGCTTCGGGTTTATGCTCGATTGGGTGCGGAATTATGACAAACTCGCCCTCGTTTATTTCCACATCTCTGTCTCTGAAGTGAATTGTCAACCGACCTTTAATCACCAAAAACAGCTCGTCTTCACTTTCGTGGTGATGCCAGACAAATTCTCCTTTGAGTTTTACTACCTGAACCTTATGGTCATTCAACTCACCAACGATTTTGGGATTCCAGTATTCCTTGAAAAGAGACAGTTTATCGGCGATATTGACTACTTTTACGGTATCACTGATGTTTTTCATATCTTGTTTATTATAACAAAATTAGCCGATTTGTTCTTTCTCAAAGTTTGTATCTCGGATCCAACAAAGTGCAAATTGCCAGAAATACGAGCAAATATAAAATGCCGCCAATAACTAACTTTTCTAAAAAAGATACCTGCCTTCTTCTTATTATCTTGGGTATAGCGATTAATAGAAAAGCCTCGATGACAAACGAAAGACCGCCAAGACCATAATAAAAAATTATCTGGAGTGGTTTAGATAGAAACGAAATGTCTTCTTTTACATCACCGAAAAGATCAAGTGGTGTAGAGATCTTCAAAATGTCTTGGGTTATATCCTTCAGAAAGTGGACAAGAATGAAAATATACAGGAACGGAAGAAGTAGTCTCCAGATGTTAAAGACTGATTTGATCTGTTTAATTTTCATAATTTCAATCCCAAAGCTCCTATGGCAATATGGTTGCTAAAAACCAAAGTGGTAAGGAAAACACAACCAAAGCACCCAATAAGCCAAGTCTATCTCTTTTCAAAACCACCAACGACCCCACAATACCCAGAAGGTCTAAAGGATAGGTTACATAATTACAGTATGGCTTGCACCACAGATGAGGTCTATGGAGAATGTTGGTAAATGAACTGTGTAACCCAAAAACTTGTAGAGTATCCCTGATTAGGTGATAAACCGAAGCAAGAAAAATAACAATAAATACCAATTTCAAGAATTTGCTCATAGGATAAACCAGCGAGAAACTTGCTGTGTATACCTGACATAGTCCTCCCCATACCTCGCTTTTAATATGGGTTCTTCAACTCTAATCAGGTAAATATGAAGTCCTACCGCCCCGATAAGAAATAACCCCAACAACATTATGTGCCCAAGAGAAAGAAACAAGCCCAAGTATATAAGCGCATGAGCTACATAAATCGGATTCCTTGTGAATTTATACACGCCTTTAATCACCAACTTTTTAGGAGGTTCTGTCAGCATAGGAGTCCCTCTACCGTGGAGCTTAAATGTTAAACTCGCAATTAAAGCAAGTAATACGCCACCTACGGTAAGCACGTAGCCCAGCGATTTCAGAACTCCAAAGTCAATTTGGGGTAAGTTAAGCGCAGTATTTATATAAGCAAAACTCAGTGGAAGAAGCACCCATAACAGTAGAATAGCGAACAAACCAAATAAAAAGGATTTGAACTTCATCTTAGCAACAAGTATACCTCTTCCTACTGAAAAATTGTATAATTAAGTTGAGTTATGCCGAAGAAAAACACGACTTTACCAAAATTGTTAACTATCCGCCAAGCAGCGGAGATTTTGAATGTCCATGTGGAGACACTGAGACGATGGGATAAAAGCGGAAAGTTGAAGGCTACCCGAATCAACGAGCGTGGTGATAGGCGCTATGACCCAAGAGATATCGAAAAAATCTTAAATAACAAATAAATCTATGAGCGACCTTCTTGGAGGAAAATTAGATAATTCAGAGATTAAAAAGGAGATCGGCAAATCCTCCTTCTCTACTGGGTATAAACCATCCAGTCAACTAATCAATGATACTCTTGAACAACTTTGGTTTCATGATTTTTACAATAGTTTTATATCCGACGAGGTTTATCTTAGCTACCTACTTAGTTACCTGAATCAAATTAAGCCTCGCAAATTTGACCGATATGAGTTCTATAAATATTTCTTTGATCAAATTGAGAAAAAACTAAGTGCAAGGAAAATCCTACAGCAAATTGCACTCACATTTGAAAAGCTACAAAGCGATGCTATCCCCCCAGAGGAATACAATTCCCTCTTACAACAGGTAAATGCTCCGACAGACACATTTAGTGCCTCCTGGATGGACACATGCCATTTAGGAAAAGTTAAAAAAAGAGACGAGAAGAAATTATTTATTTGGGAGCATCATACCCTTACTGAGTTTTTAGTCGCCGAATATTTACTTGAAGGCGAGGATGTCTTAGGAGAATTTCAAAAACTGGCAATTCTAAAGCAAGAAGGCATAACTGCTTTTAAGCCGTCATGGTCTGGTGTTTTGCGCTTCCTTATTGAATCTAAAAAAGGCTTAGAAGTCAGCGCCTGGCTGATCAGTTTCTTAGAAAAACATCCAGATGACCTTGATGATAATCTAGCAGAACTTCTCGTTTACGAGCTGGCAAACCAAACTTCAAAGATCAAGAAAAGAGTTTTTAATCTTGTTTACAACTCTTATTTTGAAAAAGTTACCTGGATACCTGTTAGGGCAAGAGTTCGCTTATCTAAATTTGTCGATAAACAATCATATAAAAGGCTAAAAACCGATATTAAAGTTTGGGCAAACAAGACTGAAACTTTTGTGCGGAGGGGTAATGTTGTCTCAATAATAGAAGGTATATTAAAGGACAAAAATAAAATCGTCGATGCTACAGAGAAAAAATTCTGGCTCACAAAACTAGTAGAGTTTGCTAATAATCCCAACGATGACGGCAATGGTGTTCTCCAAAGACACAGCTTGGGAGCATTAGCACAATTTGAAGACGAGAGCATAATCTCTAAGGTCTCGCAGAAATGTTTCGAGGAAACACGAGACTCGTTGGTAAGAAATGAATTTATACAGTTTTGTATTGACACGAATCCTAACTCTAAAGAAGCTATCGATTACTTTGTAAAAGACATCTCTAGTATTTACTCCCGCCACGGGCTTTACAGGATTACAACCCAAGAAGCAATTGAGTATTTACTATCCAAAATCGCCGAAGACACCAGTTTTCTTAGGGAGTTTTTAGATAAGGAAAGTGTTTTCGACAAAGACGGTAGTGACAGGCGGCTTCTTAAAAATATTAAAAAGCGCATCAATACTAAGGTGATCCAATTATTAAAAAAGATTATTTTTACGGTTCTTCGTATCACTGATTATTATCATGAAGGGCAATCTAGTCTTCTGCGTCAAATAATTCAGCTAATCAACGAGCATGATCCACGCTATCTCTTTGAGATCTTGACAGATATAAAAAGTGAAAAGGATGAACAAAAAATAGACAGGCTTTTCTGGGATTCAAGAGATTTATTGGCATTGTTGCTAACCAAAGACAATGTCAAAGAATATTTCGATTTTTTGAAAGATTTTCCAGATAGAACAAAGAGGGATACTCAATTTGTCGTATATAGCGCAAAACGATTGAACGGAGAAATCGGAGAAGCGACTTATCAAGAAGCAGTGAAACTAAAATTGGTTGAAAAAGTTGATGAAAGAAGCTCGAAAAAATACTTCGAAAAACAAGAGAGGCAAAGAAAACAGAAGGTCTACACGAATTTTCTTCATCAGCTTGAGCCAGAACCAGGCAAATTTCAGACTGGCGTCTTTGAATATTTTATTCAAAACAAGGAAGAGATTCAGAAACAATGGAAAAAGAAAGATAAGCAAAAACTGCTGAAACTGGCAGTTAAAGTTTGCCTTCAAAAAATTAATCCTCGTCAATTTCGAGTAACTTTAGCAAATAAGGGCGAAGGGAATAACCAGTTTACATGGAGCACACCCGCTTCCTATTACGGAGACCTGCTCAATGCGGTTAAAGAATTAGCACCAGAAGAAATCAAAAAGCATAGACAGAATATTATTGACTTTATTCCCTACGAGTTTGATACCTCAGCTACTTTAGATTTTATAGAACAAGTAAACGATACTGACCTTGCCTGGGTAAATCAGGTCATGAGTGATCAAAACGACCACCGTCGTTATCTTATACCACAAACTTATATTTATCTGGTAGGAGAGTATGCAAAACGCCGTTGTAAATTGGATACCGTAAAACCAATTCTGAAATCATTTATAACCGATCCCGATATTCGGGACTATACCCGCCGTTCAGCTTTAGAAAATTTAGCTCATTTCATAGACAGCTCAGATAAAGTGACTAAGAAGTTCCTCAAGGATATTTTTACAAAATCAAGTGACCAAGAGCTCGTCGAGATTGCTAATGGCTTGTTAATAACTGTATATGAAGACGAGAAAGCCATTAATTGGCGTTTTGAAAAGCTAAAAAAACCGCTGGAATTTAACAGAGAGGATGTCGAAGGTCAAGCTCATTCGGTTGGGGCAGTAGAAGAAGAACTCATGAGAATGTCGTCAGCAAAACCATTAATGGACTTGCGTGACGAAAAGTATTTACCCAAATTTTTGGATTTACTTGACTACTCATTTAAGTTTACTGAAAAAAAAGATAACAAAAAGTATTGGGAATATGTCAACTATCTCTGGCGAACAGTTACAGAATTCGTAGACAAATTAAAAGAAAAGGGGTCATTTATACCCCTTATGGAACTAGAAAACTGGGTTGAGGAACACTCTCAATATGAGAACATTAACTGGTTTGAGGCACGAATAAAGGAAATCAAGAGAAATTATCTCAACCTTGTTCATCCTTTCGATAAACTTGTGGACGGCGTGGAGGAACTCAACAAGATTGGTGTGCCTGCCGCATCAATAGCTTATTTTCTATTCAAAGCACAATTAGTAGAGTCAAGATTGCGAGATCTTATTTTGGGAATAAATTACTTCCTTGAAAAGGCAAATAACAAATTGCCAATCTACAGGAAACTGAATCACGAAAATAAAAAAAGACTTAAAAATTCAACATTAAGCCAATTGTGTGACGAGCTGAACTGTTACCAAAGCCAACTGGTTGAGAAGTTAAAGAATAAGCTAAGTCAATTTTCTACCGAAAGGAATAAATTTAATCACGAACTATATAATCAGAACAAAGATATTCGTGACCTAAGTGAAGAAGCTAAAAAATACACAAAATTTGCTGAAGAAAGCCTAGATTTAATACACTCAGTTTGGGAAGAAATTTTGACTATCAGGTAAGAAATAAACAATGTTGACTTATTGACCAGCGCGTTAGCCCCCGTGTTGACTTTGTAGGCGCTTTCGTGCTTGAAGTGGCATCTGATTACCTTATGTTAGCTTCAGAAGCCTCGTTGGGGATTTGTTGCAGGAGTCTGCAGTAGTTCTGGGAGGACTCCTTAACCTCCATACTTGATTGGGCTAGCCTGGAGAGTTTCCTGGTAAAACCAGTATATTTCTAGCGTCAGAACCAATAAGTAATTTAACTCAATAACAATAAAAATTCAACTTCACTTGATATTTCTCTCTTTTCTATTGTTACTTCGGCGCTTGTCCGTTCAGCTCGTTTGAATAGACGATCACTTGCCCTCCGTTAGTGATGGTTAAGCTCAGGCTTCCGCCTGTGCTGTTTCGCCATCCGAAGAAGTAGTTGATCTTGCTGCCTCCGCCGTCCTTTATGTTCGTCATTTCAGGATCGAGTTTTAGGCTTGTCAGGTCTACTCCGAGGATATTTTTATGATCTTCGATAAACTTCTCGGCTACCTTCTGGGCTTGCGCCTGAGTGTAGCGGGGAGTGTAGTCGTATTCCGCTTGCGGATCAAACCAACGACTGCCATCTGAGTTCGTTCCCCATCTGCTACCTTCCCATGCTTCTGCCCTCACTGAGACGATGTAATTCGTCTTTGGGTCTATCGTGAAGCCTCCAAGCTTGGCATTATAATGCTCGTTCTTGGGATTGTTATAATCGGTGCCTTCAAAGGTGCTGCAGATAAAATCCACAGCAACTGACTTATCACCAAGAAACTCTTTGATATTGGCGACTGCCTTTGCCCTCTGGTCTTCTGGTCGGGCTGTCAGTTGGCAGTATTCTTTGTAGGCATCTTTATGCGCCTGGCTCTCAGCATTCTTATTTGTGTTCATCGCCTCTACTAACTGGGCGATTCTCGTCGCTTTGGCATCAGTTGACAATGTCGGGGCAACTTTTGATTGATTTATTAAACGAGGGATTAGGATGATAACCAGAAGCGCAACTACTGCTAAAAGTAAAATAGCGGGAAGAAAACGAGATTTATTTTTATTTGTCATATTCATTTTTCACCTCCTCTCGGGTATAAATTGATAATTTAGCCTTGAGTGTTGCATGTTAACTTCGCTTAAGGGAGATTGTCAAATCAAACAAAAAGCTCCCCCCAGCGATGGCTTGCGCCACCTGCCACCCTTTCGGATGACAGCCTCGACAGCGCTCTAGGGAGAGCTTGTTGCTGTCGAGGACTTCTTCATGCCATGCCCCTTGCGGAGTTTAGGCAATGTGCTTATATTGTAACAATTTTAGGCTAATTTTTATATAATGATCATATCCATTGATACTGTCCTATAAATGGAAAATGACAATGAAAATGAATATTGCAAAACAACAAGCTATAGCAAAAATCTGGTTAGTGCTACAAGAAATCCAAGAAAAAGTGGAGCTTACAAACGATGTGGATGCAGCGATCAATTTACCAGTAATCCCAACAAAACAATATTACAGGGAGTTTAGGAAAATATTCGGGGAGGAAGTCGATGACGAATATATTTGCCAGGAGAGGGTCGGAATCTTAAACGGTCTAGAGAAAAGAGACTTAATCATGTGGGAGGACGAATTCCCAGGAATGATACGCTTCACAACTACCCATTTATATGACGATTATTACAAGGAAATCGAGAAGCAATACACACAGATCGATTCAACTGTAAGTGAGCAACAAAATATTCTTCAATGGCAGGAACTTAAATTGGATCTCTCAAAAGGAACTCTGCAATATAAAAATAGCCCACCCATAGATGTATCTCCAAGCGAAGAAGAGATTATGTTTTTAGCGGTCCTGATGAGAGCCAAGAGAATAGTTGAGTATGTCGAGATTGCAAGAGAACTAAAAATGAACTGTTATCACCAAGGAGTGACCAACGAAGATCTCGCAAGAAATGTGCAGTATCTAAGGCGGGATATTGTGCCAGTTTTAGAAAAAATAGGCATGCCCCGAAGTGAAATAAAGAGAATGATTGTCTCAATCAGAAACAAGGGTTACAAACTCCGCACAAAATAGTCGTCTCCCAACCCGCAAAACTCCTCGTAAGATCGTAAATTCTTCCTAGACAAGCCCGTGGCAACTTGCTACTGATTCCCCAAGAATATGGGTAGCTATCAATTTTGATAACTATCACTATGACGCAGCAAGAACTAAACAACGATTACTATTCAACCAACGACCTTTCTTTGGCTACCACCCTCTCCCTTTGGTGTCCTATTGAAGATATTGACCGTTCTAATCCCCGCAAGGCATTTTTTATCTTCCGAAAAACTTCTGAACTGGAAAAGCTAATTGACCAGTATTTCCGAAACGAAATCAAGATTTCACCGCAAGTTTATTTCAACCAGTTGCGGGTTATTAAAGCTCGGCTCTATGCCAACGAATAACTATGATAAGCAGAAACCTATTATTAGAACTAAAACAAATTTTAGAAGAAGATTTCAACTTAAAGTTAAGTTTGGAGCAAGTGATGGAAATAGGCACGATTTTATTGGCATATGTCGAAACTTTATTAAAAATCGAATCAGCTAGTAAAGGAGGGGTTGAACATGCTTGATAAAGATATAGAAAAACTAAATTCACAAACAGTCAACAAAGACGACCATATCATAGTTGCAGTTCGAAGACTATATATTCAAGAGTTTGTAGAGGCTAACTATGGGAGGGAGCTAACTGAGGCAGAGTTGGAAGAATTAACCTGGTTAGTTTGGGAAAACGATTGGGAGTTAATGCAGTGGCTCGACAAGGCAATAAGGCAAATTATCGAGGAGGCAAAACAGAAAAAGTAAAAAATAAGAATAACTATGACAATCACTATTAACGACATAACAGCCAAAATCAAATTATTAAAATCAGAAACCATTCTTGCTCAGGCAACGCTTGTCCTCTTCGATGTTTGGAAAGAGCATGGCTGGAAAGTTTTGAGGTCAGATAGACTGCACCCAAAGTTCCAAGAGCCGATCTGGTTTCAAGCTCCTAGTTATAAATTTTTAGGCAAGTGGAACGAGATTGTTTTTATAGACAACAGCAAGTTGTTTGATGAAGTCATCGAAAAAATATATGACGCTTATTGCCTCGCTAGGAGTAAAAACCCTAACCAGGGCAAGGAGGACGAAATCGTAACTGAGGAGGTAAATATAGATGACATTAACTTATAAAACCAATAGTAACTATATAGGGACTTATAAAGGGATTTTTACAGTAACAGTTTTTCCCTTTAAGAGGAAATGTATTTATATAAGTTACTATAACTAATTTAACTATGAATATCGTTACATCAAAAATACCAGGAGAACGAGCAAAACAATACGCCGCTTGGCTTCTGTATTGTGAAGTTGGAAGCCTCGAAAAAACGCTCAAAGTGTGGGAAAGAATTCAAGGACAGAATGATACCGAAATGATACCAATTTTGGGAGTTTACATGGGTAAACCTGTTGGTCTGGCAACCCTCAAGCGTTGGTCTAGCCGCTACAACTGGAAAGAGCGGACTGAGCTGAAAAACACCGAAGATCTGGAAGATATGAGATTTCAATTTAAGAAAATAAAACAAACGAGAGCGTATAAAATTGCCATTTTATTAGACAGGGTTCTTGACAGATTGAGTCGGCAGCTGGATCAAGGAATGTATGTCAGCACAAGAGATCTTTATACCCTTTGGAAGATGCACCGAGTCGAAGAAGGATTGAGTATCGGAAACTACCAGGTTATTACTTATCAGCAACCACCCGCAGAACCAAAAAGTCCTGAAGAAATAGAACTAGATAAGCAAATAGAAGAAGCGGTTGATCAATTCCATAAAAATAAACATAAGGATGATCAGCCTACCATTACTTGATATTGCCAAACAATTTGTTTATGTTCTGTGTTGAACAAAAATTATTATGAAAACTGCCATATTCTGCCGAGTAAGCAGTAAAGAACAGGAAGAAACAGGCTACTCCCTGCCAGCGCAGGAGAAATTCTTACGAGAGTATGCCGACAAACAAGGCTTAGAAGTCGCCAAGGTCTTCGCCGTTTCAGAGTCTGCAGCAGGCAAGGTCCAAAGGAAGATCTTTATTGAGATGATTGCTTATGTCCGCAAGCACGACATCCCCACAATTATTGTAGAAACAACTGACCGTCTAACCAGGAACTTTGCCGATGTTCCCACTATCGACTTATGGATTACTGAGAACGAGGATCATCAAGTCCACCTGGCAAAAGAAGGCTGCATTCTCCACAACACCTCCCGCTCCCACGAGTGGTTTATGTGGCGGGTAAAGGTGGCAACCGCTGAATACTATGTCCGACTCCTCTCGGAAAATGTAAAGAAGGGGCAAAAGGAAAAGATCGCCCAGGGATGGTTACCAACCAAACCGCCTAATGGCTATAAAACCATCGGAGATACAGGACACAAAATCCATGTTGTTGACGAAGATACCGCGCCCTTTGTGAGGAAAATGTTTGATCTGTATATTACAGGCAATTATTCAATCAAACGGCTCTCCAAAAAGATGTATGCCGAAGGGATGCGATCCCAATTGGGGCATAAACTCCCGCATAGTCGCATTCACACCTTGTTGCGCGATCCTTTTTATATCGGCAAAATGAGATGGCAAGATAACATTTATGAGGGTAAACAGCAGCCGTTAATCACCGTCGAGCAATTTAATAAAGTCCAGACCATGCTTAAAAGCAGAACTACCCCTAAATACCGCAAGCATAACTTCCTCTTCCGAGGTCTGATCAAATGCGCTGGCTGCCACAACTCAATTACTTTTGAAACGGCTAAGGGTCATATTTACGGTCACTGCAACCATTATCACGAATGCCCACAAACAACCTGGGTTAAGGAATACGAAGTCGAAGACCAGCTTTTAGAAGGGTTTGAAACCTTAAAAATCAAAAACAGCCGTATAGTCGGATGGCTGAAGAAGGCACTCAAGGAAAGTCACCAGGACGAGATCGAATACCACAACAACACCGTAGGCGAACTTGAAACCCGCTACGAGGCGGTTCAGAAGCGGATGGACAAGTTATACGACGACAAGCTAGACGAAAAGATTGCTCCAGAGTTCTACAACAGGAAATTCAAACAGTATTCAGACGAGAAAGATGAAATAACGGAATCGATAAAGAAACACGCCCAGGCAAGCACAGGCTACATTAACTTAGGGGTGAATATCTATGAACTCTCCCAAAGAGCCAAAGAACTATACCTGAAAGCCAAGGCTAAAGGCATGATAGACGAGCAAAGAGCCTTAATCCGATTTATCTTTGCCACCTTAACGGTTGATGGGGAAAAATTAAGCTACACCTATTCCAAGACCTTCAAAATCCTCTCCGAGGCAGTCGCAGAAACAAATGGTCCGAAAGTGGGAAAAATTGACGACTTAGAAAATGGAAAATTCGAACTTACAAAAAAGCCCGACAATTCAACACAAAAGGACGCTTTGTTGCCTCTGCGTCCCATCTGGCTCCTCGGGTAGGATTCGAACCTACGACCTTTCCCTTAACAGGGGACCGCGCTACCACTGCGCCACCGAGGAATGATTTTAAAGCAGTGACATTATAGCAAAGAATTTAGCCTCTGGGTAGCTTGATTAAACCTGCGTGAATTTCTCTATGGCAGTTTGCACAAACTAATAAACATTTGTGTATTTCCTTAACTATCATCTTCCAACTTTTTGTCATATCCCTGACATTTAAGGCAAATAGCTTTTTCTTTTCATTAATATGATGAAAATCGAGTGCGCCGGAATATTTTTTGTAACCACAAACTTGACATTCTCCACCACCTTCCTGAACGGCTAATTCCTTGAGATGCCTTCTTCTTTTAGCTACTGCATCTGCTAAATACCTTGCTCGATCTCTATACTTTCGGGTATCTTTTGCCACAATTCAGTATTAACCAAATTAAACCCGAAGTCAAGTAGAATTTACCCACTGAAGTCTTGACGCGGCAACATACTCTGGGTATTTAACTTGTTTCCAAATTGGTATTTTTTATTTAAAGATATGGCTAATTCTGTTATTGTGAAACCGAGAGGTATGAAGATAAGGGTACTTGCTAATTGATTTTTCAAGAAAGGTAGTGCGTAAAAATAAGACATTAAAAGCCCTGCCAAATTTTTAGCGTACATATTTCCAAGAAGCCAGACGCCGAAATTAGTCCAGAGGTAGAAAAAAATATTTGCGGAAAATCCGATAGAGGTTAGCGAAAAAATATTAGATATTTTTTCGGTGATTGGTGATCTGTGATTGGTGATTAGTTTTTTTAAGATAGAACTTGCTAAAAAAGCAGGGATTAGAAAACCGCTCCAAGTGAAAAGAAAGATGTTTGAATTTCCGATAACCAGGTCTGAGAGGGAAATAATTGCAAAAGTTAACCAGAAAGATTCTTTCTTGCCAAAATAGAACGACGATAAGATCATGGTCGCGGTTATTAATTCAACATTTGGTCCCAGGTCGAAAGCGATTCTTTCGGAGATAGCGATAAGAAATAAAAGAGTAAGTACTAAGTATTTTGTATTAAGTATTTTGTATATAGGATTTTTCATTCAGGTTTGATATATTGCCACTCAACAACGTCACCAGGTTTTAATTTATAAAGGTCCGCCGCGACAGTTCCTGATTCTCCATTTATAAAATAAATCCAGGCTTTCTCAGCGGAAGATTCGTAACCGTTAATTGATTTTACGAATATTCCAAAGTCATACTGCTCGGTAACAAGGGCTATGTTCTCCTTTTCAGATATGGTTTTTAGTAGGCTGAAGGCGGTTAAGTCTTGGGGCGCATCTAATTCGTAATTTGAAGCATTATTTTCTCCATAGTCGATTGTCAATTTTGCATTCTGTAAATTTACTTCAGGCGTAGGAGAAATCTCTGGTGTTTTGATTGGCTGAGATTTGGGAGTTAAAAGCAAAAAAGCAGATATGATTACGCCTGCGGAAGCTAGAATGAAAAGGAAGAATTTCTTGTTCATGGTTTTTTCCTACCTCGGGATACTTCAAAGCCGCTAGTTTTCCGACTATACGGTTGCGGTACAGTGCCGGAATTCCCGCCTCGACTCGCGTTAATTGTCGACGCGAGGCAGGTCACCGGACTTCCTTTAACACGGTTTTGTTTATTTACAATAGTTACCTCTTGATAAAATTGCAAGCACTATTTTTGTGTTATTATGAATTTATATGCTCGAAAAAGTTTTGCATGCCAGAGGTTCATATCTAAGAGACGCCGTTTTTTCTGCAAGTGACGGGGTTATTACCACTTTTGCTGTTGTTGCAGGATCAACCGGGGCAGCGCTTGGTGCAAATGTTGTCATTATTTTGGGTTTTGCTAACCTTTTGGCTGATGGTTTTTCGATGGCCTCAGGGACCTATCTCGGAGTCAAAAGTGAAATAGAATTTGAAAAGGCAGAAGGCGATAAACACGCATCCGAAGCAAGTCCTTTTAAACAAGGGTTGGTTACTTTTTTATCTTTTAACTTTGCAGGCCTTATTCCTCTTTTTCCTTACATTCTCAATATTAGGCCCCGTTTTTATACTTCACTTTTTTTGGTATTTTTTGCCATGTTTGTAATAGGGGCTATAAAAGGTAAATATACAAGGAAGAGTAGGGTTCGTTCTGGGGTCGAAATGCTTTTGATAGGGGGTTTTGCTGCTTTTGTTGCTTATGGGGTTGGGTTTTTGATTGACAGATACATGATCTAAAAGGGTACTCGAGGAGGTGAGATATTTATGAGTAGTAAGGATGTAAAGATGTATTCACAGGTTTTAATGGGTGGAGCGGTTGTTGCGATTTTCCTTTCAGCCCTGGGCTACATGGGAACCGATATATGGCTTGCTTCAACCCAGTGGCTTCTGGTTGCCGCGGTTCTTGCGCTTTTTGGAGTTTATTTAAAAATGAAATAAGTACGGATTAAAGTGGGTACGGAAATTGTGCGGAGAATATGCGGGAATATTGATTGGGTTTGACACATAGTAATAAAAGTGCTATTTTATTTTCAATGAAAAGAAGGGATATAGTAATAGGGATTTTGATTTTAGTAATAGTTGCAGGGGTAATTTACTGGAGGCAAAGAACCAGTCCCAGCGAAGAAA
>Ga0075623_110_pt1 | contig 54622 bp, 40 predicted proteins | sample RifGroA1_FD_68377 | JGI IMG/M metagenome (GOLD analysis project Ga0075623, IMG submission 68377) | Microgenomates (Woesebacteria) bacterium GW2011_GWA1_39_12
TGTTGTACACGGAGTCGTAAGAGTGGGTAAAAGTGACTGAATATTTCCAAGTGCTCCTCCTGCAACAACATCTCCGCCAATAACCTGCCACCAAGCCTGGGTATTTGAAACTGTTATTGTTGTTAACGCCTGAGGGGAACAAACAGTGACGTCTCCTGGATTTGGAACATCATCTATAAAACCTTCTATTGTTAAGGCCTTATTTCCCGAAGTCAGAGCTGTAATCCGCGATGAATAAGGATTAGTATCGTTTACAACACCTCCACAAATACCCGTTGCCGTGTCGCATAGTGTAATATCAGCAGTTCCTAGACCAAGCGTTGTAGTAAACCTATTTACAGTTGCACCCCCAGAATTTATTGTAAGATTTGTATTCAAATCCCTAGACTCCCCCGGATTTAAAGGAATTGTGGCAGGCAAAGAAAGAGAACAGGAAGGAGGTCCAGCAGGACGAACTAATATCCTAAAGCGGGTATCCCTGTTATTAATATAACACCGATAACCCCAGGTTTGAACACTCGACTGACCGCCGACACAATTATTCATCGAATTCCAACCGCCATTGCCAAACTTACTCTGCATATCAAATACCTCCCAGCCAGGTTGCAAAGTCACACCCCAAATTTGATAAGTATCTTTAATATCGCCAGTAACAATTGTTTGCGGCCCACCGTCTGGGGATATCTGAGTACTATCTCCATCACATTCTTCCCGATATCTTGATCCACTCCAACATCGGTCGGGGTGGTTATAATTAGTTCCCTCAGTTCGAATGATTACTGGGCCGGGAATAAGATGGTTTCCGTGGTCATCAGCGTAATAATCATCGACACAGTTCAAATTTAAATAACCGTTACACCGTTCCCACCCCTGTGCCCAATCATGTCTACTGGTACTCCACACCCCAGGGGTGACAAAATCCCGGACTACATAAAAGGTCATGAAAGCTACATCAGGATTAACTCCGCCTCCACCACCGGGAGCCGGCGTCGGTGTTGCAATAATTGAACAATTACACGAATAGTTACTTACACACTGTCCGCCCGGACAATCCCCCCCAGGACTCCTACACGCCACAGGGTCTCCTTCCCAATAAGCCGGATCGCAAGAAGTTTGAGTACTTTGGCAAGTTTGTGGATCACAACTAGAATCACCAGAACCAGTGCAGGAAGCACCACCCGGATCACCTCCACATCTCCAATCATAACTAGGCGTACCGCATTGCCAGCGTTCACAATCAGATTGAGCCTTTACTTCTGGGATTAGCTTTTTAAAAATACCTGATTTTGAAATAGATTTTTTCTTTATGTTGACGTAGGGTTCTTTATAAACGCTCTTAATCTTTCCGCTTACCTCGTCAAGATAAAAGGTAAAATGGGCAGCAGAATCTTTGCGGATAATAAAATATACTGCTCTCATTAATGCTTGGTTAAATACATCTTCCTTATCAAGATTAAGCTCACCTATTCCATCTACGTTTGTATAAAGATAGACAGAGACAGTATTACCAGAAACCTTATAATAAAATGATGATATATCTATTCCCTTATCCGAATTCCTTACCCTATCAGAGGAGCCGGGCTTATCATCTAAATAAATAATAAGTTTACTGGTTTTAACCATTGTCTTAGTCTCAAAATCATATACACCCTCTCCCTGCCAAAAAGAAATATCATTAAGGTATTTTAAGAAATCATCAAATTTGTCCGATTTCACTAACTCATAACCGGGGTAATTGCTTCTAAGTTCTATCTCATACCTCCTTTCCTCATTTGAATTATTGAAAGGATTATTTATTTGAGATAATTTGAATCCTAAAAACGATGCGGCTACAACTACAAGAAGAATAAACAAAACAAATATTACCAAATATTTCAGCCTAGGCATTAATTTATGATATTAAATTAAGGATTTTAAATCAATAGTGGAAGTTCTTTGAGTAAATTTAATCGTGAGGCTTTAGAGTCAAAACACCTTTAGGTTGCACTTTTTTACGATCACCTTTGAGTAGTAAGTCGTATAATTGATCACCGGACTTATTAAATGAATCTTGCGGAAGTGAGGGATTTACCGACTGATGATACTCTAATTTATTCCAGGACAATCTTCTTAATGCGCGCATAAATTCTAAGGTTAGGCGGTAATTATCTCTCGGAACTCCAATACCAAGCACACCGGGTTTCAAATTTGCCTCAGGGTAATCTATCCAGATTTCAAGTTGTCCTTCTTCGTTGTACTGTGTTCCATATCCATTACCAATACCAGTGTAGTTAACCATATTTTTGGTTGAATTCCTGTCTTTCCAAACAATAGTTACCTTTCCATCCGAACCGAACAATTTAGCAGGATCGAACCCTCGTAACTCAGGATCGTAGTCTTTAGTTGCCAAATCGTTAGCATAAAGATTAAGCAATACATCGCTTTTTGGTCTCTCGCCTTCTAAGTATTCCTTAACCATAGACATATAACTTTCAAAGGATATTGCCTCTCTGCCTGCGACATCATCTTTCCATGTGTTGTATAATGCCACCGCCACTGCTTGAGCAATTCTATCTGCAGCATCAGGAAATACAGAGGTATTCAAGTTAACATCTCTTATTGGTCTATCTAATTTAGGATTATTTATTGACTCATCCAGAATAATGTCAATATTAACCGGAACGCCTTGAACTTCTTCTCTGATTTCTTCTCTCGTACCTGGAATTTCAACAACCTCATATGGGGGTATTTCCTCCCAGGTGTTGGTATTTGGATCTAAAATAATTTCCTCGCCATTTCGGCTGACTAGTATTTCTTCCTCTACTATCTGTACGTTCAGCTTTTCATCCTTAGTAAAAAGGATACTTGCGGCTCGCACAATTTCACCGTTCTCATTTATATACTTTACACTTAGTTCGAAAGTTTTATTGTCAACAACTACGATTGGCACTGTACCATCACCAAAGTCTGGCACTGCACCCAGCTGCCTATAAATTACTCCGCCTCCGTTTTTATAAACATGTACAAGTTCGGTTGAAGAAGATTCTTCATATTTGGCCTCTCCAACTACCCCGCTCTCGTCGCGGTATGACATTTCATCAAGCCTGGGAATCAGGAAAAAAGGGTCACCATTACCCTCAAAGTGTTTAGCAATTACAACATTTCTTTCTGCAACAGGAACATAGCCCTTTTCTTTCAGTGAATTTGTGTCGACTGAACCGCCGCCTGCCTTTGTTAGAATATCTTTCCCCTGACTATTTAGGGCTTCGATTTTACCCGGATAAAATCCTGGTATTACCTCTGTCGGTTTTGGAGTCGGAGAAAGTTCAGGAGCAGATGTGGAATTTTCAGCGGTGTTTGTTGAACCCGGAATAGTGGTCACTCCAACTTGACCCAAGGTTGGGGTGGGGTCAGGTGCTTGCTCAACAATCGCAGGAGGGGTGGGAGTAGTACAAGCAGCCAAGATCGAAGCAGCTGCAGCTCCTGCTCCAAACATAGTTATGGATTTGACTGGAAATCTCCACAGTTCTCCTTGAGTAAAGTGGGTGATACCTCGTCCCGATTCAGAAGTTAACTTTGTTCTGGCAGATACTATCTTGGATACAGCCTGGGATGCTTCACGTATCTTAGGATATAAAACAGCCAAATCCAGGTTATTCTCTCGGGCAGATGAGATCAAGGTGTCTTGGAGACCTCGCATTGCAGACATATATTCTGTTCGTGTGGTTTCAAACATGCGAGAGTAATTTTCTTCATCGTCCTTTCCGTAGGTGTTGATCACAATATTTCCCTCTTCATCAACCGGCATGCCTTCTGTTCCAACTGTAGTTATAGACATGGAGTCGCTAGTCAAATATTTTGCTAGTTTTCTACCTAAAAGGTATGAGATAACCTCAGGAGAATATACTTCATCCAGGTAATTGCTTCTCGAAAGACGGAGTTCTTGCTCGAGATCAAGGAACTCACCTGACAAACCACGAAGGAATGCTCTGCCTGGATCCCAGCCTACTCCTTCACCGCCCCACTCACCTGCAATAGCTCCCAACTCCTTCCGAGCCAATAAAAATGCCCTGTTTCCCAGATTATCCACGGGTTGCTCCGCGATATTGGATAAAAGTCCTTCTCCTTTTTCAAATTCTAAAGTTGTCGGCATATACTTACCTAAAGAAAAAACCCTCCGATTTGGAGGGTTAAAACTAGCTTTGACTAAAGTCAGTAAATTTGACTAAGAACGATAAACTACTACGGCCTAAAGGCCGTAGTATTCTCGCCTTTAGGCTCGACAAGTTTGTGCACTGCTTAGCTTCATCCACGGCATGAATGCCGTGGTATTCGCGAAGTTTGCATAAATCAAGATACATTAGTGATATTATACCATATCAACTAAAATACTATAAGATGTCCAAGCTGACTTCTTTAAAAGAGGTAATGAAGCTACTCTTCTTTAGATTGTATACCCAGAAGCCAAAGTACAGCTTCCTTCTTATAACGCCTGTCACCGCGGGAGTTAATGCGAATCGCCGGAAGCTTGCCGCGCTTACCCCAGCGTTTGATGGTTAAGGGGGAAACTCTCAAAAGTTCTGCCACTTCGCGTACAGTAAGAAGATCCGGAAGATCGCCGAGCTTTAATTTAGCTTTAATTTTCTTCAAATCAGGCATATCTTTTTATGTACTTTGATACAGTCTTGAATTCAAACATTAACTTTCTTAATCACAAGGTATCAAACCACAACTGGAGTGTCAATAGGGATTTTGTCGTAATTTGGCATTAAAGACCATTATTGCAAATCGGGGAAATGCATTAAGAATTCTTTTAGTTTTCTGGTCTTTTGTCAATAGTCTCCACAGCCATTCTAAGTTAGAGTCTTCTATCCACTTTGGAGGAAATTTCTTCTTCCCGGAAATATAGTCAAATGTACCGCCGAGTACCATTGCTCCGCCAAAATTTAATTTATTCCAATGGCGGTACAACCACTTCTCTTGTTTGGGCGCGCCGAAACCGACAAAAAGTATATGAGGGTTCATTTTATTTATTACTCTGATTGCCTCTTCCTCTAACCTCCTGTCCTCTTTTTCTTTAGGATTTGCGTCTTCGTCAAGGTTTGGCCCATCAGCTGCACTGAGTTTTACACCTTTATAGCTTTTCTTTAAGGCTTCAATCGCTTTTTGTCCGCTTTTAAGTCTGTCTCCCAAAAGAAATACCCGCCACCTCTTTTTATTGGCCAATTTAATGAGTTCCATGAAAAGTTCACGGCCTCTTATAACTTTCAAGTCTTTCATTAACCAATTCCTGTCAAAAATTATGGAAAATCCGACTCCTAATCCTTGTGCAAAATAAAGAAAAGGTTTTAAGTAGTAGTTCCAGCCTAAGGCTGATCGTCCTTTGGACGAGATTGTAGGCAAACTCAGAAATTTATCAGCTGCAATAAGTCCGATGCCGTCGGGAATCGAAATATCGGCACTGTTTAATATTTTTGCAAAGAGGGCGTCATGTTGGGCTCGCATAATCTGTTCCGGATTCGGAGTAACGATCAAAAACTTAGGCTTTTGAGGCTGGCCAGCTTCAAATTTTGCGAGCCTTGTCCGAATATACCTTAGCACTGAGCTTGTCGAAGTGCTATCAACTCTCACACCAAGAATATTTACTGTCTTTCGGTCTTTTTCGTACATTTTTAAAACTTACTTATGCTTACTCTTCGGTTTTTAAAAAACTTTTTTTAATGTCTATATCATCTAAACATCAATCAAGTTCATTAAAATCCTTTGTAAGTTCTTATTCTTCACTAAAATTTTATCTACAAGCATATCCTATATTTTGCTGGCTTATTCCAAACTCTCTTACAAAATTAACTTTCTTCAACCATTATCTTCTTAATACTACAGGATATATTCGCTTTTACTATGTTTTTAAAAAATCAACATTCTGTACAAATAATTTAAACAATCTACAGCCTCGACTTTTTACAATTTATCCTCAATCGATCCCCAATTAATTTTACAATCTTTGTAATTATTATGAGATCAATTTTTAGCTACCTCCGAGTAATAACACTTCTCCTCCAAAGCTCTATATTCTCCATCACAATACCGGTTCCTCTAACAACACACAAGAGTGCATCTTCAGCAACATGAGCAGGGACACCAGTTTCCTCTGTCAGTAACCTATCAAAATTTCGTAAAAGGCTGGATCCCCCACTCATAACAATTCCTTTATCTATTATATCTGCTGCAAGTTCAGGAGGTGTATCTTCCAAAACAGCCTTGACTACTCCAATTATCTGCATAAGAGTAGGCCGTATAGCCTCGGTTATTTCAGCGCTTGTTATAACAACGCTTCTAGGAAGGCCAAAAACCAAATCTCTGCCCGAAGTTTCCATTTTTTCTTCTTTGGCCAGTTTTAGCGCAGAACCAATCTTTATTTTTATATCTTCTGCTGTAGTATCCCCGATTATCAGGTTATGCTTTTTCTTTAAAAAATCTTGAATTGCCTCATCAACTTTATTACCGGCCACCCTTACAGATTTATGTACCACTACTCCGCCCAATGAAAGCACGGCTGCCTCGCTACTCCCTCCTCCGATATCGATGATCATGTGTCCGGAAGGTGCCGAAACCGGAATGCCCGCTCCAATCGCGGCGGCCAATGGTTCGTCAATTAGGTACGCGTGGGCGGCTCCTGCTGCCAACGTCGCATCCAGTGCCGCTCTTCTTTCAACCTGAGTGCAACCTGCCGGTACACATATCATTACATCAGGCCTAAAGACTTGAAGCCTTCCCGCAACCTTGCCAATAAAATAACGGAGCATTGCCTCGGTTACCTGATAGTCGGCAATTACCCCTTCCCGCATGGGTCGGGATGCAATTAAGCTTTCAGGGGTCCTACCAAGCATTCTTTTCGCTTCCTCGCCAACGGCAACAACCCGGCTGTCTTCAGAAGAAATGGCAACGACCGTTGGTTCATTAGCAACAATACCCTCCTCCGCAACCCAAACAAGGGTATTAGCCGTACCTAAATCTATAGCTATTCTTTTTCTTAACATAAAATGAATTATATATATCGGTTACGGTTAGGAAGCCCGTTTCGTAAGAAGGTTAGGTCTACCGTCTAAAATTCACTTGACCGATTAACGTTAAACGATACGGGCATCGTTACCTTTGCCGATTCCTTAAATCCGTATAAATAATTATTTGCTTCCGCAATTATATTGTTCGAGTGCGACTTCAACAAGTCCCAGACATGGGGAGGAAAAGAAGACAAATTTACTATATAATATCAAATTGTGACCAAAATAAGACTACTGGTTCTTTTAACTACCTTCCTCTTTGTGGGTTCAATCGGAACCTTGGTTTTTCAATATGCCAAAGGTTTCAGGTTCAATCAACAAACAGGAGAGGTTACTCAAAACGGCATCCTGGTTATAAAGTCATATCCTGACGGCGCCGAAGTTTTTATCAATGGGGAACTTAAAACCGGTACTAATGCAACAATACCTCTACCCCCTTCTACTTATGATATTTCAATTAGAAAAGAAGGGTTTTTCAGTTGGGAAAAAAGAATTAACATAAAAAATGAAGAGGTTACTGAAGCAACAGCACATCTTTTTAAACTTGCTCCATCCTTGTCTCCCCTAACTTTTTCGGGAGTTCAAAATGTATTTGCTTCACCAGATATCAGTAAGATCTCTTATACAGTACCTTTATCCTCAAATAACAATGATTCTGAAGGACTATGGATAATAGAAACTATAAACTTACCGATCGGTTTTTCCAGAGATCCAAGAAGGATTACAGACGGAAATTTGGATAATTCAACCTGGGTTTGGTCTCCTGATGCCAGAGAAATACTTCTCACAACTTCAAAAGGCGATTATCTTTTAGATACAACCGCTTTTACTCCCCAGTCTCAAAGAGTAAACATTAAAGCTCAGAAGGCATCTATCCTTAAAAAATGGGATGAGGAAAAAAATAAAAAACTTCAGGCTCAAATCAGAAAGCTTCCTGACGAGGTTGAAGATGTACTCACCCGTAAAGCTTCGGCAGTCGTCTTATCGCCAGACGAGAATATGGTTCTTTATACGGCCAGTTCATCGGCCACGATTCCTGAAAACTTAATCAAGGCGCTACCTGGCTCTTCAACTCAGGATCAGGAAAGAGATATCAAACCAGGTAGAACATATGTTTACGACATCAAAGAGGATCGTAATTTTCTGATAAGTGAAGAGGGTGCGATTTTAACAGGCTGGGTTGATTATAAGGAATTAATTGAAATTGGAAATTGGAAATTGGAAATTGGAAATTCCAGACGAAGTCTGGCTTGGTATCCCTCATCACGCCATATTATCGAAACCGTTGAAGAAAAAGTCGTAATTATGGACTACGACGGAACAAACAGCCAAACAGTTTATTCAGGTAGCTATATTGCTCCGCATGCATATCCAACCGTTTCTCTTGAAAGACTACTAATTCTGACTAATCTTGGCGCAAACTCAACTCCAGCAAACCTCTATTCTCTAAATATTAAGTAAATGGTAAAATAATTACACTCCGTCTAAGGAGTCCCTGTAGTTCAACGGATAGAACGGAGGTTTCCTGTATGAAATGCCGCTATAGCTCAACGGACAGAGCAGACCCGTCCTAAGGGTAAGATGAGGGTTCAATTCCCCCTAGCGGCACAACTTAAGGCATTTCATAAAAGCACAAAGTGCACCAACCTTAAATGGCAGTTCGATTCTGCCCAGGGACACAAAGGCATAAGTAAGGAGAGACTCTTGCTTAATTTAATTAAATCAAATTGCTTGCACGCCACGATTTTTATTCCTATTTGGTGATTTAATACGATTAATAATGGGTTGACTGTTATTTTGACGTATACCCATTAATATTGAGCCTCTAGTTTTATAAAAGGTTTTCCATTCCACCAGTATACTTCCGTTAGTATAAGGAATTGTTCGGTTGGGAATAATATTTTTTAATGAGTTAAAACTTGGGTCTCCTGATCGTAGCGGATCCCTTAATCTAACATAATGGACGCCATTAATTTCAACAACTCCGTCAACTATTACCCAGTGATTTGGCGTAAATCCTTCTTCCGGGGGTAAATAATAACTATTTATATCGGTGATTAGATTTCCTCCATACCGGTTTACTAAATCATAAAAATAATTAGGATCATCAGGATAATTAATAAATCGATTATTAGAATCTCTTAATAATTGGGTTTCTATCCCTGCGTTACCCAAATAATCAATAATCTCTTGATTATTTACCTTATAGTCATTGCCTTTTAGGTTGAAATAATTAAGTGCTTCTTTATATAAAGTAGATATATTAGTATTTTGATTACTATCTTCAAGATAACTCGCCTGGATCATTGCGATTATTGCGGACCCGCAAGAATTCGGTGTTTCTTGAGCAATATAAGGTTCATTACTATTTGGTGTATAAGGATTGTTGGAGTCGGTATATCTCTCCAGTGAGTCTTGTGTTTCTCCAAAACATTCGCCGTTTCGAGGGTCCGGAGTGTTTAACATATAACATCTAGTTGTTCCAAGCGGATCAATGTAGCTTGCCGGATTGTTATTAACGTAAGAGTATCGGTTTTGGTTATCATTAGCAGTATCCGCTTGGGTGAATTTAGCCAGTTGGGGGTTGTAGTAACGGGCATTGTAGTAGTAAAGGCCGGTTGAGTCAGCGTCAGATACCTGAGAGGTGTATTGGTGTTCGGTGGACAGTGAACCGTGAACAGTGCGTGTAGAACCATAAGGAAAGTAAACTTGTTGACTGACCACTGTACCCTGTTCACTGGTTACAAGATTTGTGCTTCCAAGATGGTCCTGATGAATATAGGAAAGTTGTTCTGTTCCTTCTGAATTATCCCTTACAGCTACCTGTTTACCATTGAAGTAATAATTCTTTCGAAAGGAGTATGTACCATCAGGCTTAACTACAATTTCCAGATTTGGAGATATATAGTAGGTATGTTCTCCACCAGCCTCAATTTTGGCTATTCTTTGACCAGAACCATCATAGAGGAAGTTAACACTATTTGCTGGTGCTTGGGCGTTTACTTCCGCAACGATAGATGCATATCCCCAAAATCCAGATACAATAAAGACAATACACACTACATACACTACTAATTCCGGGCAGGATTTTAATTTCATTCTTGCGCTTTCAGACTACTTCGTTAAGCATGGATTTCAATATAAGAACCTCCTCTTTCAGAACAGGAATGTCCCTTTTAACTGTATTCCAAACTCTCTCCATATGAACACCAAAATACTCATGGATAACCATATCTCTCATTCCTGAAATTTTCTTCCAAGGTACTTCAGGATGCTTTTTTCTTAAATCTTGAGGTATTTTCTTAACAGCCTCTCCGATAATTTCCAACCTTCTAATTACTGCGTCTTGAGTTCTGGAGTCTCTGAAAAACTTATCCTTATTTAAACCCTTTGTATATTCTTCAATTCTCTCAATTGCTTCTAATATATCCTGAAGATAAACTTTAGGGTCTCTTTTCATAATATCTGAACATTGTCACTAAGAATTTCTTTTCTTAATAAAGGTTTTACTGTCTGATATTCTACCAAGTCTACCTTTTTACCCAGCACTTCTTCCACCTCTTGCTTTAAGCCTATAAAATCAAGAAGGCTCATGTTGTCTTTTAAATCAACCAATAAATCAATATCGCTTTTTTGATCCTCTTCCCCACGAACATAAGAACCAAAAATAGATGCTCTCTTAACACCGTGTTTTCTCAAAACAGGTACAACTTTTCTTTTAATTTGTTGAATTTTTGTTTTAGTCATACGTTTATTGTAGCATATGTGAACTCAAAGATGGCGGGCCGACGGGTTGAACCGCTTATTCCGCACGTACTGTCCATAATTTTCTTAATCTCTCACGCATATACGGTTTCATTTCAATCTGGAATACATCATTTGGATAATTTAAATACCATTCGTTTACTCGCTCGGGATCGACTCCCCTTGCAACTTGTCGTTCAAACCAATCTAATTGCTGTGTAACACTTGTTTTCAAACCTAGGGGGTAGGGATCTAGGAGTGCAAATCTTCTTGCCCGCACTTCTAATACATAACCGCTGGTAATTCCCTGGTTCAGATCAATAAGATGTTGGTACTCATGCTGTAGATGATATAAGTCACCGTAAATATCGTAATACCTTCTTAAGTTGATTCCTTCTTGACTTGCAAAACCCCCGATATTTTCGGGCACAGGCCATCCTGTGACTGGATTTAACATTGTCTGATGTGGCCCATAAGTATTTAAATGTTTGCCCCTAGCAGCAAGGATACTCCCTGTCAGATCATAGACATTATCTACATCAGCTGCAGTTTCTACAACATCAAATCTACCTATATTGGGTCCAGGTATCATAGCAGAAGCGACGCAAGATGGATCTGGATTCGCTGCACAGAAACCCGCATCAACAATCTCAGCCACAGGACCACCCAAGGCCGCTGCTCCCCAATAGGTACCCAAATATAATCCTAATTGGGTATTGGGATCTTCCCACATTTCATTAATTTCAGCGGGAGTTTTATCTACAACCTCTGTTCCCCATCCGTCTGCCAAATCTAAAATTATAGTCCTGGCCCAACACATCCAGTCACAACTGCCTTCTGTTTGCGTACCAGTGGGGTCAATTCTTCCTATTGGATTATTCCCCACATACCCATATCTATTCAGTCGGTCATTTACAGGATCAGCCTGGGTGAATTTGGCGATTGTAGGATTGTAATAACGGGCGTTGTAGTAGTAAAGGCCGGTGGTATCTTGATCTGAGACTTGACCAGTGTATTGGCGGTCAGTTATTAGTTGTTGGTTGTTAGTAGTTAGTAATCTAGTTGAACCATATGGGTAGTAAACTTGTTGACTTACTACTGTCCCCTGTTCACTGGTTACAAGATTGGTACTTCCGAGATGGTCCTGGTGAATATAGTTTACTTGTCCTGTTCCTCCTGAATTATCTCTGACGGCTACCAGCTTTCCTGAGAAGGAATAATTCTTTCGGTAAGAATATGTACCATCAGGTTTAACTATTATTTCAAGATCAGGAGATATATAGTATGTATGTTCTTCACCGCTTCCTCCCTTGTAGATCCTTTGACCGCTTCCGTCATATAAAAAGTCAACTGTGTTTGAAGAAGTTTGGGCATTGACCGATATTGGCGTTAACAGAACATAAGGAAGAAACGCGACCACTAACCAGAGAGCTATTAGCGATAAGATAAAGGACCTTTTTGTGAGCATTTATATTAAAAATTACATCGAAGATCACTAAATCCACATGTATAGTCTACATAGCACAATTGATATTCTTCGTCAAAAACCCAGTGAGGGTTTTCTTGTCCTGTTGGGCATCCACTTCCAATAGTAGGGGTTGGTGCTTGAGTTGGAGAAGCCGTAGGTATGGGAGTGGATGTAGGGATCCTGGTTGGAGTAGGAGTGTTTGTAGGTATGGGAGTAGGTGTGGACGTAAACGCTGGGGTTATGGTTGGCAAAGGCGTTGGTGTAGGAGTTGCTGCTGGGTTTAGAGTAAGGGATGCATCGGTTATATTAATTGTTGGGGTAAGACTCTCGTCGGTCACAATCTGCATATTCTGCATATCCTGCGTATCTGACCTAAGAAATAACAGTGATGTCCTGTCGTTAGGTATTACAGACACTTTAGTTAAATTGAAACTTGCAAATTCAATTACGCCAGTTGGCAGAGTTTGGGAAGGCGGAACGGCAAGAACAATTGTGGCAAGACCGGTTGCATTTGCCTCAGCCATTGTCGATTTCTGAATAATATCAGGCAAAAGTGGTGTTGTTGTTATTTCACTCGCTAACCTGACTTTTGTACGGTCGAAACTAAAAACTACCCTTGCAAATGAAACATTATTGGTTCTGGCAGAAAGCATTATTCTAAAAACTGAATTGGGAGGCATTGTCTGAGAACTTGGTGAAAAACTAATGTCAACAAATTCGTCAGCAGCAGGAGCTTGAAATCGTGTAACTTTCTGTGTAAGGTAAACTGCAACGGGTACAGCTGCCACTATTATTAAGAGAGCTAATAAACCTACAAGCTTTCTCCCTTTCAAAAAGTATTTAAGATTTTGTAATTTTTCTTTCATAAAAATCCAGTTAACTACTGACACCTGCAACGTGTCCATCTCGCTGCCAATCCACTGCAACTTCCTCCGTCATTTCTCATTGTTGAGGAGCAAGTTTGTCCTGTTAAGGTTGTACAACCACCTACGGCTCTATACCTATAGGCTCTGCCGTCATTTGCATCTGTATTAAGTCCAACCCCAAGGCAGGCCTTTCCCCCATTATTGGCACAGGTTTGAGTACAAGTTAAACCGCTAGCAGAATTATTGATTATTGTCGCCGAGGGCATGCCCGTGGGAATAGGTGTTAAAGTCGGAATTAGTGTTGGGGTTGACGTAGGCAACGGAGTTGGTGTCACGGTTGGCAAAGGCGTAGGAGTAGCCGTCGGCATAGCCGTGGGAGATAAGAATGGTGTACCGGTTAATGCTGCAGTGGGTGTAGGAGTTGTAGAAAGGCTTCGGCCAAAATTAGTCCTCCAGATATTGTAGTCCACTCCATCAACTCTCCCATTTTGGTTAAAATCACCTGAGTATATTCCTGTATCACTTGATTGTTCGCCATAGTGTGCCTTCCATATATCGTAATCTGCCTGATTTACACTCCCATCGCTATTTGCATCTCCGAGAAGCAGAGGTTGAGTCGGAAGGGGGGTAACCTGCGGACAGTTGTAAGAACATGTGTTATTACAACAGGTTTGACCCGGCCAGCACTGCCCGTCTGAAGAACAGGCCTGCTCTTTCGGGACAACGTTTGTTAATCTATTATCCGCATCATAGGTATAAGTATTCAGATTATCCGATGTAAGATTTCCCACAGCATCATATTGAAATTGGGAGGATTGTCCCATACCGACAACGCTTACTGATTGCGGCCGATGATAGAACCCACTTGTGGAAGAATTGTAAGCGAGGCTAGTTTGGTCTTTCTCATTTTTGGCTGTAATATTTCCTAGGTCATCGTAAGTATAGTCTGAATTATAAGCACCTGTCACTCCTTTAAGGCGATTTAAAGCATCATAGGTAAAGTTCTGGGTTAGATAAAAAGGCGACGGGCTGTGACTTGGGTCATTGTTATATGGATTATTATCACTTATCGTTTTTATATTACCGACGGAGTCATAAAGGTAAGAAAGCATCAACCTTTGGGGATCGCTAAAGCCCTCGCCACCAATGCTTAAGGACTGCAAACGCATATTATCGGCTCGGTAAGTATAGGAATTTGCTACATTGTTTCCTGATGTGAATCCAAGAAGTTGTGCGTCTTTATTGTATTTTGCGCCCGATGCATAATTATCAACCTTATTGGTAATTCCGGACAGATATTGTCGGTCATAGACATTATCGACGTTTTCGCCGGGAATATTAATTGGTCTACATCCCCAACCCGAACAGGTGACCGAGTCTGAAGCAGTCAAGACCCTGCCCCCTTCATCGTAGGCATATTGAGTTACAAAAGACTGGCCATTAACCTGGGCGTCGGGAAGATTATTGAAGGCCCTAGTATCTTTTACAATTCTTCCCCTTTGATCATATTCATAACCTTGTGATACTAAAGCCTGCCCATTAGCTGGATTAAAAGAGCTGACGGAGCATAATCTGCCTTTACCCATCGGGCAGTTATCGTAATAATTCTCTAATATTTTTACATTATCTACAGTTTTACTTCTGAGTCGGTTAAACTCATCATAGGCAAGAACCGAAACGTTATTTTTGGGATTGGTTTGTTTTGTTAGATTTCCAACGATGTCATACTCATAACGCCAGGAGTTAGCGTCACCATTCATGGCTGGACTCATATCAATATCCCACATCTTAATTTTTCTGCCCAGCTTATCGTATTCAATCTGGCTGACCGTGTTTCCTAAAGTATCAATCACCTTAGTTTGCGCACCCAAAACGGGATGATATTCAAACCGGGTACTATAAGTCTTTGTTCCATCAAATTCCCGACTCTCAAGATTCTGCCCGAAAGCATCTTTGACGATTAATTTTTCAGTGCATAAAGTAGTACTGTCTGCGTCTTTGCAGTTTGGATCAAGGACTTTGGTTTTCAACGGATTAGAATCAATATCATAAACAATCTCCGATTGAGTATTATCAGGCAGATTAGTTATTTTCGTTCTCCCATATCCGTCATAAGTTTTATGAGTTTTAAGTATTGTCGGATCGCTTACAAATTGACGTGCATCATAGGGATTAGAAGTATTACCAAATATATCAGAATACGGCTGAGTCGTATAAATTTGGCTTTGATATTCAACCTGGCCGAGTCCGTTGTAGGAAGTCGATGAAATTAAATCTCTTAGCCCCTCGCCCTCAACCGGTGTGCCGGCATTTATCCATTCGTTTTCGTACCAGAGACTCCTTGATTGGATAGTTTGACCCATACCGTTATAGAAAGTCATATTAAAGGTTACCTTTCCTGAACCCCCTGAGTCATTTAATCTTTGACCGGACATTTGAAAATATTTCGGAGTGTTATTTAATCCTAAACCGACCTTACAATTATTTGGTGCAGTACAATTATTGACTCCACCGACATCATTTTCGTTAAAGTAATAGTATCTTGTAAACGCATTTGACTTGGAATTTGTATACGAACGCCCGGGTAGAAAAGTTTGATAAGTTCTTCCCCAATCATCATAGACGTTATATGTGACTGCTCCGTTTGCATCGGTTATTTTGACGGGAACCCCAAAGACATCTCCGTAGTTGGGGTGTGCCGTGTCGGGTGTATTGAAATCATATTCGGTTCGAGAAACGTGGCCTAATGCGTTAGTAACTTGTACAGGATAAAGATGGAATACGCCATCGTAGAGGGTTGTCGTTCTTCTACCCAAAGGATCGGTTGTTCGTGATACTAACCAGGGGAAAGACGAATCATACTCAATAGTCGATTCCGCGTATGTATTTCCATCCAACAAACTTTGACTCTTAGTTTTCTGACCATAGTTTCCCAAATTTCCAAAGGTTTGGCTATCATAAAATATTTTCAAGTGGTTATATTTAGGATCTGTGTCCGAACTGCTTAACCAGGTTTCAGAAAGAAGTGGCAGAATCCACGGTGTCTGATTTGCACTTGTATAATTAGAATAACCAATCCGTTTTATATCACTCGTATCGTCAATTGAAGGGTCGCTGCAGGAAACCTTACCCCAATTAGTTACCTTGTGGGGATTAGCATAAGCATCGCTTGTACCGTCGAGATTGTTGTAATCTGTCGTTGTTTTGGTACAAAGCTGTGGATTGGGCATTATACTTTTACCAACCGACTCCTTGGCTAGCACCAAAGACACCGTTGTTTCAGGATTATAGCTTGGGCAATAGGAATTTAATTCAGATTCTTGCTTTTCAGTATAAGTCCCAAACATGGGGCCAAATCGGACAGAATATTTTGACTCCGATTCATTCCACTTTGAATTATCATTAGCGTCGTAGGCTGAAGCCTTACTCGCCAAGCCAGCCAAAGGGCTTGGCTTAAAACAACTAGCTGTCTCCATCGCCTGTTTGTAGAATGTTTTTGTTTTTGCAACAACCTGTGTTGCTGAGTTTTTTTCATAAGCAACAGCTTCTACTTCAGGATAGCCAAGAAATTGAAAGTCAGACAGAGATTCAAAATGATAAACCACATCGTCACTACATGTGCACTGACAGGCTCTGTTTGTTTTTCCCTGATTTGCTCCACAAGCAATATCGTTGCTTGTACAAACATATTCTGATTCTCCGTTACCGCAACAAGAGCGGGAAGTTCCCTCCCAGTCGCAAGGAGAAACACATCTGCTATCGTCACTTAGTAGCGGATTATTGCAATAACTTACAGAGCCTGTTTGGCAGGGACAAGTATCATTAACTTCAGTCCAATTTTCTCCATATTTACTTACATAAGCTAATCCCAAACTAACACCTGTACCGGTATAATTTAATTCAGTCCTGAACGAGTTTCCAATTCCATCTTCTACTATTTTTGCTTTTACTCTATGGAGCTGAGTGTTAAATGCGTGGTCGGTTTTACAAATTGATCCGTCATGGGCAGCTTTATCGGGGTCGCAATATTTGATATTCAGTGCATTGTTGGTTCCACCCGAATCTGTCCAATATTCAAATTTGACCTTACCGCCATAACCGTTATCAACTGACTTTAAAAAATAATCATTTGAGGTTTGGGACTGCGTCGTACCCCCCGTTTGAGTAAATGCAGTCAAAGGACATCCCCCTTTATAGTTTCCGCAATCGTCTCCGTAGGAAAAGGAGGTTGGAGGGAGATTTCGCAGAGTTGTTTGACTTTGCAAGACTAATGGCCTGGGGTCTTGGGAATTGAGTGTAAACAATTTCTTTTGAGTAAGGCTACTTGTCACAATAGAAATTATGACAAACGAACAAAGAAAGACAGTATTAAAGAAAAAATTATCAAAAAAAATATATTTTTTACTTTCAGGCATCATTTTAATATAAAAATATGACTACTGTGACCTATCGCATGTTAGAAAATCTCCGCCGTGAGAAAAGGAGATTCCAGGCCCGTTCCAACTTAATCTCATTGTTGCACCGCCACTTCTATCAAAATATTCCAATCTTATATAGTAGTCTTGGTTTGCATTTAAATGTATGCTTTCTGTATCGGTTGTCGAAACATGCAAAGTCCAATTATCTATTAGAAGCTGATCGTTGATAAAAAGTCTTACGCCGTCGTCTGAAGTTGTGGTAAAGGTATAATCTCCGTCCTGGGGGGGCTTTACAACTCCAGTCCAACGTACCGAAAAGCTGTCAGGATCAACTCCGGAAACCGGAAACCCCGTACCCCAGTCGAACTGTATTTGGTTATCAATTTGCGTTTTAATCAGACTTCTGAAGCCTTCTTCGTTGAAGTACTCAGCTAAGAAGGGACAGTAGGATAAATTTGATGAGGGTATCGCCTGAGTGGTTATACCCGGCCCGGACCAGTTAAGTCTAATAATTGCACCGCCAGAACTTTCGTAATATTGCAATTTAACTTTATTTTCACCTGGAATCAAATTGATAGAAGCCGAATTAGTGGTCGGGGCATGATTAGTCCAGTTATCAATTATTAGTTGATTGTTAATCCAGAGTTTAACCCCGTCATCCGAAACTGTATAAAAGGTATACGTACCGCCGGACGCCACCTTTAGATCTCCCGCCCAGAATATAGAATACGTATCATTGCCCAAACTAGAATAGTTCGGAGAACCCGACCCCCAGTCAAACTGTATCTGCGGATCTATTCGTGCAAATGAATAATTTGTACCTATATCTATCGAGTTATAATAAAGACCCCTTAAACCCACAACCCTGTTCGCCAAAGGAGAAGGCGGTGGCGTTGGTGTTGGTTGGGGTGGGTTATCGTTCCAGGGAGTAACACCGGTCAATAGCGAGTGTATAACCTGTCCATCCTTTACTTCGTAAATAAATTCAGCAAACCCGTCGCCGTCGTCAAAATGCTTTGTGGGTTCCCAACCATATTTATAATTCAGAGTATAGGCTCTGAAGACTTTATTTAAAGATTTTACAATTATTCGCGAAATTCGCTTTTGTGCCTCAAAAGGTTGTTTAATTATCGCATTATCTCCCTGATGAATCAGATAATCCAAGCGAGGTTCGGTTGTAAATTCTATCTCATTTTGCCCGTATGTGATTTTATAGGGATAAAAGGCCCGTACATACTTCTTGCCTTGATAATTCCCAAGCTCAAATTGGTAACTGAAATTAATTTCGACATTTTGAGCACCGGCTCCGTCATATACGCTTTCGACCTTGCTGAGAAGCCACTGGTTGGTTATTGAAATTGCCCAGAAACATCTTCATATAGAGGATACCAACTGCTTCCCGACCCTTGGGAAAGGTAAGCTGCGTCGGGATCATTGGCCCGATGCCAGTTATCAACAGGCGCCAAAGCTCCGAAATAATACTTTGTACCGTCAGAAGTTGTAACCTGCCAACTGTAGCGGCATATACTTAGCGAACCTCCAGAATAATTGTAAGTTTTACAACCGCCAAAACGTTCGACTCTGACTTTCAGATTTGGAACGGTACGCCAGATACTGTAAGTATTATCTCCACTTTCCTTACTTAGATCAGCCGATCCCCCGCTGAAGGACAAAATAAACTTATCGTCTGACAGTTCATTTAACGTTCCGTTATCATCCCTTGTTATCGAACCCAAACCGCTCAAATTCCATCCCAGGCCAAAATTTCCCGCTTGTCTTTGATAAGGGTGATTTGCATCATTCCTCCATTTAGTTTCCGTACCAACATATAAATCATCAACCGCACTTGAGGAGTAATTTAAAGAAAGACTGGGAGTTAAACCTGCAGTTCCTTGAGGAGACTCGATAGGATATGATGCCGTTGAAGATCCACTGAAAGCGTCTGTGTCAAAGCCTCTTAAAGAAGGAAGGGCTAATTTATCTCCTTCAGCTAGAACTTCATCAGCAGTATCGGCAGTTATAGACGTTTCTGCAACACGAGTTTCCGGAGCAACGTCAGTGACTAGTGGATCATAATCCTCTCCCGTTACCGATCCGTCATTATTATAGTCGTAAACTAAATTCTGGCTTTTCAGAGCTTCAAAATATTTGGGAACAGAAGGCCTTAGAAGTCCTAAATTTCTCATTAGGCTATATACCCCCAAACTACCCAAAAAAGAAGATATGTTTTTTGAAAACACTACTCCTAAAATTAAAAGGAAGACAAAAACAAGGCCAAAAATGGGTAAAAATAATTTTCTTTTAAGAAAGAACTTCTTAGGAGGTAAATCCTGCAGCAAAGAATTATTTGACCGTATGGACAAAGGCTTGGGCAGGTTCATTTTTTTTGTTCCTACTTAATTAACGCAGTTAATTTGAAAAATGTCAATAGTATGGTAAAAAAGCTCCGAAAAGAATATATTAAATTTCTACTATGACGACAATTTCTCCTTTTATTTTTTCCTTACTTAATTGATCCCTAACGTTTCCGATCTTACCTCTATAGAGGGTTTCATAAAGCTTGGTTAATTCTCTTGCAATAAAAACTCTCCTGTAACTTCCGAAAACTCTTTCCAGCATTTCCAAGCTTTTAACTACCCTGTTTGGAGACTCGTAGAATGCAAACGAAACCTTACCTTCCTTTAACCAATCGAAAAGTTTGTTTCTCTTTTTTTTGGGCAGAAAACCCAGAAAAACAAATTTATTGACATTAAATCCACAGACTGAAAGAGATGTCGTGATAGCCGAAGCGCCGGGAATCGGAACAATATTCAGATCGGGTTTGTAAGACAAGAGATAATCTATTAACTCATTTCCCGGATCCGATATCCCCGGAGTTCCGGCGTCGGTTACCAATGCAAGATTTTTTCCGTCTAAAAGGTAGTTTAAAATTTCAAGCTTTCTTGCTTCCCCTGAATGTTGATGATAAGAAATCAATTTGGCATTTGTCATTTGCTGTTTATCATTTGGCATTTGAGATTTAGCATTCAAAAAAGCTAATAGCTTTTTTGTCACTCTCGTGTCTTCTGCAATAATATAATCTACCTCTTTCAATACCGTAATAGCTCGCAATGTAACATCTTCAAGGTTACCAATTGGTGTTGCAACAATATATAAAATTCCGCTCATTTTCAATTATTATGCAAATTATAAATTAAAAATTAAAATTACGAAATACTCTTGCTTATAAAATAGCTTAGGGTATATATTTAGTATAGAACCAATTAAATGAAAGTTTTTTCATCAAGATTCCTCTCATTTCTTACTCGAGAAGAAAAAATAATCTTCGCTTATTCGCGAGTTTTTATACCACTTCTAATATTAATTCTTAGCGTATCCCTAGTAGTTCAACAAAAATCACTAGATATACGCCGCAAAGCTATCACAACATCTGTTCCTGTCGATCCCCAATATATCTTACTTAATAAAACTCCCACAGGTTGCCCTCCGGGAACAACCCAATATTGCTGGTTTCCACAAGATCCTAATACCATAGATGCGCGAGCGGTTGACGAAATTCGCCAACACATCCCGACAAATGGTACAACAAATCGTAAACTAGGATTAAGCTTTTCAGTCTGGCTTCTTGATTTAAATAGAGATGTTCAGATACAAGACATTGACAAGCTACTTAATATTGCAGTAACCAAAGATATACCTATATATATACGACTAGATGGATTTACATGGTGGGAAAACAGGCCGGATCTGTGGAATTGGTGGGACCCGAATCTGCCTGGTTATAACCCAAGTAATAGATATAATGTTGAATGGACCAGTTGGAATCCCGATAGTGCCATAAAAATTTCTTGGAGAAACTGGGGTGCACAATTCCGCGTCAAGCCTCAACCTAATCTAGGCAGTCGTGTTTATATCGACGCTAAAAAAACAGCTCTAGAAACACTCATTCCCAGAATTGTTAATTGGTATAATAATCTTCCAAATGATAAAAAATACCTATTAGCCGGTGTTGAAATTGATAATGAATTATCCATAGGCACTAATTTTTACTACTACCCTAACGGCAACAATTATCTCAATCAAAACTCCCAACTGGATCCTAATTTACCCGCTGATTGGAGCCAACTCGATGGTGGATATGTTCAATTAGGATATGCTGCAATGAGTAGCTACGGTTACCCCCAAAACACAACACCCACAAAAGATATTCTTAACCATATCATGTCCTTACATATGAATGATATTTCAAACTATGTTGCGTCGCTTGGGCTACCCAGAAACAAATTTTTCACTCACGGCATCGGCACACCTTATTACTACACGCATGCCCTGACTCAGGTAGCAACACCCGGGTGGAGCTTTTACGACTACGCATATAATCCTTCACTAGCACCTGATTTTCCGCCGGCAGTTAATGAACTGGATAATACACCTTGGGGCGCCGTCGAATGGTGGAATATGAACTCCAATGTTTCCTGGCAAACCGCTTTTAATAACACTTTAAATTATGACAACAACAAAATTGTAAATATTTTTAGTTATGAATCCATTACATTTCCTAGCACCCTCTCGGACGCCATAATAAATACACTCAATACTCCCCCATCTTGCTGGTTAAACCCCGCAGTGTTAAATCCTACTGTAACTGACGGTACAAATACGACTTTAAGTTGGTCTACTCCCAATAATGCAATGGCTACTTATTTGAATGTGTCCAATAATCCAGATCGTTTATCAAGCGGTAGTCTTCGTTACCTTAATGTTATCAATGAAAATGTGACTGGACGGACAAGTTATACAAAAACTCTTACTGCAGGAACATACTATTGGCAAGTTGTCGTAGACGGATGTCAAAATTCCTCCAACATGGGAGCCCAGCGACGAATAACACCCGGTAAATTCACTGTTGGAAGTTCCGATTACGAATCACAATCTCCCACTCCTTCCGTAACCCCTTATATATCAACAAGTCCAACTCCGACAACGAGTCCTATGCCTCAATTATCCGGCACGGGTTTAATGGGATATTATTATTCTGGGAAAGATTTTCAAGCATTTAAAATTGCACGAATAGATGCACAGGTAAATTTTAACTGGGGAATTTCTGCACCTTCTTCAAACATCGGCAGTGATAATTTTGCGGTTAGATGGGTAGGTCAAGTTGAAACACCAGTAAGCGGTGATTATATTTTTTCAACCCGGTCTGATGACGGATTAAGATTATTTATCAACAATCAACTTATTATTAATCAATGGAATAATCATTCCCCAACAGATCATTATGGTGGCGCAATTAGACTGGAGGCGGGTAAAAAATACAATATTATTCTTGAATATTACGAAAATACAGGTGGGTCAACCATACAACTATATTGGTCTTATCCAAACCAAGTCAGACAAATTATTCCACAACAAAGATTGTACAACCTATATGCATTATCTAATGGTGGACTTAGAGGTAATTATTACTCTGGTATTGGATACGGAACCCTCAGAGTCAGCAATATTGATTCTCAAGTTAATTACAATTGGGGGCTAAATTCGCCTAATCCAGCTTTGTCTACAGACTATTTTTCTATCTTATGGTTAGGTCAAATTACACCACCTACTACCGGTTTATATACCTTTTATACCAATACAGATGATGGAGTAAGACTTTTTGTTAACAACCAATTGTTAATTAACAATTGGACTGTTCACTCACCTTTTGAAAACACTGCATCAGTCTATCTCGAAGGTGGTAAAAAATATAATTTATTACTTGAATATTACGAAAATCAAGGCGGAGCATCAATACAACTAAGCTGGTCTTATCCCGGGCAAACAAAACAAATTATCCCAACAACTGGATTATTCAGATAACTACCTCAAAATATCTAAATGGCTCTTTGTGTAATATCTTCAAGGTTACCAATAGGTGTAGCAACAATGTAAAGCGTCCCTGGCATTTGATATAATTATACCATTACGGAGAGTGGCTCAGTGGTAGAGCGCTGCGTTCGGGACGCAGAGGTCGTGGGTTCGACTCCCGCCTCTCCGACATAAAGAAAAAGTAATTTTATTTTTCCTTCTTGAAATCCTGCAAAACAGCTCCTAATGTTGATTAAGTAGGTCTATTTAAATTATGACTGAAAGATCTGAATTACAAGAAGCACAAAGACTAAACGAGGCTATAATTATTACTTGCGCAATAGATCCTACACTTAACCTCGGAGTTAGTACGGGACCCGACCATCAAAGATTTGCAAAAACAGAAGCTAATCAACTACATCGGGAGTGTAGAGGGAATTTTCCTGAAGAGGAATGTCCCCCCAATTGTGCAATGCGCCAAGCAGCCGGAAGATAACGAAGCTCTAAAGCTTTACTTCGAATTTGCGGCAAAATCTGGTTGTCTCGGAATGAGAACGTTAGGACCGTCGCTTGTAAAGATGTCTACGGGATTCACTAAATTTCCCTTATTATCAGTACATTTTACTCTAACTTCCCCGGAAACGCCGTTAAGTTCACATTCCAGAGCTTGACCATAAGGACCATTTGCCTGAACATTTAAGCTTTCCCCTTCTCCAACAACAATCATTTGTGGCGCTTGACCTTGCGATAAATTTTCTGATTGCTGAACAATTAATTTAGCATTAGGATCGATCTCTCCAGAAGTTCCTGCTTGAATTTTATCTCCTCCACTCATCTCCCCACCCAAATCTTGTGACTGCTTTGGATCAACTAAAAATTTACTAGGATCAATAGCATTACCATACAAGTTACCAAATTCCTCAACAACAGGTATTGCACCGCCCAAAAGAGCTGCACCCCCAATAAGGAGAACCATTTTCCCAAAACCCCTTCTACTAATTCCACCTTCAGCAGTACTCATAATAACGATATTATAGCAAATTAATGTCTAAAATTCACCTTTAATTCTGATCAGGAACTCAAAATCTCCGCCATTTGCTTAATCGTTGAAATTATAATCTTTGAGATAAGGAAACTACCTAATATGAATAAATCTCCTCTTCTTTAAACCATAGTTTTTTCTCAAGCTCGGCTTCTTCTTTCGATCCAGAGGCATGAACAAGGTTTTGTGTAGGCCTGCGGTTAACATTTGCGTTAAATGAAGAATCTAGTGAATAGTCTCCCCTAATTGTCCCTGGAGGTGAATCGTACGGAAAGGTGTTTCCAGCCATTTTTCTAACCAAAGCTATAGCTCCAGGGCCTTCTAAAAGCAGCGCAAAAACTGGCCCAGAAGATAAAAATTCCATATTCCATTGACGCATAAGCTTACCTATTTCCACTGGATCTTTTGTTCCTAAACTCTCGTTAGCATCAAGTCCATATTTCTCATAATTCTCCAGTGTTTTGATGCCAACTGACTTATGGTAATCCTCATTATCTCGGTAATGCTTACCTGCTACAGTTTTGTCAACCCAAATAAGTTTAGCAGCAGTAATCTTCAGACCAACTCTTTCGAAACGGGCTAATATCTCTCCAATTACTTTCCTTCTCACTCCGTCTGGCTTGACCAAAACCACAGTGTATTCTTCAAAATCTTTATCAATCCTTTTATTTTTCACCATAATATATTTTAAAACTAATTTATTAAATTTAAAACCATATCTTTGTACCAATTATTGGAAATTCGAGATTTTTCATTCTAAGATTTTAGCAAATTTTTCCTCGTTTTTATACGGGCCAATTATGGCAAGATTTATCTTTTGCGGTTTAAATATATCTTTCGCTACCGCGACAACCTCGTCAATCGTCACTTTCTCAATTTTTTTCAAAACTTCCTCAGGAGTCTCTATAGACTTATGAAAAAGAGCTCTTTCGCCGAAAAAGTCATTAACAGCGGCAGTATCCTCAAGTGCAAGTGCCGTTCTTCCTTTTATATATTCTTTAGCTTTGCGGATCTCTTTATCTTTTATTGGGTATTTCCCTTCAGCCAATCCATAAATTTGATCAAGAGTAACTTTTATTGCCTCCTCACAATTTTTCGGATCAACTCCTTCATAAGTAGCCAAGTAACCGGTGTCGATAAAACGGGCGGCAGAAGTGTAAACCGCATATGCAAGTCCCCTCTTCCACCTAATCTCGTCAAAAAGTCTTGAACTCATACCTTTGCCCAAAATCGTTGAAAGTACCGATTCACCATATCTGTCTTTATGCGTTCTCGAATAAGCAGGATAACCCAAAATGAAATGTGCTTGTTCCGTTTTTTTACTCACCACTTTTACTTTCATTTTGTTCTGCGACTTGGTAAATTTCTTTGCTTCCGGCTTTCTGACGAACCCAAGTCCACTGAAATATTTCCCTGCTAAGTCGACTACCTTTTTCTCGCTTATTCCTCCGGCAACGGTAATAAGCATGTTATTCGAACCATAATGATTTTGACGGTACTTAAGAAAATCTTCTCGTTTGATAATTTTTACACTTCCCTGATTTCCTGCAATGTCCCATCCCAAAGGATGTTCAGGATATATTGTCTCCTGAAAAACGTCTCCGATTTTTTCCATCGGAGTATCCTCGTGCATTGCAATTTCTTCTAAAATAGTTCCTTTTTCCTTTTCTATCTCGCGGGAATCCAAAATTGGCTTGGTAATTACTTCCGACAGAATCTCAAAAGCTTTTTCCAAGATTCCAACCCGGACTTTGACATAAAAATTCGTCCATTCGTGGGATGTACCGGCGTTATATTCTGCTCCAAGTCCGTCTAAAAAACCCGTAACTGCAGCCGGAGATGGAAATTTTTTCGAACCTTTAAAGGCCATGTGTTCCAAAAAATGACTTATTCCCTGCAACTTTTTGTCCTCGTTCCTGCTTCCGGTTTTTACCCAAACCGTAACCGTCGCAGATTCCAACGACGGCATGGGAACAGTTAACACGCGAAGATTATTTGAAAGTGTTGTGAGTTTATAGTCCATTATAAAATGCTAATTATACTTGATAATGTTAATTCATTCTAATAGTGCTATTATTTTACTAATATACTTTCTCCATGACAAAGGCTAATTTATATCCCCAACATTCCATTGGTGAACATGTTGTTCCCTTCCCTCTGACTTTCTTCAGGGACGAAACGGCGAAAGTGGTACTTTCCGAAATTACAAGGGAGGTTGGAAATTGGCCTAATACCGAAGTCATATTCGTCATAGACAAACAAAATAAACTTATCGGAAGTATTGAATTTAAAAAAATACTTTCGGCAAACCCCAATCAGATACTCGAAAAATTAATGGATAAAGATTTTACCTTCCTCACTGATCACTCACACCAAGCATCAGCCATAAAACTTGCCGTCAAAGAAGGCGTGGAGTCAATCCCTGTGGTCGATCAGGAAGAACATTTTCTTGGTATAATCGACGCCGGCCAAATTTTCAAAATCATGCACGAGGAACACGTAGAAAAATTGATGCATTTTTCGGGAATCCTAAACAATGAGGCTTTAGTTTCCGGATATAAAGCGAGTGTCGTTGCGGTCGCAAAGTCGCGTCTTCCATGGCTATTTTTGGGACTTATCGGCGGCTTTATTTCGACTATTTTAGTCAAAAATTTTGCACACACTCTTCAAGCCGAACTTGCTTTGGCCTTTTTTATACCTGTAATAGTCTATATGAATGCCGCAGTCGGAGCACAAACTCAAATAGTCTATGTGCGTTATAGTGCGTTTGAAAAAATCAATTTTATTAAAGCACTTCTTTTTGAAATAAAGGTAATCATACTTCTTGCTTTATCACTCTCACTTGCAATCTATTTATTTACTTTCGTCTGGCTTGATATGAAAATCGCAGTGATTGTTTCAGTGTCAATGTTTCTGGGCATGCTCTCATCCGCAGTCATCGGTACACTTATCCCTTGGGTTTTAGAAAGATTGGGAAAAGATCCGGCAATAGGAAGCGGGCCGTTTACGACAATCATTCAGGATCTTTTGAGCATAGTTATCTACTTTTCAATAGCTTCAGTTCTACTATAATAAACTATGACTAGTCAAACTCAGCAAATAAGTCAGCACATATTTGAAAGTTTTGAGGCTAAAGCTCTTAAAAAGCGCTCTTTGGCGGTTAGGCTTGCAGACGACCTGACTTCCTTTTTTGGTAGCATTTTATTTTTAGTAGTCAACGCAATTGTCTTCACAGGCTGGATTTTGATTAATACCGGAAAAGTTCCCGGCATGATAATTTTTGATCCATTCCCCTTTTCAATGCTTACTACCCTGGTTTCTCTCGAAGCAATTATTCTAACAGTAATAGTTCTGATGAGCCAAACAAGACAAAGCCTGATTAGTTCTTTAAGAGAAGAAGTCGATATCCAAGTTAATCTGATTGCCGAAAAAGAAATTAAAAAGGTTCTTAAGCTTCTAAGTGAACTTCTGAAGGCGAAGGGAATAAAAGTGGAAGATTCCGAGCTTGAAGACATGCTCAAGGAAATCGACGCAAGTTATATCGAAAGAAAGCTAGTTGAACAGCTTACAGCAAAACCGGCTAATTTAGTTGAAAAAGTTGCTCAACCGATAATCAAAGCCGGAGAAGAATTTGGCAAAGAAGTCGAAAAAACAATTTCCCCAAAGTGAATTGAACTCAATAAGTTCCTTCAATATCCTATAACTTTATTATCTGGAAATTCAATGGTAAAATATCTCAATTATGAATCAACAAGAGATGACCGAACGCAGGCGAGGTTTAAAAATGATTTCTCTAGGTTTTGGAGCGCTCGCAATCCCTCCACTTCTGCAATCATGTGCGGCAGGACCAGAATACCAACCACTTCCTAATTTGAGAACCAATCCTATGATATATTACAATGGCGCTCCAATTTTAGAAGTCTCTTCAATCCAAAAAGAAAAGACCTTAAATCATCTACAAACTGTCAAAGACTGGTTAGGACACCTAAGAGATAATCCCGAGATACTTTCCGCTCTAGATGAAAAAAAGGTTGGTTCTATAGGAAAAGTATATCTAAACTCAGGAGTCGAAGTCCAAACTTTCGATGAAGGAGATGAACTTTTAAGCATTATTAAAATTCCCAGAGTTGAAAACCCAGAAGCTGAAAAAGTAAGGAGATCTGGACAAAATGCGCTTTTTATAATTAAGGGCGGTGACACTTTGTATCTTCCTTACGATAAGGCAGAATTTAATGACGGCTCCATAGAATTATCGGTTAATCCAAAAAAGGGTGAAGTCTATAAAACAGTAATCAATAACTATAAGCCTGAAGCACTTGGGGAGGATTTAGCTCCACAAATTGAAAAGGTTGTGATTGTTGAAAATTACAATTGGCAGACTAATGAATTTGAACCTTTAGAATTGCCTGCTTCATATCGAGTCATAAAAGAATGCCAGACTTTTGAAGAAAGTATCAAATCTAAAAGCCCGCAACCAACTCCTGATGAAATTACTAGTGCAGTTCAAGAATGGTTTAAAAATATTGTCCTTCCCTCATCCCTACCCGAAAAAGCTTACATCCAAGCTGTCAAAGCCCTCGCAATTTATGCTTCGGGTTATTATCCTTCTTTAAATTTGCCAGACGAACTCGCAACTGCAGTCGTTGTACCAAAGACAAACGATAAAAAAGTCAGAGACTTTATAAATGATTTTATTGAAAATGTTGAACAATCTCTTATCGATGTACCGCAAATACCTTTGGTTATAGGATTTGAAGATGCAACAACTTTCGTACAGACGGAAAAGGATGGATCAGAAACAAGAACCCCAAAAAGACAAATAAGAGTAATCGGCTTTTATCCTGACGGTAGACAAATTGAATTTTGGAATACCGGATTTCAAGATAATCAGCTTCACAGACCTATAACTCAAGGTGAGAAACAAGGAGAGGTTGGCAATATGCAACTTTCATTATTATCCTTAGGTATTTACCCATACGCCGAAAATTATATATCCGCAGTTCTCGCGGATAACACAGGGCCTGGCAAAGAGAGAAAGCCAATTGGGAATATTACAAATATGTGGTTGATTAACCCAGAGTTTTATTGGAATCCAGATAGAAAGCGAGTTGAGGCTGGAGTTCCCCTAACTGCATGGGAAACAACCCATCCGGCTTATGATAGAAATCAACTGCCCGGTGCAGTTAATTCCCAAGCGTCAATCAGCAAAGATGTTTCAGGAAAGGTTCTTTTGGAAAACGAAGTTTCTGCAAGCACACTTGGGTACGCTTACGAAGAACAAGAAACCAAGGCAGGCACTCTTAATAATGTTACTGCATCCTGCAATTTAGCATCTCAACAAGGAGCAAGATATGTAAGCATGTATGGAGTATTGCCTGTAAATTTAGATGTTATAAGACTGACTCAGGGTTTCGTGACTGTTTCAAGTCCAGACATCTGGAAATATAATGCTACTAACGAAGGAAATTTAAAAGCACTGGACGGCAAGCCACCAAAAGATTGGGCTTTTGTTATTAATCCAACAGACGTTTATCAAATTGATACTGGAAAGCAAATTGATGTCACATCTGTGCTTGGTGAACTTATACCCGGAGATTGCGTCTCATTCCAACCCGGCGGCAAGCAGCTAGATGCAAGCCCCACTGAGAAAAACGCCTATATCTTAATAGGATCTGTTACTGAAACTGAAAAAAAAGCTAGTCCAGGATCAGATATTCAAGGAGCAGCAATCAAACTTGAAGACATTAACAATCTCCAACCTTTCTTTGGGGGTCTGTTTGGAAAAGGTATACGTGATATTCGAGATTTGACAATTAACACAAACATCATCTTTGATCGAAGTAAACCGAGAACCTGGATAATCCAAGCACTCTTAATGGCTGCCATAAAATAAACAAAGACTACACGGTGATAGATTAAGTAGGGCGTCTTGAGGAATTTGAACCAAAGTCACATCCGTTCCGGGGCTTCTATTCCGAGAATATTCAGGCCGGTTTTAAGAATTTGACAATCCAACTTTATCACAACTTCTTAAATTCCCTGACTTCAATAAACCAACTACCCATCAGCCCTTCATCTTCTTTTAACATGCCTTTTATAAAATAAGCTTTATTTTTTTCAAAGCCTGCGCATATTTCTAATCCATCCGCTCTTGGATATCGGCATTGAATCTCTTTTCCTTCTTTTTTAAGAAGCAGATCTTCTCTACTGTCTTTCTCAAAACTATGCAGTTCAACGCGCGCAGCACACCCTCCCACCCCACATCCTTCCGGTGCACCCCAGACTATAAAGTATGCCTTGCCTGATAGGTAAAGTGTTTCCCCTTTTAATTTATCTAAATCTTTATTTACCTGTTCAACAGTCAACAACTTTTTACCTTCCCTAACTATTCCCTTGAACTTAGCAAAATTCTCGTCTGCTTCGCGACGTGCTACTTTTTCAATTTTTCCGGAATTCTTCCACTCAACCAACTGCTCAAAGACATAACAATCGCTTAAAATAAACCTGCAAAAAGATAAAAAAACAGACACAAAAATAGCAATTGTTGATAAAATAACCAATAGTGTTTTGATTATTCTCATAATATGACATTATCAGATATATCTAATCTGGATAAGCTTACTTATAATAATGCAGATCAAACTTATCAATAAATCCGAGATAGCAAATTACATCTTCTCAGGAACTTTTATTCCCAACAAATAAAGGCCGGTTTTCAGAATTTGGCCGGTGGCGGAAGTGAGAGTAAGACGAAAGGAAGTGGTCGGTGATCGGTGTTCAGTGTACGGTGTATTTTTCTTACCACTGTCCACATTTTCCAAAATCCTGTGTTTCTGGTAAAAAAGATTATACTTTTGTGCCAAGTCGTAAAGATAATTGCACAGTAAATTCGGTGAGTAATTCCTTACCGCTTCCTCAATAATTTCTGGAAAATGGATAAAAGTGCGAAGAAGTAGTTCTTCTTCTACGTTTAATTGCAGGGTCGTACCCTTCAAGTCTTTTACCTCTTGCCTTTTACCTCTTGCCTTTCGCAAGACACTCTGTGTCCTAGCATAAGTGTATTGTAAATACGGGCCAGAGTTTCCTTCCAAAGAAATCGACTCGTTCATATCATAATATATCGTCGTCTCGCGACTTACTTTTAAAAGGCTATATTTAATCGCCGCTAAGGCTATCTGCTTAACAAGGTCTGAATTTTCTTTATCTGACAATCTGGCTCTTAATTTCTGATTAGATGACTTGATAATCTCTCTTGTTTTTCCTTCAAGCTGGTCCAAAATTTCATCTGCCATGACAACCGAACCCTCCCGAGTAGCCATCTTTCCTCCGCCTTTGAAATTAATAAGAGCGTAGGATAGATGAAAAAACTGCTCTCTTTTACCCAATTCCAGTTGTTCACAAACAGCAAACATCTGTTTGAAATAAAGGCTTTGCTCCAACCCTATTGTCCAAATGTAAAGATCTGCCTTGAACTTTTCGATTTTTTTACTTGTGAGGTTTAGATCGAATACCATATAGGTCGAAGTTCCATCGGATTTGATAACCACAGTATCGGCAAGATTGTATTTTTTCAAATTTGTGACAATTGCACCTTTGCTTCTTTGAAACACTCCCTTTTTGAGTCCTGTCTCAACAAATTCCTTTCCACCTTTATAAAGTTCGCTTTCGTACCAAACCTGATCGTGCACACTCCCGATTCTTTTATAAGTTTCGTCATAGCCTTTTTCAGACCAAGCAAGGATTACCTTCCAAACATGCCAAACGTCTTTATCTTCTTCCTCCCAGGCTTTCAAAATTTCTTTAACCTGTTTCTCGACTTCCTTGCTTAATTTGAACGCTTTTGACCCTAGAACATACCAAATCAAATTTGCATGATCAGGTTTTAAACTCAGATCTTCCGGAACTAACCAACCCGATTTATCTTGAATCCAAAGATTTAAGCTTTCTCGCCAACCCGATTTTGCGATAACAGATTCTATGCTATTTTGCGAAATTTCTTTGTAATTTAGTAGCTCGTCTATCTTTATTCCAGATTTCTTTGAAGCGAAATTAAGATATCCCCAAATCGACCTACAGATATGAATTCCCCTATCGTTGACAATTGCGTCTCTTAAAACTCTTGCTCCTGAAAACTCCAAAAGATTTGAAATCGACATTCCAAGAAAGTTATTTCGAAGGTGTCCGAGCATAATGGTTGTCTGAGGATTCGGACTCGTATGCTCAAGAACTATCTCTTTTCCCCCATAAATATCACTTTTGCCATAATTTTCTTTTTTGCTATCAATTTGCATCAAACCATCAATTAATACCTCTTTTTTCAGCCAGAAATTGATAAATCCGGGTCCGGCAACCTCGATTTTGTCTATATACTTCGTCAGTTCCTTATCGGCTTTTAATTTATTTACGATCTCTACCGCCACCTGCATGGGGTTTTCTCCCTTTGTTCTTTGTTCTTTGTTCTTTGTTCTTGCAAATAATTGCATGGCAATATTTGCAGAGTAATCTCCAAACTCTTCATTCTCGGGAGACTCCAGATGAATCTCTTTCTGCCCGGTAACTTTTTTTAATGTTTTAATGATCTGATCTTTCATATAAATTTTATAACACTTATAATTATTATAACGATTATAAACTTTTCCGATACTCTAACCTCTTTTTAAAAAGGTTTTCTCGGAATCCTCCCTCTTTAACAAATTTCTCTTCCAACCAACGGAGTTTTTGATCAAGAAGTTGGTTTGTTTGATTAATAAGACAAACCATACAGTTGGCAGCTTCTTCAGGACCGGAAATATAAACTTTATAATTTTTATAACTGTTATAATCGTTATACACAAGCCGCCTAACGGCTTGTGCTTTTGAGGAATCGGGCTTCCACAAAGGAAGCCCTCTTTGTCTTAAAAAATCCTGGTAATCGTTAAGAAGCTCTTCTAAACTTCCCCTGCTAACTCCCAAAAGCTTAAGTTTCCCCTCTATACTTTTTTGCAAGTATCCTTCTGCGATATTTTGTTTTCCACTCCTTCCAGACTGAACCATCTGGTCATGGGTGCGGGATCTTTTATCAACGTACCGATCACAAAATTCAACCGTAAAGTCATAAATTATTTCAGACTGGACATAAAAAGGGAGGGATTTATATCCTTTATTTTCTTTATAACCTTTATAATCTAATATAACCATTATTATCTTTATTTTACCAGACTTGACAGCTAATATTACAATCAAGACATGACAGAAACTGTTCCTCAACACACTGAACACGATGTTTACTGTATTCTATCCCCTAATACCGCACCTGATGGAGGTTTATGTCCCGAAGGATGCGCCGGAAGAAAGTTTTGCGCAAATATTTTATCTATTTACCACAATGCCCAACTGGACATGCAACATCTTAAGACCCCACTCAGTACTAATCCAAATAAAATATCTGAAATTAAAATAATTAAAGAGTTAGCGAAACAATTTAGAAAAAGTGATGATCCTCCTGTTTGTCTACGTTAAACAAATAGTTGGTTGAAAATAATTTGACATTGGTAATAGAATTATTCCAGACTATGTCTAAATCAGAAATCATACAAGATCCAGGTAATACACCAATTAAAAGACTTGGTCAGGGGTGGTCTCCGCCGGAAACGTATGCGCAAATACTAAAGGATAATCCTAAATTAACTGCGGGAGCTACCATAGATCTAACTACGATGACATCAATAACACCTAAAGATTCATCTCGTACCGAAATTCCCCCCTCCCCCATTGAAACTTAAAGGATAAAGTTTCACTTACTATTTTCTCATTAATGTTTTTTGACCGTCTGTCTCGATAATAATATCCCCAATCTCATCCGTCCTTAATATCCTAATATCTTTGTCTTTTAATATCTTGAGTGTCTCTTCATGGGGATGACCGTAAGAGTTATTTTTCCCGGAAGAAATTACTGCAACTTCAGATTTTGAAACTTCAAGAAGCTCCTCGGTCAATCCATTTTTACTGCCATGATGAGGTACTTTAAGGTAGTCAATATCCCGCATTTTTCCTGTTGATATAATTTGATCTATTTCTTTAGGTCCGATGTCACCAGTCATTAAGGCGTCAAAATTTTTATAGCTCAAGATGACAACAACAGAAAATTCGTTCGGATCACGAGATGACGTAAACGCACCCAAAACACCATTGAAGGAATCCTTCGACTCGCCCGCACGAACGGTCTCGCTCAGGATATATTGCATCGAAGGATGCAATATATCTAAATGTATCAAACCAACCCTCACTTTCATACCACTCCTGGGGTTTACGACCTTTACACCCTTACTCCCCACCCGTTCTTTTAGCACTTGATAACTTTGACTGCTAGAATCCAGCGCGTTGGCAAGAAAAACTTCCACTTCATATTTATTAAAAACTTCAATCAAACCCATATAATGATCTGTCTGCGGGTGAGTCAAAACAACCATCTCGACATTTCTGTCCCAAAAGGGCATGTATCTAGAAAGGCAGTCCAAGACCCTATTATTTGGTCCCCCGTCAATAAGAATTTGAGTTTTCCCATAGATTGCCAAAATCGCATCCCCCTGACCAACGTCACAGGCGATAAGTTTTAGGTTTTGGTTAGAGTAAGTTATAACTGTTATCCAAACTAAAGCTGTGATCAGAAGTAAAAAGAAAAATAGATATTTAAAACGGATAGACATAATTTCTTAATTAAAAATTCGAAGTATCCAAACAAACCAGCTCGTCAATGGATAAACCAAGAGAAGTACCGCTCTCCCAACCGGCTCGAAAATCAAACCTAGAATTCCTCCGACCATCCCTATGATTGTTATCGGTACAATCGTCCAAAGAACCATTGCATTTATAACAGGCGACAAGACATTAAACTGGCCAAAGCCAAAATAAAGAATCGGTACAACTCCTACCTGCGCTGCCAGACTGGTAGAAAAATCTTTTCGGATAATGGCCGGAATCTTCTTAAAGAACCTGTCCACTTTAGGTTCAAATAAAATTAAAGAAAGAGTCGCTGCAAATGAAAGCATAAACCCTATGTCGGTTAGCCAGTCAGGTTTTACAAAAAGCATCGCAAAAGCAGTCATAAATAAGGCTCTCAAGGAAAAGTTTAACCTACCGATTTCCTGAGCAACGAAAACCAACGACCCCATAATTGAAGCTCGAATTATAGGAGCATCAAAACCAGATAAAATTGCGTAGCTCCAAACCCCCATCAAAGCCATAGGTATTGCTCTTCTCCTAGGAAATAATAACGCCAAAAAAGAAATTAAAAATTGCGAAACCAAGGTTACATTCATCCCCGAAGCAACGACGACGTGAGCAGTCCCGGTTTTCTTCAAGGCCTCCCAGAAATCCTTTGGAATTGATGCTTTGGAACCAATTGTGACTCCTGCAATCAGAGAAGAATGGGGTTGGGGCAAATTTTTCTGATAAAAATCGATTAATTGCTCTCGAATTGAATATAAAAAGATTTTTGATTCTTTAACCCCGACCAACTTCGGATCTTTCAGTTCTCCGTCTTTTACGGTGCCGTCCACTGCAATCTGATCGCCATAGTAAACTTCAGGGTAGGAAGGCAAATAAATTTTAAAGCCCTGAAGTTTAAGAAATTGTGAGGATGAATAGCGGATGGGCTCAGATGAAATCCTACTCGTAATTCGAATCCTTGTTCCGTCGGGGTATGAAGGTTGGTTCTTATAAAAATATATAACCCTTATGACTAATATAATTATTAGGAGAAACCATAGAAGATATTTTCTCATAAAATGGTTAATGGCTAATAGCTAATGGCTAAAATAAAAAATTCTTAATCATTAACCATTAACCATTGAGTATTAATATACTGTTACCAAATCTTTAATCTTTTCGTAAACACTTTTCTTTAAAGCATCTTTTGACAGGAGTTCTTCGACAGATGAGTAAGGCCTGTGCTCAATCATACTTTGGGCGTAAACAGGACCAATTCCTGGTAGTTCTTCCAGCTCTTTCTGGCTTGAAGTATTAATATTTACCAAATTGTCATAACCACTCCCCTGAACTCCTTGATATAGTTTGACGTCCCCATTATTTTTAGCACCCGATACCTCCGACTGATAGTCTTGGTTCGGGGCAAGCTCACTTTTTGATGGAATCAATATTTTTTGCCCGTCAGTTATTTTGGCAGCTCTATTTATCATTTTTTCGACCCATTCACGGTCGGCATCAGCAGAAATTCCTCCTGCTGCGATCAATAAGTCCTCAACTCTAGACCCCCCTGACAATTTATAAACTCCGGGTTTTTCTACGGCTCCGGAAATTTCGACAACCAGTTCTAAACCTTGGTCCTGAGCTTCTGTAGCCTCTTCCAAAACTTCTATATTCGAAGACTTATTATCTCTTCCTACTTTGAAATAAATCACGCCAAAACCTACCAAAATGAGTCCTAATAGAAATACCGTTATAGGATAACGATACTGTTGTAAAAACTCTTCAAAATCGAAAGTTCTCTTTTTACTAGAAGTTTCTTTTCCCCTCTTTATTAAATCATCAGAAATCTTTAATTCTTCCGAAGGCATGATAAATTTATAATAACTCGAATTGAAGCGAATATAAAGGATGTTGGTTAATAAATAATTTAGACTACAAAATTCAAAAGTTTTCCTTCAACAAAAATCTCCTTTTTAATTTCTTTACGATCAAGCCACTTTTTAACCTTATCATTCTTTTTTGCAAGTTCTATAATTTCAGATTTGTCATTAGACATTTGAGCTTTGATATTAATTGTACCTCTCAACTTCCCATTCACCTGTACCGCTATAGTTATTGTGTCTTCAACAATTAGGTCGGGATTATATTTCGGCCAAGGGTGAAGGTGAACGGAGTAAAATTTTCCATTTTCTATTTTCGATTTTCTATTTAATTTCTTAATTTGAGAATTTTTTAATTCATTGGAAATTGGAAATTGGAAATTGGAAATTCCAGCGTAATAACGCTGGTATATTTCTTCCGTTAAGTGTGGTGCAAATGGAGCAAGAAGTAGAACCAAAGTCTTCAGAGCTTCATCCCATTCAGCACAACGAATTTTGTGATTAGTGATTGGTGAATAGTGACTAGATTGGGATTTGGGATTTTGGGTTTGGGATTTATTAACTACGTCCTCCAACAAATTCGTAAATTCCATCAAAGCCGCAATTGCCGTATGGGTATGAAGTATTTTGATATCTTCTGATACTCTTTTTATAGTCTTGTGTTGTATTCTGAGAATATCCTCTGCATCTTTCTTTTCTATGACGACTAAATCGCGATAATTTGTGATTAGCCTCCAAACCCTATTCAAAAAACGATACGCGCCCTCAATACCCTCCGTCTTCCAGGCTCCACCTTTATCATGCGGGCCCAAAAAGTTTATATAAAGCCTAACACTATCTGCTCCGAATTTTTCGATCTGCTCATCGGGATTTACAACATTTCCCCTGGACTTACTCATTCGATATCCATCAGGACCCAAAATTACTCCGTGATGAACCCTTTTCTCGGCAAACTCGTCAAAATTAATATAGCCTTGATCATGGAGAAATTTTGTGATGAATCGAGCGTAAAGAGTGTGCCCCAAAATATGTTCAGGACCTCCGAAATAAACCTTAATCGGCATCCATTTCTTGATTATTTCTTTATCAAACGGACCTTTGTCGTAATTCGGACTTGGATATCTGAAAAAATACCAGGAAGAATCTACATAGGTATCCAGAGTCTCAACTTCCCGTCTGGCCTCGCTGCCGCATACCGGGCATTTTGTTTTAACCCAATCCTCGGCCGTGGCCAAAGGAGCTAAACCTTCAGGCATATAGTCGGCTTTTTCAGGCAGTTCTACCGGCAAATCTTTCTCGAAAACAGGATGAATAATATATTCTTTACCATCGTCAAGAATTGCATAATCTACACCCTCTCGTAAATCGTGATTGGTGACTGGTGAACTGTGATTAGTTTGGGATTTGTTTCGAATTTCCCAGCATCTACGACAGTAAATGATAGGTACAGGAGCTCCCCAGTACCTCCTTCTCGAAACCGACCAATCCCGAAGATGGTAACTTATGACTCTTTTCCCCCATCCTTTCTCCTCAAAATAATCCATTGTTTTTTGTAAACCCACTTCGAAATCAAGACCGTTCAGAAAATCAGAATTTATGAATTTTCCTTTCATCCCATGTTCAATAATTTGATCCTCTTTCTCAACTGGACCTTCATAACCATCCTCTCCTACAATCACTCGGACAATTGGAATACCAAATTTTTTAGCAAACTGAAAATCGCGAAGATCGTGGCCAGGGCAGCCTTGAACAGCACCCGTACCCACATCCATTAATACGAAGTCCGTAACCCAAACAGGAATTTCTTTTTTTGTTACATGATTAATCGCATATAAGCCAGTGAACACGCCAGACTTTTCTTTCTCGGTAGTTTTTCTTTCTCGTTGGGTTTTATTTGTGGCTTTCTTAATATAATTTTTAAGTTCATTTAAAATCTTTCCAGGTACTACAATTTCCCCAGTAATGATTTTTTCAACAACTGGATGCTCCGGAGCTAAAACTATGAACGTTGCACCAAAGTTAACTGGTGCCGTAGTAAATACTGTAATCTTATCTTTCAAACCTTTAACATCATAGGTAATATTAATTCCTTCTTTTTTCCCAATCCAATTATTTTGGCCTTCAATTGCAGCCTGTGGCCAATCGATCCTTCGACTGGTTCGACTACGCTCACCATCTTCGATTCGCTCAGGACCGTCCTTCCATAGAAGGCGGTCTGCATAATCTGTAATTTTAAAAAGCCATTGGTCAACGAGTTTTTGCTCAACGGCAGTTGCTGTATGCCTCCAACAACAACCATTCACTACATGCTCATTTGCCAAAACGGTTTTACATTCCGGACACCAGTTCGACCAAACTTTTCCCCTGTAAGCGAGTCCTTTTTTGAAAAGTTCAAGAAAGAGCCACTGTGTCCATCTATAATATTCCGGATCACAAGTAATCACTTCCTTATCCCAGTCAAATGAAGGACCCATTTTTTCAAATTGGCTTCGCATGGTCTCAATATTTTTGTAAGTCCATTCTCTTGGATGAATTCCATGTTTTATGGCTGCATTCTCAGCAGGAAGACCAAATGCATCGAATCCTCCAACAGGAAACAAAACATTAAATCCTTGCATTCTTTTCATTCGAGCAAATGCGTCTGGTGCTGTCCAAGCGAACCAGTGACCCATATGCAAGTCCCCTGAAGTATAGGTTAACTCGACCAGAAGATAATATTTATTTCCCTTTTTGTTATCGGCTTTATAAAGCTTACTTTCTCTCCATCTCTTTTGCCACTTCTTTTCAATCTTCTGATGATTAAAGTTCATATTCTTAAGTAGCTTACAATATTAATTTTTAAAACGCAAAGAATTTTTATTTTTCCGCTACCTTAAACTTTTTCCGCAATAAGTAAAATACTGCATAAGTGTGCAAATAATTTTATTAAAAACATGATTTTCACTGTATTTTCTTAAATATAAAACAACTTATCGAAAGCATAAAATATTATACAACCTATAATTCAGTATATTTAATGTGTTCCTTAAATTTCATAAATCCTCATAATCTTTGAGTAAAATAGCCTTATTTATTCTTGGCAGTCTCTCTTAAAGATTGACAAAATAACTATATACAGTTCTTTTACTTATGCTTTATAATGTGTTTTAAATACTTTCACAACATATTTCTATTTGATAAATATTCTGAAGATAAACTTTTAAGTATCTATTTCCGCATGATTAAATCTAAGCAAAAATCAAGATAATGCATAGCATTACGAAGTTTACTATGATTTCAAGAAAGCCGTGTCATGTTATGACACGGATGAATTGAATTCAGAGCCAACATCTTTCCTTAAAGACTTAAATAGACCTTATAAATATAAATATAGAAAGCCGTGGCCTCTTAGGCCACGGAAGATGTTACTTGATTATTGGAATTGAATCTCCACTAGTAATCTTTGAGGGTTCAAGACTTGCAGGAGCCATTCCCTCAACTCCGATAAAGACTTCTACATTATTTTCTCTAACTCTTAAAAGCGCGTGATCAAAGTCAATTTTTTTTAGTGGATTTCTAGGTTCTTGACGAATAATCAAACCCTTACTGATAAGTGAAATAAAATTCGCGTGACTAGCCAATACATCAAACTTTCCGACTTCGTTATAAGAAGTAATCGAATCTACATCTTCTTCATAAATTACTCCTTCTCGAGATACAACTTTAAGATGAAATTTATTTTCCATATAGGTCGTATAAGTCTTATTTGACTTATATTTATTCAACCTTTATCTCTGCAACACTACCAATAAACATGAATTTTTCAGGAGGTATGTGGTCAAACTTACCTTCAATAATGCCGTTTAAATCTTCAACAGCAGTTTTCAAAGCTACAAATCTACCTTCTTTACCAGTCTGAGCTTGAGCTACAAAAAAGCTTTGAGTTAAAAAGTTTTTTATCTTTCTTGCTCTTTTATAAATTATTTGATCTTCACCAGACAACTCGCTCTCACCAACCAATGAAACAATCCTCTCCAAACTCTCTGCCTGCTTTAGGAAAGATTTCGCTTTAATCACAGTCTCGTAATGATAGTCTCCAACAATATTCGGATGCAGGGAATTTCCGGTGGTTGCTATAACATCCACTGCAGGCAAAATCCCTTCCTGATAAAGTACTCTTGAAAGAACAACAACGGAGTCTAAATATGGAAATATTGACTGTACTCCATGATCCAATAAATCGTCGGCCGGAACATATATTGCTTCAATTGTCGTTATTGCATTGGCATCAGTTGCAATCAATCTCTCGTGGAAATTTGCCATTTCACTTTCCAACGTAGCTTGATATCCATCTTCAGAAGGAAGATTACTGGTCAAAGTTGATAGTTCATTTCCTGCCTGGGCAAAACGATACACATTGTCTATAAAAAAAAGTACATCTTTTTTTGAAACGTCTCTGAAATATTCTGCCAGCGTCGCCGCCGAGAAAGCCGACAAGAATCTTATGGCTGGATTTTCTCCCATAGGTCCATAAATGAGCGAAGAACTATCCATTACGCCGGAGGTTTTCAACGCTTCATAAAGTTCAAGTCCTTCCCTTGATCTCTCCCCGATACCCGCAAATACCGAAACAGATGTACCCTTGGCACGACCTACGATATTATGCAAGATTTCGGTAAGAAGAATTGTTTTACCAACACCAGCCCCACCAAAAAGGCCCATTTTCCCACCTTTGATAAGTGGAGCAAACAAATCAACAACTTTTATACCTGTTTCTAGAATTTGAATTTTTGTTGATACTTTTCTACCCTCAACTTTTCGATGAATGGGAATGTATTCCTGAGCCTCAATTATCCCCTGCTCATCCAAAGCAGATCCAAATATATCAACAAGTCTTCCCAGAAGCTGTTTTCCAACAGGAAATAAGAGCTGGGTTTGACTATTTACAACCTTAACCCCTCTGTAAAGGGCACTTGTTGACGCCAAGGATAGACAGTAAAAGGTATTTGAGCCGGAAGATGAATAAACCTCGAGCTTAAATTCAGTATTACTGACTAAGGTAAGTACGTCGTTGATAGCTGGTTTTTTGTGATTAAACTGAACCTCAACAACTTGCCCCTTTATAGCCAAAACCGTACCTAAATTTTGTGGATCAACAAAGTTTGAGGGCGCTTTCTTATTCTGGTTATTTTCCATAATAATAGATAGGTGCTAAAGAATTGAGTTGTTTTTTGTCAAGACTTCTATGAGATAGCTTTAGCTTCTCCAAATCAAGACTTTTTAGTCTTTTATCAATATTTTGAGAGGCCCTGTCCATTGCTAAAATTCGAGAAGCAAATTTTGCAAGCTGTGACTCCCTTATAGACTGATCAAAAAGCGAGGCAAAAATCTGGGTCTCGAAAAACATTAGAATTTTCTCTACTGTTGGTTCAAAAATGTATGCAACTTTGGGTTCTTCAACGGCTCCCGATATTGGAGTACCGGCCGAAATACTAAACGCCGTCGGCTTTTGTGTAACAACAGACTGATATTTCCCATAATAAACTCTGATCTCGTCATACTGAACTAAGTGTTTAATAACTTCAGAAAGCACCGTTTCATTGTAACCATAGTCAGGCAGATCAAAATATGTATACGGGCGCTTAGCTTCCTGCTCCAGAAAAAGGCTTCTACCGACTTTGCCAATAATTGTTGCCTCTATATCTTCCTTGCGAAAATCCTCTATAAATTTTTTAAAGGTTTCCTCTACAACCTCCCCATAAAATCCTGTATTGGCCGAAATAAGTACTGCAACAACTTTTCCGTTATGAGCCAGAAAGGTAACCTTCCCTCCCTCCTTGATTTTTCCTCTCCTTACTAGATCTGAAAGCTTTTTGGCATAAGAGGCTAATGAATCTCTAAAAATACTTTCTATGGAAGCCAAAAATTCTCGGTTCTTAAGCACAAAACCTCGGATTTTTTTCATTCTGGTTGCCGCGATTTCACCATAAACTTCCGTCAACACCTTAAAAGATGATACTTGGATAATTTCCTGCTCTATTTCCTTTTTATAAGCCATGCTAACTTTTTAACCCCCTCTCCTCAATACACTAGTAACTACTTCGCTGTTTCTTCTTAGGTAGTTCACTAGATCTGCAAATAATTTCGATGAAAAAATTAGATCATCAAACTGTTTTTTATAATTTGTATTAGTTTGATATGTTAAGATTATTGATTCCATCTCCCTTTTCAAATCTTCTTTCCGCGTTTCATTCCAAATGCCAGCCCATAAAGCTGCCAGTATGACGACATTTATGGTGACAGGAATTATCATCTCTGAACTCTGATTGAAAAATACGTCTAATTTCTCCCCCAAAGCAAGAATCTTGCGAGCATTTTCTCCAACCTCCGCACCGAAATGCAAAAATTGCTTCATTCGCTCATAGCTGACCAGAAATATAGACACTTCTCTGCTTACGTCTCTTAATAAAGGCGATTGTGTTTGATGTCCAACTCTACTCACTGATAAAAAGGGGTTTACTGCCGGCCTCTTGCCTTGATTGAAAAGTTCTATATCAAAAAAAATGTGTCCGTCGGTCATAGCCATTAGATTTGTTTGAACAAAACCGGAAAGGTCTCCTAAAATCGATTCAGCTAAAGGCAAGGCAGTAATAGAACCATTCTTAAAATTCCCAGCTCGTTCAAGAAGTCTCGCATGAAGATAAAAAATATCTCCGGGATAGGCAGACCTTCCGGGAAACCTCTTTGCAAGAAGAGATATCTCTCGATAGCATCTTGCATGAGAGGTTAGGTCGTCTAAAATCAGTAAAACTTCCTTTCCTTGATCTCTAAAAAACTCGGCAATTGCCATAGCCGTATACGGCGTCAGATATATCAGTCCAGATGGGTCGGATGAACTCGAAGCAACAATAATTGTAGTTTTAGCAATTTTTCTATCTTGAAAAAATTCGGTCAACTTTTGAATATCAATCTGTTTTTGTCCTATGACAGCATAAATACAAATAGTCCCATAACTTGCCTGTGTAAGAATTGTTTGAAGCAAAAACTCGGTCTTTCCTGTTTTTCTATCGCCTATTATAAGTTCTCTCTGGCCGCGACCTAAGGGAACAACAAGATCCACTAGAGTTACACCTGTTTCTAGGGGTTTTTGAACCTGAGTTCTTTCCAAGATTTTAGGAGGATCTGTATCAACTAAACGTGTTTTAAGAGAAGTTAAGACTTTACCTTTATCTCGGGGATAACCCAAAGGATTGATAACTCGACCCAAAAGCTCTGTGCCCACTGGTACCTCAAAACTTTTCCCGGTTCTAACAACTTTACTTCCAACCCTGAGTTGGGCATTAGTTAAAAGGAGAATCTCGCTAAAACCCGGCGTAAGAGTTAAAACCTGTCCTATATCTCCTGTCTCAAAGACAACAATTTCTGAGGGATGAACCTGAGGAAGGCCTGATACATACACAATAGAATAGAAAGAGGAATCTACAAATCCGATCTCACCATAAGTATCAAGATAATGATTAAAATCATTCATGTTGGGCAAGCTTTTTTAAAATTTCTTCTCTATCCTCTTCAAATTCTTTCTCAAAGATTCTTTTGAATGAAAAGTCTCTGAATACGCCTTCATAAATTATTTCTACTCCTCCAATTAATTGAGGATCGTAGGAGAGATTAAGAATTATTTTGCCTCCGGTTGATTGTCTGATAAATGATGCAATCGTATCAATTTGATCCTGTGTGGGTTCATATGCGAGAGTAAGGTAAACGTCCTTTAGGTTTTTAAGCTCTTTTTCTAAACCCCGCAAAAAGGCTTCTTTATCTACATCAGGCTTACTTAATTCTTCCGTTAAATATGAAGAAACCCAGCCTCTTATCCTGTTTTGTAAAAGTGAATTAAAACCAAGTCCTTTTTCCTCATATAAACCTCATATAAACCAGAAAGAAGAATTTCTATTTCTAACAATAGTTTCTCTTTATCTTCAAGTGTTCTCAACTTATTTAGTATCTGATCGTACATATGTATCCTCGGTGCTTTTAACTCCAAATACGCCTTGTCTCTTTGCTTCCTCCAAAGCTTTGAGGACGAGTTTTTCATGCTCCTCTTTATTTATTTCCTTAGACAAAACTTTCCTTGCCACATCTTTCAGAATCAATATTATTGACTCATCAACTTGCTTAATTCTCTCCAGTTTGTATTTTTCGACCTCGGCCTCTACTTTTTGATATGCTTCTACAACAATTTGTCTTGCATCCTTCTCTACTTTTTGTACTTCCTGGTTTAAATTCTGTCTAACAACTTCTATTTCTTTAAGAAAAAGTGTTTTGATATCAGACGGTATATTTTGTAGTACTTTGATGGACTCTTTTTCAGTCTTTTCCAGAGTCTCGTCATACTTATCTACATACATTTTCATAGATTTTGCTAGTTCTTCCTCTATTTTGGTCTCCAGATCTTTAGAAAAACTATCATTTCGAGTGAGCATTTCTCTTGCTTTAACATGAGCTTCTTCCAGTATCTTCTGGGCTCTTATTTGAGCCTGAATTAAGAGATTTCCAGTATCAACTGCCGACTTTTCCCCTTTAAAAGAAGTCAATTTACTTATTAATCTAAGATAGGAAGTAATGATCCCAACCAAAAGCAATATTAAACTAGCTAAAACTAGAAAAACTATGTAAATTAAACTTTGATCAATGGTTATCATATATTTACTAAGAATTCTGAGCCTCAATATGTAACAAATTTCTACCCGTCATTTCTTGGGGTACGCTAATTCCCATCAAATTCAAAATTGTCGGAGCAACGTCAGCAAGTGCTCCTTTGGATAGATTTATCGGATTGTCTTGAAATCTTTTCGAGACAATTATTATCGGAACCGGATTATTTGAATGGTCTGTATTAATTGCACCTTTGGAACTTGTGTAAAAATACGTTGTCGAAGGAAATGTTAAAAGTTCTTCTGCGTTGCCGTGATCAGCTGTAATATAAAAAGTTCCATCCATATCGAGCACAAATCTTGCCAATTCTCCGATATATTTATCAACTAACTCAACGGCAACAATCGTCGCTTTCAGGTTACCTGTATGAGCAACCATATCAGGATTTGCAACATTAACCACCGTAAAGTTATAAATTCCCTTCTTAATTTGTTTTTTGAACTCGGATGCAAGTTTTTCTAGCGACATTTGAGGTCTAATGTCGTAAGTTGGGACTTTCGGAGAAGGCACTATGATAACGTCCTCACCTTCTAACTTTGATTCATTCATTCCGTCAAAATAGTAAGTTACAAATCTCTCTTTTTCGCTCTCGGCCATCCTAAGCTGTCTCAAACCCACCTCCGCCAAACACGCTGAGATCGGTTTTTGAATAACTTCCGGTGCGAATGCGCACGCTGAAACAGGAAGTTTCTTATGATATTCAGTCATGCTAACGAAAAATAAATTTTTTGGCATCTTAACCCTTTCAAAAGTCGTTCCAATATTGACTTGGCCCTCCTTTAAATTTGTAATAGGGTCGTAGCCAAAGTCAAAACTCTTCAGGGTCTCAAAATCGGGCATCACAAAAGCCATACTCAGCTGCCTCGGTCTGTCAATACGATAGTTGAAAAGTATAACTGCGTCATTATCATCAACTGTGGCAATTGGACCTGACTTATCCGAAACCACTGTAGGTTCAATAAATTCATCGGATTGACCTTTCTGATATGCAGCCTTGACTGCCTCAATTGACGAATAAGCCTGAATTCCCACTCCTAAGCAAATTGCTTTATACGCTTTTGCAGTTCTATCCCAACGTCTGTCACGATCCATTGCATAATACCTACCGCTAACAGAAGCAACTCTTCCAATTCTTAGTAAATGTAGGTTGTTTTCTACCTGTTGAATTATCTCTATCCCCTCTTTAGGAGGTGCGTCACGACCATCAGTAAAGACGTGCAGATAAACATTCTTTAGATCTTCTTTTTTACAAAACTGTAGGATAGCGTATAAATGCGCCATTGAAGAGTGAACGTTACCGGAGCTGACCAGACCCAAAATGTGTAGCTTTGAATTAAATCGCTTTATATGAGCCGCGGCTAAGAGCAATGCTCTGTTGTCAAAAAAAGTGCCTTTTTCTATTGCTAAGTTGATGCGCTTCAAATCCTGCAAAATTACCCGACCGGCCCCCAAAGTAAGATGCCCAACCTCGGTATTACCAACTTCATTAGCAGGCAAACCCACGCTCTCTCCTGATGCTATTAACTCTCCGTGCGGATAAGATTTTAAGAGCTCGTCATAGTTTGGAGTCTTGGCTAGAGTTATTGCATTACCTTCCGAAGGAGGAGCTAAACCAAATCCATCCAATATGAGTAAGACAACCGGTTTAACCTCAGATTTTCTTTTGCTAAAAAAAGGCAGGCGAAACATAATTTTAAAAAATAAGAATCAGATAGGCAATTCCTAGGCCAACTAAAATAATAACAATCGTTAACGTAATATTCAAAACTACTGTTAACTGTATCACCCTTTTGGCAAGCGGGTTTCTTCCTATTGCTTCAATTCCGGTTCTTGACGCCCTCCCAAAATAAATCATGCCCAATGTGAATGCGATAAGTACAATTGCAACAGCCAAAAGATATCTCAGAGATTCAAGAGGTTCAAATACAGGAACTGCAAGGCCTTGTCTTATAAACTGTAATAAATTTGAACCTGGTCCTGTCAGACCTGTCGCCGGATGAATATTGATAGCTACCTGAATATTGCCAATTTGGTTTGGGTCACCGGAGGAAAACCCTTCCATTGCAGTTCCTATGATATAACCATTTCTTGTCGCTTTTTGCCCGATTCCGGAGTTTTCTGAACTCGTAATAGAGTCACCTTCCACAATATTCCCGTTTACTACCGATACTTTAACTTCCGCAATCCCACTTGTTAAAGCCAGTCTGGAATTTTCCAACTCAGTATCCTCTATGGCAACCGAAGGATTATCAACAATTACACCATAAATAGAAGTACTATAACTTTGATTGCATCTCATAAAACCACCTGATTGAGTGCAAATTAAGTCCCCTGCTTCTGCCTGGGTCTCATTAATGGGTATAGACAAGGCAAAGCCTGAAGAATTTATTTGAGCCGAAACACTCTCAGAAAATAATAGACTTATAAAAATAAGAAAAAATATTAATGTATTAAAAATTTTTATTTTCATTTTTGCGCTAATTCATTCGCTTAAACTAATCCTAGCCATATTAATAAAAAAATGCAACATTCATCTATAAACATAAAAACAACTTTTTTAGTTTCAAGGTGATCTTAGATAAATCTTGCTCTAAATTCAATCAAATACAATCTAATAATTTTTCCGCAATTTACCGCATTAGTGTCTTATATATATTCCGTATATTCTCCGTTTATCAATATTTAGCTTCGTATTTAATAAAATTCTTACTACCTTACACTTTTCAGAAAATCTAAACCAATATCTAATTAGCTTCTAAAATTAATAACTTTTATTTTACCTTTCTGAAGCAAAAAGGATATTGACAAGCTCTTATAAAACTGTCTTAATAAATTTGGACATTTTAAATATTAATGTCCAAATTTAAAGGGTAGATTTTGAACATCAAAACATAATTTAAAGACTGCCATGCCCAACCACAATCAACTTTTAAATATAAACGAAGCTGCCAAAATACTTAGAGTTTCAGCAAAAACACTAAGACGTTGGGAAATTAAGGGTGTTTTAAAACCCCAAAGAACTTCAGGCGGACATAGACGCTATCTTCTACCTGAAATCTATGCCTTTAAAAAGCAAAAAGGGAGTCATAGAATTACCAAGAAGCTAATTACCGGAGAAAGCAATGAACCTCTCCAAAATAGACGTGAACTTAGATTTGAAAATATATTACTACCTCAAACCAAAATTGATATAAAGGATCTTGAATTCAGAAAACCCGAAGAAATAACATCCGCCAGCTATCAGTTCATTCCTAAACCTCAGAAAAATGTTTTTAGGTTAAGCCTGGCATTCTTAATTATATTTATCCTTATCTATACAACAACATTATCACCTGGTGGCATCAAACTACTGATTAAAGATAACAAAATATCTCAAAAGATCTCCTCGCTTATCCAAAAAGAAAATCAATTAGGAGAAATAGAAAAATTAAAGGAAGCATTAGTAAAAGAGGAGATGTCAAAAGTCTTAGCTGCTACTTCCTTCACGAATGTATCTTTCGGTGTAAATGTTCTAAGTAATTTCAATGAAGACGCGAATTTTGCAGGTAATATTGCGGCAAATGGGGGTAGTTTAACTACGACCTCTGCCAGCTTTAATCTTCTCAATACGACTGCGACAACTTTGAATATTGGTGGAGACGCAACCACGCTTAGTGTGGGTGCAACCACCGGAACCACATCGGTCAACAACACTCTAAATCTAGTTGGAAATACGCTAACCTCGGCAGATGATTTAACAATTGATCCCGGAGGAGGCGGAGTAAAAATCGGAACAGGAACCCAAGGCACAGGTTTACAAGTTTCATCGGGAAGTTTACAGGCAACACTTGGAACATCAATTGAATCATCGGAAATATCGGACAGCACGATTCAGGAAGTAGATCTCAATGCATCAAACTCCCCCACTTCTGGATACACGCTGACTTACAATTCATCAACCTCAGGGTTTACTTGGACAGATTTGGCAAGTTCAACCACAATTTGGACAGATTCAGGAACAACTACCTATCTCACAACAACAACTGACGAACTCGTCCTCGGCGGAAGTTCTCCCTTATCTTCTGCGAAATTCTCAATTGATGGAGATACCGATCAAATCCAACTTTTATTGCAAGCAAATTCAACTCAAACCAGTAACGTTTTTGTAATTGAAAATTCAGCCGGTTCAGATATTTTTAGCGTTAATAATGACGGACTAGCAACATGGACAAGAACGTCAGCCGGTCAATGGGTTTCCTTTGACGATGGAACCGACCAGTGGGGACTGTATAACCGCGCCGGAACCCCGGAAGGTTTCATCACCGCAAACACCGGGACGCTGGCGATGGATACAGCAAACGGAACTTTGTATGTAAAAACCGATGACGGGGACGCAACCGATTGGGTTAACCTAGCAACGGGTGTCTCAAGTCCGTTTACATCAAGCGGCGGAATAATAGATAAAACAACGGTTAATGACAGGTTAAGACTTCAATATGGAGAAGCTACGGATACCCAGTTTGAGATAAACAATACTACTCTAGCAACTGCTCCGACTGCTGATGCAATCTTAATTAACTTAACTGGAGGAAGTGGCATTGCAACAGATGGGATTGATGGGATTTACCTGAACCTAGAGGCAACAGATATAACAGGAGGCGGAACCGTAAGAGGTTTGGCAGTAGACCTTGACACGGTAGGTTCTCCATCCGGAGATGAAACGTTCGTGGGACTTGACATAGCAGCTCTAAACACTGCCACCTCGGCAACCGAGTACGCCTTAAGAATCGGAAACACCTGGGATGCTAACTTGGTATTAGCTGATACGACGAGCTTTGTCAAACTAGCCAACGGCGGAACTTTAACTATTGAAGATGATTCAGCGGCTGACGGAGTAGATCTTCTGACTTTAGTTGACGCAGGAGCCATCACCATCGGTTCCTCGGCAACAACCCAGCTTGTTATCTCAACAGATTCAACCGGAGACACCGAAATTCAACTGCCCAATGACTCAATTGCAACTGCCGAGATTCTTGATAACACAATTACTGCAACGGATTTAGCCGCAACACTCACCTTTACCGACGGAGACCTGCTTGACCTGGATGCAATCAATGTTTCGAGTAATGCCGAGGGCATCTTTCTGCCTCAGGCCACGGCCTGTTCCTCGGGTACTGCCAACGGTCAGATCTGTTGGGATAACGATACTTTTGCTCTCTACGTCGGTAATGGAACCGGAGTGACTCTGATTGGAGGGACTGGTGGTGGAGACATAACTGCTGTTGGTAATATTACCTCGGGTGATGCCTTTACCTCGGGAACTCCGGGGTCTGAACTTTACTTCGCAACAGCCGGCTTTCTGGGACTTGGTTCAAGTACTGGAAGGATAACCTTTACAGACGCAACACCGGATGTAATTGACATAGAAGCTGCCAATCTGGACATCAATACCAATACCCTTTCCGGAACCACGGCGGTAATTAACTTTGACGACTTTGACGTTGACGCCGACGGTAATGTAATACTGGCCCCAGATGCTCTGTCCGATGCTCTAACAATTACTCTACCCAACGCTGCCTCTCGGGGAATTGTCGTTGACGCGGCCACTAACGATAATAATCTTAATTCAACAACACAAGGAGTCATAAATTTAGCAGTGGATGCGGCGATAACGGCCGCTTCAGCAACCAACAACGGCATTTTTGTCGACTACGAAGCTTTGGATGACACTGATGCCTCAGATACTTTTAATGCCTTAACTATTGCCCTGACTTCAACCACCGGCGATGCGGATACTCTTTACGGTATTAATTTTCCTGACTTTACAGCCGGAACAGCAACAGAAACAGGAATACATTTCGGAGCCGGCTGGAATAACCTTTTGGAAATAGAAGGAACGGCAGGAGATGGTTTTCAAACATTTATTCAGGCGACAGCGCCAACGGCAGATAGAATTTACACTCTTCCTGACACCACCGACAGTACTTTTTGTATGTCTTCAGGAAATTGTGCAGGAGGAGCCGGAGGCTCTAAGTGGACTGATTCGGGAACAGTTACCTATTTAACCAATACAACTGATGATTTGGTGGTCGGAGCATCTGCGGTAACCGGAGCCGGAGAAAAAATATCGTTCCAGGGCGATGAAGACGAAATCCTTTTGCTTTTGCAGGGCAATGCCACACAAACTTCCAATATAATCTTGGTTGAACAGGATGGCGGAACAGATCTTTTTACACTTTCCAATTCAGGACTTCTGAGTACGTCCGATTTAACACTTGGATTAAACGATACATCTGCAACCATTTCCACTAATGATACCGACGAAGATTTAACTTTGGACCCCAATGGCAACGGTAATATTACTTTAACTGCTCCTACTGTAACATTATCTGGCACAACTACTCTTACTGCATCAAGTTTGGCGACTTTCACCACCGCGGCGACTCTGGGAATGGCTTCAACTTCCACACTTAACTGTGCTGATTGTATTGACTGGGACGATATTAAGGATGCCACAACTCTGGACACTGCTACCACAATTGCCTCAATAGTGACTGCAACATCACTCGATCTTAATGTTTCTCCAGCAGGAACAGCCGCATCTCCAATTGCCTTTGAAATTACTCCTACTTGGGGAATTGACGTCACCGATCAAACTTTAATAGGTTTGAACATTAATCCTGCGACTAATTCCAACACCGACCCGGATGACGTATTGTATGGAATTCAACTGGCTGACATTACCGCGACAGCAGGCACAGAAACAGCAGTGAGAATTGGGGCAGCCTACGATAACCTATTTGAAATTGAAGGAACAGCCGGAGACGGCTTCCAAACATTTATTAGGACAAGTGCTCCAACTGCTGACAGGATTTACACTCTGCCTGACACTACCGACAGTACTTTTTGTATGTCTTCAGGAAATTGTGCAGGAGGAGCAGGTGGATCAAAGTGGACTGACGATGGAGCAGTTACCTACTTGACCTCCCAAACTGACAATTTGGCAGTAGGTGGAACCGATTCTACTTCTGAATTCTTCATAGACATTGCAAACGGCGGTACGCTGACTCTTAATAGCACAGGCGATACCGAAAATATTTTTGATATTAATGCCAACTCACTTACGACCGGTTCAGGAATAGACGTATCCTCAACAGCAACTGCTTTCAATGGTGAACTTTTGGTTTTAAATAAAACCGGTGCAAGCGGGTCCACTTCTTTCACTTCAGATATTACAAACATCACCTACTCCCAGACTTTTAGTTCAACCGGTACTTCAAATACCGGAAATGTAATTGATATAAGCCGAAGTTACACTATCGATGATGGAACAGTAGGAGCAATTTCGGGAACAGTTTCTGGTGCTGTGGCAACATTCTCCGATAACTGTGCAGTCGGAACGGCCGATACCTGCACAAATACCGCAAACATCCTCTCCCTAACCCAGAACTATGCAAGTGCCACTGGTGCAATCATTGAAATAACCAATGCAGGAACTGGAGCCGATATCTCCCTGGATAATGATGCAACAATTACAAATACGACAAACGGCGATATCTCTTTGGCGGAAAACTTGTCCTTGATGCAACAGCCGGCGGAATAGATATTACATCAGCATCCGGGACCGACGGAGAAGATATAGACATCACTTCAACCGGTGCAACGGGACAGATATTTATTTCCTCCGCGTCAACCGATGACAATGCCATAACAATCGATTCCAATACCGATTCGGGAGGAATAAGATTAATCGCCGGAGATAATGAAGCTGGTACTCCTTTGGCCAACGGCAACGATATAGAGTTTTTGGCTGAAGACGACGTAATCATTAACTTGACAGCCGCAGGAAACCTGACAATTGACGCCGAAGCCATAGATTCAACGGGTACGGCAGGAATAATTGACATTGACCTTGATTCAGCACCCACTGGGGACGCAGCTCAGGCGGGAATAAATATAGACGTTGAGACTATAACTGACGCTGCATCAGTTGATACCATAGTCGGCCTTGATATCCTTGCCACCCAGACTTCAACCGATAATGACCTCTTGTATGGAATAAGGGTCCAGAATCTGGCAGGACTGGCTGATTCCGGTAACGAATACGGCATATATCAAGCAGGAACTTCTTGGGACAGAGGTGCACTATTCGCCGATTCTGTTCAGCTGGGAGAAAACGGAGCCGACGGACAACTCGTTCTTTTTAACGAGCTCGGAGGAACCGACTTTAATGTAACTTTCAATCTGTCAGACACCCAAGGAGCAGATATCACCTACATTCTTCCTCCTGATGACGGAGCTGCTGATAACTATGTATTAACAACCAATGGTGGCGGAACATTAAACTGGGAAGCGGTATCTGGAGCCGGTGGATTAACGGGATCGGGAACGGATAAACAAATTGCTTTCTTTAATACTGCAACTAATGTCACTTCTGAAACAGCAGGCTTTGGCTGGGACTATGATACTAACCGTTTGACTGTCACTGGCCTGACTACAGAAACAACGGGAACCTTGGCAACTTTAACGTCAACCGCCAATACGATAACATCAGGCGGACTTCTTTCAGCGTCTTTAACTCAAGCTGCGGCAACAGGAACTTCAGTAACTTCTGATATAGGAAACCTTTCCTTCTCCCCTACCTATTCAACTGCAGTTACTACTCCAACGATATCCGGTAATGTTCTTGATCTTTCAAGGACATCAATTACAAATACTGATTTCGTTTCAACCCTGGCTGTTTCCGGTGCAGTACTTTCCGTTTCTGATTCTTCCACCCAGACAACAGGAGCATTGACAAATACCGCAAACATCCTCTCCCTAACTCAGAACTATGCATCGGCAACAGGAGCCATTATTGAAATAACCAATGCAGGAACTGGAGCCGATATCTCCCTGGATAATGATGCAACAATTACAAATACGACAAACGGCGATATCTCTTTGGCGGAAAAC
>Ga0075623_104_pt2 | contig 41110 bp, 37 predicted proteins | sample RifGroA1_FD_68377 | JGI IMG/M metagenome (GOLD analysis project Ga0075623, IMG submission 68377) | Microgenomates (Woesebacteria) bacterium GW2011_GWA1_39_12
AGCGTAACAGCTCACTGGTCGAGGTTGTGGGCGCCGAAGATTTATCGAGGATAAGCTGTATGCCGAAGCTGGAGATGCCTGTTCGTAGAACAGGAAATTTCAAATAATAAATGCCAAGTAACAAACCCTTCGATTTTACTCAGGGTCCTGAGCAGGTCGAAGGACAAATTCCAAATAATAAAATCCCAATGAATAAAAAAGTTTTTAGATTTTAAGATTTGTGATTTAAATTTTGTTTGTAAATTGGATATTGAAAATTGGAGTTTCCCGCTCTGCGAGCGGGTGTGGTAGGGGAGCGTTCCGTATCCAGTGAAGTTAAGCCGTAAGGCTTGGTGGAGGATACGGGAGTGAGAATGCCGGCATGAGTAGCGTACTATCCCGGAGAGAATCCGGGACACCGAATGCCCGAGGATTCCGTCGCGAGGTTCGTCCCCGACGGGTTAATCGGTACCTAACCTAAGGCCAAATGGCGTAGGGGATGGATAACTGGTCAAAATTCCAGTATTTATTTTGAATCGAAAGCCCTTGTGCTTTGCACAAGGAAATTACAATAAACAAACACCAATTTCCAAACAAATTCCAAATTGCAATTAAGAAAAATAAAATAATTGTGATTTGTTAATTAATATTTGTTTGTAATTTGTAAATTGTGTTTTGTGATTTTCTCGCGCAGAGCACGAGGTAATTGGGGGTTGACTGGATAGGATGGTTGAAGCCTCATAACGATTTGGGGTGTAAGTTATAAGATAGTGTCAGCAGGAAAATCCGCTAATACGTTTAATCAAGTAGCGATGCAGAGTCTTGCGCAAGCAAGACAATTTCATCCCATTCAATCTACAAGAAAAGACTCGCAGTGAGATTCAAGGTAAGCCGTACCGCAAACCGACACAGGTGGGCTGGTCGAGAAGACTAAGGTGATCGAGAGAAAGAGGTTCAAGGAACTCGGCAAAAAATCTGGACGTAAGTTCGCAAGATGTCCTCCCTGAAAAATCTTCGGATTTTTTAGGGTACAACAAAAGAGTGCTAACCGACTGTTTATCAAAAACACAGGTCCGTGCAAAAGCGAAAGCTAAGGTATACGGGCTGACGCCTGCCCAGTGCCGGTAAGTGAAGGGGATGGGTTTTACGGATTTATCCGTAAGGCCTTGAACTCAAGCTCCGGTAAACGGCGGCTTTAACTATAAGAGTCCTACGGTAGCGAAGTTCCTTGTCGTGTAAGTTACGACCCGCACGAAAGGCGTTACGAGTTAGCAACTGTCTCGAGCCTCTACTCGGCGAAATTGCGTTGGCTGTGAAGACGCGGCCTACTTCCACCAGGACAAAAAGACCCCGTGGAGCTTTAAGGGGACACTGAAACACCTCCCTTTGGAACGTGGCAAGACTTACCTAACGTCCTTGCAAACAGGTCGAGGAAAAGTGCTAGGTGGGCAGTTTTACTGGGGCGGTACCCTGCCAAAAGGTAACGCAGGGGTACAAAGGTTGGCTTAGCACGGATGGACATCGTGCTGAATGTATAAAGGCATAAGCCAGCTTGATAGCGACTGCGACGGCAGAAGCTAGTACGAAAGTAGGTCTTAGTGATCCTCCGATTGCCTAGTGATAGGCACGGAGCTTAACGGATAAAAGCTACCCCGGGGATAACAGAGTAGTCGCACCCGAGAGTCCATATCGACGGTGCGGTTCGCTACCTCGATGTCGGCTCACCGCATCCTGGGGCTGGAGAAGGTCCCAAGGGTTGGTCTGTTCGCCCATTAAAGCGGTACGCGAGCTGGGTTCAGAACGTCGTGAGACAGTTGAGTCCGATAACATATCGGACTGACACCAAGCGGTCTCATCCCTTGACTGACTGAAATACACATCGAAGGATTAGTAACTAATTTGTTATCAACAATCGTTTATAAGGATATATTAAACGGTTTAATTTAAATATTTAAATTTGATCTTTTTGTCTAAATAGGAAAGAGGGAATATAAATCTGACTATATGCTGGAAACTCCGGTGTATCCTGTGCTACTCTTGAAAAAGAGTGAAAAAGCAACAGGTGCGGACAATCAGCAGGAAAGGCCTCATTAGATATGGAATTATCTAATGGGGAATCCTCAACGACTATACGTCAGAATACGTTCAGTTTACATGAACGTATAAGATATAGTCTGATCTCCATGGCGACTTGGAGGGTTGAAAATCGTTCAGCCGTAAAAACAAGCGGAGTATTGATATACTAAATGTCGGACTCTATCCGGTGGAAGCGTTCGAGTCTTGAAGGGAGCTGGCCTCAGTACGAGAGGACCAGGCCGGGGGAATCCCTGGTGTGCCGGTTGTGGCATCAGCCGCAACGCCGGGTAGCTACATTCCCAAGGGATAACCGCTGAAAGCATATAAGTGGGAAGCCCCCCCTAAGATTAGGACTCGTTATTAGATCCCTAGAAGAATACTAGGTTGTTCGACAGGCGGTGGAAGTCGCGTAAGCGATTAAGCCTACCTTGTACGAATCGATCGATTTCAGACTTACTTACTCCTAATGAAGTATTGTATAAGCTCACTTTATGGTCTTTAGATGAGAAGCAAAGCTTTGGTCTGGTGATGATAGCGGTGCGGAACTACCTGATCCCATTCCGAACTCAGTCGTCAAACACACCTGCGGCGACGATAGTAAGCGGGCAACTGTTTGCGAAAATAGCACGTCGCCAGGCTAAAGTTTTGCTCTGATAGTTAGGCAAATTTTAGATCATCTGATTTAATCCGCTTTCAGCGGATTTGCGAAAATAAGCATAGCTTGGCACCGCTATGCGTTGTAAGTGATCTCTGCTTTGCAGAGCTCCACTTGGCCAAGTCTGACTTGGTAGCACGTCGCCAGGCTAAAGTTTTGCTTGAACATTAAATTGTAGAAAGGTGGTCCCGATTGAATCGGGGCGGTTATGCAAAGTGGTTTCGAAAAAACATCCAAAAACTTCAAGTAAAAAACGTGGGGAACCTCAGACAATGGAGGAGCTTCTTTCTCTTTATGGAGGTCCGAAGTTTTCTTTTTCTGTGGGAAATATGATCAAGGGTAAGATTATTCGGATCGAACCACAAAGAGTTGTAGTTGATATTGGAGGGAAAAGTGAAGGAATTGTAGCCGAGAAAGCTTTTAATGAGGCAGGAGAATTTATTAAAACCCTTAAAGTCGGGGATGAAATAGAAGCAAGAGTTCTGGTTTCCGAGACAAAAGACGGTTATACAATTCTATCTTTAAGACGCGCAAAAGAAGAGGCTGTTTGGAAGAGAATTGAGGAAGCTCAAGAAAAACAAACGCCAATATCAGTTGAGGGAAAGGGAGTAACTTCCGCAGGAGTAACGGTTGATATCGAAGGAATGACAGGGTTCATTCCTGCTTCCCAGCTGGGTAAAGAAGTCTCGGAGAATCTGCAAAGATTAATCGGTCAGAAATTTGAGGTTATTGTTATTGATTTTGATAAGACGGTAAAAAAAATAATTCTTTCGGAGAAAGAGGTTTCTGAAAAAGAAGAAGTAGCAGCTGCAAGAAGTGCTATAGAAAATATTAAAGAAGGTGAAACTTTTGAAGGAGAGGTTACGACGATTTTTGACTTCGGAGTTTTCGTTAAAATAGAATGGGGTAGCGGTAAAACAAAGATTCCACTTGAAGGTTTGGTGCACATTTCTGAACTTTCTTGGGAAAAGGTTAGTTCTCCTAATGATGTGGCTACTCCCGGAGATAAAGTGAAAGTCAAAGTTATAGGTAAGAGAAATGGTAAGCTTGCCTTTTCAATAAAACAGGCCTTGGAGGATCCATGGATAAAGGTTGAAGAGAAATATAAAAAGGACAAAAAAGTGGGGGCAAAAATTACTCGGGTGACGGATTTTGGTGTATTTGTTCAGTTAGAGAGCGGCATTGAAGGTTTAATACATATGACAAAAATTCCGCCTGGTAAAAAGCTTGTCAGAGGTGACGCGGTAGATGTTTATATAGAGGAAATTGACAAGGAAAATCGAAAAATTGCGCTGGGGTTAGTGTTAACAGAAAAGCCGGTGGGGTATAAGTAAGTGATTAGTGATTGGATATAATTCTTCTTGATGGCTAAGTCTTTATTGTTATTTGTTTGTCAGCAATATATTCACTTATTGAAATCATTTGTAAATAGTCCTAAGATGAATTTGTCCGGCTGAATTCTATGGCTAAAAGTAATTTTCAAACTAAATCTTCCTTTATGAGTTTTCTTCTAGTTGCTTTTCTTCTCGTGGCCTTATTTACAAGTGTTTCTGTTGTAAAACAAAAACAGGATTTGCGAAGCAGGGCCCAAGTTGAATGTTTTGTGTGGCCTATCTTTGGTCCTGTCTCTCAAAGAGCGGAGTCGCCATCGCTTCAGGATGCTGTGAATTCCCATAATTGTGTGCGTGTGAGAAAGGGAACTTACAATCTTACTGGACCTTTAACTTTATGGTCAAATAAAACCTTGAAAGGAGAAAGTAGAGACGAAACTATACTCAAAGCAAGTGGAGCCTGGCCCAATAATGGTTTAGAAGGAGTTGTACAAATGATTCGCAATGATGTCTCTGGAGTTAACGTCTCAAATTTAACAATTGATGCCAACCAAATTTCCACCCACGCTATAGTTATTCGGGGAGCTGTTGTGGATAGTGTTAGAGCTAAAAATGGTAAATGTACAGGAATTACAATACCGGGTCCTGCAGCTATAGTTAATAACAGTATTATCGAAAGAAACGGTAATACTTGTCCTGTGGCACCACCCGGAGCAGGAATTTATGCCGACGGAACCGATGATAAAAGTAAAGTTCCTCCTCAATATGCGCCTCGGATTACCAATAATACTATTAGAGACAATTACGGACCGGGAATTGATATTAATACAGTTTGGAATGGCGTTATACAAGACAATACTATAACCAATAATAAAGGATGGGCAGGAGTTAGTTTGTATTCTTCCAGTTACTGGAACATTAGTGGAAATATAATCAATCAACCCGCAACTAGTGACTATCAGAAATATCACCCACGTTGTGCAGGAGGACCTAATGGTGCGAAATCTGCCGGGATCTTTCTTTGTGAAGATTATGACCAGAACGAGGGACAACCCAATACTGTAACAATTTATAACACCATAGAAAACAATAGGTCAGCAAGTTGGTATGGAATATTATTAATAGGGAATGATGAGCAAACACCTTATCTGGTACCTCGCTTCAATACTATTAAGAATAACAACGTTTTTGGGTCAACACATGGTTGTGCGGACGATTTCAAGGTGGGTCAATGGATGGATGGAGCCAATACCTGGACGAACAATAATTGTAGCGGTACCTCAAATACTCCACCCTCTTATTATTAGTTATCCAATAAACCATATTTATATTGCTACAGAATTCGTTTGTACTTAAAAAAACCGCCTCAGTTATTGACAATTATTCAGTATGACAATATAACAATAAGCAATGGTTAAAACTCGCTCTCATTTTGTTTGCCAACAGTGCGGTTATGAGTCATCCCGTTGGTTCGGTAAGTGTCCCGAATGCGGAACTTGGGGAAGTGGAGTGGAAACTGTGGCTTCAGATAAAAGGCAAGAGGTAAAAGGTAAAAGAGGAACAGCCTCAAAACCGGTTTCTTTGACCTCAATTCCTTCAAAGGCGACTTCAAGAACTTCAACTAAGATATCGGAATTAGATAGGGTTTTGGGTGGAGGATTGGTTCCCGGCCAGGTTGTCTTAATTGCGGGGGAACCGGGAATCGGAAAGTCAACAATTTTACTTCAACTTGCGGACAAACTCGGAGACTTCTTGTATGTTTCAGGCGAGGAGTCGGTTAGTCAAATAAAAATTAGGGCAGAGAGGTTGGGGATTAAAAGTAAATCGATACAAGTACTGGAAGAGACGGATGTGGATGGAATAGTAGAAGCGGTTGAACAGATGAACCAAAGAACAAGTAAACCGAAAAACGATTCAACAGTTCAACGGGTAATCAATTTATCAGGTATTGTTATCGATTCGATTCAGACCATGGCAACTTCTGATTTATCCGGCATGGCGGGATCCGTCGGTCAGGTTCGGGAATGTGCGTTTCGTCTGGTTCGGTTGGCAAAATCGCAAAATATTCCAATATTTATGGTCGGTCACGTTACTAAACAAGGTTCGGTTGCGGGTCCTGCAGTACTCATGCATATTGTCGACACGGTTTTGTGGTTTGAGGGCGATAAAAGCCTGACTCTCAGGCTTCTGCGGGCGGTTAAGAATCGTTTTGGTCCTACTGACGAGGTAGGGGTTTTTGAAATGGAAGATAAAGGTTTGATATCGGTTAGTGATCCGGAAAAGCTGTTTCTGACTCTTGATAAAAAAACTACGCCAGGCAGCGTGCTTACTTCAATTCTCCAGGGCACAAGACCGCTTCTTGTAGAAATTCAAAGTTTGGTTGTTCCAACTAAAATGGCTTTTCCAAAAAGAATTGCTCAAGGAGTTGATGTAAGACGTTTTGAACTTCTTTTAGCAGTACTTCAGCGCCGCTCAGGTCTTCCGCTTTATGAATTTGACTGTTTTGTGAATATTGCAGGCGGAATAACCATTAAAAATGATCCTTCGGCTGATTTGGCGATATGCTTATCTGTCGCTTCAGCCTACTTTGACAAGACCCTACCCAAGGGTTCGATAGCAATCGGCGAGGTAGGACTATTGGGGGACATACGTGAGGTTATCGCTCAAGAAAAAAGAACCAAAGAAGCAAAGAGATTAGGATATAGAGTAATGATTACAAATAGAGAAGTTAGATATCTTCAGGAAGCGATTAGAAAATACCTGAAGTAACTGGTGAACGGATAAACGGCTTAACTGATGAACTGGATGAATTGTCGGACCTTTATTTTTTAAGATTTTTGGCAGTATTTGCAATCAGATAGTTTATTTCTTTTGGTAGTTGATCTAATAAATCCTTAATTTCTACATATTCTTTGTCTGCTACTAGTTTTCTAACTTTGGCTTTCTCTAGCCAGTGAATACTTTCAAAAGCAGAGCCTCTAGCTTGGTAAAAGAATTTCATCTTATCTTTTTTGAAATATCGACCTTCACCCTCAATTATATTTGCGGCAATTGAATCTATAGATCTTACAAACTGTTCACCAAAGGTCTTTTGTGCTAAAAAGCTCCATTTTATTACTATAAACCAAACCTTATCCGATAAAAATGAAGCTAATTTGTAAGCAGTAATTTTATCTGGGGTGATCGTTATTTTCAGTTTATCAGTTATCTGTTCAGCAGTTCAACAGTTATTCCCAACTTATCCACAAACTTTTTTCCTACCAAATAACTGGCGAAAGTTAGATTCGGAAATTTTTAGACTTAAACTATGGGAGGATATACTATATATAGTAGTTAGATTATAGGGTTTGACAGAGTTGACAGATGGTGTTAGACTAAATTTGTTTAAAAATCGCATGTTTTATTGCTCCCTTGCGGGACGGGTGGTGTGTAGGGCAGGCATACTACCCGTTCCTTGAGGGTTCAATCCATGCGATTTTTTTATGGGAAGACTTCTCGGGTGGCCCCGCACAGCTCTTATTTCTCGCCACGAACTACGTTTGTGCTCTCGAATTGCGAGTGTGCGGGGTAAATGTGTAGGCGAAGTCCCGCACAATCCTGTAAGGATCTGTGCGGGAGCAGGCATACTACCCGTTCCTTCAGGCTAGAAAAAGCTCGGCTCTTTTTTTATCGCACAAAAAAACCGAGTCTAACTCGGCTCCACTTGTCTCTAGGCCCTCCTAATTTTAGCACTCGGCTTTTCAATACTATTCGTATACGCCTCGTGCTGCAATTTTAGAAGGGCAGAGCAGGCAATAGACAAGTATTATCACTATCAGACTATTATCTTAGTTAAGTGTTTGTCAAGTGCCTCTTGTCGCCGAAAGTTTAATTTCTCATTCCTTGAAAATCCTATAAGAGGTTAAAATAAGCTTGTGTACGGAAACTTGACATGCTTATAACTCTCACATATAATTGGCTTCGAACTGCTCCCAAGTGTGAATGAAAAATAAGTTTTTCAAACAAGGTGTGATTACTGCTCTTCTTTTGCTCACTTCAGTTTTTTTGGGAAGAATTTTCGGTTACGAAGCTTTTGCCGAAAGTTCAGTAACTCCGCCAAGCTTTCCGACATGTTCAGAGAAGATATTTGTTGCTGATGGTGATTGGGCTCATTATGATTCCGGGATCCATGGGATCCCTGGGGTAGGTAACTTCGAAGGAAGCGATGATGTTTATTCGTTGGGTTCTGGAAACTTTTTACAGTGTTTTTGTCCGGCCGGCGGGGGAGAGGGAACTCAAACTAACTGGTGGGATGTAGAGAATCTTAATCAAGAAGATATTAATTCATTCTTATCACAGAGTTGGTTTTTTGAATCAAGTGGTGATGGATGGAATTTATTAGACGATCCATACCTAGTTAAGAATTCAAACTTTAGTTGTGCAGTACCTACCCCGACACCTCCGCCTTCAGGTGGTGGGGGTGGTGGTTCGCCTGGAGCACCTGTTTGTAATGCACCCGCAGTTACAAAAGCACCTCTTTATTCGAGTGCGAATTTATCAAGAATCGATAGCGATAGTATTAAAATAAGCTGGATAGTAACAGATGATCGTGCTCAAAGGTACGGTATTTACTATGGTACGAATTCGGATAAACTTTCTTGGTATACCGAAGTTAAAGGACACGATACAAATGAGGCAATAATTAATTTAGTACCCCAGGGTAATATATTTTTTAAGGTTTGTAGTATTGGAGAATGTGGAGATCAGGTGTGTGGGAGTGATATTCCTACAGTTCTGGGGGTGGCCAAAGGATTACCAGCTACAGGAACCATTGCACTTACTATTTTAGTCTTTGCACCAATTGGATATTATTTATATAGGCGCTTCAGGTTAGTATAAAGATATTAGGATATTAGGAAAAGTTTTGCTAATTACTTAATATCTTAATATCATAATCACTTGATATCCTCAAAATATGCACCCTAAAGGAATAATTTATCAAAACGGACGTTCAGGTACACATGGTGAAATAATTCTGTTTTTACCTGTCATTGCCCGTTTGGTCTTTCATTTCATTCGTGGCTTAGGAGCGGGTCTGATTGCCTTTTCTTTTTTAACCTTTGCTTTTTCATTCGGACCGGTTATTCAGCAGGAGATATCATACAATCTTGAAAAAACCGGTCTGAAGACGCAGGAGGAGTCAGTTAATGAAGGTTTTTCTTTAAGTATTGCAGAAGCGGATAGAATTCTGGCGGTACAGAAAGAAGCGCAAAGCTATGAAGTTAACTCCTATTTTTCCGTTGTTATTCCCGCAATTGATGCTAAAGCTGATGTAATTGCAAATGTAGATGTGTCAAATAAATCGGATTATCTTGAGGCGTTAAAGAAGGGGATCGCTCATGCGAAAGGCACTTACTTTCCGGGACAGGGCGGAAGAATATTTCTTTTTTCCCATTCAACGGATTCTCCTTTAAACTTTGCCCGCTACAATGCAATTTTTTATCTTTTAAAGAAACTTGAAAAAGGTGACACAATTATTGTCTTTTTTGCAGACAAAAAATATGAATACGAGATTGTCGACAAAATCATTGCTGATGCCGGTGATACGTCTTGGCTAATGCCCAAGAAAGAGGGAGAGGAATTGATACTCATGACCTGTGATCCGCCGGGTACTACATGGAACAGACTTTTGGTTGTCGCGAAGCCAAAGGCATGACTCTAATCAATAGTTGACAAGTCGGGGAACTTAGGAATACAATACAGTTGTTCCTCGGAAAATATTCACTTCCGCGATTATTCAAATGGACTTTTAAGCGTTTGATTTAATATTTACTTTTGTGAGAAAACTTATTAATTGGCTTTCGAAACTTAAGCTATTATGCCTATAAAGAAGAAAGATAAAGATCCCGGTTTAGATTTACCTCAGAAGGAAACTATTTCGGCAGCAACGTTTACCCAACCACCAGCTTTTACCAGAGAACCTCAAAGATCTTTGGTTGTTGACGACCGAGTACTTCCTGATTCAGGTTTACCTACCGAATTTGTTGAGGGAGTTTTGGATATTGCCCAAGAAGGATCGGGTCTTTTACGTCCCAATTTTCATCCCTCTGATCATGATATTTATATTTCCGCAAGCCAAATAAGAAGATTTAATTTAAGAATTGGAGATGTTATTGGAGGTCAGGCCAGGCACCCCAAAGAAAACGAGCGCTACTGGGGACTTTTGAAAGTGGAGAATGTAAACGGAGATCCTGCTGAAGAGCTTTTTCAAAGGCCATCTTTTGACGATTTGCTTGCAGTATATCCTAATGAACATATCGTTCTCTCTACAGAGAAGGAAGTATTGACCACACGAATAATTGATCTTATTGCACCAATTGGATTTGGACAAAGGGGTTTAATTGTTTCTCCGCCAAAAGCAGGTAAAACCTGGCTAATCAAAGATATTATTGCCGGAATTGCCAAGAATTATATAGTAGGTAAGAAACAAGGGGCGAAAGCTAAAAGGAAAACAGAGGTACATTTAATGGCCGTACTTATTGGAGAACGTCCGGAAGAAGTAACCGACATAGTAAGACACATGAAGGAAGTTACTGGCGGTCAAGGCGAGGTTGCTGCTAGTAATTTTGACGAACAAGCAGACGCACAAACTGCTGTGGGAGAACTTGCTCTCGAGAGGGCTAAAAGACTGGTCGAGAAAGGATATGATGTTGTTATTGTTCTTGACTCCATAACCAGAATGGCGCGGGCTTATAACTTAGCTCTTCCAACCTCGGGTAGGACTCTATCTGGTGGTTTTGACCCTGCCGCGCTTTTTCCTGCTAAGAAATTTTTTGGAGCAGCGAGAAAAATTGAGGATAACGGTTCTCTAACAATTATTGGTACGTGCCTTGTTGATACAGGATCCCGAATGGATGATCTCATCTATGAAGAGTTTAAAGGTACCGGTAATATGGAATTGCATTTGGACAGAAGACTTGCCGATAAAAGGATTTTCCCGGCAATTAATGTCACAAGAAGCGGTACAAGACAAGAAGAACTTCTCTACGGCAAAGATGCTTTGCAGCAAATTTATACTTTAAGACGAATGCTTGATATGGTTTCCGAAGTTAGCATGAATATGCTCCCAAATTTTTATTCAACTTTAATTAATGCTTGATTAAATATTTCGAGTCTGACTTCACTTAAACTCAAACTCGGATATTTAAAAATTAGATGCCCATTTGGTGCTGGGTTGACCCACAACTCTTCATGTGTTATCTTCTTGAGTGTCACTCAATTTTTGGCTATGTTGAAACTACCCTTCAAATTGAAAGTGCGTAAGGCTTTGAAAGAAAAGGAACCATACTCAAACGGCCTCTCTGATTCTCAGGCTAAAGAGTACAGAATTCTGACCTTTTTTGAGGACGTATTACCCAGATTAAACGAAATCTTCTCTGAATTTAAGAATTTTGCCTTCGAACTTACGAATTATCTTGCAAGAATTCTTCACCTGTCTTTTTTAAGGTTTGAAATGGGCAAGAGTTTATTTGCTGCTATTTTGTACCGACAGCGGGGTAAGTATGCTAAAAGATTTGTTCACTCGGGAATGGCAGGCCTCGCTGCTTTGGGAGTAATGATTGCACCAGTTATTGCAAAGGAATTTCCGGGGAGAACTTTGGATCCGTGGGATATTCCGTCTCCATCATCGGTACTTTCGGCATCTGTTGAGGAAACAGGGATCTCAACAGATATATCTTCAAAACCCAGAGATAAAATTATTGAATACGAAGTGCAAGAAGGAGATACTGTTTCGGGGGTTGCCGATAAGTTTGCTGTCTCGCAGGATACGATTCTTTGGCAAAATGATTTATCAGCGAGAGACCGAATAAAACCGGGTCAGACTTTGGAAATCTTGCCGGTATCGGGAATTTCACATAAGGTCGCTAAAGGCGACACAGTATATTCCATTGCCAAAAAGTATGATTCTTCACCTCAGGCAGTTGTGGACTTTCCTTTTAATACATTTGTTAACGATGAAACCTTTGAACTCGCAATAGGTCAATCGATAATTGTTCCGGACGGTATTAAGCCGGAGGAGAGACCTACTGCACCTCGTACCAGGAGAATTACTCCGGATGCAGGTACCGTTGTTGCATCAGGCGCTTTTGTCTGGCCTGCTAGCGGAACAATTTCACAAAACTTTGTTTGGTATCACAAGGGGATTGATATCGCAAATCGAGCCGCTCCGGATATACTGGCTGCGGATGCCGGAACTGTTATAACTGCCGGGTGGCCGGATAATTATGGGTACGGTAATAGGGTAGTAATAGATCACGGTAACGGCTATAGAACTCTATACGGTCATCTATCAAGAATATATGTTACTCCCGGGCAAACTGTGGTAAGAGGCGCAGCGGTTGGTAAAATGGGGTCAACTGGTCGTTCTACAGGCATTCACCTTCATTTTGAAGTTACCAAGGAAGGTGCATATCTAAACCCGCTCAGCGTGCTACGTTAATTTTCAATATCAATTTTTTAATTTTAATTCAATTGATAATTATTTAATTAGTTAATTCATTGAAAATTAGTAATTAAAAATTTAAAATTAAGATGTTTTAGGGCCGTTAGTATAGTCCCGCCAGAGGCGGGCAGGGGTAATGTAAACCCTTACGAATATTCGGGCCGATAGGTAAACGGTATACCGTACCCTTCGCATGGGTAAGTTCTGGGTTCAATTCCCAGCCGGTCCACAAAACAGTTTCGTCCAGAGGACGATCAATCTTTGGCTGGCGATTCTGCACGGTCCACTTTTAGGGAATGGGCGAGATGATTTTGGGTGGAGAGAAGACAATAATTAGAAGAGTAATCAAGGCGATAAGAGCAATAGTTATAGAAATTGTGACAAGTCCAAATCTTTCATTCGATAGAAGAAAAATTGGTTTTTTAGTTACCTCAGGATTTGTCGATGGTTCAAGAATTGACGGGTGAGAGAGGGGTGGTGTTGAAATAGAGTCAATATTTGTTGAAAGAGTAAGGAGCTTATCATATTTAGAAGGTCTTTGAACTGTAAAATAACGGGGCACTATCAGTTTAGACTTTTCTTCCAGGGGTCGATCGATCTCCGACTTAATCTGATCCGTAACTGTGGCCGTGTCTGCTATTTCTATTTTTGTAGTTTTTTCATCCGACTTACTTTTAAGATCTACTTTTGCTAATTCATCTCTTTCATATTTACTCCCAAAAAGATTGTCCAGATCTTCCTTCTTAAAATATCTATGACCTCCCGGGGATCTATATACTTCAACTTTTTCTCTTTTTTCCCAACGACGTAACGTGTCTATGGAAATTCCTAGATAGTTTGAAGCCTCTCCAATACTAAGTAATTTTTTTGCTAAATCTGCCCTTACTTTCATTTGAGGGTATTGTTTAGAATTTGCATAGATTTGTCAAGTGTTTAAGTGATAAGTCAATATTCCAAATAGCGGGAAGATATCACTTAATGACTGGAGGATTATTCAATCTGTCAAGAAATTATGACAGGCCGGACTTATGTCTTTTTCTTTCGGAAATACGATTTAAAAGCAACGTAAATTCAAAAAGTAAAATGAGTGGCAAAGAAAGAAATATATCAGCAATGATTGAGTCGGGAGGAAGAAGAAGGGCAAAGATAAAAGAACCTAGATAAATCCAGAGGCGCTTTTTACTTAAGGCGTGATGCTTGATGACTCCGATACGCAGAAGAAGTAATAAGACGATAGGAAATTGGAAACCAATTCCCATAAAAGCCGATGTTAGAAAGACGGTTGTTAAAAGGCCGCTGATATCTAAAATGTTGCCGATACCCAAAGAGATTGACCTGGCTAAAAAAATCTCGATTTGCCATTTCATGATGACCGCTCCAAGGGAGAACCCCATTAAAAAAAGAAAGATAGAGAAAGGCACGAAGCTAACCACTGTTTTAAACTCTTTTTTTCTAAGCGCTGGTTTTAAAAAATGCAAAACTTGAAGAATAAAGAGAGGTAGAGCTATAACAAGCCCTGTAACAATACCACAGCTTATGGCAAGGTTGATAAACTGGAAAGGTGAGGTAAAGACAATATTAATGCCTTCGAGTGAAAGGGCGCCAATAAAGAATCTAATTATATCTTCATAAAAAGCAAAACCAATTAGTGTTGAAGCTGCGAAAATTGAAAGCGTAAAAAAGATTCTTTTTCTGACTTCCCTAAAGTAATGTGAATATTTGTTTGTTATTGCAGTTAACTCAGAAGATTTGAAAGATTTGATATTTTCCACGGCAGTAGCGCTCTAATAAATTTAACCTTCAACATTTTTTTCTTGTTCATTATCTTTTGAAGCTTTTTTAAATTCTTTGACTGCGTCTGCCAAACCTTTAAAAAGTTCCGGGATTTTCTTGCCTCCGAAGAGCAAAATGACTACGGCTGCGATAATAAGTAGTTCAGTAGTTCCTAGTGATCGAAACATTTTCTATTATGTCACCTCCTCATTTTTTTTACTTGGTTGATCGTCTTCAATAGCTTCGGTAAAGTTCTTTTTTATTTTTTTGATCTCTTTGAGACTTTGCCCTGCAGTTCTACCAAACGAGATAAATGCTTTTGCACCAAAAAGTAATATCAAAATTGAAACAAGAATAATTATCTCTGTCGTACTGATATTTTTAAGAAAGCCTGGCATCTAATTAATTAGACTATATTACTTGGGGGAATAAAAAACAATAGGTAAAAATGAACAACTATACTTCTGTCATTGACGCTGCCAGCCAAAAGGATCCGTTATAATATTCCAGACTGTTTGTTTGTGAGTTAAAGCCGATTGTTCCGCGCTTGGGTTTTTTCGGCCTAGCGTCTGTTTCCCAGGAGCTAATTCTTGGTAAACCAAGCATTAGTGATAAACCTTGGCCTATGTCCATTAAAACTGTGGATTTACTTTCCATCTTGTTGAAATCATTATATCGATCAAAGTAACTTACATCAAGTGTTAAGGAACCAACTATACTTGCTTTTCTTTAGGTGGTTTAGGTAAAACTTGTAAGGTGTTCACTTGCAAGGTTTAAGAACAATATTTAAGCATGAAATACCTTGCAAGTTTTGCAATTGAAGACCGATCCTTACAAGATAAGTGAGTTTGAAACTACTACTTGCAAGGATTATATTTTTTTCATTGGTAGAGTCAGCCAGCTAGATCCGTTCCAAACTTCAATATTATTTGTTTGAAGATTAAATCCAAACGTTCCTGTTTTTGGGTTTTTAGGTCTGCCTGAGATATTCCAAGAGGGGATTCGTTTCTGGATATTAGACACCGTTGCACCCAAAACCTTTTTATTGTTTGTATTAAAAATCGTATGGTTTCTGAAAAGAATAGGCGGTTCTGGAATAGGAGCAACATAAGCTTCCGATGGACTTACCGAAGGTGAGACGCTAAAACTTGCTGAGTATATGATAGCAGGAGAAGGGGAAGGAGATGCAGAGGGGCCGCTTGGGGCCACGGAGGGACTAGCTGATGGTGAAAGAGAAGCTGAACCACTTTCTCCACCTAGAGAAGGACTGGCAGACGGTGATAATGATCCGGAAGGACTCCCGCTGGCTGACGGACTAAGAGACAGAGATGGGGAGACCGAAGCGCTGATGCTTTCTGACGGTGAGAAAGAGGCCGATGGTGAAAGAGAGGCGGATGGTGAAACCGAAGGACTTCCTGATCCAGAAGGACTAAATGAGGCACTTGGTGAAATAGATGCCGACGGCGAGACAGAAGGGCTAAGGCTTGCTGATGGACTCAAGGAAGCCGAGGGTGATAATGATGCCGACGGCGAGACAGACGGCGAGGCAGATGCACTGGGTGAAAGAGAGGGAGAGACGGATGCAGAAGGAGAAATTGACGCACTTCCGGCTTGTGAAGGGCTTACCGATGCGCTGGGAGAAATTGACGGTGACACTGACGCAGACGGACTAACCGATGCACTGGGAGAAACAGAAGGAGAAACACTGGCCGATGGCGATTCCGATGGACTTACACTTGCTGATGGAGAAAGAGATGCCGATGGGCTAACAGAAGCACTTGGACTAACCGACGGAGAAACTGAAGCAGACGGGCTGACACTAGGACTGATGCTTGCGCTCGGACTGACAGATGCAGACGGACTGGCGCTTGCGCTTGGAGAGACCGAAGCACTTGGTGAGAGTGAAGCGGACGGTGACATACTTGCTGATGGTGAGACAGAGGCGGATGGACTAATGGATGCACTTGGACTAAGCGATGGCGATACGGATGCAGAAGGAGAAACAGAAGGCGATTCCGATGCCGACGGACTCAAACTAACCGAGGGAGAAAGAGAAGGAGAAACAGAAGCTGATGGTGATACCGATGGACTGAGACTTGCAGAAGGTGAGACTGATTCTGAAGGTGATACCGATGCTGACGGACTTACTGATGCACTAGGCGAGACAGATGCAGACGGACTCAAAGATGCCGAAGGTGATACTGATGCCGATGGCGATACAGATGCACTAGGACTGACTGATGGAGACACAGAGGCTGAGGGTGAAACGGAAGGACTTACACTTGCAGATGGGCTAACAGATTCACTCGGACTGACAGAAGCCGACGGAGAAATAGACGCAGACGGCGAGACCGAGGCCGATGGAGAAAGTGATGCCGATGGTGAAACGGAGGCAGAAGGTGAAAGAGACGCAGACGGGCTAACAGATAGTGAAACCGACGCGCTTTCTGCTTGAGAGGGACTCACAGATGCGCTGGGGCTGATACTCGCAGACGGCGAGATGGATGCGCTGGGTGACACTGATGCCGACGGGCTAAGCGATGCAGAAGGTGATAAAGATGCTGATGGACTGATGCTAGCGGAAGGACTAAGTGACGCAGAGGGGGAAACTGATGGAGAAACAGAAGCAGATGGAGACACTGATGGACTTTCACTTGCAGATGGAGAGAGTGATGCCGATGGTGACACCGAAGCAGAAGGACTAACACTTGCCGAAGGACTGACAGATGCGCTAGGTGAAAGAGAACCTGAGGGGCTGGCACTTGCAGACGGCGAGACCGATGCAGATGGACTAATCGATGCACTTGGACTAACCGACGGAGAAATAGATGCTGATGGTGACACCGATGGACTAAGACTGGCAGAAGGAGAGACTGATTCAGATGGCGATACTGATGCGGAGGGAGAAACACTGGCTGATGGGCTAAGAGATGCACTAGGCGAGACAGATGCAGACGGGCTAACTGATTCACTTGGTGACACAGAGGCTGATGGAGAAAGGGATGCACTTGGACTTAAAGAGGGAGAAACAGATGCCGATGGGCTGACAGAAGGCGATTCCGATGCCGACGGACTTAAAGAGGCCGAAGGGCTGACAGAAGCCGATGGAGATACGGATGCAGATGGAGAAAGACTAGCAGATGGAGACACTGATGCAGATGGACTGACACTTGCCGACGGGCTGACTGATTCACTAGGCGAAACTGAAGCTGATGGACTAACAGACCCGCTGGGACTTAGAGAAGGAGAAATAGAGGCAGACGGTGAGACTGATGGACTTTCACTCGCAGAAGGACTCAAAGAAGCCGATGGAGAAACTGAGGCAGAAGGCGAAACAGAAGCTGATGGGCTAAGACTCGCAGAAGGACTGACACTTGCAGATGGGCTAACTGATTCACTTGGTGACACCGACGCAGATGGACTCAAACTTGCAGAAGGACTGAGAGATGGAGAAACAGATGCACTTGGCGAGACAGAAGGACTCTCACTAGCTGATGGAGAGAGTGAGGCTGATGGTGATACTGATGCGCTAGGCGAGACAGACTCCGACGGTGAAAGAGAAGCAGAAGGAGAAACTGAAGGGCTAATAGATGCCGATGGTGAAAAAGAAGGTGACTCCGATGCCGACGGACTTAAAGAGGCCGAAGGGCTGACCGATGCCGATGGGCTTACCGAAGCAGATGGACTAAGGCTAGCGGATGGACTAACCGATGCACTAGGTGATATCGATGCAGACGGACTTAGACTTGCAGAAGGACTGACAGATGGAGACATCGAGGCAGAAGGTGAAACAGAAGGACTTTCACTGGCAGATGGGGAGAGTGAGGCAGAAGGAGAGACAGAAGCTGATGGTGACACTGATGCGCTAGGCGAGACAGACTCCGACGGTGAAAGAGAAGCACTAGGGCTTACTGATGGCGAAATAGAAGCAGATGGAGATATAGAAGGACTTTCACTAGCAGAAGGAGAGAGTGAGGCAGAAGGACTGACACTGGGTGATACCGATTCCGATGGCGATACCGAAGCGCTAGGTGATAGTGATGCTGAGGGAGAAAGCGACGCGCTGGGACTCAAAGATGCAGATGGGGAAATACTGGCAGATCCTTGCACCGGTTTAAGCGCGATGACAACTTCAACAAGTGGGCCGGCAGAGCTACTGCGTACCCAAGATATACTTTGGTTAGCAGGGGGAGTCACGGGTATTGTACTCATTCCCGAGAAGGTTGTTGCACCTGCAACCGTTACTCGCTCTGTTTGGCCTGCTGTTGCAGTAGAAGTGAGTGTTCCTCCTGTACTGGCCTTCGCGATCATGGCGTCAACAACCCATGCGTTATCTGTGATTGTTTGCAAGCTGACCGGGGTTGCCGAAGAAGTAGCAGGATTTATAGCTAAAAATGTACTTGCTTCCGGCGCTTGCTGTGCCACACCGCTTAAGGCGATTGCTCCGACTGAAGTCTCGGTATTAGTATCTGTACTTGCAAAAGTTGCCTGGACGGTGTATGTACCGGTACCAGGCAACTGGGCAGACAGCATATAGAAAATGCCGGCGGCATTTACTCCGGCAGCGTTATTGGCACTTTCGGCCGAAGTCATTGCTACACCGTTGAAATTTATGCCAGTTGGAGGGTTAAAGCCTGCCGCATAGGCAACCACCATATCGTACGCGGAGCCAATCGTGATATCTACACTCGGGCTGGCTGAAGCAGAGGCTGCTGCTATTCCTGCCGCTGCGACGAATGCAATTGCCATTTTAGCGCCCTCCTCCCGCTAAACGGATACTTAGCTTGAGAGAATCTACATAGTATTGATTTTCTTCTATTGCTCCAACAATATGTAAAAGCAGCATATTCTTATTCATAAGCTGGGCAACCATATTTCCGAACTCGGTTAACGCCCTTTGGCGTTTTTTGGATCCTTTCTTTAGGTTTAATAATTTCTTAAGATGTATGTTAATTTGTGCATTCAGGTTAAATGCCTCTGATTGAACTTCTATATATTGCTTTTTAAATGAAAACCGTGCACCATCAAATTCCCCCACTGAAAATACAGATGCTCCGGCCGTTCCTTCCATTGCGCGGGCCTTCTCCAAGTATCTTTGACTCTCTCTGATCCTTCCATTAAGAATTCCGGCTTGTTCACTTCTTTTGTTGAGTTCGTTTAGCTCCTTTTGAATTTCAACACTTGTATCAGCCTTTAAAAGACCAGACAGACTTTCCAGAAAGATTTTTGCTTCTTGGTTGTAGCGATCCTTATCGTCACCCAGTTCGGTAGTTAATTCGGCAATCCTTTTCTCGATCTTGGTTGTAGGTAATGCCACATCTCCTTCGTAGCCGTACATTGGGGAATCAAAAATTGAATTGTAAAGAATTATTTTTACTCCGAGTGCGGTAAGGTAACCGATCCAAAAGCCGAAACCAGTTAACTGGTATCGGTATTCGCTTTCCGTCTCCAACTCAATCCCGTGAATCTCAACGCGCTCATAGCGTTTCCCTTGTTTCCACATGTCAGCAACCAGCGCAAATGCATAGTCCGGTGAAGAACTAAAAAATTTAAAGTTTTTTTCTTCCCCCTTAACGACCACACTGACGTTTTCGGAAAGTGAGAGCACACGCTCAATAGGGTATTTTTTTGATTTCGGGATATCAGTGTAGTGCTTTTGCATGTAAACAGTTGGTGTTATACCGGATTTAAGCCAAAGGTAATGCTCTTCGTCGCTTCTATTTTTTGGATTTTTCCAAATTGCCTCATGGTGCAATTGGAAGACTGTATCGCACTTTGGATATTTCAGTTCGCCATTTTCTTTCTTTGCATTTGGGGCTTCATTAAACATCCAGATATCGCAGTCGGTTCTTGACCAGTCGAACGTTTTCAATCCGTTCGGGTGCGTACCCATTATTACGAGCGTTTTTTTCATCACGTTAGAAATAGAAAACGTTTCATACGGTTTTTAAGATATCTTCTACCCATTCCAGTCTTGAGGTATTTTTCTCGAGCAACCCCGTCTAATTTATTTTTACATCCTTCAAAATAGATTATTTCGAATGGTCCTCGGCCTTTGGTGTATCTGGACAATCCTTTCTGATGTTCCTGTAAACGTTTTCGAAGATTGTTAGTGCAACCAATATACCACTTTCCAGATCTAGTACCTCTTAAAACATAAACATATTGATAATTGAAATTTCTAACGTGATTCATTTTCTTTCAGTCCATTGTTTATATACAACACACTAGCCGTGACTTTCGACGGCTAAAAACTATTTACGCATTCATTATAGTAGAAGTTATCCCCAAAGAATATTAGAAGATTCTTTGATTACAGTCCTTTTACTCTATGCTAAAATAAATTGTGAAGATTCCTGCAATTCTCCTATTGGTTTTTGTCCTTTTTATTTCTTCCTTTCCAATATTTTCAAGAAGTGCGACGGGTCAGGAAGGCGGGCCTGTCATTTCTGATATCAGCGTTTCTACTTCGGGAGACTCTGCAACAATAACATGGACAACCGACGTACCAGCCGAGTCTGACGTTGACTGGGGAACAAATCCAGATGACAATGATTTTACAACTGGAAATGACCATACATTTGTTACTTCTCACTCAGTTACAATATCATCCCTTTTACCCAGTACGGTATACTACATTAAAATATTCAATAGGAATGAAGCTGGTTATGAGACAATTTCTGATATCCAATCCTTTACGAGCGCCAGTCAAAATCCTACGGCTACCGAGGCACCGGCTACAAGTACTACCACCACTACCACCGCTTCTACTACGACTACAACGACAAAAAAGGTTGTTGATACCACGGCGCCCAGTCTTTCTTTAACAACCAACCTTTCTCACCCGTACGTTAAAGCACCGATTCTTACCGGGTCTGCCACTGATGAGATTGATGTAAGCTCTGTTGAGTACTCAACCGATGGGGGAGCGAATTGGATTGCTGCAAGTCTTGAAGGAAAGGGTACGAAAAGCGCGACATTTAATTTTTCTTTGGGGGTTTTGGATGATGGAAATTATCCTTTTCAGATCCGTGCCAAAGATTCTGCTGGCAACACTTCGGAAACGAAATCCTATACCCTTATTATTGACAGACTTCCGCCTCAGGTTGGCGGGGTTGTCTTTTCATTAGGTCCCCAGACATTTGCCCCAACCAAAGACGGGACACTTGTAACCGTCGCAGGATTGGAACAAAAACTCACTCTTTCCGCAATTGGCGGTCCGACTTCGTTAGAAGTTTCGGCGGGTGACAATAAATTTAGTTTGACCAAAAATATTGAGAGCGGTTTATGGTCAGGACTAATTAAATTCGACAGTCCTGGGGTATATGATCTGACGACAAAATCTATAGACGGAGCCAAAAATGAGACCGACCAGGTCCTCGTTAAGATAGAAGTTTTGCAAGCAGGATCGGTTTCGTACTCAGGAAAGTCAATTAATGGGGCTGAGGTTTTAGTCTATATTTTTGAGCCCACATTAGGTGAGTTTATTGTCTGGGATGGCGCTTCCTATAGCCAGTCTAACCCACAAAAAACCGGTGAAAACGGTAACTATAGCCTTCTTTTACCTTTCGGAAAGTATTATCTTGAGGTTAAAATTTCCAGAATAATTAAATTGAGAAGTCAAATTTTTGAAATTACCAACCCATCTGTTATTAATGCCGACTTTGAAAGCGGTACATTATCTCTACCCTTCATAACTAAAGAAGTTAAAGTCACCCCAACAAAGGGCTTTACTGAAGTACCTATTGAGAACGGACTTGTTGGCCGCGACTTTCCATTTGAACTTGTCGAATCGGCCAAGGGAAAGCGTCTTATAAGCTTTGTGGCTACTTGGCTCCCCGATACTGCCCAACAAATTCAAATGTTAGAGGTAGTGGCTGACGATACCAAAAATATCGTTATTGTTCCTCAGGAATCAGCGGCAACTGTTGAAATCTACCGCAAGAGGGGAGGCTACACCCTGGAAATGTTTTCCGATCCTGATGGGAAGCTTGTTGAACCACTTAGGTTACGTTTTCTCCCTGTCCATTTTTTCTTAGATGAAGGTGGTAAGATTAGTAAAATAAAATACGGGATATTAAGTTTAGAGCAATGACGGACTAATGTCCTTTGGACTTTGTCCCAGAAATTAGTATTTAGAAATTCTAGATTATGTGGATACAGTTTATTCTTGAAAACTTGAGGTTTGCCATTAGCCTTTTTGCCGGACTGATCTTTTTTGGCGTCGGCTGGCTCTATTTTGACGCTTGGTTGGAAAAACACGAGAAAAAGGAGCTCTTAAGATATCTTGGTTTTTTCCTGCTTGCTTTCTCTTTTGCCTTTTCCGCGACCCAGGTAGAATCCACTCTAATTGAGGTACCGTTTTCTGCAATTTTAGGTAACATTCTGGCTTCTACTTCGATTTTAGCCAAGATTTCCGGCTTGATTTTAATTACCATAAGTTTGGTGATTGATCCGATTCAGCCTCGTCCTGATGTCTCAAAATTTGCGAGTTCTGGTATTTTTGGAATACCTTTGCCGTTTTCTTTGCTGCACCCTTTTCTTGCACTATCTGTTGGCTTTTTGTACTTCAGGCGCGCAACAATCGGGCTTGAGAGGCACTTAAGGCCGGTTGCCATTGCCTTTTTTGTCCTGGGTTTCTCTGAATTCTTATCTCTTGGAAGCTTTTTTAGATCCACGACCAACGTTGGTCTCTACAATCTAGTTGCCGTTTTCGGACCAATCTGGTTTGCCCGCTACATTTCACTTGCCGTTGCCACTTTTATTCTTGGTAAGTGGGTATTTGGCTATCTTCTTAAGCGCTTTCTTACTCAACTCTTTATGATTTTTACCTCCAGCATTTTGGTTATTTTCTTGGTGACAGCGGTTACTTTTAGTGGAATCTTGCTTAATAATATCCAAAAGGAAACGTTTGTTCGGCTTGAAATTGATGCTCGTGTCCTTGCGTATGCAATTGATGCCAGGAAAGCCCAAACTCTCTCTGATGCCCAGCTGGCTGCCCAAAATTCACAAATTGTCACATCCCTTGGTTCACGCAAGAGCCTCGCGACTAACTTGGAGAACTTCCTTCTTTCCAAAGATCAAAGTTTCCTTTGGGCACTTGATTCTAGTGGTACGGTTCTTGCCAGGGGAGAAGATAGTGAAAAATTCGGCGATTCGGTAGCAGGAGATCCCTTGGTCCAAAAAGCTCTTGAGGGCACGGCAGTTACTTCAATTGGTTCCCGTGATGGTGCTTTTGCACCAATTATTACCATACAGGCAGCCGTGCCGATAAAGTCTCGGGGTGCGATTGTCGCCGGTACAACCATAGATAATGCCTTTGCCGATGGTATCAAAAAAGCCACTGGTTTTGAGACTTCTATCTATGGTGGAAATACTCTTTCGGCGACAACATTTGTTACGGCTGACGGCAAAACCAGGCCAGTGGGAATAAAGGAGGAAAATGCTCAGGTAAAATCGCAAGTTCTAGAAAAAGGTGAATCTCTTAATCTAGCTTTAAAAATCCTTGGAGTGCCTTATTTGGGAGTATATCTGCCCCTCAAGGACATTACCGAAAAGCCAGTTGGGGTGATATTTGTCGGTGAGCCTCAAACTGAGGTACTCCAGACTGCCGGGGCGTCAATTGAGTTGACATTCATTTCGACCGTAGCCTTACTCCTCTTGTCGGTCATTCCTTCCTACCTTATTGCCAAGTATATTGCAAAACAAGTAGAGTAGTACTACGATCTAATTGAATGGCAAAAATTCTCATCATTGAAGACGACCCGTTAATGCAGCGGATGTACAATAAGATTTTTACTTTCGAAAAGTACGATGTAGATGTGGCTGCAAATGGTTCTGAAGGTCTCTCCAAAGTTAAATCAGGCAAACCCACACTTATTCTTCTTGATATCATGATGCCCAAAATGAATGGCCTCGAGGTTCTCAAATCCCTCAAGGCCAGCGAAGCAACTAAAAAGATTCCTGTCGTCATGTTGACAAACCTTGCCGGCCAAGAAGACGCCGAGACGGCTCTCAAGCTCGGCGCCGTGCGCTATATTGTCAAATCTGAACACGAGCCCGAAGAGGTAACTAAAATTGTCAAGGGGATTCTCAAGGGTTACACAAGAGAAGAAGTTCCCACGGGATGAAGTTTATTGTCACCTTCAGATATTTGTTTCATCGACAGGACAGAAATTATGGCCGTTGCAAATAAACCGCCTGCGATTAGGTATAGTGTGTCTACCACGTCCCCATTCCAGTAAGTATCCTGCAAAGATCTGTAGCTAAATGCAGTATCGGCAATGACCATAAAAAGTGAGGCAAAAACAAAAAGTAATAAATTGGGGTGCAAACTTCCTTTAGTGGTTCTGATGCCAGTAATGGCAAGGGCAACTAGAAACGAATCCAACAAAGGGTATGTGATATCTAGAATCCGCTCAAGTGTCGGCAAACTTTCCAGCCCACTTTCCTGGTTCAAAAAAGAATATAAAATTGCAAACATAATTCCAGATAACACGACGAGCTCGACAACCAGTCTGAAAGTGAATTTTCCGCCGAGGCTAAATATCAAAAATACGAATCCTAACGATGACATCGGAACAAATAATAACCATAAAATATCGGCTATACTTGGATAGGGTACCTCAACATTGAGGACCAAGTTATAGAGTGCCCAAATAAATAGAGCTAAAGTGTAAGAGGTCAAGGCGGTTGCATAAAAGACAAGGCTTTTGCCCAACCAAGATGAGAATTTGTTTTTCTTCATTCCCCACAAAGCAGCTGCAGCTCCGAAAAGATAGATAATGCCGTAAGAGACATTAAAAAGATAATTAAATGGAGTTTGTTTATCCGGGTTTAGAAAAAGTAAAATGTTCCAGATAACGTTTATCAAGACAATAACAATTAGCAAGTTTTTCGCTCGGCTCATATTAACTCACTTTAATCCTTTTTGTGAAGGCCGTCAATTTTAGGTATATACTTAAAATGTTATGCATGCTGCCCAAAAATTCACGTCAAGTTGGAGAGACTCTCTTGATTTTATCGTTCTTATAATAGCTTTGTTGCTGACCTTCTTCGCTTGGAAATTTACCCAGGGTTTTGTCGAAGAACAAGGAGAGAACAAACTGGTTTCTGAATTAGACGTGATCGAAAATTCGATTAAGTCTGACATTGCGGGTTACGACAACGCACTCGCGGGAGTGAAGGGCTTGTTTTCGGCAAGTCTTGAAGTTGAGCGTGATGAATTTGACGCCTATTTTAAGGGGATAGATGTTCCATTCCAATATCCGGGAATATACTCTTTTGTCTACGTAAGTCGTGTTTCCGATACAGATCTAGCTAATTTTACTGAAAGGCTTAAATCAGAGTTTAGTGAAAAAGAGATCCCTGGGGAATTAAACTTTCAGATTTCCGAAGACCCCGAACACTATATAGTTAACTTTATTGCTTACCAGCATGAAGCCTACCCTGTTGCATACGGCTTGGATTTGAAATTAGACACAAACAGAAGACAAACTCTTGAGAGAGCCAGAGACATCGGAGAGTCGGTGGCTTCGGCGCCTCTAATCCTTCGAGGGCCTGAAAAACCCGGATTTATCATAACTGCCCCGATTTACAAAAATGGCGAGCCAACAGAGAGTCTTGACGAGAAAAGAGAAGCTATCGTCGGATTCGTCAACGCAACATTTATTTACGAAGATTTGTTAAAAAACGTCTTTGAAGAAAGTAGGCATGCTGATTTGGAAATTCATATAAAAGACGGTAGTGATTTAATTTATGATTCTATTCCGGCCGAAGACCATACTCCCGATGGAGGACATGTCCCGGGTTTCGAAAGCGCCGCGAAAAGGCCTATTGAAGTCGCAGGTAGAAACTGGGAAATCGAGTTTTTTGGCGATCCCATGATCCACGTCAGCGAAGTTGAAAGAAGACTTCCTATTGGAGTTTTGTTGACAGGGATAGCCTTTAGCGTTCTTCTTTTTGGTATTATCTACACCCTTTCCAGCTCTCAAGCGAGGGCCGAAGCGCTTGCCAATCAAATGACTGCAACTTTGCGGTCCGAAAGAGACCGAGTAAACTTGATCGTTTCTTCCATGGGCGAGGGACTTTTAGTGGTTGACGATCGTCATGATATTGTAATGGTGAATCCTGTTGCCGAGAAACTTCTTGAAATTTCTCAAAAAGATGCTTTGGATAAGAGTTGGTCTGAAATTACCTCAACCTTTAAGGGCGACAAGAAAGTTCCTATCGAAGAACGCTCTTTTACCCAAGCAGTTCAAGAAGGCAAAACGATCATTACCAATTTAGAGGATGATCACTATTATCAAACGTCATCAAGTAGAAAGTTTCCAATAGTTTCTGTAACTGCGCCCCTAACCTCCGGCGGCAAACAAATTGGCGCGGTCAAAGTTTTCAGAGATGCAACCCACGAGAAAGATTTGGAAGGGAAGCTGAAAGGAGAAAGAGATCGCGTAAAGTTAATTATTTCTTCCATGGGCGAGGGACTGATAGTCATCGATAAAGATTACAGAATTTCAGCAATGAATCCAAAGGCAGAAACTTTACTGGAGGTAAAAGAAGAAGATGTTAAAGGAAAACTCTGGTCAGATTTCACAAGGGCTTACGAGGGTGAGAATGAAATAACCTTTGAGAATAGGGTGACTGTGAAGGTAATAAAGACTGGTAAGTCAATTGTTACAAAAATAGACGATGACCATTATTACATGACTTCATCAGGTAAGAAATTTCCTATATCCTCGATAACCGCACCACTTTTTGCTAGTGATGGAAAAACGATTAGTGGTGCAGTTAAGGTTTTTAGAGACGCAACTCATGACAAGGAGGAAAGGGCCCTTATCGAGAAAGAAGTTCAGGATAAAACCTTTGAACTTTCTGAAGAAAAAGCAAGGCTCATTGCCTCAATAAATAGCCTTTCTGTCGGCTTTTTAGTTGTCGATAGAGAGACTCACTCATTGGTAATTAAAAACCTCGCTCTTGAAAAAATCTTAGGACTTCCACCAGAAGTAAAATTAGAAGAGATCGAAGAGAAGTTAAAAATAAAAGGCAAAGTTGATTTTCATTCATACGGTCAAGCCAGCATGAGAGATGGAAAACCTTGTGAGTGCAAAGATATCGACTACGAAGGAAAAATATTAAGGATCTTTATATCCCCGATTAAAGTACCCGAAACCCATGAAATCATCGGCCTTGTCGCCCTTGTCGAAGATACAACCGAAACCAAACTACTCGAGCGTGCCAGAGATGAGTTTTTCTCTATTGCTTCCCATGAACTTAGAACTCCTCTAACTGCAATTCGCGGAAATACCTCAATGATCGAGCGGTACTTTAAGGCCAAATTAAAAGATCCCGATCTGGTTGAAATGATAGATGATGTAAAAGAGTCTTCTGAAAGGCTTATAAATATCGTAAATGATTTCTTAGATATCGGGCGCTTGGAGATGAGACGGATGGAGTTTAAAAAAGAGGAAATTGATGTTGTTTCTCTCATTGATGATGCCTTAAAGCAATATCAAGTCACAGGTTCCCGTCAAAAACTTTCATTAGCTCTCCAAAAGCCGGAGGTTAATATTCCGAAAGTTAATGCTGATAAAGATAGGGCCCGCGAAGTCCTGGTGAACCTCATAGGAAATGGAATAAAATTTACCGAAGTAGGTGGTGTTACAATTTCACTTGTTCCGAAAGAAGGTTTTGTTCAGATTAATATCACAGATACGGGCCGTGGAATTTCAAAAGAGCTGCAAAAACTGCTATTCAGAAAATTCCAGCAAGCGGGTTCAAGCCTCTACACGCGAGATACGACCAAAGGGACGGGCCTAGGGCTTTATATAAGTAAACTCATGGTAGAAGGAATGGGTGGAAAAATCTGGCTTGAAAAATCAGAGGTTGGTCGTGGTTCGACCTTCAGTTTTACCTTACCAGTATTCCACGCTTGAAACTACAACCCCTTAATTAACTCTTTTGTCTTTCCCCAGCCAAGTCAGACTTGGCCAGCCGGGGATATCCGAATCGCTTTCAATCCAGCCTTTGAGAAGATTCTGGTTTCGAAATTCGCCTTTCTTCCACCTTTGACCGGTAACATTGCCTGTGTGGCGGATATCTATGTTGGGATATTTGGATTTCCAGGTTCCCAGCTTAAACACGTTTTTCCATTTGATCCGATTATGGGTCATCGGCTCAAAACCCATTTTGCGGCTGAAACCTTCTTTTTGAATCAGTTCGTAGCGTTCTCGGAAATGGGTTAAAAGTTCCTCGCGATATCCGCAAAGGCCGGAAAGCTGATTAACGTCATAATGAAGCGCATGACCGTCGGTAGTTCTTAAGAACCAGACATTCTGATTATAGTAAAAAGTATTTTTATCCTGCGGAGTAAAGTCAAAATGGGTAGGGTGATAGAGAACATCGTGTTCACAAAAGAAGATGATATCAGCGGTACTATGTTCTAAAGCAGCCACAATTTGTTTAAACATTGCAGGATAGCCTTTTTTTAAAGAAGGAAAGTGGATGTTTTTAACGCCAAAATCCATTTTCTTGAGAGTTGCACTGACAATCGGGACACTTTTTTCCTGACTGATCTTGAGAAGCTGATCCCGAACAGGCTTAGCAATTTTTTCATCAAGTGTACAATCGCTGTAATAGATCATTCCCTTGTTTGGTAAATCACTCTCTACTTCGCTGACTACTGGTTCGGGAGCTTCGGGTAGGGCGGCATAATCCCCAGCAAAATATATGATACCTTCAATTGGACCATTCTTATTAGGTTCACTTTCAGCAGGATTAATAATTATTTCTTTCGATGAAAATCTGAAAGTATTTGCCTTTAGTTTTTTTAGGTCTTCCTCAGTCCAGCCCTTGACCGGCCAGAATTTTTCGACTAACCACGAAAGGGGACGCACCTGTTGAGGCCAGTTGTTATTAAAGAAAAGATTGCGGGCATAAGATTTGGCTTTTTCCTGATCCCTTCCTGAAATTGGGTAGGGGAAGCCAAAATCACCGCCTTGAGTGCGAAACATATGGGCATACCAAGTTTTTTTGTTTACCATAACACTTCCTCCGGAGAGCCATGTTTTTACAGCAACTTCAATTCCCTGTGAACCCCAACTACCAAAATTCTCGTCACAAACACCAAGTTCCCAATATTTGTTTCGTGTCAGCATCCAGCATGAACCCTGAAGAGACATGGTTTCGGTTATTTCACCTTGCCCTTCAGGACGCTTGGTCCAATCACCGAAATACTGGAAGTGGGGTTCAGAGTCGAAACAATAAGAAACGCTGTTAGGACTTTTCTTAGGTTGCCAGAGAATGTCCCTGACCGTTTCTTTTCCGCAATCCCGACATGGGCCGCTTGGTCCCTGGTACCTGTGGTGACCGTCAGGACAAATCCAGTCAAAAGCGTGAAGATTTTTCATCAAGGGAGCCATCGTCCAATCGTCGTGCATCTCCTTCATCATTTTTATGTCAAACCCCTTATCAAATGCACAATGTGCATCACACTTCATCAAATATTTTGCCTTTGACAGTTTAGCCGCCTGATTGGTTGCTGCCCGCTGTCCTATTGACTCGGGGTTATAAATTACTGTTACTCGCTCATGCTGGGGGATGGGAGGATCTGTCCAGTAGCCGTCCATAACTGCAATAATTTCGGTATTGCCTTCGATATTATTTAGGATATCTTCTATTGTTCTTGCCAGGAACATTTCGTTTCTGGCTGGTATGAGAATACTTAAATCGTAATTTGCCCCGTTAGAAATCCGACCCACCTTTGGTGTTTCGGCATTAATTTCAACTGTATTTCTAACGGGGTTTGCCATAAAGATAAATTATAGGATTTTCATAAAATTCTAACTTGTAAGGTAATACCTTGCAAGTATATTAGACCTGATAACATAAATACTATAAGCTGTTCTTTTCGCCGACCCAGGTAGGAACCGGCCAAAATCTCTTGACTAGCCAGGAAAGGGGAAGCGTTTGTTTATGCCAACCCTTATTTTTCCACTTATCAACCGCTGCCAGTGCCTTTGGTTGGTCATCCCTACTCAAACTATATCCTCGTCCATAGTCGCTACTTTTGTGCCAGTGAGCATACCAAGTATTCTTATTGACCACAACACGCCCTCCCGATAGCCAGCACTTTAAGCCAATTTCCTGAAATTCATTCCAAAAAGTTCCATAAGTTTTTTCGTCCATAAGCTCAAGCTCATTGAAGTAGTCGTGAGTCATAAACCAGACACTTCCTTGATTACTCATGGTTTCATCAATTAATTTCTTCTTAAGTTCAGGATCTTTGTTCTTTTCATTCCAGACGACTCCGTGCAGGTCCTGAGATAAATACATATAGTCAATGGGATACTTTGGATTGTCAACCAACTCCCATTTTTCAGGGTCCAGTGCATATCTTCTGGGGACGACAACCCAGTTATCCGAACAGTCTGCGGCTAATACTGTATCAAATCCATTAGCAAACATACAATGTGCATCAGTTTTCATTAAAAATTTGCCTTTTGCGATGACAGCTCCTGCATTGATTGCTGCTCGCATTCCAAGGGGTTTTCCGCGGTGAATAATTTTTAGGCGGGTATCTTCAATTAATTGGGGAGTAGGCCAGTAACCGTCGAGGATAACGATGACTTCAATATCTCCTTCGGCTTTTGTCAATAAGTCAGTAACGGTTTTTTGAAGAAACAACTCATTTCGGGCGGGGACGATTACACTTAAATCACAAGTTGCCATAACACACCCATATTTAGCGTAAATTGAAGTAAAAAGCAACCTATAGAAAAAGTCTATTTTGCAGAAATTTTTGCTTGGAGTTCTCTCTCAACCCTTTCCGCTAAAAATATTTTCATTAGAGATTGATATGGAACATCGCGGGAATTGGCAATTTCTTTTATTCTCATAAGTAGATATGCAGGAAGTCTTAAAGATATTGTTTCGGTTGTTGGTTTGAGTTTGGATAGATCCAATTCCACTGGTACAAATTGATCTAAATAGTCAGTTAGGTCGTGATTTGCCCAAAATTCACGCTCTTCGTCTTCAGTTCTGAACTTTGGGATTTGTTTTGAGATTTTAGCTTTATTCTTTGGCATAATATTTCCTTTCTTTTTTACTTTGATTTCTAGCTGAGATTATTCTAATATTGCTATTTCTTATAGTAAAGACTATATGTAATTTTCTCTTCTGACTTGTCATACCTAGGGCAATATATCTTTCTTCTGACTGCGAATGTTTTTTATCCCTAAGCAGGCTTAAGGGTTTATTTAGGAAAGCCTCTTCAGCTTCTTTGTAATGAACTTTATGCTTTTGCCAATTTTTGTCGATATTACCTTTGTTCCAATCAAATGATAATGGAACAGGTAATTTCATATATTCTTAAGTATATGATGGTAATATACATTTGTCAAGAGATCAAATGAATTATTTTCTTCAGTATTTAGCGTAAATTGAATTAAAAAACAACAAAGAAGTTGCACACGAGGCAATTCTATTTTTTGACAAAATACCAGCAGGGTTGTCTATCGTCTCTTGAGACAGCGTCCCAATCTTGCTCAGTTGTGTATAAGCGGTAGTCTTTTTTCTTTTAATATCAGCTTTTTACCCACATCCAGGATCTTGTTGCGTCTCTTACCATACCATTTCCTTTTGCTTTTAATCCCAAGATAAACCAAGGTCTAATATTTTTTTCTTTGATAAATCTTTGTGTTGCATCTATAACGTTACAAACAAAATCCTTTCTTCCTCTTCTTGCAGGTTGTATATAATCGTGCCCCGATAAGATGCCTCCGACTCTAAGCTTTTTATACCACTCAGTTATATCTTGGGTGATATATGGTTCGCTGTGGTTGGCGTCTATATAGACAAAATCCAAAGATTCGTTGGGAAAATCTCGGACGGCATCCATGCTGAGTTTTCGGATTTCTTTATAGTTTGGGTAGGGGGCAATAACCTCCTTGAATTTTCTATATAGTTTTTTTAACGTTGCCGCGTCCACGTATTCGATACCGCCCTCGTAAGGAATCCACGGATCTATGCCGTAAAATTGCATCTGAGGATTAGTTTTTGCCAGTATGACCCCATACTCTCCGGCTCCGACACCTATCTCCACGCCTGTTTTGAAATTAAGCTCATTTAACCACTCGGGTATGTTATTTCTGCCAACGTTCGGTATTTCAATTGGCATTAATGACCCTTCGTCATAAATGATTTTAATTTTTTTTAATATGTATTCAAGAGTATTAGTCATTTTTTTTAAGCCATAATAAATCCTTCTTATTGCTTAAAACAGTTGTATTGGGCACAGCTTTTGTATAATCATACCTATATTTAAATAGAGGGAATATTTCATCAATATGATAATAATCATATTCTTCACTATCATGGATAATGACGTAGTTAGTATTATTCGCAATTTTTTTAATGACAGACGCTCTCATTTTCCGCTCGTTATCGACAAAGACCACATCCCACTTTCGATTAAAATCGAAGTCATCCCAGTTTTTGATTAAATGAATTTCGTGTTTTTCAGATGCAAAGCGGCGATTGAGTTGAATGAATTCCTCATTACTATCGAGTGAAATTAGTTTTCGTCCTTGGTCAAAGCATAACCAGTGCATAATAGGAGTACTGAATGGACCCATACCTACTTCAAGAACCGTACCTTTGGTAACCGATAAGACTTTCACTAATACTGGAAAATGTGAACAGTATCTCGGATTAAATTTCATAATCCAAACATCGCTTTTCTCATTTCTACTGCTGTCCCCCAATAGGGCAAGGAAGGAACGGAATGAGTCGAGATTGCGGAGTATTTATGCAAGGATTGACCAGTTTTAAAAGTTACACAGGCGTTATTTCCAGTAAACATCTCAAAACTAATATTTTTGTATGGATCAAGCTTGCGGAAGTGCGGAGAGTCTTCTTCGAACCACTCCGGGCAGGCTTTAAGGGCATTTTCCAATACGGAAATTAAATACTTGCGACCGGCTATCTGGGCTCCCTCTGAATATTGTTTTGGGAAAAATCCCCAATGGTACTTATACATAAGTCTTATATTGCCATATCGGTAAATTTTTTCTTCCTCTTTTGGTAGAAATGAAAAGTATTCAGGTGGATATAAAAAATCAGCTTCGGCATTAGCAACAAATGTTGTTTTTGCGGCTTTTGCTCCGATTAAAAGTTGTCTGTAAAGTGTAAGGTTACTTGGATAATGAACCCCAACACAAATATTTCTCCCCAATTTAATAGGTTTATGGGAGACGCTTATAATAGGTATGTTTTTCGCAGTTTCGAGAAGTCTTTGCCGAACTTTATTTTCAAAAGACTTTTCTTCCCGGTTACACGTATAGTAGATAATTGTAAGATCTTCTCTTTGCATTTTATTAATGCTGTAAATGCCCAAAGAGGAAACCAAATTACTGATGCGCAAGCTGATATCTTAATTCAGGAAGCACAGGAAATAATTAACCACATTTCATTATAGTTCCTCTTTTAGCCTTTAGCTTTGATTTCTAACGGGAGACTCATCCCAGTACTTCTTTCTTAAGCTTATGGCACTTCCGTAAGGTTCTAAATAATCAGTTTGGTTATCCGGATCAAGGGGGCCAAATCTTTTTCTTTTGCCGTTAAGTGAGCCTCTGTATTCGAAAGAGATTAGGGGAAATTTTGTAGAAAACTTTTCTACTTTTGCGTTTGGAATACCAAATTCAATATCGAATTTTCCTGGTTCACCCCAGTGATGGTCATCACGGGGTTTGGTCGGATACATTTTGAACCGAGCGGAGAGGTTTTCTATGAGGGCTTTGGTTGGGGAAATATGACAAAACATTCCAGAAAGCTCTTCTTTCGGGTGCCAGAAAAGTTTATCTCCACCGATCCAGGCATTTGTATTCCAAGTAAATGTGTCTAGCCCGCTTGGGCGATGTTCAAAATGCTCAGCTACATATAATGTATCATCGTCGATATGGGTAATGTAGTCAGTTTTTACCTTGAGTGCTCCAAGAAGAATTTGTTTGAAAAAGTTGTAGCAAGATTTGCCGATTTCGCCAACGCAGATATTAGTCCCAAAATCTATAGGTTTTTGGGAGACGCTAATAGTAGGGAATTTAGCTTGCGTAACTTCAAGCAGGTTCTGTCTGATTTTCTTGGCAGTAATATCTGGAATTACGTTCGCTGTGCAATAAAGTAAAGTTAAATCTACCATAGCGCTAATTTCCAAAATCCTCTACATATTTTTTCCCAGTCGAAATTTTTTTTAACATAGTCTTTTTCAGATTTGCTAACTGGTCTAGCACCTTTCTGGAATAGTTTAATCAGGTTTTCTACTTTTTTTTTATCCTCGGGAATATACTCGGCAAATTCATTAAACCATTTGCGGTAGTGTGGTTTGTCGAAACAAATCGGCCTGGCTCCGCAAAGAAGTCCTTCCAAAACAGGTAATTCAAAGCCCTCAATACGTCTTAGTCCGGATACAAACTGACACTGGCTGTAGTATTGGGCAAGAGTCGTATCATTCATACCGTTGCTGTAAAACACTTCTTTGCTACTCTCTCCGGTACCAAGTTGAAACACAGTTTTTTTGACTGATCTTGCAGCCTCAAGGATTTCATTTTTGCATTCTCTGTTCCATCTTTTTCCTGTACCTGTACCGGCAATAATAAATCTGCGTTCGGCTTTAGTTTCTTTGAAAATTTCAGCGTCAACCCCCAAAGGTGCCCAGTAAAATTTAAAATTGGGAGTATTCCCGTCCTCGCGGCAAAGCTCAGGAAGATTATAATAACTCCAGGTCAGTTCTGCCTTTTCCCAAATGGGTAGCCAGTCGAGGGTGTTAGGATTTGGAGTGCTTCTTACCGAGAGTTGTATAATGGCGTAGCGTTTTTTTTGTTCTATTAATTTTTGAGTGTACCAAAGCGTTTTTCTTCGTCGACCATAGTCGCAGACAACAACAAAATCAGCTCCTTCGGGATTTTCAGTAAGTGTGTGCTCTAATGATAAATATTTTTTCAGCGCATTAGTTATTCTTGATATTGCGTTATCCGGCAGAAATTTTTCGACGTAAACGTTCATATTTATAATTAAAATGAATGCGGTCGCAGTATAATTTCAGAATTCTTAACAAACATAAAGGAGCGAGGCCTGTCTCTTACTTCGCCGTCAACAACACTTTTTCTTCCCAAAATAAACCAGGGTGAGATATTGTAGGCCGCAACATAACCATGAAGTGCATCAACAACATGGCTTTGATAGCCGGGATCAGTTTTTTTGATGTAGTCATGTCCGGCTACTATTCCGCCGGGGCGTACTCTTTTGGACCACTCAACTAAGTCGTGTGCTACATGACTGAATTCGTGACTGGCATCAATATAGACAAAATCGAGGGATTCGTATTTAAAACTTTTGACCGCATCAGCGCTTAATTTTTTTATGAGTTTGCAATTGTATTTGGCGAGTCTTTTTTTGGCTTCTTTGTAAATCTTGTCCATTGTCTTTTGGTTAGTATGATCCCGGTAGCCATTGTATACCTGCCAAGCGTCGACAGAAAATAATCTTAGTTTGGGATTGGAACGGAGTAGAATTTCTGAGTATTCTCCTCGTTCTATGCCGACTTCAGTTCCTATTGTAAAGCCTAATTCGTTAAAGAGTTTAGCCAATTCCACACGGCCAAAGTTAGGAATTTCAATAGGGGATTTTGTTGTCAAGTCTAGATTAAATTTATTGGCAATGTGGTCCAATGTTTTGTCTATTTCATTCATGATATTTTTCGATGTCATAGTCGTTCCCAAAAACCGGATGCGATTCGCTCCCAGTTAAAACGTTCTTTAGCAAGATTAATTTCGGATGGGGTTATGGGTCTTGCACCATTACGAAAAATGACTTCCAGAGAGTCAATGACTTCAGCCCGGGAGTTTTCCGGAATAAATACGGCAAATTCATTAAACCAAGCTCGGTAGTGAGGTCGATCAAACATTATTGGCCGAGCCCCGCAGAGAAACCCCTCGGCAGCTGGCAGTTCGAAACCCTCAAATCTCCGTAATCCGGATACGAATTCGCAGGCGCTGTAATGTTCGGCGAGTAGGTTGTCACTAATTCCTTTGCTGCATTCTACATCTTCCCCCAAGTGGAGTTCGCGACCGACGTGGAAAACCGGCCTACCAACTTTTCTGGCGGCCTTCACCGCTTCGCGTACACCCTCGGTTAAATAATCCGGGCCGCTTGTGGCTATAATAAATTTCTTCTCTACATTTGTAGGTTTAAATATAGCAGCATCAGCCCCAAGCGGTGTGTAATAAAAATTAAAGTTAGCCAGTTCTTGGTCTTCACGGCAGAGTACGGGTAGATTTAGGAAACTAACTACAACCTCAGCTTTTTGCCATAAAGGAAGCCAGCTTTCAGTCGAAGGCTTGAGAGTGCGACGCAAAGCGTGTTGTAAAACTGCGAATTTTTTACCTTCATTTGCCAAATGTTCAGCCAAGCTTAACACCCGGTCGTGGCGTCCGACTACATGGATGATTACCAAGTCTGCGTTGTCCCTGTTATCAACTATCTGAATAGATTCGGGTGCATATAGGGTAAATGCGTTATTAATCCGTGCCAGTGCCCGGTCGTCGGGTGGAGTTTCGAAATAGACTCTCATTTAATTTTTCTTCCTTAAAACCAAATGATAACTTTTTCGTTCATTACGGACCCACTGGTTGTCAAAATTTGCTTCGGTTTGGCTATCGCGACGGAAACCGAGTTTGGAAATTTTATCTAGCCACCAGTTTAAGTCCTCATGGATCCGGTGCATGTCAACCTGATACTTCGGATTTATGGATTTTTTGTTGGCAATACTTATCACAAACATTCCGTCTGTCTTCAGGTGATTGGCAACATTGGTAAAAAGTTGTTCTAGGTCAGGTTCGGGGATGTGTTCCATAACTTCCCAGGCCGTGATAACGTCAAATTGATAAAGCTTTTCATCACCTCGATGGATTATAAATGGTTTGGTAATGTCGCAGGTAAAAAGGTTATCGGGTATTATTGACCAATCACCCCAAGCGGTTTTTTGGTATCGATCAGTACCTTCGAGTCCTATCGCTATGCGGCCTTCATCAATACAATCTTTGATAAAACCACCACCGCCACATCCCAGGTCTAATACAGAGGCGGTTTTAGGTAGACGAGCATTAAACTTAGAATTACGAGAGTTGTATTTGGTGTGCATTGTCGGCATTGGATAGCGATACTCGTATGAATCTAGTGCTAAGGGGTAATTTGTCTTTAAGTAGAATTTCATCGCGTTAGAGATCCGACTCGCTTTAGGCGTGTCGGCAAAAATTTCTAATTTTTTATCTCTAACGGGATTCATTTATTTATATTACCTTGAGCATTGTACCCTCCTTGATCATCTTGACTCCATCATTCCATCTACCTAGAGCGATTTTTACTCTTGCGCGAAGTCCGTTTTCTGTGTACCTGGCAGTATTGATATATAGTCGCTCTAATGAAGTGTTTCTGGAAATGTAGCGGTAGTGAAGTAGTAGTATCTTTGCCCAGGAATGACTAGCACCTTTTGGAAGATAAGTAATATGCTTTCCCATATTAAACCTTACATTTATCTCCGGGTTAAAGATGATCATTTTGTCGTATAAATGGGACCTAACCCCGAAGTAGCATTCTTCATAAATCTGCCCTTTTGTTGTGGGAAAGTTTTCCGAAAACATTGTCATTCCTGAGGCCTTTATTGCTTTTATACCCCTTTCTTGTTGTTGCGATAATACGCCGATAATATCTTTGTTGTAGAGAAATTCGTCACCGTCTGGGCACATTACCCAGTTTGCAACACCCCGGCTGTATTTTTTGTAAAACTTATAGAAGCAGGCATTATGGTATTTACTGAAATCTCCCCTGAAGTTATAACTCAATAACGTGACTTTGGGATTTTTCTTTGCAATCTCAATGGTTTTGTCTGTGCTGCCGTCATCAGTGATAAATATCCTGTCTGCAAAAGTTGAGTAGTAACGCAAGAAATAGGGGAGTAGACGTTCCTCATTTTTCATTACACTATAGACGTGTATTATCATTGACATATTGCTATTGCTACACCTTTATCATCAGGCTTACATGGGTATATGATTCCCAGATCGTTTTTTTGGATAAACATCTCGGTGTTTGAGAAATGCTTTTTTAAGGCTTCGGAAAACTCGTTCAGTCTATATTCGAATAAATGGAACTTGCTTCTTGCAAATGAATTTTTTATTGGTGAACTTATGACCAGTATTTCTCCATGACTGGCACACCATGCCAGGAAAGTATCGGGCTTTTCCAGGTGTTCGATTGTTTCAAACGAAACTATAACGTCCGCCGCCGGTAGATCCGGCATATTGCAGGCATCAGCAGTGAAAAATTTTACTTTAGGTTCTTTTGAGTAGTACTCATTTGCGTAGTCAATGGTCTCTTGGGAGTTATCGTATCCAGAGTACTCTCTGGCTTTGAGTAGCAGGCTACCATAGCCTACACCGCAAGCGATATCATAAACTCTTTTGTTATAGGTGAAGATAGAAGCCCATTTGTAGCGTTCAATGTGCTTGGAGTCGATATCTTCAATTGTGCCGGGACGGCTTGGAATTTGGCGCTCGCCGGTATATTTCAGATTCATATTATTTAGTTAGAACAGCCCATATGACAAAAGGTTTCTTGGGATCATTATTATTAAGTTCAGCTTCAAGCTCAGGCTCGGGGATATTGGCAAGAAGCGTACTGGTTCGATTATAAACTGCGTGCCAGTAGTTAACTTTAGCATTTCCCCAGCTTTGGATATCACGATGCGCAAAGTATGGCTTGGTTAAATCATTTATGATTCTCGGAGTCATACGCCAGTAGTCATGTGGACTGGGATGGATTCCTATCAAGAAGGGGACCGTAATGATGGCCATTCTTTTTGTATGTTCGCCGATAAGACGTATTGCATCCCAAGGTTGTGCTGTATGTTCTAAGACCTGATCAGCAATTATCACATCCCAATTACGTTCGAAAGATGACTCTCGGGTTATATCATATTGCGGGTAAAGACGGACTCCCCATTTTATTAACGGGAGCATATTTTGAATTATGCCATTAGAACCACCAAACTCTACTCCCTCTCCTTTAATAGACTTTAATTCATGGTTTAGCCCGATGCGAGAGTACATTACACTTCTCCAGTAGTCGTTTCCAATCAGCCTATCCATGGTAGGTTTTAAAGGTGTCATTTTTCTCTAACATTTTAATCTATACCTCATGGAAATTTCGTTAAGCATTGTCGTAATGAATCTGGTCAGTTTCTTGTCGAACATACATCCAGCTATCTATTAGGCCACTCTTGTGGAGAATAAACCAGGGTTTAATTTTTGATGCAGCCATAAAAGCATTAACGGCTTCCCGAACGTGGAACTGATCGCTGTAGTCATGACCGTATACAATTCCCCCAGGCCTCACCCTCCTCGACCAATGAATTACGTCATTCACGACGAACTCAAAATGGTGGTTGCCGTCGATAAAAACAAAATCAAGACTATTAGGCTTAAAGCGTTTAACAGCCTCCATACTAGTCATTTTGAGAATTTCGCAGTTGTATGATGCCAGCCTGCCCTTGGCCGCCTCATAAAAAGTGTCCACTTCTTCTTGCTTCTTACTGCCCTCGTAATAGGGAAGTGACGTCCAGGGATCAATGCAGTAGAGTTTGAGATTGGGATTAGCCCGGCAGAGCTTTTCAGCATAAGTGCCGTGTTCCGTACCGATCTCGGCGCCTGTAATAAAATTTAATTCCCGAAAGATATCGATCATACCATAACGGCTAAAACTGATGTTTATCAGGGAGGGTTGGTTTGTATCAATATTAAACTTCTTTATCACGTAGTCTAAGGTGGGATTCATGTATTCTCCTCCTTCCATTTACTCCAGAGTTCTTTATAATTTTCAGGCCAGGTGGGAACAGGCCAAAATCTATCTATTAACCAGGATAGGGGATGAACCGCCTCTTTCCAACTATCTTTCATCCAATATTCAGCAATTGATAAGTAGGCGTTTATGATTTGTCTTATTGATATACCCCATCCTCTGGGTCTTTGACCCCCTTTGTGCATATGAGCATACCAACAATTTTTATTAACCATAAGGCGTCCATCCCACGGCCCTAACCAAGTTTTCAGGCTTAGCTCAATATCTTCACCGCTTGATGGGTCGATCCAGCCCTCTTTTACACCACCTAGAGTTTCGACGAAAAATTTCCTTGCGATAAAGAAGGACGAGCCGTGTAACTTCATATTTTCATCTATTGGAACGTCTAGTCTTTCTCTCGTCCTTTCTATCCAGTGGCCTCCTGCTCGGAATCGAAACATCTGTGTATCGGTTAACGGACAGGGCAGGTAGAAGTAGTCATAGAACTTCTCATCTTGCCACTTCCACTCCTCGGCGTTTAGAGTGCGGAATCGGGGAGTTACTATCCAGTTGTCTTCCATGTCAGAAGCAAGTATCTCGTCAATACCTTCGCTAACCATGCAATGCGAATCTAATTTGAGAAGGTATTTACCTTTGGCCTTTTTAGCCAACAAATTAAGAGAGTGCTTCAGCCCCTGAGATTCCGGCAGATTAAAAGTTCTTAGATTAGGATGTTTGGGGAGCGGTTGATAGGGTGGACCATCAAAAGCAACTAAAACTTCAAAATCCCCAGCTGCTTTCTCATAAATATCCTGAATAGTCCTTTGGAGAACTGTAATTCCAGGGGCAACTTCGTATGTTTCGTTTCTTGATGGAATAATGAAAGATACTTTAGGCATTTTTTTAGATTCTATCTGATTTTTGTCT
>Ga0075623_125_pt1 | contig 23511 bp, 19 predicted proteins | sample RifGroA1_FD_68377 | JGI IMG/M metagenome (GOLD analysis project Ga0075623, IMG submission 68377) | Microgenomates (Woesebacteria) bacterium GW2011_GWA1_39_12
TGATAATTTCGTCGCAAATCTCCATTACTCTATTTTTGTTTACAGCATTTTTGGCACACCCAAGATCACTATTTATTTGGGAATCACTTCCACTTATCAAGTTTGTCCAATTCCCATGGAGGTTTTTAGGTCTGTCCATGTTTTTCTTGTCTTTCGCATTAGGAAATATTGGAAACATTCGTTTACCGTTAAAACCTTTTTTCGTCTGCCTGATTTTTATACTGACGCTTGCACTAAATATTGGTTACTTCAAACCTTATAATTTTTCAAGACAAGTGAAAGATGAGGACAAATTGACTGGTATTGGATTTGATCTGCAACAAAAAGCGGCAATTCTAGATTATCTTCCTAAAACTGCAGAGATTGCTCCACCCGCTCCCGCCTTTGAGGTGCCCAAAGTAATTTCTGGTGAAGGAGTAATAGATAATTTTACAAAGCAGTCCAATAGATTCAGTTTTGACGCCGATATCTACTCGGCATCAGAAGTCGTGGTTCCTGTCATGTATTTTCCTAATTGGATAGTAATTGTCGACAATCAGAAGGTAGCAAGCGGTATTAACGGCGCACACGGCGTGATAAGCGTAAAACTTTCGGCAGGCAAACATATTGTTAGAGGAAGATTTACCGATACTCCCGTAAGAAGTATTGGAAACGCAATTACAGTTATTACTGCGGTTTTACTTTTTTCTGCTTCTGTGATAGCTGAGAGGAGAAAGAATGTTTAAAAAAATATCAAGCATAAAAGTTTTTTTGCTTCTTGTTTTTTTATCATTGCCTTCTATGGTCTATCTCTTAATACCCGGTTTTTATGAGCCGCACGACCTTCATCATTTTGCAGACATTTACGAGATGTATAGGGCTTTTTCATCCGGTCAAATTCCCCCTCGCTTAGGTCCAGATTTTATCTTTGGGTACGGCTACCCACTTTTTAACTTTTACTACGTTTTACCTTTTTATTTAGGATCACTTTTTTTCGCAGCCTTTAAAAGCATTCAATTTAGTTTCGAGCTGGTTTTTGTAGTAAGTATAGTCATATCTGTCTTCGGAATGTATCTTTTTTTGAGAGAGTTCTTTGGAAAATTTGCAGAGCAGTCCTTTTTCTGTACACGCCTTACCGAGCGGTCCAAATATATGTGCGAGGAGCGATGGGGGAAGCGCTTGCGTTATCGCTTTTGCCTTTTGTTTTGTGGTCGGCGGTTCGATTGATCAAACAGCCTGAAAGGAAAGTTTTGTTGGTAAACTTGTCGGTCATAATAGCATTCTTTATTCTCTCGCACAATTATTTTTGGATAATAACCATTCCTTGGATTTTTCTTTTGCTTGCGATTTTGGTAACAGGAGAAAAACTAAAAGTTGCCGTACGGTCATTTTTCTTGGCCTTGCTTGTGGCCCTTGGCTTGACTTCCTATTGGTGGTTACCTGCATTTATTGAGCAGGGTTTGGTTTCCTCAGTAACCCCATTTCCACTGATTGATCACTTTCCTTTTATTAAACAACTAATAACACCTTCATGGGGATATGGTAGTTCCGTTTGGGGATCTGGTGATGGGATGTCTTTCCAAATAGGTGTCATTAACTGGCTTGTGTTTTTAATTCTTATCGGAGTGATTTTGTTAAAAAGACTGTTTAGTAACAAACAAATTTCAAAACTTGCTATCTGGTCGATTGCGGGGTTTTTAGTAAGTCTTTTTATGATGAATATTCGTTCGTACCCTCTGTGGAAAATTTTACCCTTTCATGATTTTATACAGTTTCCCTGGAGGCTTTTATTTCTGACAACGTTTTTTACGAGTATTATGGCTGCCATAGTTGTTGAAATCGCGAAAAAGCAAGACAAACTTTTGGGATCTCTAATAATTTTAGGAAGTTTAATTCTAACTTTTAACTATTTTAGACCGAGCGAAATTTTTTATAAGTCAGACGATGAATATTTGGCCCGTTTTTTTGCAAATAGAACGCTTAAAGGTGAAAAGGAGAACGTATCTTCCGACTATTTACAATACAGTGAGGATTATCTTTTACTTCCCGAGTGGGTGGAAGGAAAGCCATTAAAACTACCCGTAAATAAATTTGAATCACTGGAGGTGGTGATACAAGATATTAGTGAAATAAGTCCAACGAGATGGTTTGCGAAGTTAAATTCGGATACAGGTGGAACGGTAACGTTTAATACTATTTATTTTCCGGGTTGGTTTGCAGAAATCGATGGTGCAAAGAAAGAAATTAATATAGGCGAACCCTATGGACAAATGGAGATAAATGTTGGTGCCGGTAACCATGAAGTACTTTTTTACTGGGCTGAGACTCCTTTGAGAAAATTTGCAGACTCTATAAGTCTTTTATCTTTACTAACTATTGGCTATTTACTCTGGAATGATAGACCAAATAGATTTCAAAAGAAAGTTAACAAGTAAGATCCGTAAACATAAACAGCTGATAATCCTTTTTGGACTTTTGATAGCCGGGTTTTTGCTAAGAATTTATTTTGCGGATAAATTTATTAAAGAAAGTGGTGATCTTCGATTGTATGCTGATTGGGGAGAGAAATTTTGGGAATACGGATCAAAAGAATTTTATTTTTTCGAGAAGTGGTATTATTCACCCCCAAATTATCCTCCTCTTTTGTCTTTAATATATGCTGGCTCGTATTGGTTATATGATCATAAATATGTTCTAGCTCAAATTCATAATGCGACCAAACTTGTTCCAGCATTTTTCATTGTCTATTTTTATGATCACGGCTATTACCTTCTTCTCAAACTTCCGGGAATTTTGGCTGATTTGGGATTGGCATATTTAATTTATAAAGTTGTTTTTCAACTAACAAATAACACAAAACGCGCACTTGCCGCTTTTTCTTTTTACCTTTTTAATCCTATCTCAATTTTTTTGAGCGGAGCATGGGGACAGACGGACAGCTTGGTGGCTTTTTTCGGTATGCTTTCTTTTTTAGTACTCTTTACAGGAAATGCTTGGCTTTCGATTCCCCTTCTTTTTATCAGCTTTTATATAAAGCCGAATTTCGGCGTATTTATTCCGTTATACATTCTTTTATTTATTGTAAAAAGACCTAAGATTGCGCAAGTTGCTTTCGGATTATTTTTTGCTTTCATTGTTTTTTATTTAACTACGGAGCCTTTTGCTAAAGAGGGCTTGGCGTCTTTCATTAGCTGGTTGGCTAAGGAAAGACTGCTACCCACTGCGACTGTTACTCACAAAGCATCTGTTTCGGCTTTTAATTTTCATACGATTTTTTTTACGATCGATAAAACCTCGGACAAAGCTGGCGTATTGGGTATCCCCGCTAATATTTTTGGTCTTATTATTTATTTTCTGACAAACATTTTATCTTTTATCTACCTTAAAAGAAAAAAATATTCACTAGAATCGATTATGGTCGCACTTTTCGCTATAGGCTTTTCGAGCTTTCTCTTTTGGACAAACATGCTTGAGCGCTACTTTTTTTCAAGCTATGTACCATTAATAGTTGTTGCGTTTGCCGATCTCAGAATGTTCAAATATATGATTCTTATAAGTTTGACGACGTTTCTTAATTTAATTTATTCGTTTTTCAGAAGAACTGTCGGCGTGATAGCTGATCTACTGACAAAAGACAATTTTTTAATGATTAGAACTTTATCAGTAGTAAATCTTATATCCTGGTATTTTGTTCTAAAACAAATTTACGTGGTAAAATTTAAGGGTGGTGCAAACAACAGCTGAAGAACATTTGGATCCAACGAGCGAAATAACTTTAGAGGGAGTAAAAGCCCGTGCTGTTAGAGGAGTAGCGGTCTTGACCGGTAGAACTTTTATACTCAGCGTAATTTCACTTACGGCAACCGGGTTTCTTACAGTCTTTCTTGAGCCGGCTGAATTCGGAGTTTTCTTTATAATATCTGCAATCGTTAATTTTTTGGCTTATTTTTCCGACGTCGGACTTGCCGCAGCTCTTATTCAGAAAAAAGAATCCGTAAGTGATGAAGAGTTGAGGACGACTTTTACTATTCAGCAGGTTTTAGTAATATCATTATTTTTCCTGCTTATTGTAGCGACACCTTTTTTGGAAAGTTACTATTCCTTGTCTCCTGAGGGAAAAATTCTTCTTTATGCCTTGGGGTTGTCTCTCTTTCTTTCTTCCCTAAAGACCATCCCTTCAGTTTTATTGGAAAGGGAGCTTGATTTTCCCAAACTTGTTCTCCCTCAGGTACTTGAAAACGTTGTTTATAACATCGTCGCGGTTTACTTAGCCTGGAGAGGATTTGGAATAGCGAGTTTTACATATGCAGTTCTGGCTCGCGGATTTGTAGGTTTAACTGCAATATATATTCTTAAACCTTGGCTTCCGGGTATATCCTTTGATAAAAAATCTCTCAAAAAATTATTATCTTTCGGAGTTCCATATCAAGCCAACACTCTTTTGGCGACTATAAAGGACGACGGGATGACGGCATTTTTGGGAGGAATTCTGGGAGCGACGGGAATTGGCCTATTGGGATGGTCACAAAAGTGGGCATATATGCCGCTACGACTTTTTATGGATCATGTATTAAAAGTTACTTTTCCTGCTTTTTCCAGAATGCAGGATAACAGGGAACATTTGACCAGAGCAATAAACCGCTCAATTTTTTTTGTTTGCTTTTTGGTTTTTCCGGCAACAGCAGGTCTATTGGTTTTAGCGCCTTTGTTAATCAAGATAATTCCTCGTTATGACAAATGGGAATTGGCACTTCTACCGCTTATGTTGGTGAGCGTGAATACCTTTTTTGCAGCCGCTACAACCCAAATTACTAACTTATTTAATGCAATCGGTAAAATAAAAACTACTTTTAAATTAATGATTATGTGGACGGTTCTTACCTGGGGGCTAGTTCCATTTTTGGGAAAGATGTATGGGGTAAACGGAGCGGCTGTCGGTTATGCTCTAGTGGGATTAAGTTCGGTTATTGCACTTTACGCCGGCCACAAAGTGGTTTCATACAACTTTTTTGAAAGTATAATAAAACCTGCGATTGGAACCGTAGTAATGTTGCTGGTTCTTTTACTTATCCGTTCTGTTCTTCCTGCAGAGCTTTCAAGTGTCTGGATAATGATTGGGATAGGTTCAATTTTTTATTTTGTAACGATGTATTTTTTGGTCGGTTCTTCAATCTTAGTTGATGCTAAAAAAGGCGTTAAATCAATTTTTTCAAGAGGTTAATTATAAGGGCTGGTTTTTAATTCTTTTTGGAACTTTAACCTGGTCCCTTACTATGGTTAAAAGCGGCCTGGTGTATAAGATCGGGATGGGGTTTTGGGGACCGAACGGACACGACGGCGTTTGGCATATAGCCCTTGCTCAAAGTTTGGCTAATGGTTCCTGGAGTATGCCTATATTTTCCGGTGAGTTGATAAGAAACTATCACGTAGGGTTTGATTTGATCCTAACAATTATTCATAAAATAACTTTTATCCCGATTACAACTCTATATTTTCAGATACTGCCCCCAATCTTGGCATTTCTAATCGGTTTATTTGTTTATTTATTTGTTCTATCTTGGGCGAGATCCAAAACAGCCGCTTGGTGGGCAACTTTTTTTGTCTATTTTGCAGGTGGATGGGGATGGTTAGTTACTTTATTTCGAAACGGCGAAATCAGCGGAGAGTCAGTCTTTTGGTCACAGCAGTCTGTATCAACTCTTGTAAATCCACCCTTCGCATTGTCTCTTGTTTTTATTTTTGCAGGTTTATATTTTCTCATCAAAGGTTTGAAAGTTCGAAAATCCCATACTACTAACTACATGCTACTTGCTACTTTTTTATTCGGAATATTAATTCAAATAAAAGTTTACGCAGGAATACTTGTTTTATTTGGTCTTTTTGCTGCGGGGTTTTGGAGGATGCTAAAAAGAGGCGGAATTGATTTGATGAAAGTTTTTACCGGGTCTTTAATTATTTCAATTCTTATTTTTTCTCCGTTCTCAAGAGATATCGGGCAAACTATAAATTATCAGCCTTTTTGGTTTTTAGAAACTATGGTTAGTTCACCGGACAGGTTTTATTGGCCAAAGATGGCCAGTGCAATTGCAAATTATAAATTGGCCGGAAATTGGCTAAAACTGTTTTTAGCTTATGGAGTTACTTTTGCGATTTTTTGGTTTGGAAACTTGGGTATTAGGGTTATAAAAGTACCACTTTTTTTTAAACATATAAGAAATATTAGAGAACTTTCATATATAGAAGTATTTTTTTATAGCGTCATAGGAATGGGTGTTGTCATTCCAACGCTCTTTGTTCAAAAAGGAACTCCATGGAACACAATTCAATTTTTTTATTATTCGTTAGTATTTTCAGGGATTTTAGCTGGAGTGTTTTTAGGAGAATTTATCGATAAAGTGAATCTAAACACAAGGGAGATACCGGGTTCGCCAATAAGAATCCGTACCTGGTACGGGACTGTGATTGTTGTTGTTTTACTTGCAATTACTACTACTTTTGGGACTTTAAGACATTATTTACCGACAAGACCACCGGCGATGATTTCTATTGACGAATTAGAGGCTTTGGAATTTTTATCCAAACAACCGAATGGAGTTGTTTTAACCCAACCGTTTGGCAAGGAAGCGGCAGATACCGCCGCCGCACATCCTCCCCGACCGCTGTATTTATACGAATCCACTGCTTATGTTTCGGCTTTTTCAGGCAAACCAACTTATTTGGAAGACGAGGTTAATTTGGAAATAACGGGGTATGACTGGAGAGAAAGAAGAAGACTAGTTGAGCCATTTTTCGGAGAGAACTGTAAGATAGATAAAAGTTTCTTTTCAAGGGAAAATATCTCTTATGTTTATTTAGTAAAGCAGAATTTCTGCAACAGAGAATTTGAAAATTTTGCAGATAAAATATTTGAAAATCTGGAGATCGTAATATATAAGATCACGTAAATAGACTTCTTCTCAGATTCCTTAAATATTTTTTATATACAAATTAAAGTATTTTAGGTATAAAATTAGCTTGTGGAAAAGATTTCGGTAGTTGTTAATACCTTGAACGAGGAAAAGAACTTGCCTCGAGCTTTATCTTCTGTTAAAGATTTTGCTGATGAAATAGTTGTTGTTGATATGAAATCTGATGACAACACTCAAGGAATTGCACGTAAAATCGGAGCCAAAGTATTTGAACACGAGCGAACCGGTTATGTAGAGCCTGCAAGAAACTACGCAATTTCAAAAACGACGGGAGATTGGATTTTGGTTCTCGATGCTGATGAAGAACTTCCTACTAACCTTAAAAAAGAACTCAAAAATTTAGTAGAACATCCGACAGCTGATTACTACCGAATTCCTAGAAAAAATATCGTTTTCGGAAAATGGATTAAGCATTCCCGCTGGTGGCCTGACTACAATATCCGCTTTTTCAAAAAAGGATTCGTTTCCTGGAACGAGATTATTCATTCGGTGCCGACGACAAAGGGTAAAGGACTTGATCTGGAACCAGGGGAGGAAACTGCTATAACTCATTATCATTATGAGACAGTTGAACAGTATATCGAAAGACTAAATAGATATACCTCGGAGCATGCCAAAAATAAGATTGCCGACGGCTATAAATTCGACTGGTCGGATCTGGTCAGAAAACCCATGAATGAGTTTTTGAGTAGATATTTTCAGGGTGAGGGATACAAAGACGGGCTTCACGGGTTTACTCTTGCCTCTCTTCAGGCGGTTTCGGAGCTGGTAATGTATCTTAAAATTTGGCAAAGGGAAAGGTTTCCCGAAAAGCACTTTGATATAGAAGAGGTTGTTAACGAAATGAAAGAAGCAGAAAGCGATCTTCATTATTGGGAAAGTGACGCGCTTCTGAAGGAAGTTGGAGGATTGAAGCACAGGATTAAGAGGAAGTTAAAATTATGAAGGTCTTCATCGTAATCCTTAATTGGAATCGTCCTGATGATACCCTCGATTGTCTAAAATCTGTCGAGAAATTACAAATTACAAATTACAAATTACAAATCGTGATAGTTGATAACGCTTCTTCCGATGACTCCGTAAAATTAATTAGAAATTTCATTAAAAATAGATCTAATGTGGAGGTTGTTGTCAATAAAGTTAACATTGGTTTTGTCGGGGGGAATAATGTAGGAATCAGTTATTCTTTAGATCAGGGTGCTGATTATGTAATGGTTTTAAATAACGATACCGTCGTTGATAAAAATTTGTTAACTGAGTTTTTAAAGGCCTCAAAGAAATATCCGAAAGCCGGTATTCTTTCTCCGAAAATATATTTTGCTCCTGGTTTTGAATTTCACAAGGATCGTTATATTAAAGATAATTTAGGAAAAGTTTTATGGTATGCCGGTGGACAGATAGATTGGGATAATGTTTACGGGAAAAATCGCGGGGTAGACGAAGTGGACAAAGGACAGTATGACAAAGTAGAAGAGATAGATTTTGCAACAGGAACATGTATGTTTATGAGTAGGAAAGCATTAGAGAATATAGGATTATTTGACAAAAAATATTTTATGTACTACGAGGACATGGATTTGTCGATGAGAATCAAGAAAGCCGATTTCAAAGTTCTTTCGAAGCCTTACGATTCTTATTATCAGGAAGAGTTTGGCAGAAAAAAGGTGTTTTGAATTTTTACTTGGGAAGGTTTGAGAAAGGATCATGGCATTAAAAATTTCAGCAGTTATTATTGCACAAAACGAAGAGAAGAAAATCGGAGATTGTTTGGAATCGGTTAAGTGGGTTGATGAAGTAATAGTTATAGACAATGAATCTACGGACAAGACGGCGGCTATTGCAACGAAATTTGGCGCTAAAGTAGTAAATTTTAGAGGTGGGACATATAGTACCAGAAAAAATAAGGGGGCGGAGGAAGCAAAAGGAGAATGGTTACTCTATATTGACGCAGACGAAAGGGTTACTCCTGAGTTAAGGAAAGAGATCGAGGATAGAGTATTAAAAAACCCTACAGAAACGGTTATTTATGCTATTCCCAGGAGAAATATAATTCTTGGTCGAGAACTTCATCATGGAGGTTGGTGGCCGGACTATGTCAAACATTTGATTAAAAAAGACTCTTTTAATGGTTGGAAGGGAGATCTTCACGAGGAACCTATTTTTGATGGAGAGCTGGGCCATTTAAAGGGTGCGTTACTACACATTAAGCACGATAACTTGTCGGAAATGGTAGAAAAAACAAATGACTGGTCGAATATCGAGGCAAGACTGATGTATGAAGCCAATCATCCCCCGATGAATATTTTTAGGTTTGTTTCGGCAATGTTTAGGGAATTTTGGTTGAGAATGATAAAGCAAATGGCTTTTATGGATGGAGTAGAAGGAACAATTTATGCGATTTACCAAGTTTATAGTCGATTTATTAGTTATGCGAAGTTGTGGGAAATGCAATTAAAAGATCAAAATTAAAATGAAGGCGGCTATCTACAATCCTTATCTTGACACTCTTGGTGGTGGAGAGAAGTATACGATGGCATTTGCACAAGCCTTGGTTAATGCTGGCTACAAAGTTGATGTTCAATGGAAAAGTACTTCAATCAAAAAAAGCTTGGAAAAAAGATTTGGAATGAGACTAAAAGATATAGATTTTATCCATACAATCAATCGTGGTGATGGATACGATGTCTGTTTTTGGGTTTCTGACGGAAGTATACCATTGCTTCGTGCACACAAAAACTTTCTTCATTTTCAGTTTCCTTTTAAAGATGTTAATGGCCGGTCACTTTTAAATAAAATGAAACTTTTTCGGGTAGACGAAATTATATGTAATTCATATTTTACAAAAGGATTTATTGATAAAGAGTACGGAGTTGACGCCCAAGTTATTTATCCACCAGTTGATGTTGTTTCCTTCAAACCAAAAAGAAAAGAAAATAGTATTCTATACGTCGGTAGATTTTCCCAACTTGAACAGGCGAAAAACCAACATATTTTAGTTGCGGAGTTCAAAAAATTATGTAAAGGTGGTGTTAAAGACTGGAAACTTATTCTCGCAGGAGGAGTAGAGGTGGGGGTTGGTAATTACATTGATAAACTTGCGAAATCTTCAAAAGATTATCCAATAGAAATAATCAAAAGCCCGAGTTTTGAAGAATTAAAGAACCTTTATGGAAAAGCAAAGGTGTTTTGGTCGGCCGTTGGGTGTGGTATCGACGAAAACAAAGAACCCAAAAAGGTTGAACATTTTGGTATCTCAGTTGTTGAAGCAATGGTCGCAGGGGTAGTTCCCGTCGTTTTTTCAGCTGGGGGTTACAAAGAAATAGTCGCTGACGGCTATAATGGGTTTTTGTGGGAGACTAAAAGAGAGTTTATTAAAAAGACCAAAGAATTATTAAATAACCCTAAGTTATTAAGAAATATTTCTTTGCAGGCAAAACATGATGCTAATGTATATGAATATGAAAGATTTGAAGCCGAGGTTGGCGAACTTCTATATTAGATTTTTGACATGGACCAAAGGTAACTGGCCTTTTTTGGTTATTATTTTTATTGCCCTTGTCTTTTTTTACCCTGTTTTATTTCAAAAGAGAATCCCGCTGCCTACTGATGCTTTGGTTGGGGCACACATTCCTTGGACAGAAACCGTGTGGGAGGGCTATCCTGCGGGAGTACCTATCAAAAATCAAGAAATCACTGATGCAATTTCTCAATTTTATCCATGGAGATCTTTAGCGGGGGAATTTTGGAGAGCAGGAAAAGTGCCTCTTTGGAATTTCTATATGTTTAATGGAACTCCGTTTCTTGCAACTCTCCATTCTGCGGTTTTATATCCTTTGAATTTTATTTATTTGCTATTTAGAGACGAGAACGCTTGGAGCATTTTGGTTTTTTTGCAAATAGTGCTTTCAGGAATTTTTACGTATATTTTGCTCAGAAGTTTTAAATTGAGAAAAGAAGCTTCCATTTTAGGAGGTCTGGCTTTTGCTTTTTCGGGGTACATGATTGCCTGGTTGGAATTTACTACGGGAGGACATGCAGGGCTTTGGTTACCATTACTTTTATATTTTGAAAGGAGGTTAATATTGTCAAAAGATTTCCGATATTTCTTTGTACTTCCACTTACTTTTTTTATGATTTTTACCGCAGGAGATTTTCAGGTACCTTTATATATTACTCTGACATATTTTATGTTTGGGATTTATGAAGTAATCTTTGAGAAAGATGTAGATATACATAGGTTTAAAAAGCTTGTTTTAATATTCTTGGCATTTTTACTCGGAGTACTCCTTGCGGCTCCTCAACTTTTACCTACTATTGAACTTTTTTCGGTTTCGGTTAGAGTTGGCGATCCTTATATCAAACAATATTTTTATGGTTTAATGGATTGGGAAAAAATTACAAATTTTATCTGGCCGGATTTTTTTGGAAACATTGTTACCAGAAATTACTGGGGTAAATACGGATTTCACGAATATTTAAGTTACGTAGGGATAATACCTTTGGTGTTAGTATTTTACTCTCTTTTTCTTAAGAAATTGAACACAGAAAAGTTTTTTTGGTTATTACTTTTATTGAGTTTATTATTTCTCTTCCCTACTCCTTTGGCATTCTTGCCTTACAAATTAAAAGTTCCCGGACTCGGCACCAGTTCCGCAAGTAGAATTATTTTCTTAACCGATTTCTGTCTTGCGGTTTTATCGGCCTACGGGTTTGATAAGTGGCTAAGCACTAAAAATCGTCTTTTCTTGAAAGTGCTTGTTTATTTTATGGCGATAAACTTAGGGATCGGGCTGGGTTTGTTGATTAATATTCTGATAATGAACAAACCCCTTGATGTTCCATTTCCGGTATTAGCCAACTTAAAAGTGTCTTTAAAAAATATGATTCCTCAAGCTTTGATTCTGTCTTTTATGACTTTGATTTTATTGTTCTCTTTTAAGGTAGAGAAGATAGTTAAAAATAAAAAGATATTAAAATCAATTATATTTATAACTTCGTTATCGATAATAATACTGACTTCTCTTGATCTTCTCCGATTTTCCTTGAAAAATACTCCCTTTGGACCGCTTAGGTTTTTGTATCCGTCAACAAAAACCATAGATTTTCTGCAAAAACAAACACAACCTTTTAGAATTGCTGGTGGAATGCCAACAAATCTTTTTATGCAGTATAAGTTTTTCTCAGGAGAAGGTTATGACCCGATATACCCTTTCAGGAATTCTGAATGGTACTCCATTGTTGACTGGGGTAATACTACTAACTTAAGCGGAAGATATGGATTAATTCATTATTTTACGTCTCCTTTAATAAATTTCGCAAATATTAAGTATATTATGGATTATAAAAAAGATGTTTGGAGACAGATCAATAAAGATGGTAATTTTTATGAAGGAGTTGAACCACCGCGTTATAAAGAAGTTTACCAAAATAGCAGAATATATATTTTTGAAAATACAGAGAGCCTGCCTTATATCTGGCTAACTAATCGGTACGAAGTCATAAAAGATTCTGGCAAACTTATAGATAGACTTAATGGTTCTCACAAACCTCTATTACTACTGGAGTCGGACCCCGGGGTTCTTTTGGCTAAGTCGGAATCCATTTATAGCGTTAGTGAAATACGAAAGGAATATAACGAGATTAGTTTCAATGTTGTGGCTGATGGAAATAGTCTTCTTTTTCTTTCAGAATCTTTTTACCAAGGCTGGAAGGCATATGTTGACGGACAGGAGGAAAAAATATTTAGAGCGAATTATATTTTCCAGTCAATTTTTATTCCAAAAGGAGATCATAAAATACGTTTTATTTATCAGCCGGTTTCGTTTAAAATAGGTAAGTGGATAAGTCTTTCCACACTGATTTTCTTAATTGGTTATTTTATCTATGAAAAAAAGCGCCTCAAAACTCGCAAAGGAACTTCATGAACACGTTCCCCCTGATTGGTATTATAGGGCTATAAATTATGATAGAAATTTTATTCGTAAATATGTTCATCTGAATCGTTTCAGGGAGGTAGGAAAACTTATCGAACCTAATGGAGGAAAAATTCTTGATATAGGCTGCGCAGATGGAGTGTTTACAAAGGTGATCCTTGATAAAAGTAGAGCCGATAAAGTTATAGGCATCGATGTTTTGGAGAGATCCATTGCCTGGGCCACTAAACATTGGAAGCATGAAAAACACTTGGAATTTGAGGTAGTAGATGCGCACAAACTACCTTTTAAAAATAAAGAGTTTGACGCAGTATTTGCCTTAGAAGTACTTGAGCACGTTTTTGAACCTGTTAAAGTACTAGGGGAAATAAAACGGGTCTTGAAAAATGATGGCTATATTATCTTTTTGGTTCCTGCGGAAACTTTTCTTTTTAAATTCATTTGGTATTTTTGGACAAAATATACCAAAAGCCGCATTTGGAAAGAAACCCATATTCATGCGTACAGCGGTAATTTTATGGTAAAACTTGTTAAGGTTTTAGGATTTAAAATTGAAGTCGATAAAAAAATAATTTTCGGAACACTTCATTTGATAAAAGCAAGGAAGAAATAATTCTATGAGGCATGATGTTTCCATAATAATACCAATTTTTAACACGAAGGAACTGATAGCGAAAAATTTACCCGGCATAATTGAAGCTAAACGGGATGTAAAAAATCGTATAACAGAAGTAATCGTGGTTGATGACGCTTCAGTCGACGGAAGCTATGATTTTGTAAAGAAAAACTTTGCCGAGGTTAAGTTGATTAGACACAAATTTAATAGAGGATTTTCGGCTTCTATAAATACAGGCGCACGGAGTGCCAAGGGAAAACTTCTTGCTCTCTTAAATAGCGACGTTACTCCGCAAAAGAATTTTCTGACTAGCATTTTTAAGCATTTCGAAAAGCAAGAAGTTTTTGCAGTGTCACTTCATGAGAAAGATTTTTCTTGGGCAAAAGGCTTTTTTAAAGAAGGATTTGTTGAGCATGCGCCTGGAAAACAATTGAATGAAGCCCACGAAACATTTTGGGTGAACGGCGGAAGCGGTGTATTTCGACGTGATTATTGGATGCGATTGGGCGGTTTGGACGAGAGACTTTTTAGTCCATTTTATTGGGAGGATATTGATATTTGTTATCGTGCCGCGAAGCGCGGTTTAATAAATGTCTGGGAGCCGGAAGCAAAAGTGATTCATTTACACGAATCGACGATAAAAAAACTTTCCAAAAGATATGTCCAAACCATCAGGGAGAGAAATCAGCTTTTATTCATTTGGAAAAATATTACGAGTCCGAACCTGTTTAGAAAACATTTAACCGGGCTTACGCGAAGGATGGTTTATCACCCCGGTTATATTAGGATTGTCCTCATGGCCATTTCTCACGCCAGATCTATTTTGAAAGCTCGCAAAAAAGAGAAAAAGGAGAGTAAAGTTTCTGACGAAGCAATTTTTACCAAATTCAAATGAAAGACCTTTCAATAGTTATCGTCAACTGGAACACAAAGGAGCTAGTTTTAGATTGTATAAATTCAATCATTGAGTCCAAAACAAAGGTTAAGTATGAAATTATAGTCGTAGATAACGGATCAACAGAAGGTTCGGTTGAGGCACTGAGAAAGATTAAAGAAATAAAATTGATAGAAAATAAAGAAAACTTGGGATTTGCAAAAGCTAATAATCAAGGAATTAAAATAGCAGAAGGTAAATATATTCTACTTCTTAATTCAGACACTAAAGTAAAAAGGGGTTCGATAGATAAACTTTATAAATTTGCAAAAGAAAAAGCTGGCGCTGGGGTCGTGGGATCGAGACTTTTAAACCCCGATGGAAGTATTCAAGCTTCTTGTTTTAGATTCCCAACAATAATTAGTGCAATAAATGAATACTGGCTAGGACAAAGAGGATTAACCGCGAAATATATACCAGATAATTCGACCCCCACTCAAGTAGATGTAGTTGTGGGTGCTTCCTTTCTTATTACTCCTCAAGCGATAAAAAAAGTGGGATTATTGGACGAGAGATTTTTTTTCTTTTTTGAGGACTTAGATTACTGTCGAAGAGTTTATAAGGAAGGTCTTAAGGTATATTATTTACCGGAATCTGAAGTTGTGCACTACCACGGCTCGTCAATTAGAAAAGTTGTAACTAAAGATGATTCTTGGAGAAGCCTTATTCCCGGAAGCAAAATTTATCACGGGATTATTAAACATTACATAATTAATTTTATAATCTGGTCGGGACAAAAATGGCAAAAATTATTTCGCTAATCACTAAACATAAATTACTAATAGTTATTCTTGTGATTGCTGGCTTCTTTCGTTTATGGAAAATTTCAGAAGTTCCCGTATCGCTTTTTTCGGATGAATTGGATGTTGGATATCAGGCATATTCAATAACTAAGACCGGAAAAGATTATGTGGGGAACCCATGGCCCTTATATTTTCAATCTTATGCAGATTTTAGAGCCCCGGTTTATATTTATTCAGCCGTTCCAACCATAGCATTATTTGGAATTACTCAGCTTGGTGTTAGATTACCTGCGATTATTTTCGGGGTATTAGGAGTTTTGGCGATCTATTTGTTGTCAAACGAATTGGTTAGTAAAAAATTTGGATTTTGGAATTTGATTTTTTCTTTAAATCAGTTAATACCAGTCATCCTGAATTTAGTTCAGGATCTAAGAAGGAGATGCTGAAACAAGTTCAGCATGACAATAACAGTAAATGGCTCCCTTATTCTGCAGTTTGCTTTGGTCTAACTCCTTGGATTTATAGTACGGCGAAGTTGTTTACGCCAGCACTTTTAATTTTCTTGGTAATAGTATTCAGAAAAGAAATTTTTTCTATCTCTAAAAAGAACATTATTTACGCACTTATAACTTTAGGGATTTTTGCTATTCCCATGGTTTATACCATTTTTTCTGGAAGCGGTGGGCAAAGGTTCAGTTACATCAGTATTTTTACGGATCCTACGACTAACGGTGAAGTCGCATCTCTAAGACTTATTGACGCTCAAGTTGAGGGCGGAGTAAACAGAAACGTTTTACAAAAAGTAAGTACCAGACTAATTCATAACAAATATTTTTATTGGGGATCGAAAATCACTAATAACTATTTCGAAACATTTTCGTCTCAATTTCTTTTTGTCAAAGGAGATTTGAATTTACGCCATTCGCCCGAAGGAATCGGTCAATTTTACAAAGTCGAAGCTTTAATGTTAATTTTGGGTGCGGCGCTGTTTTTTGTTTTTTTTAAGGACAGAAAAATTAAATTACTAATAGCTTTTTGGATTTTGTTTGGAGTAGTCCCATCGGCGATAACCCGTGATGGAGGACATCATGCAACGCGTCTGATTTTAATCCTTCCACCGCTAGTTATTCTGATCTCTTATGGAATAGTTCAAAGCATTAGTCTTTTTAGTAATCATTGGAAAAAATATTTAGCCTTAATATATTTTGGATTTTGGATTTTGTCATTCGGATTTTATTTACACACTTATTATATTCATAATCCTTGGTATTCCGAGAGAGACTGGCACGCAGGTTATAAAGAGGTCATTCAGTCTATTAAAGAGATGGAGGGAAGTTACGATAAAATTATTATTACAAACGCGCTCGATCAGCCTTATATTTTTTTTGCGTCTTACTATCCCTACCCTCCTAAAGAATGGCAGAAGGGTTTTGAAGAAGAATATGTGGAAGGTTTTGGTAAATTGAAACACATTAATAAATTTTACTTTGGTCAAGTAGGAGAAGAAGGTATTGAGAGCCTGCAGGCAGTTTTAGAGGAAAAAACCTTATATATCGCGGCTCAAAGAGAGCTTGGGGAAAACTTGATAATGGAACCAACTAAAACTCCTGAAGGACTTGACTTGGTTAAAGCAATTTCTTACCCTTCCGGTGAACCCGCTTTCTACCTTTTCGAACGAGGGGAGAAATGACAAGCTCTGATTATGCTTTCATAAAGAGGTGGGATATAATTTTAAAAGATTATGGCAAATATAGACATTTCTGTTATTGTTCCTTTTTATAATGAAGAAAAGAATTTGGAAGTGCTTAATGAAGAACTGGTAAAAGTATTGAGCAGACTTAGTATTAATTCAGAAGTTATCTATGTTAATGATGGAAGTTCCGACAGATCACTCGAAATTTTGCAAAAAGAAGTTGAAAAGGACAAGAAAGATAATGTTCAAATAAAAATTGTCACATTCACAAAGAATTTTGGTCAAACTGCAGCCGTAGTTGCTGGTATCGACAATTCGAGGGGTGAGCTTATTTCTTTTCTTGACGCGGATTTGCAAAATGACCCACAGGACATTCCCAGATTTTTAGACAAAATGAAAGAAGGTTATGATGCAGTATTTGGTTGGAGGAAAGAAAGAAAAGACGCAACACTACGAAGTCTTCTTTCAAAGATTGCTAACAGGATTATCAGCTTTGTTTTTTCTTATCCTTATCATGACGTTGGTTGCTCTGCCAGAGTCGTCAAAAAAGAATATTTGAAGAACCTCCAGCTGTATGGGGAATTGCATCGGATAATGCCCGTTCTTATTTACTTAAAAGGTGCGAAAATTGGGGAGATAGTTGTAAAGCATCGGGAAAGGTATGAAGGAAAATCGAAGTACGGATTCGAAAGAATTGTAAAAACACTGATAGACATAATTACAGTTAAGTTTTTGAGCTCCTACGGAACGAGACCGGCCTACGTTTTTGGAACCTTCGGTCTCGGGAGTCTATTTATAAGCGGCCTTGCACTAATAGGTTCTGCTTATAAAAAACTATTCTTGGGCGTTTTCGTTCATAAGGATCCTTTATTTTTAATTGCAATATTTTTTGGGCTGGTAGGAATTCAGTTTATTATGATGGGTCTTTTGGCGGAACTTCAGGTTCGAACCTACTTTGAATCTCAAAACAAACCAATATATGAAGTCAGAAACATAGAAAAATATTAATGTGTGGAATTGCTGGATATGTTGATTTTTCTTCGGAAACAAACCCTTTGGTCATAAAGAAAATGACGGACGAGATTGTCTATCGTGGGCCGGATTCTTCTGGAGAGTATGTAAGCAAGGATAATATTGCAGGACTAGGAATTAGGCGCCTGAGTATCATTGATCTTAAAACTGGCGATCAGCCGATAAAAAATGAAGACGGAAGCGTAATTGTTGTTTTTAATGGTGAAATTTACGGTTATAGGCATCTGAGAGAAGATCTCCTCAAAAAGGGACATAAATTAAAAACCAAAAGTGATACGGAAGTACTCGTGCATTTATACGAGGAATACGGCGAGGATATGCCCAAGTTTTTAAATGGAATGTTTGCCTTTGCAATTTGGGATGAGAATAAACAAAAATTATTTCTTGCCCGCGATAGGGCAGGAATAAAGCCGCTTTACTATTCGAATTTTAACGGCATTTTTGCGTTCGGCTCGGAACCCAAAACAGTACTTTCGCATCCTAAGTTTTCAAAGACCCTCAATTCTGCCGCACTTTCGACATATATGTACTTCGGCTACTTACCGACGGAAATATCTATGTTCAAAAACGTTTTTAAGCTTCTTCCGGGAAGCAGTTTAACCCTGACAAAATCCGGGCTGAAAATAAAAAAGTATTGGAGGATGGCTTTTGATAAATTCTCAGATGCTAATCTTGATGAGCTTTTGGATAGGGCAGTAACAGATCAATTGATAGCAGATGTGCCTGTAGGAGTTTTTTTGAGTGGCGGTTTGGATTCCAGTCTTATTTCCTATTACATAACAAAACATAAAAGAAAAATGAAGTCATTTTCGATATCGTTTGAGCAGAAAAGCTACAATGAGTCGGATTATTCTTTTGCGGTAGCCAAACATTTGGGGATAGAGCATTATACTGAGGAATTAAAAGTAACAGAGATACCTGTATTATTTAAAAAAATTTCTGAAAAATTAGATGAGCCTATGGCGGATGCTTCTTTGATTCCTACTTACAAACTAAGTGAGTTTGCAAGGAAACATGTTACGGTTGCGCTTTCCGGAGACGGGGGCGACGAACTTTTCGGTGGTTATCCGACATATCAGGCGCATATAATTGCGGACTTTTTTAAGTATTTTCCTCAAAGAGTGTTGAATATGGGAATTAAAATGTTTTCACTTTTGCCGGTCTCTTATGAAAATTACCCGTTAAGCCACGTTGGCACAACTTTTCTGCAGGGAGTTAAGAAAGAGCCTTTGGAAAGGCAGATTTTTTGGATGCACACTTTCTTTTTTGACAACGGTATGCCTCTTAAAAAACCGAGTCTGAATTTTAAAAAATACCTGCCTAACTTAGATGAATTTGATCCCGTCAAAAGGGCCATGATAGCCGATTTTTTTACTTATCTTGCGGATGACTTATTGGTAAAAACCGACCGTGCTTCGATGTTTAATTCACTTGAGGTTAGGGTACCATATCTGGACAATAATCTAATTGATTTTGCTTTCTCGCAGGATTCGCGGAAGCATGCAAGTTTGTTTGAAACAAAAAAAATACTTAGAAACCTCGCCCGGAGATATTTACCGAAGGACGTCGCAAACCGGCCAAAAAAAGGCTTTGGGATGCCTGTCGGAAAATGGTTAAGAGAAGATTTGAAGGATTTTGGAAATGATGTGCTTTCTTACAATAATCTTTACGATTTCCTGGATAAAAGGCAAGTTATGAATTTGTGGACAAAACATCAGAAAGGTACAGAAAATAACGGCGGTGCTATTTGGCAATTAGTCATGTTATCAGGTTGGTTAAAGCACTTCTCTTGAGTTACAATTGTTTTGTGAAGATAAAATTATTTGTGAAAAAAAACGCTCTGCTTTATCTGATAATTGCTATTAGTGTGTTTTTTAGAATTTGGAAATTGGATAAGGTTCCAATAGAGCTATTTGGTGATGAAGTAGATGCTGGAATTCAGGCTTATTCAATATTAAAGACGGGAAAGGATGTTTTTTCTAACCCGTACCCCGTTATTTTCCATTCATTCTCTGAATACAGACTTCCTTTACAGATTTATTCAATGGCAGTAACGATAGGACTTTTTGGAATGACTGAAATTGGAGTAAGGCTAGCCAGCGTTATTTTCGGAGTACTGTCTATTTTCGGAGTCTATTTCCTTGCCAAAGAGCTTATAAACAGGAAAGTTGCCATTATTGCGGCATTATTTCTTTCAATTTCTCCCTGGCACCTGCAGTTTTCGAGGCAAGCCAATGATTCGGGTTTTATCCTGCCGTTCTTATTATTCGGGTTATGGTTTTTTATTAAAGGACTGAAAAAATATAGGTACATGGTGATTTCTTCGATGCTTTTCTCCTTATCATTTTATGGATACGCTACATCGGCGCTTTTTACACCTCTTTTAGTATTGTTTTTGTTTTTTATTTACAGAAAGACATTTTTAAATTATGGTATGAAGAAGATTGCCGCGTTAGCATTTGTTGTTCTTTTGGTCTTAATTCCATACTTAAACGCGAGCATAAAAGGATCGACGACGGGGAGATTTAGTTACATATCAGTTTTTAACGACGAAAACGTTAAGAAGGATTCTGCTGGGAAATTACTGATATCGACCTCGCCCGTTTCCAGACTTTTTTATAACAATAAATCATTGGCTTTATCGAAAGTAATCACAAATTACTTAAACTCATATTCTACTAATTTTTTACTAACATTGGGGGATCCTGACCTAAGAAATTCTGTCGGGGCAATGGGAGAACTTTATTACTTTGATATAGTCTTTATCATCATTGGTGTATTTTTTTTACTGACGAAGAATTACAGAAAAGATAAAAAAATTATGATATTGTTTACTTGGCTTCTGATAAGTCCGGTTCCCTCCTCTTTAACTTCAGACGGCGCCAGCCATGCCGCGAGACTTATCTTAATGCTTCCGCCTTTGATAATATTCTCGGCCGTCGGGTTTCATAGTTTAATTAGCACGTCTGGTAAGATTTTGAAAAAAGTGATTCTTGTAGGAATAATTTTTACTATGGTTATCAATATAATTTATTATTTTAATCAATACTACGTTATTTGGCCTCGCGAAAGCTGGAGATTTTGGCAAACGGGTTACAAAGAAATGTTTAACTATGTTAAAAGCGTTGAGGGGGATTTCGAAAGAGTATATTTCAATAATACTTATGAACCGGCCTTACCCCGTTTCCTATTTTGGTATAAATATGATCCAAAACTTTTTTCTAAGGAGTTTGAAGATGATAAGCATATACCCGATATTGTGCCTGGTTTTAACGGATTTAAGCTAGGGGAAAAATATTATTTTGGGCAGATACAAAAGCCGGTTGAAAACTTAGCAAAAGAAGGAAGTTTGATTGTAGCTTCTGCTCGTGACGACATTACAAACCCGAATATATTTAACAATCCCAACCTGAAACTTTTAAAGGTTGTTGTTTCCCCAGTCGACACTCCGATATTTTATATTTTTACGGGAGTTAATAATAATGAATCTAAAAATGAAAAATAAATCACTGCTATTTGCAATTATAGTCCTCGCGTTTCTATTAAGATTTGTCGGAATCTCAAAGTATCCGATTGGCTTTACGCAGGATGAGGCTGGACTTGGATATGAAGCATACTCTTTGCTTTCAACCGGAAAAGACAGTTGGGGAAATTCATTTCCTCTAACATTGCGCTCTTTTGGTGATTTCAAGCTTCCCTTATATTCTTATTTAGCCGTGCCCACTGTCGCAATCTTCGGTTTAAATAAATTCGCTGTTAGACTTCCAAACGCCTTACTAGGAACAGCTGCGGTTTATATAATCTATCTTTTAGTTAATGAACTACAAAAGAGGGTAAAAAACCAATCACCAACCAGCAAAGCTGGCCAAGCTTCGCTTATCACCAATCACCAATCACTCGCTAGCATAGCTGCGCTACTCCTTGCGATTTCCCCTTGGCACATCTCTCTATCTCGGGGGGCATTTGAAGCAAATTTAACCACTTTTTTTATGCCGTTCGGAATCTGGGCTTTTCTTAAAGGTTTAAAAACTCCAAGCTGGATGATTTTATCTTCCATCCTCTTTGGACTTAATTTTTATTCCTACCATTCCGCAAGAGTGTTGACACCAATAATAGTAATACTTTTGATTTTGTATTTGAAAATATCTGGCAATAATAATTTAATCAATAAAAGTGCGATTTGGAAGTCTATTAAGAGATATAAAATTGCAGTAGTCATTTTGGCAGTATTTTTTTTAAGTAGTTTAGGATCGTTATTTCAGGGGGCGGCATCTCGCGGACTTGACGTAGCACTTATAAACCCGACGGACAAATGGGAATATATGTCCCAAAGAAGATTTGAAGCAATAAAACAAGGAATACCCGCAGAGGTTGCGAGAATATTTTCAAACAAGGTTACATATATTGCCGATAATTTTGTTAGTAATTATCTTTCTTATATTTCACCAATCTTTTTATTTTCTCGGGGGGCGTCTGATGATGGTTATGGGATGATTCCGGGGAGGGGTGTTTTGTATCTAGTTGAAATATTATTTTTAACTTTTTTCTTGATTCAACTGATTAAGGAACAAAAACCTTACCTGATTTTCATTTTTTTGTGGATTATACTTGCTCCGATCCCGGCTGCAATAAGCAAGGCAACAGGTTTTTCGGCAACCAGAGCTGCCGTAATGGTTCCTGCCATTCAAATTGCTTCTGCTTGCGGATTTAATTTTTTCCTCTTGTTTTTAGAGAAATCTTTTAAGAATAAAAATTTTATTATAACCATAAAGACACTCTTTTTTGGTATACTGTTTGCTTCATTAATATTCTTTTTAGAAGATTACCTTTTCCACGCCCCCGTTCATGCTTCGGAATCGATGCAGTATGGAAGAGGAGAGCTTATCAATTATGTTTCGGGAATCGAAGACAAGTATGACAAAATATTTATGAGTAGAACTTTATCCGTGCCTCATATCTGGGTTGCTTTTTATAAAAAGTGGGACCCGAAAGATCATCAGAAAGAGTCTATTGAATGGTTAAAATATGAAGAGGAAGGATGGCAGTACCTTGATCAAATAAGTCAGTATAGTTTGGGCAAGTATACTTTCGGGAGCATTGATTTGGGTAGCCTCAAAAAGGAAAATGCGCTGATAGTAGGTACACCCGAAGAGTTTCCCGAAAGTGCTTTGGTGCTTTCAAAGTTCTATTATCTAAACGGCGAAGAAGCATTTTATGTCGTTGAAAGCAAATCACTTTAATTTAAAAAATGAAAAGATTATTTTTAACATCTAGCTTAAGAAGAGTAATCAAGGATTTAGTTAGACACATTAAAGACTACAAGGGTATGGGTCTAGTTTTTATTACTACAGCATCAGAGGTTGAAGGCGGAAATAAGAAATGGTTGAAAGATGACAGAGATGCTTTGGTTGACGTGGGTTTTAAAGTTGTCGACTATACAATTACAGGAAAAAATGAGAAACAGATAAAAAATGATTTAAATGAGTTTGATGTAATTTGTTTTTCCGGCGGTAGTACTTTATATCTCCTTGAAAAAATACAGGAGAGTAATTGTATAGAAGTTATCAGAGATTTTGTTTTGGATGGGAAAATATATTTTGGTATTTCAGCGGG
>Ga0075623_116_pt1 | contig 21442 bp, 23 predicted proteins | sample RifGroA1_FD_68377 | JGI IMG/M metagenome (GOLD analysis project Ga0075623, IMG submission 68377) | Microgenomates (Woesebacteria) bacterium GW2011_GWA1_39_12
GGACTGACGCAATAGCGCGTCAACCAGGGTAGTTTTACCGTGGTCTACATGAGCGATAATGGCAACATTTCTTATATTCATACCCTAAAAAAATAAAAAGCCGCTTTTTGCAGCTTTAAAAAGGAAAGCTTTAAAACTACTTTTATTATAAACCTATAGGGTTATTTAAGCAATTTGGGTGGACGGTAAGGGACTCGAACCCCTGACCTCTTCTACGTCAAAGAAGCGCTCTAGCCAACTGAGCTAACCGTCCAGGTACGGATATTATACAATCTGAAAAGAAGTTTAACCAGCTGAACGCTGGAGGTAGTGATCGGGGGAGAGAAGGAATTTGCTCCCGTGTTTTTTGTATATAGACCAATAGTTTTTCTTGTCAGCTCTTTTGTTTACTGCGGAGAGCCAATGACCGGCGTTTTCTATCTTCTTTCTAAATGAGGTAATAAACTCAAGTAATCTTTCAAAAAATACCAGGTGGTAGATTCCCGGATTTGCCGGAGCCTGAATAGCGGCGATTTCAACTTCTTGAGCTAGGTCCTGGGTAGATTGGGCAAGTGTTACTACTTCCTGCATTATGGCGTGTAGCTGGAGTTTTAGTTCGTTGCCCTTTCTTTCAACAAGAGCTCGTTCCTCGTCCCTGAGTCTTCTCTCGAGTGCAAGCTGGTCTCTTAATTTTTTGTTTTCTTCAAACTTACCAGAAAAAACCTCATCAAACTCTAGGCTTTCTCCGGGAGCCATTTCTGCTTGGTATTTCTTGGGTTCACGAAATCCGAATACCTGATCGAGGACGTCTTTTGATGTGCCTTCTAATAGATCCTTTTTTAGGCTTTTTGAAGTTCCTGAACCAATGTCTTTAAGCGCCTCGAGCACGTTTTGGCGCCTCATCTGCTTTTGAAATTTAGATTTTTGAGCTGAATCCATTTGTCTAGCTCGAATGTTACACGAGGCTCACTAGAGAGTCAAGCGCCCTCCTTTTTCTTAAGAGGCTTCCCACTAACCTTCTTCTTTCTGGGGTATTTAGGTTTTCGAAAGAGTTCTTGCCCGATACAGTTTCTTTAATGGCAGCGTCAATTTCAGATTCGCTTACTTTGATGTCTTTTTCTTCTGCAATTTTTGTTAGAACCAGATCCAATTTCAAAGCTTCCCGGGCTTGGGTTTCATATTCACTCCTTAAGGTCTCAGGATTCTTGCCAATGCTCGCCAAATACTTCTCAAGAGAAAGTCCCAAGCGCTCAGTACGCTCAAGAAGCCCAGATAGCCTTGCGTCGACTTCCTCATCAACTAGTGGCTTAGGTATTGTAATCTCGGAAAGGGCTAGAAGTGTTTTGATTGCTTCCTGTTCTTTTTCTTCCTTTGATTTTTCTTTTGGTGCTTCACCTTTTCCTTTATTAGGAGTCCAGATTGAGGAAGCTGAAAGAGTCCCTTTAATTGCCTTTTGATAGTCGCCCAATTTAATCTCAGGCATTTCACAGGTTACTCCTCGTATTTGCCAGTCTTCACCATCCTTGGCTTTTATTAACTCAAACTTAGGGTATATAAGGGGCTTAATTTTAAATTTAGTAAGAGCGTCTCCCAAGGCTTTAGGCAGAATATGACTCAAAGCGTGTTCGATTAAGCTCGCAGAAGAAATACTCTCTCTGGCTTTCTCCAAGGGGGCGTTTCCTTTGCGAAATCCGGGTATTTCAACTTCCTTGGCAAGATGAGCTAAAGCTTCTTCCTGCTCACTTTTTATAATTGAAAATGGAATTGTGAATGTGATTTGAATTGTTCCGTCGGCCTCACGGGCAAGGACGGATTCAATCCCCTTTTTGCTTTTTGTCATCTTTCAAAAATATCCACGCAATATGCGTGGAGAGCCTATTTTAACACAAATAGATTGTAAAACTCTAGGAGCCGCCCTTATGTTGAGTTTTGAACTGGGATGGATTAAAAGATGGTTGGGAACCCTTTGACCCAAATTTGCTTTGTTTAAAAAAATCCGGGGTCCTAAAGCCCAGAGCTGGCCCCGCCTTTTTCTTAACAAACGAGCTTTTTTGTTTCATGGCATTAATTTTAACATACTAAAATTGCAAATTGAAAATAATTTACTTATAATGTAGGTGCCAAGTAGCGTTTAATGGATAGTCTTCGAATAAGCTTCCGTTAATCCTCGAGGCGTGCGATGCAACAATCGTTAGAAAGGAGGTAATTTAAATACATGGCTAGTAAGCTATTTGTTGGTAATCTTGAATATTCTGTAACTGGAGACGATCTTAAGGCCGCTTTTGCAGGCGTTGGAACAGTGGTTGATGCTGTTGTAATTTCTGACAAAATGACAGGTAGAAGCCGAGGTTTTGGATTCGTTGAAATGAGTAGCGAAGAAGAAGTTAAAGCTGCTATTGAGAAAATGAATGGTGCGGATCTTAAGGGTAGAAAGATAAACGTAAACGAAGCTCGTCCTCCGAGAGAACCCCAGGGTTAATTACTCGTTAGCGAGTTTGTTTAAAAACCACGAAATAAGCGAAAGCACAATCGAGGCTAGGATTGCAGTGGTAAAAGAGTTTATAGTGAATCCCGGAACAACCTTACTTACTCCCCAGAGGAGAAGTACGTTAATTAGAAATGCCGTAAGTCCAAAGGTAACAATGGAAATTGGAAGCGCAATAAGCTGAACGATTGGTCGAATAAATGTATTGACAACTCCTATTACCACTGCTGTAACGACTCCAGCCGATATAGTAGTGAGATTAAATCCTGGAATAAGATAAGCGACGACAAAGAGTGCGAAGACGTTTACCGCAAGTCTTACGATAAGCTTCATAAATTCATAATGACCTATTTAGGGAGTTTTTGTCAAGAATTCCTCACTTAAAAATCCTCTGAAAGATAGTGAATAATGAGAATGCCCCATAGAAGACAAATGCGGATCCTACAAAGAATATCCTTATTGGTGAAGGCCTTAGTTCCCTAGCGAGGTTTGACATATTAAGCCAAAGAATAAGTCCTGTGTAGATAAACATCGAGAATGCATTTAAGACCGCTCCCGTTACGACCAAGGTCAGATAGATAAAAATACAGGTGCATTTTTTCTACTTTAAAGCGATTTGGAGAGAATATTACTAAATTTTCACTAATAATCCGTGCATTTGAGCCAAAAACAGAAAATTGAGTACCAAAAAGCATGAGTGCAGCAATTAGGAGAAAAAATGTACCCAAGAAGCTAAAAGTCTTTTGAGCTATGACACCCGCCTCGAAAATAACAAAATTTATACTCGTTTCGACTCCGGCGGCTTTGTTGACAGTCGAATAGGCAAGGAGCGATAAAAGTAGCATAGTAAATGCCCCAGTTAGCCAGAAGACTAAGCCGTGTTCGATATTAATCTTCTTCCACCAGGTTTTAAATCTGCCAATATTTTCCTCAGTTGGTTCAAAAGTTACTCCGGTTAGGGACAAATTTTCCTTTTTCCCAACCAAAATGTTTGTAATATGTCCCGAGTATGAACCCATTCCATATCCTTTTTCTTTAGCGTACAAGGATTGAGCCAGGTTTAAATTCCCTCCCGCGCCGGCATAAGCCAAAGCCGCAAGAAAAGTGGCAAAAGGTAAACCCAACGGCAAAAACCAATATCCTTCTCCCTTTCCGACTACCCCTGAAGCAAGGGCCGACCAATCGCTACCTTTTGCAAAAAATATTGTGATTAGAAAAACAAAAGGAATCCCTAGAAGTATTATGGCTTTTTGAACGCGCTCCTGGGTTTTATAAACTATCCTCCCCAAGCTATATAGGATCCCAATGAGAATTAAGAAGGCAATTCCAACAAGGCCCGAATAAGGAATTCCAACGGCTTTAGCAAAGAGAGTGGCTGACGCTGCAATTATCCCAGGCCAGATCCAGGGTATAAAGGTAGTTAAAATAAACCAAATTGGGGTGAATGAGCCAAATTTTCTTGTCAAGCCAACAAAAATACTCTCCCCCGTTATTAGAGTGTAGCGTTCAATTTCCATGTTAATGAAAAACTGAAACGTAATTCCCAAGAGAGCCGCCCAAATAATCCCTAGGCCAAAATTGGAAGAAAGGTATGGCCAGAGAATAAGCTCTCCACTCCCTAGTCCCACGCCGAGAATAATAAAACTTGGGCCAATGAGTTTTAATAGGGAAGGAGCTTGGGGAAGATCTTTTTTCTCAAGAGAGGGAAGATTGGGCATAGCCTAAGTGTACAAAATTTACGTTTAGCTTGCCATAAGTGTAATATAAAATGAGGCATGAAAATGATAATTCATCAGATTAGAACCCCGGTCAAAAGAGAAGGTGCAGGGAGGTACCTAATGGTTACCCTTATAAGCTTCGCGGTTTCTGTAATAGTAACCAGAGTTTTCTTACAAGTTACCAATTACCCCCAACTCGCCTGGGGGGAAATTCATATTGCCCACCTTCTTTTTGGAGGTTTTTTTCTTTTTGTTGCGGCGCTTCTTCCCTTGGTTCTTTCTAATAGGTCAGTCTTTGTGATAAGCGCGGTTCTTTCCGGAGCCGGTGTGGGTTTATTTATAGACGAGGTAGGTAAATTTATTACCCAGGCAAATGACTATTTTTATCCGCCGGCAATGCCTATTATTTATGCTTTTTTCCTTTTGGTGACACTTATATATTTTCAAGTGAGGAAAATGCCGAGGAAAGACGCAAGAGCCGAGCTTTATAGGTCTTTTGATTCACTATCTGAAATTTTAGACTATGACCTTGAACCTCATGAACTTGCCTCTCTTAAAAGGAGACTAAAATATGTATCTCAGAAGAAGGATTCTCCGGCCTATGCGGAACTTGCGAAAAAACTTTTGAAATTCCTCGATTCTAAGGATCTAAAGCTCGTTCCCCAAAAACATAATTTATTTACAAGGTTAGTTTCAAGACTTGAGAAGTCTGAAGAGGAATTTGTGGGAAGAAGTTTTTATAAAGCTGCCTTAGTTTTATGGCTGACAACCTCGGGTGCCATCGCAATCGGGGACCTGGTTAGAAGCTTTACAGCCTTTTTTTCCTCAGAGGCACTTTTCGCACTCGCCTCCCGTTTAGTTTCTTCGGGAGTCTTGGTATCGGACGCGAGTATTTATTGGTTTTTGGTAAGACTAGTTCTTGAAGCATTGGTTGGAATTTCCCTAATTGTTTCTGCCTTCCTCTTGGCCAAAGGTGCTGAGAAAACTGGCATATCGATTGCCTATTATGGAATTCTACTATCTCTCACGACCGTCAATTTACTAGTTTTTTACTTTGACCAAACCAGGGCATTTTTCTCTACCCTGGGACAACTTACACTGTTTCTGCTTATTATCCACTTTCGCCACAGGTTTTTGGTTTTGCAAGAAATCGCCCCAGAATAACAGTGGGTTACCACTTGACTTCGGGTTTCCTTCGGTAGTATAAAGAGTAGGTGCTTGAAAAAATCTCGGCTCCTGTATCGGTTGGACTTGCCTTCGACCATACTACTCGCAGGGTTTGCCCTAAATGGGTAATTTGGGAAGGGCGCACTTACTCAATTGAGAAAGTCGGACTTCATCATACCTTTAGAGCCGGTAGAACTTTATTCCACGTATTCTCGGTAGCCGCCAAAACCCTCTTTTTTAGGTTGGTACTTAATACCGATACCTTGCATTGGAGATTAGAGGAAATTTCAGATGGAACGGCAAATTAGAGGCGTATTATGAACTTTGAACTTGGTTTCAACCCCAAACCCTCCACCATTATGCATATGGACCTTAATTCCTGCTTTGCAACTATTGAGCAGCAAGCAAATCCACTCCTTAGGGGAAAGCCAATCGCGGTTGCCGCATATACGACCCCTTCAGGCTGCATTATAGCTCCCTCAATTGAAGCCAAAAAATATGGGATAAAAGTTGGGATGAGGGTTAAGGACGGCAAACTTCTTTACCCGGGCCTAATAGTCGTCCCCCCAGATCCTTGGAAATATAGAAATGTACACCTTTCCCTAAGAAGAATTTTGTCAGATTACACAGCTAAATTTGTGCCGAAAAGTATCGACGAGTTTGTTTTAAACTTAGAGGGATATCCCTCTTTGCAAGTAAGTAGCATGCGTGAGGTGGGAGTCGAAATAAAAAAAAGGATAAGAGAGGAGATTGGTGATTGGTTGAGCGTCTCGGTCGGAATTGCCCCAAACAGATTTCTTTCCAAAACTGCCGCAGGGCTTCATAAACCAGACGGGTTGGATGAGATAAATAGAGATAATTTTAGTAAGATTTACTCGGGGCTTGTCCTAACGGATCTTTGCGGAATAAAACTAAGGAGTGCTGCCCGGCTAAACTCTATGGGCATATTTAGTGTTCTTGAATTCTATGAAGCTTCCTATCAGAAGCTAAAGGCCGCCTTTGAATCAATCCTCGGCTATTATTGGTATTTAAGACTTCGTGGTTGGGAGATTGACGACGTTATTTTCGGCAGGAGGTCCTACGGCAACTCATTTGCGCTGCCAAAGCCCTTGGAGAGAATTGACGAGCTTTCCCCAGTTCTTTCCAAACTCGTTCAAAAAATGGGAGGCCGTTTAAGGGCGGCTCACTATAAAGCCCAAGGGGTGCATTTGGCAATCGCCTATCGCGACGGGTCATTTTGGCACCAGGGAGTTACAACCTCAAAAGTTTTATTTGATTCGCGCGACATCTACAAAGTCGCATTCAAGCTTCTTAACCGAAGTCCATACAGAAAGCCCGTTCGGGAACTCGCCGTTTCGGTCTTTAACCTGATGGATGAGGGGAGCCTCCAGCTCGAACTATTTGACGACCTTGAAAAAAAGGAGCGTATAGTATCTGCAATAGACTCCGTAAATGAACGCTGGGGAAACTTTGTCATAACTCCGGCTCGCATGCTGGGGGCAAAAGACGTTGTAATAGATAGAATTGCCTTTGGGGGTGTGAAGGAGCTCGAGGAATTTACCCTTCAATATTAGATAAATCAACCGGGGTACCAACTTCAAAGTTATTTTTGTCGGATGAGCCTGCCGTAACTTCTAAAACATAATCAATGAGTCCATCTGAGATAAGAAGAGGAAGATCTCTATCTGGAGCTCCTTCTTGGGGAGGTTGGACTTCCTTGTGGATTTGAACGATTTTTGCGTCGTTAATCCAAATAATATCTATGGGAATTAACATTCCCTTCATCCAGAAGGATGGCTTGAAGTCTTTATTCGCAAAGACAAAAAACATTCCTTCACTCGAGTCTAAGGACTTTCTTCCCGAAAGACCTTTGGACCTTTCTTCCTCCGAGTCGGCCACCTCAACTAAGTATTCAATTTCCCCCACCTTAATAATTTTCTTGTCCCCGACGGTAGTTTGGATGGTTTTGCTGGCATATCCCCCGGGGTTTGAAAGGGCCTTGCCTGCTTCTTGGGGGTATTTGGTAAAGACGCCCAAAATTGTGATAAAGGCTGCAGCACCGGCAACAAGAAGTAGTGTCTGCTTCATTATTGAGCGTTTTGTATTATGCCAGGCGAGGAGGGAAATTCCTGCCTTCTGGGGTTACCTAAAGAGAAGAAGTAACTAATAAGACCCAAAAGGATTACAGCAACAGAGGCTAAGATGAGAAAATTATTGCTGTCTTTAAACCCCTTCATTATAGTCCGTTATACTCCCAAACTTCTGCGGTAAAAGCCTCGTCTCCTAAAATTGCCGAGGTTGTACCGAAAGAGTTACTTCTATAAAAATTGTAAACTATTGCAACTAAAAGTACAAAAACAAAAACTGGAAGAATAAAAAGAACGATATTAAGGGAGTTATTTAGTCTATTTTTGTGAATGTGTATTGCCTTAGGCAGCATACTTCTATTTTACATGAGATTGCAAATAGATGAAAATAAGTTAAGATTTCTTAGATGCTTAGAAAGTACCCTAACTTTAAAAGTCTAAAATCGCGTCCATCCCCTGACTATCGACTTTTCACTAGCCTTCTCATTGAACAAATTATTGATGATAATTCTAAGCTTATTAAAGATTTGTCTTTACGCAGGATGTTTGAGCAGTGTCTGCCAAATACCCTGGACACTACGGTTTATTACAAAGAAGACAGTAGTGAGACCCCTGACACATTTATTGTAACTGGTGACATTCCCGCCATGTGGTTTCGTGACTCAACTAATCAAGTATGGCCATATTTACGCTTCATAAAGCGCGATAAGATTCTTTGTCGTCTAATTGCGGGATTAATTAGACGACAAACGAGAAACATATTAATTGATGCATATGCTAACGCTTTTATCGATATAGACTCTCAACGTAAAAAAAGGAACCCCTGGTGGCCGAAAGGCGATGCTTGGAAAAAAGGAGTCTGGGAGAGAAAGTACGAACTCGATAGTTTATGCGCATTTTTCCGACTTTCGGCTGGTTACTATGAGAAAACGCAAGACATAACTCCCTTCGATGTTACTTGGTTAAATGCGGTTAAAAGTTGCCTCAGAGTTATCGATAGGGAGCAAGGCACCCTTGATAAAAGTGCGCTTAAAATGATGTATAAATTTTATGGGCCAAACAAGAAACCTTACCCAGCCATACGAGTAAGGGGTTATGGTTATCCTGGAAAGAGTTGTGGTTTAGTACGTACCGTTTTTCGTCCTTCCGACGACGAGGCTATCTTTCCCTATTTAATTCCGGCAAATGCCATGGCGGTAGTTACCCTTCGGGGTATCTCGAAAATTCTAAAAAGGAAAAAGGAAACTAAGTTAGAAAATTTGGCAATACGTTTTGCAATCGAAATTGATGCAGGAATTCAAAAATATGGGGTCGTTAAGCATGAGAAATTTGGAAAGGTTTTCGCCTACGAGGTTGACGGATTCGGCTCCTACTCTTTTATGGATGATCCCAACGTACCGAATTTACTTAGCCTTCCTTATTTAGGTTATTGTACTTTAGATGACCCGACTTACGTACAAACAAGAAGAATGATTCTGAGCGAGTCCAATCCTTTTTACGCGGAGGGAAAGGAAGCTTCAGGTATGACAAGCCCGCACACTGGCACGTTCGATCATTTTTGGCCTATGGGCACAATTATGCAGGCGATGACATCACGCGACGAGGAGGAAATTCGCTCTTGTCTTCGAACTCTCAAGAATACCCACGCCGATACCTATTTCATTCACGAAAGTGTTCATATTGATAACCCCAAAAGTTACACCAGACCTTGGTTTGCCTGGGCAAATTCGCTTTTTGGAGAGTTGATTCTCGAGATTGAAAGTAAATATCCTAAGCTCCTTGAAAGACCCCTCTAAAAGGCTTAATAAAATAAAAAGTATATGTTTGAAATTGCCGACACAAGGAAAGTATAGTTAATATTATTCACTAGTAGGATTACCAAAATATAAAAGCCACTCCTAACTAATAGAATCAATGATTCTCTAAGAAGTATAAACTCTGCTACCTTTTCCTTTTTGGCGATACCGTAACCGATTGCACTCATGGGTATTGTAAGAAGCACTCCAAAAAATCCCGCCAAAATAGAAAGCACATAAAATAATATTTCTCCTTTAAAAAAGAATCGAGCAAGGGAAATAAAGATGGCAACTACTGCTCCAACCTTAAGTAGATTTCTTTTATCGCTTTTGTCTGTATATCTACCTACAAGTTGAATAAAAAGAAAACTACCAATTGCGGTAAGTGAGCCAACAATACCTACTGAAAAAATATTTTGGAAAATAAGGAATACAAAGATTGGCCAGACTATATATTCGATTTCTTCTCTTGTGTTTTCCACAATCTCTGCAACTATATATTTAGGATATGTTCTTACGAGGTTAATTGCTTCTCGTAATTTGAGATCCAACGATATTCTTATTTCGGGTATCCAAAAAATTAAGAATCTCGAAAGAAGATAGACTAAGGCCCCTATTATAAAAAGGAGGTTAAATCCTCCGGTAGAAACTATAAAGGCACCCGCGAATGGTGCCGCAATTCCCACAATACGTGAATATCCATGAAATTTGGCTAAATTTCTGCCTATCTCTTCCTGTTTAGAGTTTTCGACTAAAAGAATGTGCAGAGGGAACCAAAAGAAGGCCATTCTTGCTCCGTAGATTAGGGCAATTAAAGCTAGTGGAAATTTAAATGTCTCCAGACTGTAAAGCATCCAAATGTATAAAAGAAGAAAGGGCAGGCTCAAAAAAAGGGAACTTTTCAACCCATATCGATGAGATAAATTCGCGGAAATAAAAAAGACAAAGAAGATACTCACGGAATAGATTAAATAATAGACAAAAACTTCCTTTGGAGAATAATTTAATTTCAAAAGATAAATCGGAACGAATATTTCCAAAAGCCTCCCTGCAAAGCTGTCTATAGAGCGCATTGCGTAGACCGCCGAAAGAGGTTTCACACCTAAATTGTATCCCTTAAAAAGGAGCAATTAAAGTGCCGGGGAGAGGAGTCGAACCCCCACGTCCATAAGGACACAGGATCCTAAATCCTGCGCGTCTACCATTCCGCCACCCCGGCTTTAGGCTATATTATATCCCAATTTAACCTTCGAGGTCGAAGTATATAGGAAGAGGTTCGATTTTCTGCATGAAGAACTTTACCTTCCATGCCCAAGTTGAGCTAGGAGGAGCGTAGCGCCTGGCAATTCTGCCTATGGTTGGGGCTCCCCTATCTATGTATTTTTCCCTAAGGGTCTTAGCAACGACCTCAATTGATTCGTCCCAAGAAGTGAATCTATATTCCCCGTTTGCCCATCCATAGGCATTAAACGAATTTTTAGGAATTCTTTTACCAAAAGTGGATTCAACTCCGGTGATAGCTGGAATCAGTCTCCAGTCAAGGTTATAAGTATCGGCAACCTCAATAAATGTTCCCGAATACTCGGCTAAAGGAGATCGATGAGATTCCAAATAATTCTCAAGAGTTTCAATCCTTGGGTCTTGACCCTCGACAGCGTCCGATTTGAGAGAGGCTGAGGCATCAGCCACGAAAGGAGCAGCCGAAACAGAATCGGAAAATGAAAAAAATAGAATAGAAAAAACCATTAATATTGAAAATATTTTTGACATATACCTTTCCCACAAAAGAGGGTCGCCGTTAGGCGACCCTCATAAAAAATTCCAACGCTCGATACTGCAAAGCAGATCTTGCCTCGGAATCTAGGTGGTACTATATCATATACTTATAGGCCCTGTCAAGTATTTATGCCTATATATAAAAGAGGCTAATAATTAATAAATAGAGGCCAATATATAAACTGCTTAATGAGGCCTCTTTTGTGCGAGAAGAAAAATAGACGGGCCGAAATTTATAAATCCAAAAGGAGTCTGAAGAATCTTTTCTAGAGCAACAAGCGTATCAAGAGGTAGAATTTTTTTTATCATTGGGCTTCTAATATTGGAAACAGAACGAACCTCTAATATATTAAAGTCACATTCGGTAAGCTTGTGTTTAATAATTTCAGGATGGTAATTAATAAAGGGAAGTGTGGCCCTTTTTATAGATTTTTTACTCCTTATATCCTTTGGCGCGATGTCGATTGGAAAAGTGATATTCCCCTTAAGAAACTCTGAAATAAGTGCTTTAAAGTGTCCTTTATTGGCAAACTCTAAAATGAGGTACCCTTTATTCTTGAGAAGCTTGCACATGACCTCAATTGAACCCTCGATGTCTTCTAGATGGTGGAAGACTCTTACACAAACTATCAAATCCACGCTTCCGGCTTTTAGTTTTTGGGGTAAATTATCAAGCGTACTATGGAGGAATTTAAAATTTTTGCCGGTAAATTGACGTCTCGCTAGAGAAAGTAATTTAGATGAAGGATCGGAAAGCGTAATCTTTTTTGCCCTAAATGAATATGTCGGAGTGAGCCTGCCGTAGCCCGCACCTATTTCTAAAATTTGACGGGTTTCAGGAATTTTATTTAAAAAGGCCCTAATGGCTTCTACTTCGCAGTTGTGTTCGTACTCTCGTCCCTCCCAGTAAGATGGGTAATCATAACTATCGTAATGAGAAGACATAGTTAGCGATTAGAAAATAGGAATATAGAATAGCACGAAGATGCAAAATTACTCCATCTCAGCAATGAATTTATTCACTCCTTCGGCCCAGGATCCTGGGGAGAGTGGGGTGTATTTGCTCATAATCTCTTCAATCGTTCTATATCCTTTGTCTAAGTACTCCTTTCTTATTCCCGCAGACACCGTTTCTATACCATCTTGAAAAGAAGAAAAACCGAGAGTTCCTTCGCTGTGAATTCCCCAACCCCAGCAATTATTAGTCTCAGGTGGGATCTTTTTACAAAGATTCGACTCTTGTTGGGCAATGGCAGTAGTTAAGCGGAAATCAAGACCATTTTTATCTGCGGCGTCGACTATTGAAGGAGCGTAAGGCTCAAGTGGGGAATTATAGCTAGCCAGATACTGACGCACGATTTCTTTCCTTGCATCAGCTCCTTCTACATAACCCGAGACAGATGGGAAGCTTACGGGAAGTGAAGCATAAACCCTAACTCCAGATTTCGGAGAAGTCACTTGGTTAACCTGGGAAGTCTTAACGCTGTCTTTTTTGAGGTCCCCTATTGAGAATAAGGAAAGAAGGCTGGCGAGAATTACAATAGGAGTAATTGAGAAAAATAAGGAAGCAAGAATTAAATTTTTCCAAAAAGAAAATTCCTCGCGGGAAGGACTAACACTTTCCATCTTTGTCAGGATGACATAGTTTGAAGCTAAAAGCAAGTTATCCCCTGCTGGCTTGAGAAGGAAACCAACGGAAAATGATTTTATTGATAGCATTAATATGAGTTTGAGAGTTTAAATCGAAAGATATGCCGTCTCCAACTATTCGAGCCCCAGGTGTATGGCCAGGACGATGACGGAAATCGCGAATATTATAGATTATGCCTTCTATTGTAACCTGGGCATCATAGCCTTCTGGAATAATACCACTTGGGGTGGGTCTCAACCTCGCTTTTACACCTTCCGCTGGTATGCTAAGGGATATTGAGTCTGGAATCGGCTTGATTTCTACCGGCATAAAAGGTTATTTCTTGATATTGCAAGTGAGCCGCGGAGGATTCGAACCTCCAACCTCTTCCTTAAGAGGGAATTGCTCTACCATTGAGCTAGCGGCCCTTTGAAGCCAAATTATACACTAAATGAGGCTAAATTCCCAGCGAGAAAATAGTGAAACTTCGTAGGTTAGAAATTGATTTATCGCCTTCGTTTAATAAGAAAGTTAAGTTCATGAGTCCTGAGGTTTCTCTAGCTTTCAGCTTAAAAATCATTAGAGCTGAATGGAAAGGTTCAATTTGCGGAGCATAGATAAGCTGGATAGTTTCAAAATCTTCACTCACCTCATTGAGTGTCAAAATTGTCTCTTCGTTAAGAATGGTTTGGCCAAAGTTACTAACAAAGAGAGCTACATAAAATTCACTCCCAGCCCTTATGATTAATGGTCTAAATGTGGCCGTTATACTTGCAGAAGCAATTCTTTCAGGTTGCCCCCTCGTTTTAGGTAGTTTTTGAACTTCCTGATAGAAGTCATAGAATGTACCCTCGGGTTTCTTCCAGGAAAATACGTCAAACGGGGGTGTTTGATAATTTAAGACAAATGGAGTTACTGCAACAACTTTGGGGTTCTTCCAGGGGTTTGTAAAAGCATATGTCAATTTTGATCCTACTTTATTTGTTTCTACTCCCCCATCAAGCCCTCCGTCTCCGTCGTGAGCCCAACCCGTTTCAGTGATAAAAACTGGAAGCTCTTTGCCTAGACCTAAGGTTTTAAGATATTCTAGTTCCCACTCATATGACCTTATAGTTCCTCGACCAGAAGCAGACTCTGAACCTGCGAAACCAGGATTTGGGTAGGAGTGAGAGGTCCAACCGTCGATATAATTAAAGAAATCTTTTTCCGAGCTCACAGCCTCCTTCAAGAAGGTTGTTGCCTCCATAGTATCCTTGGTATTTTTGGCAGAGAAGTCAAAACCTGCGGGGAGCACAAAAAAATCAGGAGAATTCGCCTTAAGCTTCTCGGAGAATAGTCTTAAGTACTTAGCATATTCACCCGGGTTTATCTCTCCTCCCCATTCTTTTGCGTGATTAGGTTCATTAGCGACAACCACATAGCGATTTTTACTTACCCAATTTAAGGAATTCAAAAAAGATACCCAGCCGTCAATTTCATCTACACTTGGTTTTTCCCAACCTGAATTTTGCTGGGAAGATGCAATTCTTACTATTGGAATTAAATGAAGCCGCCTTGCCTCGTTGAAAGCCCTTTGCCAACGGCTTTGATCCCTTTCACCTTTTTGAATAACCAAAGTAACATAACCCCAGTCACCACCACCTGAGTTAACAAGGTTAGCAGCGTCCTTTAATTCGCCTTCATTTAAAATATGAATTCCGAAGATATTATTTGGAGAGGACAAAGGATCTGTAATTGCATAGGCCTGTTTGGGGATAAGAATGAATAATAGGCATACAAAAAGTGAGCAGATAAATTTACCCATGTGCTAATTCTAGCAGAGTAGATAAAGAAGAAGTGCCCTCGGCGCGATTCGAACGCGCAACCCTATCGTTAGAACCGATACGCTCTATCCATTGAGCTACGAGGGCTCGGAGCGGGCGATGGGAATTGAACCCACTGTCTCTTCCTTGGCAAGGAAGCATTTTACCGGTAAACTACGCCCGCACTTTGTGCCGAGAGTGTGAGTCGAACACACATCTGACGCTCTTCAGGCGCCCGCCGTGACCACCTTGGCTATCTCGGCCTACCCTCCAAATCTCGACTTAAAGAACAAAAAAACTATTGCTAGAGCTAAGATTCCTAATAATATTTTAAAAAGAAACCTAAATTCTGGGTTTCCCCAAATAAAACCTTCAATTTTCCTAAAAACCACTGTTATGTAATATGACAGGTTATTATTCATTTGTGGTCGCTGCAGGGATCGAACCTGCGACCTTGCGGATGTAAACCGCACGCTCTAACCAGCTGAGCTAAGCGACCAAAACTTGTGCACTCGGGGAGACTCGAACTCCCACGCCCTTACGGGCATAGCTCCTCAAGCTATCGCGTATGCCAATTCCGCCACGAGTGCAAAGTGCAGAAGAGTTTACCAGGATTGAACCAATCCTAGCCTTCTTCCAACCGCTTATTTTAGCATATCCGGAGTATAAAACGCAGTTTACCTACGTTTAAATAACCTATTCGTTAAATTGTAGACGATAACAAAAATTGCTAGGTCTTCTCCCCTATATTTTGAGCCAACCTTGTTTTTTAGTTTAAGAATTTTAGCGAAAGTTTTTATTAGGTCATAATCCTTTGAAGTAAAATCTATATGCCTACCGTTTTTAGATAAACTGCCGTCTGTGGTGATTAACCCGACAACATAGGCCAAATTCGCAGTCCAAACCATATTATCAAAATCCAATCGGGAATTTTTTTAGAATTTAGTGTCGAAGGTGGGATTCGAACCCACACGCTCTTTATGAGCACAGGTTTCTGAAACCTGCCTGTCTGCCAGTTTCAGCACTTCGACATATTCGAAACAATCGTTATTTTATCAAAAAGCCTTGCTTATATAAACCTTACTTGCATTCCCTCTTTAACAAAAGTCGAAAGGGAGACTTCCTGACCCGGAAATTTTAAAACTAGGTTCTTCTTTAGGTCTAACGAGATATACGCTTAGTAGATTTAATCTTTCCCATATTCTTTCCAATAGTCCCTCGATACCTTTTCCTTCCTGGGCGCTTATTTCTATAAGGCTAAATTCATTTGAGGATTTACTAGGTTTTTGAGTAAGGTCTATTTTATTAACAACAAAAAGGGCTGGAACATAAACTCTGCTTGGGGAAAATGCATCAATAAGTGTATTCATATCTAATTTTTCATTAATGGTTATTTCTCCGTTTTTGACCCCAAATTCTTGGGCAACGGCTTTTATAGTTTGCTCTCCCATATCTTGCCTTATATTTGAATGTATGGTTAAGCCGCCTTCAACATCCTTTTTTATTTTTACCTTAGGAGGCTCTTTATTAAGTCTAATACCTGCGCTTTCGAGTTCGTTTGTGAGTGTATTTAATATGTCAGACCTTTCAATATCCGTCATTATAAGAAGTAAGGACTTTCCCGCAGATGGAGGTCCTATTAATACTACGGTTGCGTCTCCCTGTTTTTTGACTGCGTAGCCTCCTCCCCCACCCCCTCCTCTTGATGTTCCTTCTAGAGCTTTATCTCTTAACTTTGCGAGTCTGGCTCTCAATTTCCCGATATGGTGCTCTGTCCCTTTGTGATAGGGAGTTTCTCGTATTTCCTTCTCAATCTCTGTAATTTGAGAATTTACACTTTCCATAAGGAGATTTTACACTAGATAAGGGTTTTTTCGAAGCTAGAGACTGCCCTCTTTTAAGATATCACTCACGAGTTCCTCAATATTACAGGTGCAGACTCCCACTACCCGGTCGGCTCCGCCATAATAGACAAATAATTCATCCCCAACCGCAACAGCTCCACATGGAAATATAACATTAGGAACTGGCCCCTCTTTTTCATATTTGGCGATTGCCTCAAATAATGGTTCGTTATATATGGCCCTCAAGCGAGTGGGGTCGGCCAAATCCAAAAGCATAGCTGAGGCTTTATAGGCGTGTTCCGGGTCTTTTATTCCGTGGTAAAGTACCAACCAACCTTCTGAGGTTTTAATGGGAGGCGAGGAGATGCCCACCCTGGCATTATCCCACTTGTCGGGTCTGGGCTTTAAAACTTCTACTCCCTTTAGCCACTTACCCTCACCGAAAGAAAGTTCGTCTACAAAATCCAACCAGATAGAATCGCCCGGTCTATGAAATATCGCATACTTTCCATTAATTTTTTCAGGGAAAATGGCCGCATCTTTGTCAAATACACCCGGCTCTGTCATTAATAAGGGTTTTTCCCAAACCCAATTTTTATCAATAAAATCCTCATGCGAGATAGAAGTTATTGTAGCCCTTGCCTCTTTCCCGTCATGAGCCGTGTAGCACATATAAAAGCGACCTTCTAATCTAGAGATTCTTGGGTCTTCACACCCATTACCTCCACCAGCTACGCTTTTCTGTTCAAAAACTTCGCGGGGGAAATACACCGGTTGATGAGATCTTTCTACTATATAGAATCCATCCTGCGAGCGTGCGAAACCCATTCTAGATGTATTGTCCGAGGAGGCAGCTCTATAAATAATGTGTACGCTACCCCCTTCGTAGACAGCGGCGGGATTAAAAGTCCCTTTTTCTTCCCAGACTATTCCTTCTCGAGGGGAGATTATGGGATTTCCGTCAAAACGGTTAAATTTGATTATGGTTTTGCCCTTTCGCTAGTTAATTCTTGTACCAAGTCGGATAATTTACAAGAGGCTACGCAGGAAACCGTATCGGCTCCTCCATAGTAGACAAATAGCTCACCCTCCTCAATAATTGCCCCGGAAGGGAATACTATATTATGAACGTTGCCGTAGATTTCATAGTCCTCTATCGGATAAAGAAGGGGTTCGTGGGTTCTACCCAATATTTTGGCAGGGTCTTGACTATCCAAAAGTAAGGCGTCGATTCTCCAACCTTGGCTACCGGTGAAATAGTTTTCGATGTAGGAATAAATCAATATCCAACCAGCTTCGCACTTAAGTGGGGCTGCTCCTACCTCAAAATGATCCTCATCCCTCTTGGGAATATTAAATGCGTGATCGTCAAGGTGTGCATACCAATCGTTCCAGTAAGCCTCACTCCAAATATCCTCCTTCTTGTCAAAATAAGAAAGGGCAATTTTAGGCGGCTTTTTATCGGTGTCGGCAGCAAGAATTGCCGCATACTTTCCATTTATTTTTTCAGGGAAAAATCCTAGGGCTTTAGAATTAAACGTGGTTACGGGGTGCTTTTCGTCAACATTCGAAAAATCTGTGGTTATAGCCATGCCAACTTTGATTCCTTCCATTGTCGGAGGCCAGGCAGAAATTGACGTGTAGGAGATGAAATATTTATCCTCAACCCTAACTACCCTTGGGTCCTCACAGCCAAACTCCTCCCATTTATTCTCGGGTTTAATAAAGAGCCTGCGATTGGAAAATGCGGTTGGTGAGCTTCCTTCTGCAAGCCCGACGGTTGAGCGCCCATTTGAATCAAAGGCCCGGTAGACCAAAAAGTACTTATCTCCCAATTTTGCTACAGACGGGTTATAAGTGGCCGATGCTTCCCATTCGTTATTTCTATTTGGAACTAAAATTGGATTGTTTGAATGCCTAACGAGTTTAACCATTAATAAGCCTTAAATTTTATTGAAGATACCTGAGGCACCTCGGACCTTTTGACCTCGTCGAGGAACTCCTCGAGGTTGGCTTTTGCCACACAGGCGTATTTGTCGGCCCCTCCGTAATAAATGAGAAGGTCGTCATCTTTTACTACTGCCCCACCAGCGTAGACGACCCCGGCTTTATACCCTTCATTTTCATAATGCCTGTCCGGTTCCATTACAGGAGAGCGTGATCGATAGAGAATGTTTGAAGGCTCCTTGTAATCCAATATCATCGCTCCCACTTTATATCTATCGTAGTCTCTATAATCCATTGCGTGATATAAGAGGAGCCATCCCAGTTGTGTTTTTAAGGGGGGTGGTCCAGGTCCTCTAACGTGGCTATCCCAATAGTGCCTTAAATGATTTTTCCCCCAGTAATTGTGAGGGTCCCAACTTTTTATATGCTTATTTCCGTCAAGGTCAGCTAAATCATCGAGGTACTCAATTGAGACATTGGGAGAGAGATTATGGAGTATTGCATATTTACCATTAATTTTTTCTGGGAATAGGAGCCAATTTTTGTGCATTTCGTTTGGGTGGGATATTAGTACGGGTTTTTCCCAATTCCATTTATGAGCCAAAAAGTCTTCTTTTTTGATTGAAGTTAGAGCAACACCTGGATATGAGCGACCACTGAATGCTACATAAGTCATATATATTTTATCGTCAATTGCAGTTAACTTCGGATCTTCACATCCTCCATTACCTCCACCGCCAGAGAGATATGGAATATTAAAGACTTTTTGACCAGGCTCACTACATTCAAACGGTTCGGTGGGAACATAAACCGGGTCGGGGTGTCTGTCGTCAATATTTAATCCGTCTGAACTGCCCGCATAGCCCAAGACAGATGAATCATTATCCCCAACTGCTCTATAAAGAAGGTGGACTTTACCTCCTTCATAGATCGCTGCTGGGTTAAATGTTTGTTTGGATTCCCAAAAATGGTGAAGTAGAGGTCTTATGATTGGATTATCCTTGAATTTCTTAATCAAGTAGGGAGGAAAAGCTTTTGAAAAGGCTGGAGACTGTTTGAAAAACTTAAGAGAGAAAGCATAGAGTTTACCTTCAGAGGTTGAGAAATAAACAATTAATCTCTCGTCTAATAAGATTATTCCAACTGGACTTATACTTTTCTCTACTTGCGACTGGTCTTCCCCCCAAAGAGCCTCGCGACAACGATATATGAGATTTCCCGGGTTTTCCTTATCAAACAAAGCCGTGCCCATGAACCACTTTCCTGAGTCTTCTCTCTTGGAAAAATAGGTAAGAAGTAAACCGTCTTCCCTCAGAGAGACGTCTCCTACCATTAAATTGTTAGAGTCAAAATTATCCTGCCTTCTTCCAACTACTGGTTCTTTAGTTACCTCCCAAGTAGTAAGGTCGTCAGAGGTAGCCATGTAAATATCACTCTCCCCAAAGTAAGCCACATATTTATCTTTAAATTTATACTCCGGAATTAGCATTGCACATTCGTTAAAGTCGGTAACCTTTTTTGCTCCTAAAAAGCCCGAGATATTACTCGAGGTTGCAAAATATAGTTGAGATTTGGGGCCTTTGGTTTTATAGAAGATCCCGTATTTTCCTTCCGAAATGGGAGAAATTCTAAAGTTGGAACAATTTGCCATTTTTTCTATGGCCCCGTCGTCCCTGGTTATAAAGAAATTTTTGCGAATGGATTCAAATTTGAAGCCACTCGTGGATGTATCCACAAAATAGTAATCCTGCCTTCCCTTTTGACTGTGGGAATAAAGGTGAGCTTCTCCCCTTTGGGAGAATATTCCCAGATAATTATTTTTTGATAATGTTTTATTCATACCGGCAATCCGCACACGAAGGCAATAAAAATCACCCGTAGTTGCGGTTTATTAATATTTAGTTAAACTGGCTCTCAAGAAAAATAATTTTGAAATTATTTTGAAGATATTAAGAAAGCTTTGGAGTTTTTGAGTTTCCATTACTTAATAAAATCATACATCTTTTAGTGAGTATCAACAATTACTTTTTAAAGCCGAGTTAAGGTATAATTAAAGACTCGCGTCTGTGGCCTAACGGACAGGGCACGTGGCTTCGGACCATGGGGTGGAGGTTCGATTCCTCCCAGACGCACTAAAGATTGACTTCTAATTTACATTTAGATATCATCTTTTTAATCTTGCCCCTCACAATTAGATGGCACTAGAACAACTTAAGCAAATTAAGGGACTTCTTGAGGGATCTGCCGAAGCAGGCAAGCTTAGATTGGATAAAAAAGATAGGACTACCCTAGCGCGGGAAAGAGATAAGATGGCTAGAAACCTTCATAAAAAGCTAGAGATACTTCAGGAGATAATGAAACACCCAACAATCGGGGGCAAATTAAATCTTGGAACAAACGTCGAGATGGTTAATTGGTCGCTTATGCCCCAATCTGTCGCAAAATGCTTTAGACCGGAATTCGACTATCAGCCTGAAGAAATCACCCAATTTTATGCCCAAAGTTCAGATATAAGTGCAGGGAAGGATAGATTTGTAGGAATCCATCTTGATCGAAATGGTTTATGGTGGAGTTATGTTCAAGCAGGTTCGATAGTAAGAAGAAAGAACGGACGACTTAGCCGACTGGAATGCATGGGCGGTACTTATATAGCCTGTCATGCTTCGCATGCCCAACCAAAAGTGGCAAGGGAGGCGATGGGTGAAATTCACCACTCTTTATCGTTAGATTCCTCTGGCCGAGAACCCGAAGGTGGAGAATTACAGTTTATCATTGTTGATATCAATGAGCTTAGACTAGGTGAAGATATTCTCAATTTTGTAATGGGGGAAATTCAGAATAGGATGCAAATTTCTCAAAGTAGATAAAAATTCTTCTTGACACACCTAGGTTATGCCTATATTTTGAAGATGGCTTTCGATGAAGTTTATTATTGTTTCTGGAGGGGTTGTATCAGGCCTTGGAAAAGGTACAATATCAGCTTCTCTTGCCCTTCTTCTTAAATCACAAGGATTTAGAGTTACCCCAGTTAAAATTGACATGTACCTTAATGTGGACGCGGGAACCATTCGTCCGCAAGAGCACGGAGAAGTATTTGTGACTCAGGACGGGATGGAAACGGATGAGGATTTAGGGCACTACGAGCGCTTTTTACACGAAAACTTGGTAAGGGAGAACTACATAACGACGGGTCAAATTTACCAGGAAGTGA
>Ga0075623_121_pt1 | contig 21131 bp, 20 predicted proteins | sample RifGroA1_FD_68377 | JGI IMG/M metagenome (GOLD analysis project Ga0075623, IMG submission 68377) | Microgenomates (Woesebacteria) bacterium GW2011_GWA1_39_12
AGAGGTAGATAGAAACAAAGAAATAGTTTTCCATGATCCTTCTTTCGGAGATGGTAGCGTCACAAGAGTGCACAATATCTTTAATCACCCAAATTATAATGGCAGAACAGATAACCCTAGGCTTCTGGAAGAAGTGAGGGCGAAAAAACTACCTGACTGGATGTTGATTCCGGATGAAGGAAACCCTTATTCCAACGACTTGGTCAAGGATTATTGGCAATCAATTAGGGAAAAGGTTAAAAAGACATTAATTAACACAGCAGCTTCGTCCCCCTCAACTCCCACCAAAATCCCAACTCCATCTCCAACCGCCACCTCTACTGCCACTCCCCGTCCCACCGAAACTCCAACTCCAAAACCCACCCCCACTCCTGAAGTTAAAACCTTTAAAAAAGATATCCTCAGAGAACAATTAACCCCAATTATTTATAGCAAAATCGAACAGATCAGGGCGGAACGGGCGGCGCAAGACCCCGAATATTACAATAGGATAAACAAGGAATTAAACGAGGGAAAAATTAATATCCTTATTACCGGCGGCAGAGAGGATGACCCTTTAACAGACTCTATCCAATTATTTTCGTGGGATCCCAACACCAACACTCTTTATGCCGTCGCCTTCCCGAGGGATTTACAATCCCCTGAGGCATTAAATAAAACAAAAGATCCGACTAATTCAAGGATAAACCAGGCTTTAGGCAAAGGCGGCCCAGAGCTTTTAAGATTAGCCATAGAAAATGCCACTGCTCTATCAGTTGACCTTTATATGCATACCAATTTCGATGTCTTAAAAGATGTCATAAATAAAACAATTGGCACGATCGACATCGAATTTGATAAGGATATTGTCGACAATGCATATCCTACCGAAGATAATGGAATCAAAAGAATATTCTACCCTAAAGGCAAAAATACACTAACAGGAGAAGACCTAAAAGACCTTGAGTTGACACCTCATCCATTCCAGGAAAAAATGACACTAAAATCACTATAGGAATCCCTACTATAAAGGTGTCTACAATATAAGCTCCTCCTCGCAATACGAAGCCCGCCCTTGCCGGAAGTTCAGACAATGTTGGAGGTGGCGGAGTTATTGGAGTGGCAACAGGTTGAGTGACTGGTTGTGGATTTTGAGTTGTGTGGGTTTGCGAATCATCTTGCATCAATTAATTTAAGCATACCATCTTTATGGTATGCAAATTTTTCTGCTACACTGAAATTACTGATATGCAAAACGTATTCAACCAAAGTTTGTGGGGGGATGAAGGGTTCAGCGCAATTTTGTCGATGAAATCTCTTCCTGAAATAATATCGATTATCTCCCGCGATACTTCTCCTCCTTTATGGAATATATGGGAATGGGTAGTTTTTAATACGCTCGGAACCGATGAAGTTTATATTCGAGGATTGGCTTTCACTTTTTTCCTGGGAACAGTCTTTTTTGTTTACAAAATAGGGGCTTTTCTTTTTAGCAAAAAAACCGGACTTTTTGCGGCTATTTTTACATTCTTAAATCCATTCTTCTTTATTTACGCTTTCGAGGGACGGATGTATTCAAAGATAATTAGAAAAAGAGACAAAGTAGGATATGTTTTCTTTACCCTTTGGGCACTTTATTCGCACCACTTTGCCTTTTTTGCGGTGGCAATTCAAGGATTATGGTGGCTTTATGAATTAGCTTTTGGTAAAAGGGTCAGAGCTAAAAAGATGTTTAAGTTGTTTTTGATAACAGCTGCAGGTTATGTCCCTTGGTTATATCCTTTGTATACCCAGACGAAAATGGTTTCAGGTGGGTTTTGGCTCGGCACACCAACGACAAATGATTTAAAAAATCTAATTTATGAATACTTGGCGGAAGGGGTGAAAAATGAGAATCTCAAACTTCCGATTCTTAATATGCCACTTTATCATGTGTCCTTATATTTAGTACTAATAACAGCGGTTTTAAGAAAATGGTGGAAAAGCATTAAAAAAACTATTCTTTTATTACTCTGGTTTTTCGGTCCAATTTTATTAACTTGGTTTATCTCTCAGCACTTCCAGTCTATTTTCTTTAACCGATATCTTTTGTATACCATCCCCGCCGCAATGTTGGTTTTGGTTTCTTCAAGAAGCAAGTTATCAATAGTTTCGCTCACTATATTGATAATATTTTTTGGAATCATTGACTATCAGTATTTCACCCACCCCGTCAAACTTCCTTTTAGGGAAATGGCTAATTATGTAAAAGAGGTAAAAACTGAAGAAGACTTTCTAATTAATTGGTACAGTAATGGAACTCACCATATTTGGGAAACCAAATACTACGGCATTCCTGCACCTATTTATGTTCCGCCCGAGGGTGGAGATCTCCCTTTCTTTGTAGGAACCGCTCTAATGGAAGAGGGCGACATAATCCGCGAAATCCCGGAGACGGTCGAGAGTGTCGGCGTCGTCACCAGCGGCCCTATTGAAGAAATAAATTTGCCCGGATACAAGCAAGAAACTCTCAAAGAATTTGGCGGGTTGAAGTTTGTTAGGTACGTATCTAATTTAGTGGACTAAATAAGCGCTATATTTGTAAGCGTCTAACAAAACCATTTGTTGCATCAAGCTCAATTTTTTCTCCATCTTTGATGACACTTCTTGCAAATGATGTTCCCATTATAGACGGCATTTCTAAAGCTTTGCCATACAAAACTGCGTGCGAAGAAATTGATTCCTCATCTACAATAAAACCCTTTGCCCGGTACAAAAGCGACAGATATTCCGGTGTGGTTTGCGGCGCTACCACAATATCTCCTTCCTGAAGTTTGTCAAAGTCGGATGCATCCAAAATGACCCTTGCCGTTCCTTTTACTTTACCCTTAAAAATAGTTTTGCCTTGTAACTGCCTTAAGTCTTCGGGTAAATCTACAGACTCAATAACTCTAACTACACCTTCATTGGCGTCGACTTCTACCAGATCATTATCGCTTAGAACTTGTGTAGCATTCCTTGTTCCTACGATACAAGGAACATTAAACTCTCTTGATACGATTGCCGCATGACAAGTAATCCCTCCCTCGTCGGTTACAATCGCCGCTGCTTTATTTATGGCAATCATATAATCCGGCGTGGTCATTTTCGCAACTAACACATCACCCTTAGTTACCTTTCCCAACTCAGAAAGTTTTTTAACAATTTTTACCTTGCCAGTTACAATTCCACGACATGCAGGATTGCCTTTAATTTCTTTTTTGACATCTGGTGTTTTTGAAAAAATATTATATTGCTCCATTGCGTGAATTATATTTTCAACTCCCGATATAACTCTGGTTTTGCCTCTCCATCCAAGAATCGCAAATCCTGTCTGTCTTTTACTTATTTCCCGTTTCAGTCTATTTCTAGTCTTTCTGTCTAATAAAGCTTTAAGAATTTCATCGTATGAGAGAAATGTCACGTTTTCTTTAGAAATATCAATCCGGTTTGCAATTTCATTAAGCAGAGGTAGATGGTAAAAATGAAATTTTCTTATCACGTTAATTCTGTATGTTCGTAACTTTATATACGCTTGGGCAAGATTTACTAGCCTAGTTAAGTCTTCGTCTGCATTTATTTTTTGTAATGTCTTTTTAAGTTCGTCTTTTCTGACTTGTTCCTGCTTCCTTAGTTTGGTTATTTCCTTTTTAGGGCTTTTGATTCTAACCACCAAATCCTCAACAATTTTTCTATAGTATCCTTCGTCAAACGGCTTGTGGTGAAGCGCCATCATGGGTAACCAACAATATTTTTCAGTAAGTTCAATTAACAATCTCTTGTTCTTTTTGGTCCAGCCTTCTTTTTTGACTAAGCTGGCAAGTCTCAGTTCATCTATCTGCTCTTCAGAAACCACTTCAGTGGGCTCGAGTAGTTTTTCTTTTGTGGAATTATCAAATATTTTCGAATTAAGCTCTGTCTCAATTGCAGTCTCTACTGAATGAGGAATGTTAAGATACGGCAAGAAATTTAGGAAGTTTTCATAAAGGCCTTTGAAATTCAAAATTAGCTCTCTGTTTGTTAATCTTGGTAGATCTTTTTTTACAGATTCTTTAGTTTTTCGAATCAGACTCTCCCCATCTTTAAGACAGCTATCGGCAAGATACTTTGCAAATTTATAGTCTTTTTTAATTTCTCGAGAGAGAATTTCTCCGTTTTTTACAATTTCATCTTGTGAATCATAAACCCCGCCTGTCACGGAGTTGTACCAGATGTATTTCATGGGTTTAATCTTGAATCTCTTTATATATTTAGTTTTACTTTGTGCAATACCCACAGCCGCATTAAGTGCAACTGAAGTCTCTCTATTCACTAATTTAATCCACGTGGGAGTTCTCTTTTTATCCACCGTAATTTTTGTTGTTAGAAGTCTAATTGCTGATATGTCAGAGTGGTTTTTGTTTAAAGAGTAGAACTTCTTATTACCCAGCCTTTGAGAAGTAACAATGTCTTGTTTTTCAAGAGTAAGTAAAGATCTCTGTACAGAATTTGGATACTGCTTGGTCTGCCTCACAATCTCATTAACAAACAAGGGACTATCGCTTTCAAATAAAGCGCCAAGCACTTGTTCCGAACTTTTAGATAATTGCAACATAATTACTATATCATACAATAATATTGTATGAATTTCAAACAAAGCTTCGGATCTCTTAGTTGCAGAACTCTCACCAATTTGTGCTAAACTGGATACAGGTCTTGTATGAAAAATTTCTTGAAAAAGCTCCATACTCCTGTCTGGCTTTTTATACTTCTTATGACCGTTTTTATCTTGAGGATTCCTTCTCTTTTCGAACCTTATTCGTACGGAGACGAAATGATTTATCTTACTTTGGGTGAAGCAATACGCCGTGGCATACCTTTATACAGCGGAATTCATGACAACAAACCTCCTCTTTTATATGTCATGGCGGCTATTGCCGGAAATCTTTTTTGGTTCAAAGCGATTTTGACCTTGTGGATTTTAGTGACAATCTTTATCTTTTGGAAACTATCAGAAACGCTTTTCCCGAAGAAGATAAAAACTCAACAGGTAGCAACGGCAATTTTTGCACTCCTGACCACAATTCCCCTTCTCGAAGGAAACATCGTAAACGCAGAACTTTTCATGATAGGACCAACTATTTTAGGATTTTACCTCCTACTTAGTAAAAAACTAACTAGGAATAATCTTTTCATTTCGGGAATGCTCTTTTCGATCTCGACTCTTTTTAAATTTCCGGCTGTGTTTGACGTTCCGGCAATCATCTTCATCTGGCTTGTAACTGAAAAAAAACTCAACAAAAAGATTCTTTTCGAAATAGGTAAAAGGGTCTTAATTCTTGGCCTTGGATATCTTGCCCCAATTACCTTAACAGTAATCTGGTTTTGGCTAAAAGGAGCTTTGAATGAATACCTTGTTGCAGCCTTTTTGCAAAATGTAGGCTATTTATCCAGCTTCAGACCCGGTGATTTACAAAAACCGTTCTTAGTTAGAAATGCACCACTATTATTACGAACAGGAATTGTCCTTGCAGGAACTATTATTCTTTTTATAAAGAAAAGAAGGCTCTCTCGCGAATTTATCTTTGCGACGTCGTGGCTTCTTTTTAGCCTTTTTGCGGTAACCTTATCCGAACGTCCTTATCCTCATTATTTCATCCAGTCAGTAGCACCTGTTGCACTACTTTTTGCCATCCTTTTTACTTATCAAAAAAAAGAGCAGGTTTTTGCAATTATTCCTCTGGCTCTAACTTTTCTGGTTCCTTTCTATTTCAGGTTTTGGTACTATCCTACCTTTCCTTATTATGCCCGCTTTGTAAAACTCACTCTTGGACAAATGTCTAAAAATGACTATTTAGCCACATTTGGAAGTCAAGTCCCCACAAACTACAAGATAGCTGACTTTTTAATTTCGCTAACCAAACCTTATGAAAAAATCTTTGTCTGGGGAGAATCATCCCCAATTTATGCTCTCTCCAGAAGGTTTCCTCCTGGAAAATATGTAGCAGATTATCATATCAAAGATTTTTCAAATCCCAACCAAACCATCAAGATTTTGTCCTCCGATTTGCCTTCTTTTATAGTAATTCTCCCAGAAAGTAGTTCTTTCCCTGAGCTCGAATTTTTCCTGAGAAAAAATTATGGCCTAGCAGAAACCATTGATGGAAGCGAAATCTGGAAACTTCTCAATCCCAAAGTTAGATCTCTTATTTCAAACTGAATCTCCCATTTTTACTTACATTGGTAATATCTGCTAAAATCTAGCAATTAGATCTGTCCAAAATACTATGAGGCCGTCGAAAAAGTCAATTAATAAAAGGGTGTTTCCATCCTTTAAAAATTTAATATCTCAAACCAAAAAAGTTCAGCCTACAATTCCTTTAACTAGGTACGTTTATTCCTCTCTCATCATAAGCGTTTTGGCCATTTTAATAGTTGTTTCCAGTCAAAAAAATCTTCCTCCCCAAACACCGCTTTTTTACGGAGCTCCTGTTGGAGAGGAACAGCTCACGACCTCTATCGGACTCGTCATTCCGGGAATGGTTTCTCTTATCATGACTGGTATCAATACTTTAATTACTTTATTTTTAGAAAATCAATTTTTACAAAAATCTCTTATTCTTTCTTCCCTGGCAATTAGTGTTTTTTCCTTTGTGACTACAGTTAGAATAATATTACTCGTTGGTAGCTTTTAAATTAATGAATTCGCTTTTCAATCTCGCCCTTCTCCCGGCACTACTTGCTGGAGCAGTTTCATACTCCGTAACTCCAATTATTATAAAATTGGCTCATAAAATCGGAATAATCGATGACCCTAAAATTCATAAACACCCCAAAGTAATTCACACCTATCCTGTCCCGAGAGGAGGGGGGGTTGCCACATTTTTGGGGGTTTTGATTGCATCTTTCGTTTTTCTTCCTCTTGATAAACACCTCATTGGAATACTTTTGGGGGCAACCTTGGTTACCAGTCTTGGCATTTTGGACGACAAATATGATTTAAATCCTTATAAAAGACTCATTATTCTATTTGTCGCGGCAGGAATTCCAATCTTAGCCGGCATTGGAATCTCGTTTATCACCAACCCCTTTAATGGAATTCTCGATCTCTCCCATCCTCAAATAAAATTTTTCTTGCTTGGAGAGGAAAGAAGTATTTGGGTTCTTTCTGATGCGTTTGCCCTTTTCTGGATAGTACTTATGATGAATATGCTTAATATGGGAGCGAAAGGAGTAGATGGTCAGCTTCCGGGTGTTGTTGTAATTGCCGCCATAACAATTGCCGCTCTTTCTCTAAAGTTCTCCGCCGATATTACTCAATGGTCTGTAATCATTCTTGCATCAATTACGGCTGGAGCCTACCTTGGATTTTTGCCCTGGAATTTTTACCCCCAAAAAATAATGCCCTCCTATTCAGGGGCAACCTTGGCAGGTTATCTTTTGGCAATCCTCTCAATTCTCTCAACAACGAAGGTGGGTACTTTAGTTGTGGTTCTTGGAGTACCCTTGGTCGACACTGGATACACCATAATAAGAAGAATAGCTTCCGGCAAGTCTCCTGTCTGGGGTGACAGAGGCCATCTTCACCATAAACTTTTAGATATAGGTCTGACAAAACGACAGGTAGCACTTTTTTATTGGGCAACTACTGCAGCCTTGGGAATTTTTGCTCTTAATTTGAACACTGAATCCAAGTTCTATACAATTGTAGGGGTCATCATTCTTATTGGAGGATTACTCTTATGGTTGACACAGAAATCAAAAACTTAAATTCACCTTTCGGGAGTCTTTATCAAATAGTAAGGATTTCCAGACCCGTCCACTGGATTAAAAATCTATCTCTTTTTGCGGCGCTCATTTTTAGCGGAAACTTCCTGGAAGGCAATCTCTTCACTAAAGTTCTCCTCGCCTTTTTTTCTTTCAGTTTTGCGGCCTCAGCAATCTATATTTTCAACGATATTGCTGATGCCGAAAGAGACAAACTCCACCCGATAAAGAAGGATAGACCGATTGCATCAGGACGCCTTTCTCTCTTCCCGGCCCTTTTGGCAATGTTTGGATATGTTTTTGTTTCTTTATATATTGCGGTAAACCTAAATACGCTTTTTTTACTCTCGGTCTCGGCATATCTTTCAATCCAGGCACTCTACAGTCTTGGACTTAAAAATTTCCACATCATTGATATCCTCATAATTGCATCTGGATTTTTTTTAAGAGTTTATGGCGGGGCTTTTGTAATTGACGCGCATTTATCGGTTTGGTTTCTCTTGTGCGTTATATCTGTCGCCCTTTTCCTGGCATCTGGCAAAAGGCGGGCTGAGCTTGGAACAATTCCCGAAGGAAAAACCAGAATAAGCCTTACCAAATACCGAAGGGATTTATTAAATTCATATGTGACAATGTTCGGAAACGCAGCATGGATGAGTTGGGCTCTTTTTACTTTTTTTGAGTCGCCTACACCCATTACCAGAGTCTGGATTCTTTTGGCCGAAATATCGAGAACCACTGCTATCAGTAAACTTCTAATGGCTACGATTCCTGTTGTAATCTTTGGGATAATGCGCTATGAAGCTTTAATCTTTGAGAATCGAAGCGAAGCTCCGGAAAAGCTATTCTTGACCGATAAGGAGCTTGTGGGTTCAGCCCTTCTTTGGATTGGACTTGTTATCTGGATCCTCTATGGTGGTGTAACTAGCTTGGGCTAGGGAGTCGGGGTAGGTTTGGTGGTTATCTTCGGAGTTGGTGTTGGAGAAACTCTTCTTGTTGGTGTCGGAGTTGCCTTTGAACTACCTTCTACTTTTTTTGCATACTGATTTGAAATCCATCCCTCACCATCTTCTTCATATTCAATCTTAAACCAACCTGTCTTTTCATCTGTTTCGAGAAGTGGGTATTTTTCTCCCGGCTTAACTTGCCCAACTTCTTCCCCTAAAGTAGAAGGTTCCTTCCTCACTCTTAAGAAGCCTGTTGGTGTTGACAAAATCTCTATCATCTCCTTTTTTGCTTCGTTCTCGTCGATCGGAGTCGGAGTAATGCCTGGAGTTTCCTGCACTTTATTTTCGGCCTGAGCAAGTTTAATTATTGCTGTTAATTTATAACCTTGATGTGTTTTAACCTCAATAATCCTTTCTAGGAACCCTTCAGCTGATAAAACCAAGGTGTGTTCTCCTGGTAAAATCGATGAGGTTTTGTGGGGAGTAAATGCTTTATCTCTTCCATCAATTTCCAGTTGTACTGAGTCTGGAATAGTAACAACCGTAAGGCTAGTTTCTTCTTTGGCAATTCTCTCAAAGGAAATTATTTCGCCGGATGATGCTTCCTGACTTTCTCCAAATTCACGTTTTATTACCGTCTGTACACCAGCAATTAGGTTGACTTTAGTTTCATAGGGGGTGAGGGGCGCTTGGAAAGAATCTGGAATAAGTTTAATAACTACCTCACCGGGACTTCTGTTTATCTCGTAAGGCGTCCTTCCTACTTCTTCCCCATCGATAAAGACATTTGCCGGAGGATCAGTCATAATGAAAACACCCGCAACCTTAGGTTTGTAATATCCAATGATAAAATATATCAATCCTACCAGAAGCACCAATCCAAGAATAATGATCCCGACTAGCCTTGCTTTCTTCACAGTAAGTGAGTTTACCACTAGTAAAAATCACTGGCAAGTTTACAATTTGAGCCCTGTCGAGTTAAAACCGACGGGGCTTTGTTTTTGGAATTAAATGCGTTAAAATAGACCCAACTTGACCCGTTGGCAGAGAGGCTATGCGATGGTCTGCAAAACCATTTAGGAGGGTTCGACTCCCTCACGGGTCTCAATACTCTGCCTATCTATTTTTCAACCTCTTCCTCTTCTTCTTTCTCATCAGAAACCTCTTCCATGGGTTCTATTTTCGCTTTCGGCTTCGGTCTGGCCAGAAGTTCTATATGATCTGCAACTACACTAATATAACCCTTTTCGCTTATCTGAAGTTTGCCGTTCACAAAAATTTGCCTTCCCCGTGTTATGTGTTCTCTTACAACTTCTCCGTAGTGCCCAAAAACTAAAATATTATAAAAGGTGGTAGACCCATCCTGTCCGCTTATTGCAATTCTAAATGTGACGTAAGAAACACCGTCTTTTGAAACTTTTAATTCCGCATCCTTTGTGGCATTTCCGATAATACTTACAATTTGAAGGCTCAAAGTACTCACCCCCTTTAATATTTTTCTATGGGACAGTCTTTTTACATCCTACAATTTTAAAATAAGATATTCAAGTACATCTAAGTCTGTGCTTCAAAATATCTCTTTTTTTGACTTTTTGAATTTCACAAGGTATAATTTGCTCATATCTCGCAAATTTTGCGAGATTTTTTTGTTACCAGCTGCCCAAATATGATACGTTTTTCAATCAACCTGCCTACAAATTACCGTCTTGACTTACACTTGGTAAGAAAGCGCGGAGAATCTATTGATATACCTCTTTTCCCCAACTTAAAAGCTATTAAAAAAACCCGCTCGGGAAACAAAATTTCCCGTTTTTTCAGTCATATATTTGGACACAAAAAGATTAAGAAGGTTTTCGGGGTAAATATCGCGCTATTTGTATTTGCTTCCTCACTTCTCCCCAACCAAACTCTTGGTGTTGAAAACGTCAATAATTTAACACTTTCAACTCCCATTATCTTAACTACACAAAAGGGGGTTCAATATCCCCTAAAAAATATTAAAATCACCCAAGGCTATAAGTTTTTCCACCCCGGAATCGATTTCGATGGCATAACCAGCGACCCCATCTATCCCATTACTTCGGGAATAGTCGAGACTACAGAATATTCCAGGTTTGGGTATGGAAATAATGTTCTAATAAATCACGGGAATGGCGTTACTTCCCTTTACGCCCACCTTTCTAAAATTGAAGTTACTGAAGGCCAAGAAGTAAATAATACTACTGAAATCGGAAAAGTCGGCGCAACCGGCCGTGCCAAAGGAGACCATCTCCACCTCGAAATCCACGAAAACGGAAAGCCAATTAACCCACTAACAATTCTAGCTAATTAATAGTTATTTATTACTGAAAGCGATTGGGGTTTACTAACTCGATTCCTAAAAATCCATAATCTCTGATTTTTCTGGCGTAATCAGGAAACGAATAATAAATTGCAGCCCTTTGTAGCTGAAGTATCTCACTTGTTCCTGTAACCACCGGCTGAAATTCTTCACCTAAGTTTACATTAAACTGATAAACACCATGGACAGTGGGTGCAAATAAAACTCTACCAACTAAACATTCCATTAACATATCGGGTTCTAAATTTAATGTTACACATTCTTTAAACCAACCATTTACTTCTTTATTTATGTTGAAAATTATTCTGTCTCCTTGCCTAATATCTGCATATATCTTATCTGAAAAGGGATCGAAAGCTCTACCTTCATACTTTTTTCTACCATCCAATATAGCGGCAAAATATTGAGGGTAAAGCTGCATTGTTATAGAACGTGGTTCTCTTGCAATATCTTTATATTTACCAGTTTCTTGAAACCAAAAGTCCGTTTTAACACGCCAGTCAAGGGCTCGGTAGTAGGGATCTAATGCGTCGGCAAGGTCAAAACAAGACAATAATATTTCCTCTCCTCTTAATCCGCACTCTACCGCAAAACTAAGATAGCCGTGTAATTTATCAAAATAATAGTCTGACCGCGCAGGATTAGTTCTAGCCAAACGAGCAACTGTTGCTTTTGTTAGCTCAATAACATCTTTTTCTTGAGGTTTTCTTTTAAATCTTTCTATCCAGTTCATATGCGGATGATTATAGCACTCTAGTTATCGAGTATTCTCCAAATATACCAACTAGCAACTGTTCGGTAGGGTTTCCAGCGAAGGGTGAATTTTGCCGACCTAATCCTGTCAAACTTTTTTCCAGTAACTTTTTCGAATCCTTTTTTTATCCCCAAGTCGTCAACCGGAAATATGTCGAGTCTTCCCAAGGTAAACATCAAAAACATTTCAGCTGTCCAACGACCAATCCCTTTTACTGCAACAAGTTCTTTCATAACTTCATCGTCCGGTAATTCATTTAAATTTCTAATGTGTAACTTCTTATCTTTGACTCTTTGAGCCAAGTCCTTAATCGATCTAACCTTGGCCCAAGCCATTCCGCAATTTCTCAATTCTTGGTCGGAAAGTGCTAAAATTTTTCTTGGAGTCAGTCTTCCATTTACCTTTTTCTTGAGTCTTTCGTAAATAACATCCGCCACTCTTCCTGAAAGCTGCTGGCCAATTATTTCTCCAACAAGACCTTGAAAGTAATCTATATGAAGAACCGTATTTTTTAACCAAAGGACCGATATATTTATCTTTTAAAAGAAATTCTTCCGCCTCTTTCCACATGGAGTAATTATAGAGGATTTTAGAGGAAGTTATAGGAAATTAAAGGATTTTAGAAAAATTCGGTTCTGTCCTCTAATATCCTCTAGATTCCTGTAAACTCCTTTATTGCAATCGCAGTTTGCTTCGAATCCGAGCTTTTTCAACCTGATGAAACTTCTGCTCCCTGGCAAGTTTTTTCTCGAGTGATTCGACCAATTTTCTTAAGTGCCAGTCGGTTTTGTTAATCAGCTCAATAAAAATCTCGTAGGTTAAGTTCTCGGCTTTTAGATTATCTACAGGCTTATAGAGGAACTTAAACGAGTTTAGAGGAATTTGTTTATTTAGTATATTTTGTCCTCTAGACTCCTCTAATTTTCTATAATCTCCTTTAATACCTGCCGGCTTAGAAATAACCGACCGTTTCAGTGCTTCGTGCCAATCGGATAAATCTATCTCCAAATCCTTGAGGGAAGAACCTGGTAAAGATTTTAAGAATCCATCTTGCAAACTCCTCTGAGCATCTCCTTTTCCTTCAATCAAGCTTGCTCTGGAGTATCCAAGAAAATTCAAATATTCCATAGTGGTCGGTCTTGCAAATCCTTCTTCGATGTTAGCTACAACGCTTCTGGCGTTATCATCAAACTGTGCCTTCAATCTGTATTCGGATTTAGGCAAGTTCTCAGTAAACTTTCTAACAAATATCCTTAAAAGATTTGCATTTGACCAAACAACTAAGAATATGTAACCATTCGGAGTATTGGAAATCCTTGATCTTGCCTGTGGTTTTTCCGCTTGATTCAACTCTTGATATGTCTTTTCAATCAATTTACTAACAACATCATTCGGCATTAACTAAATTTTAAGGAGTTTTTAATGGAGATTAAAGAAGGATTTTAAATGGTTCAATAAATTCCTCTAGATTCTCCTAGTAGTCCATTCCCCCACCCATTCCGCCTCCCGGCATCATTCCGCCAGCTGGCGGACTCTTTTCTTCGGGAATATCCGTAACCAAGCCTTCTGTGGTTAAAACCATCATAGCAACTGAAGCTGCATTCTGAAGTGCTGAACGGGTTACTTTCAAAGGATCTAATATTCCGTATTTTGTCATCGACCCAAACTCACTCGTCAAAGCATTAAATCCGTAATCTTCATCCTTTGCCTCCTCGACTTTTCTTAATACATACCCATCATCCTCGCCGGCGTTTTTGGCAAGCCAACGAAGAGGCGCCTCGAGCGCTTCATTAACTATATCCACACCGACTTTTTCATCTTCATTATCTACCTTCAGATCATTCAAAACTTTTCGTGCACGAAGCAGTGCTACTCCGCCTCCCGGTACAATCCCCTCTTCAATTGCAGCTTTTGTTGCACCAACCGCATCTTTTACCCTTTCTTTCTTCTCATTAAGCTCGATTTCCGTTGCAGCTCCGACATTAATTTGAGCAACTCCCCCCGAGAGCTTGGCCAGTCTTTCCTCATATTTCTCACGGTCAAATTCAGAATCAGTTTTGCCTATTTGGCTTTTCAAAAGTGTAATTCTTGCGTTAATTGCCTTTTTATCTCCTTTTCCTCCAATTATTCTCGCATTGTCTTTGTCTGCCCAAACCTTGTCAGCTTGTCCTAAATCAGTTATTTCAATTGATTCAAATGTTCTGCCCGTGTCTTCGGATATAACAACACCTCCGGTTAGAACCGCTATATCTTCGAGCATTTCTTTTCTCCTATCGCCAAATCCCGGAGCTTTAACTGCCAAAACGTTAAATGTACCTTTCAGTTTATTTACTACTAATGTGGCCAGAGCCTCTCCTTCTACTTCATCGGCAATAATAACTAGGCTTTTGGAAATTTTGACGAATTTCTCTAAAAATGGAAGCAAATCCTGTATTGAGGTAATTTTTTTGTCGGTCAGAAGAATATAAGCATTTTCGATTTCCGCTTCCATTCTTTCGGGATTTGTAACAAAATAAGCGGAAACATATCCCCTGTCAAATTCCATTCCTTCTTTGTATTCAATATCAATGGTAAGACCTTTTCCCTCTTCTACTGTAACAACTCCATCACGGCCAACTCTGTCAAGCGCTTCCGAAATTTTTGCTCCGATTGCCGAGTCTCCTGCTGAAATCGTTGCAACCTGTTCAATTTCCTCCCTGTTTTTAATTGGTTTTGAAATCTTTTTCAGTTCGCTTACAACCGCTTCGACTGCCTTCTCAATTCCTTTTTTAACAATCATAGGATTTGCTCCAGCCGTAACGTTTTTCATGCCGGCTTGAGTCATCATTTGAGCCAAAAGGGTTGCGGTTGTGGTACCATCTCCTGCAACGTCATTTGTCTTATCTGCTGACTCTTTTACAAGCTGTGCTCCCATATTCTCAAAAGGGTCTTTGAGTTCAATTTCTTTGGCAACAGTTACTCCATCATGAACAATGTTCGGAGCACCCCATTTTTTATCAAGTGCAATATTTCTCCCTTTTGGACCTAAGGTTGTAACAACGGCTTTTGCCACAACATCAATTCCCTTCATTAAAGCCTGCCTTGCGTCATCTGAAAATTTAAGTTGTTTAGCCATATCTTTAGGTGAACGGTAAAAGGTGAAAGGTAAAAACTTTTACCCTTTACCTCTTGCCTTTTACCTGGCGATTACGATTGCGAGTATATCCTCAAATTTTGCAAATAAATATTCTGTTCCTTTTATCTTAACTTCATTTCCGCCCCATTTTTTATAGATTACAACGTCACCCAATTTTGCCGGTGAGTCCCTTTTGACGCCTGAATCCGTAATCTCATCATCGCCTACTGCTAGAACTTTTCCTTGTTGGGGTTTCTCGGAAACGTTGTCGGGTAAATAAATTCCAGACGAGGTTTTCTCTTCCGCCTCCAGTGGTTCAATCAATAGGTAGCCGGCAGCAGGTTTAAGATTTACTTTAGAAGGTTTCTTTGTGTTCATGTAAATGAAACGGCTGCTAGCAATTACTAACAGCGAGTGCTATTTTAATAAAAGTAGTGAACTTTTGTCAAGAGGTAAAAATACCAGAATATCGGTTTTATCTTAAAGATACACCGTATTGAGTAAGAATCTTTTGCACTTCTTCCTGTAAGGTGATCAAAGCTTTTTCATCTCCCCTTGACGACCATTCATTTACAACTCCACTATAAACAGTTTCCAACTGAGAGTTAATTCCCGTATTCCCGTCAAAAGTATTGTCGGCTAAATACCAACTATATGACTCCAGCGCAAAAGCTATAATAGACCCCAAAATATCATCGTCTCTCAAAGAAATATTCATCTCAGGCCTCGGATATGCTTTCTCCAAGGTCTCATATTTCTTTATATTTTGATTTATCTCTTGTAAAGAACTGTCCTCTGCCAAAAATTTCAATAAGGTCCAGGCAGCTTCTTTGTTGCTACTTCTCTCCCAAACGGAATGAACCCAAAAGGTGTTGTACGAATAATTAGGATCGGTTGGAGTGTTTTTTGGTAATTGGGGAAGTCTTACTGTTTTAAAACGAAGTTTAGGATTATTCTTTGTAAGATCATATGCTCTTCTTGTGGGTCCAAAGTACATTGCGAGCTTTCCTTGTGCAAACGCAATTGTTGAGCTGGGAAGCGTATCATCCCAAATTTTCTGTCTTTTAAAATCTGTATAAAAAGATAGAACGTCAGCCATTTTCTGCCCGGAAGGATTACTTGGGTTGACTCTATTTTGAAACATCATCAGTCCTATTATTTCCGGCCAGTGATCAATGTTTGAAGTTCCTCCCAAAGCAATACCAGATTGGATAATCTTTCCGTCCCTATCTCTCAGTGTTAGGGACCTTGCCTCTTTTGGATCTACTAAATTTTTCAACTCGTCCCATGTTTCAGGCGGCCTTTGGAGAGAGGAAGCGAAAATGTCTTCATTTATAAAAAGGGTTAACGCGTCATACTCTAAAGGCATTGCAACAATTCCTTTTTCGGTCGTGAGATTGGCAACAATTGCTGGATAAAACGAATCATTAAACTCCTCTTTGCTCATTACGGATGCCGGTAACGTCGCAAGTTCTTTATTAAACATCGGAGGCCAGCTATTATGAATTTCAAAAATGTCTGGCCCTTTCCCTGAAGCAAGAGAATTAGTCAACCTTTCTCTATAGTCCTGAGACGACTGTCTTTCATATCTTATTTTTATGTTGGGATTTTCCTTTTCAAACTCTTCAATAAGTGGGGCATAAACTCCTTTGTCGTGCTGTACTCCCCACCAGACAATTTCCCCCTTCTTACCGAATAGTAGCGGGTTTGTCGGCTTAAACTTTGACGCCACATATGCAAGTATTGCCAATAAAATAACAACAAAAAGACCGAAGAATATTAACTTTTTTGAAACACCTTTTCGTGGTGGTTTGAAAGCCTGAGCCGTTTCTTTTGCGGCTGACGTTTGATCTACGACTGGTATTACAACTTCGGATTGCGCTGTTTGAGAAATAGGTTGACTTTGAGGGTGAACCGGTGGCTCACCTGGTTGAAAAACTTGATTGTCAGACATAAAAATTGTTTCAAAACTCGCCCGTCAAACGGGTTTCGTTTTGAGAGCTTACGCTAATTTATATGAAGTAATTTTGAAATTACTTCATAGTAACTTTACTCATGATATCATACAATCTGTAATATGATTAAGGCCACAAAATTACTTCTTAAAAGGAAGGGTTTAATTTTATTTTTAAAGTTTATTCTTTTTATTGCAACAGTCGTTTTCTCTTTTAATCTTTATTATCAAGACAGAATCTTTCCGGGAATAATTGTTTCAGGAATCAGAGTTGGAGGAATGACAAAGACGCAGGCAGAAACTATCCTTAGTGAAAACATCAGGCCACCAGAAAAAATGTCTATTTTAGCTAAGAATAGAAGTTTTGAGCTTTCGCTCAAGGACGTTATTTCTTACGACCTTAAACAAACAACCGAAACCGCCTTTAACTTTTACAGATCAGGAGACCTAATTAAAGACAATTACAACCGCGCCGTCTCTCATTTTTCCGTCAAAAATATCCCAATTAAAATCGATATTAATGAGGAAGCGCTTGACGAATACCTCCAAGTGATATCCTCACAAATTTCAACAGAACCGAAGTTCCCTTCGGTTTTCCTGGAAGAAAACGAGATTGTGATCGACAAAGGTTCTGCGGGTGAGAGTATTGACACAACCTCCTTTAAAAAGACTTTTGAGGAACACCTTGCATCTCGTGATTATTCCTCTATCGAAGTTCCTTTCAAAAAAAATGATCCGACTCTTGGCGAGGAAGAGGCGGGGATCCTTAGGCTGAGGGCTGAAAAATTACTTGGTAAAAATCTTTCTATTGTCTATGATTATCAAACACTCCTAATAGATAATGAAGACGTCTTTTTGTTTTTAGATCCAAAACAAGAATTTAATCAACAAAAAATTAGTGATTATATAAGGCGCGAAATAGCGCCAAAACTTAATCACGAACCTCAGGATGCCGTATTTAGGTTCGAAAACGGAAAAGTCATAGAGTTTTTACCATCAAAAGAAGGCATAACAGTAAATGAGAAAGAACTTGGCCAAGATATTATAAAGAGCTTAAGAACTTTAGAAACCTCTGAAGAAAAAAGCGTCTCTATCCAAATTCCGGTTCATACTGCGCGTCCGAAAGTAACAAATGAGGAAGTAAATAATCTTGGAATAAAAGAATTAATTGGAAGAGGAGTTTCAAAATTCAGGGGTTCTATATCTACAAGGATTCATAATATAAGTCTTGCTTCCTCAAAATTTAACGGCATTCTCGTTGCTCCTGGAGATACATTTTCCTTCAATAAAACATTAGGAGATGTTTCTTCTTTTACCGGTTACAAACAGGCCTACGTAATTCGTGACGGAAGAACCGTACTTGGCGATGGCGGAGGTGTATGCCAGGTTTCAACAACGCTCTTTAGAGCATTACTAAAAGCAGGACTACCTATTATCGAAAGGAGGGCGCATTCGTATAGAGTGGGTTACTACGAGCAAGAATCTCCACCCGGGCTTGACGCAACCGTATTCGACCCCACAACAGATTTGAAATTTAAAAACGATACTCCGGCACACATCCTTATTCAAACAATTTTTGATGCAAAAACATCAACGCTTATTTTTGAAATCTACGGAACAAATGACGGCCGGGTTGCCACGACAACAAAACCGGTTGTAACGTCAGTCGTTCCCCCACCAGAAGATCTTTATCAGGATGATCCCGCTATTCCTAGCGGAACGACAAAACAAATTGACTATAAAGCATGGGGGGCAAAAGTAACTTTTAATTATCGCGTTGAACGCAACGGGGAAACTATCTATGAAAAAACTTTCCTTTCTAACTACCGCCCATGGCAAGCAGTTTTTCTGCGAGGAACCGGGCCAGTTAACTAATCGATTTTTCCTACAAGACTTTCAGCCAATCTAACAACATCAAGCATGTCTCTTGCGGAAACCCTATAAGGATCCCCAAATTGTTTTTGATCCCCTCCCTCCAACATATACTTTGTTTTCTTCACTAGCGGACCATCCTCAACAGAATATTTTAAAACTTTTGTATCCGTTGTTATTGATATCGTTGGTTCGTGATTATAAATTGCTAATCTGCATTCTTGCAACTCGCCATTCTCAAACAGCCAACGTGCGGATCGCGGTAAGAAATCCTCAGTTAAAATGTAAGACCCCAAGATTTCTTCTTCACTGTATGGATCATCTAATTCCACTCCCTTAGATAATCCCCCTAACTTAACTAAAATTCTCACTACTCTTTCATCTTCTGTCTCGCGATCGGTTGAAAATTCATCAGTAACGCCGACATATTCCTTCTCATAAGTCATTTCTGAATTTATTTTAAACAAAAAAATAATATTTTCCAAGGTATAATTGAGTCTATGGATGCAGTTGGATTAATCGACAAAATTGAAATAATATATTTATCCTGGGGAAATATTATAATTTTTATAAGTAGCCTCGTTGAAACATCTCCCATTGGCTTTACAATTCCGGGAGGTTTTGTTGTGGCACTTGGTGGTTTTTTTTCTTATGGAAATAAATTAAATCTTGCAGGTGTAATCCTTTCGGGAACGCTTGGAATGCTGACAACTTTCTTAATCGCGTATTTTCTTGGCCGAAAAACAGGATTCCAACTTGCAAAAAAATTCCATCAACAGAAATATTTCGAGCTAGCCAAAAGGCTATTGGAAAATCACGGACCTACAATTCTCACTACGTCTCTTCTGGCCAGCCTTACTCGCTTCTGGATTGCTTATGTTGCCGGATCACAAAGTTACAATATTTTCAAATTTGTTTTCTACGCATCGGTTTCTTCTCTCACTTGGAACTCTTTATTGGTAACGGTCGGGTATCTTGCGGGTAGCGAAAGAGAAGAGCTTGAAAGTGGCATTGCAAAATTGGGAATTTTGTCCTGGGGCATTTTATTATTGACACTGGGAATCATCTATATAAAAACAAGAAAGGAATTTCTTGAAATTAAAAAAGGAAAATAATCTGCTTCCAAAAAATACCCAAATACTATAAGATATTTCACGTTGCTACAACTTTTGTCTAAGAAAATATGATTATTAAAAAAATTGTAGGTGTTTCGAAGTACGTTTTAAATGCCAGACCTTTGAGATCTTAGCTCAATAGCAGCTCTAACATAAACTTCTAAAATTTTAGGTAAAGAGTCTATCTCTAAATATTCATCCGTTGAGTGAGCTCCCTCGCCGTCCACACCAAAACCACATACAGTAGGTATACCCGCATTATTAAACAGGTAGGCTTCGTTGATAGGTCCTGCTCCTTCAATCACTGGTTTAATATTTAATAAGTCTTTAGATAAGGATTGTAAAATCTTTACTATTTTTTCATTTCTCGAAATTACTGATCCAGGAACATTCTTTATTGCCTTGGTTTTAATAACTATTTTGTTCTTGGATTTTCTTTTTGCTAATTCCTCAATTTCTTTTATGTAAACATTTCTATCTTGGTCAGGCAGAAATCTTGCATCGATTATCATTTTTACTCTATCAGGTACTATTCCAACACTGGAACCTCCCTCAATATAAATTGGCGTTTGTTTAAAACCATAACCCGGAAAGTCCTTATTATGCTTAGCTTTAAAACGAAACTCATCCAAATTTTGTAAGAAGTCGGCCGCTGCTGTTATCGCATTTGCGCCTTTTTTCCCCAGCTGCCAAGATTTAGAGCCCGCGTGCACTGCTTCACCTAATACCTCTACGGAAATCTTTACCAATCCCCTATGACCAATTTTAATCGCGTCCAAGCCAAAGTAAGTATAAATTGCAGCTTCTGCGTTAAGCCCATTCTTTAACAAAAATTTACTACCCAAAGGAGAATCTGCTCCAATCTCCTCGTCAGACGCAGCCACAAATTTAGCATAATCCTCATAACCCAAATCGGATAAGATTTTAAGTGTATAGACAGATAGTGCAATACCTCCTTTACAATCAACTGAGCCGCGTCCGTATAACTTGCCGCCCTCAATCTCTCCAGCAAAGGGTTTATGTTTCCATAATCTTATATTTCCTACTGGAGCTGTATCTAAATGCGCAGCAAACAACAATCCCTTCTTTTGAAAATAATTTGTGCCAATAAAAACATTGGGCCTATCTTTGTCTAAAGCAATTAAGCGGGTAGGCAAATTTAGATTCCGTGCTTTTTTAATAACTAGTGCAGCGATATGCTTTTCCTTGTCCAATCCATTGACAGAAGGTATTTTAACTAGATCCCTACAAAAATCTACTAGATCGGACCCATAAAGATTTATTTTCTTT
>Ga0075623_118_pt1 | contig 15299 bp, 12 predicted proteins | sample RifGroA1_FD_68377 | JGI IMG/M metagenome (GOLD analysis project Ga0075623, IMG submission 68377) | Microgenomates (Woesebacteria) bacterium GW2011_GWA1_39_12
ACCATTATGCTCGCACTTCCGTAAGCATCTCTTGCATCAGGAATATTTTCGGTTATTTCAATGCTTTCATCACTTTCTGAAAGTCTCTTAATCCATTCTGGAATTTCTCTGCCTACAATCCAAACCTTAGCATTTGGGACCTCCTTTTTAACCTTAGGCCATATTTTTTTTATCAATATTTCTGAAGCCTCTTGATTTTGAAGCCACTCAAAGTTGCTTACACCATATAATACTTTAGGGGGCAATTTCCTTTCCATCTTTTTTGCCGCATAAAACTCGGTATCAACCCCGTTAGGAATAATATCGACTTTTACCCCTGGAATTAGCTTAATCATTTCACTCCTGTCCTCGGCCGAAACTGCCACTAATTTGCTTGCTTTAGTCCAGTAATGTTTTTCCCAATACTTAACCTTTAAAACGTCATACATATAAAAAGGCCTCAAGATTCTAGGTACCTTTGTCTCTACGTGGTGTTTATAAACATCGTGCCAAATAGTTTGCTCGACGAGTATTGTGGGAACGTCGGTGCGGGCTAAATGCGGCATAACATAGAAAGTCTCGGCGTGGATCAAATCATATTTCTCATTGGCGAGTTCCAGCGAAACCGCCCGCCTTTCCTTTAAAGACAAATTTCTAATAACCATAAGCGGGAATGGCCCGAAAAGAGAAAGGAGCACATTTCTTACGGTCCAAGGCTTTTTTGGCCTATCAAAAACCATTACTTTTTTGCAGTATTTCCTAAGCTCCGGAATGAATTTCTCCTCAGATGTATCTTTTGCGAGGGAAAAAAGGGTAATATCGTGCTTCTTTGAAAGGTATTTGATTATATTGTACCAGCGTGTTTGTCCACCGCTGGTCTCAGGTTTTGGCAAATAGGGAACTAACATCAATATCTTCATTTTATGGGTTTATGTAAATCTGCTATTAAATAAGTATTTGTTTTCTCAACTACTTCAAACCTTGCAATAACGTCTAGAGTATCTGGGTCATTTAGGCTAACAGTAACGTAATAATCCGCCCCTTTTTGAATTATTTCATCCACCGATGAATCAATTACCGGCCATCCCCTTCTTTTTGTCTGGTAAAGAAATGCAGTATCCCCATTGTAGGGTGCAATTACTATCGCATCCTTGGGAGTCAATCTATCAACGGCTGCCCCTGCCTCCATAATTTCCGGGTGGTTAACTTTATAAAACTCTCTAACTTCGGAGGCTCCTGTTGTAAACATAATGAGTATCGAGAATATTGCAACAGATCTGGTAGCTACGAGCGGAAAGTCTCGGGAATTCCACAAATAAATTAGCCCCTCTGCCAAGGTTAAAGAAATTGCCGGAATAGCAATCGCCTGATAGTAATCGTGCCTTACGTTGGCTGTGGCAAAGACGACAACATAAATGAGCATCCCTAGTAAAAATGCATGTGTAAATAGGTCTTTCTTGGGTTTAAGAAGTCCAAAGACAAATATTATAATTCCCCAGAATCCCAAAATAAGTTTTGTTAGTCTCTCCCCAAAAATCCAGCGAAAAAAAGCGGGTTTTAAGCGGATTCCGTCACCATTGAACATCCAAGACCATCCGGGGATGCCTGCTGGAAATTTACTAATCCAGGCCCGCCAGACAAAGAAAGGAACCAAAATTATATCTACAAAAATAAGAAGCTTAATTAAAAGCTTGGGATTTTGGAAAATTTTCCTAAAAGAATACTTCTTTGATATCAAATAAATTAAAGGAATTGTATAAAAAATAATAAAGGGCTTAACTAAAAGTCCCAGAGCGATGGAAACCCCTGATAGATATAAAAAGTGTGCTTTATCTTTGTCGATAAAAAGAATAAAAAGCCAAATTCCCAACAGGCCAAAAAATATTGCCGTAGGTTCGGGCAGTATTACTCTGGTGAAATAAATGTTAAAAGGCAAAAAGAGGAAAAAAAATGAAGCTAAAACCCCACCCCACTTATTCATAAATCTTGCTCCCAGAAAGTAGAGAATAAACCCTGAACCTAAAGTAAAAATAATCGAAACTAGCCTCCCCCATACTTCAAAGGACACAACGCCAATATTTTTGGCTAAAACTGCGTGTATTGCGTTATAGAGAGGGAACTCAACATATCGATAGCCTTCTGGGTTTAAAATTCGAGACTGGGTTGAGGATAAATCGTAGTAACGTGGATAAAGTATATTAACACCGTTTTCCACGTAAAGCCTGGCAACGGCCGCTGTGTCAGCTTGCCTAAAAGAATGCCAATCTGCAATCGGATTATCTATTTTATATAACCTGACTATAAAACCACCAACAAGTATTAATGCTAACAAATAGTACTCAATACGCTTAACTGAAATAACTCGCGCAACTAATTTATTCAATATATTTCTCATTTCGTACCAGTCCCACCAAAACACCAATTAATAACCAGAAGATTATAGCGAATTTTGACGCTTCAAAAACGTCAATAAAAACTGCATTAATTAATACACCAATGCTCCCTCCCAAAAGACCTGCAACAATTGGCCTTTGAATTTCTGGTAGCTTTTCCAAGTTAGACTTCACATTTGCTAAAAACAACGATCCAATCCGAAGGAAAATTAAACAAAATGCTGCAAATCCCAAAATTCCTGTCTCTCCCAATGCCCTTAAATAATCGTTATCTGTGGCAAGTGTAATTGAAGAATAACCAGTACCAAGTAGTGGATTTTTTGCCAATGACCTTACCGCCCTCGGCCATTCTACATTTATCCTGATTGAAGAAGATCTATCTTCTATGACGGGTGGAGGTGCTGGTGTAGGAGTCACAAAATCTGTCCTTCTTTGTGGCACTTCCTCTTGTGCGTATACTGTCCATGACGCATCCCCCGTTCTTTTTTTAACCTCGTCAAAAATTCTTAAATATCTGGCCCTTAAGTCTGGGGAGAATGAGAAAAATATCAAACTAATGATAGTTACAACGAGAACCTCCTTATACTTTCTAAGGATTAGTAGTGCAACACTAACTCCCACCAAATATGAAACGATAGAAATTCTTGATACTGAGGCGAGTAGTAACCAAAGGCCAGAAAAGATTGCTGCCGCAATTAATATTTTCCATAATTTCTGTTTGAGGGTATAAAAGAGAGCTATAAAAATTGGTAAAACGAAAACCAAAAAAGTGGCTAGATCATAGTGCCCTGCGAACGTGGAATTTATGTGACTTCCCGGTAGCCAGCGAAGGGCAATTCCTTTTGCATACTCTACGTTTTGTGTGACTATTACTGGCCAATAAAGGAAACGCTGCCCCAGTGCATAAACGAAGACAATAAATAATGTAAGTAAAAGAACCTTGATATAAAAACTCAAATTCTCTCTATTTCGTATTGCGAGAACTCCCAAGAAAAACCCTGAAAAATATTCAATTCTCCTTAAGAAGTGTAGAAGTCCAATCTCTGGCTCTACCGACTTTGTTATTAAAACTCCCGACAGCAAAGATAGAAGCCCAACTAACGAATAGATTAAAATAGATTTTTCGATTTTTAAAGAAAATATCCGAAAAAGTTTTGGAAGTAAATATATCCCGCAAATTCCAAAAACCGTCGCCATCAAAAAATCCTCCAATCTTACAGAAACTTGTATTCCGGGAATCCTAATAAAAGGAAACTTGGGATACAAAATTATTACCATAATAACTGCGGCGGTTAAGTATTTGAAAATGTTATCCGGTGACTTTAAAAGAGTTCGCATAATTTTTATTTAAGCTCCTTTTTTATATCGATTGCCGCTTGGTAAAGATTCTTTGAAATAAGGAGAGTTAAGCCCAAAGTTAAAAACCCAATTAATAGCCTTATTCCAAGGTTGCTCGGTACATATCTTACAATCACTTTTTGTCTCCAATCTTTTTCATCTATTTTTATTGCATCTTGAGCAAGTTTTGGTTCAAAACCGTTCACAAATATAGACTCTCTAAAAGGGTGTACTATCTCTTCGAGAAAAGTGCTTCTGGCTTGGTCGCGTATGAGAGTCTGCGCTTCTTCTGGCGGATAATTGAGCCGATAGGTGGGAAGGGGAACTTCAAAGAAGTTTGATTTATTAAACTCTTCCTGATAGTGGGCTAAAACCTCATTTCGCCCATAATCCGTATAATATCCTCTCCTTAACGGGGTTTCCACGTCCGCCGGTTCATTTGAAACGTACGCATCGTCTAGTTGTTCGGGAAATTCTGGTGAGGGCAAGTATAAATAGAGAAGGAAACCTAGGCTGAGTAATAAAAATGCGATCTTTAATGCTACTTTCATTTCAAAGAGTTACTGGAAAAGCCTTGCCCGGCCCAGGCGATAATGAAGATCCTTATGTTTTCTCTCTCCGATAACTTTTGCAGGAACTCCACCGACAATTTCGAAGTCTTGAACACTTTTTGTAACCACTGCTCCGGCTGCTACAACCGCTCCTTTACCAATCTTCACACTGGGTAAAATAATTACTCTGGGTCCTATAAACACGTAGTCGCCTATTTCTACAGGAGCTTCAATTGGTGAAAAGTCGTCCTTCTCAAGGTCGTGCTCAGAGTTATATATCATTACTTCTGAGGCAATATCAACGTGTTTACCTATTATAAGGGGAGCTCTGCCATCCAGGAAAACATGGTCTCCGATAATTGTATCTTCTCCAATCTTGATGTTTCGAGGCTGAAAAAATCTAGCCCACATATGAATTACACTATTTCTGCCAATTTGAACTCCTGCAAGCATATAAAAGAGGGACCTTAGCGAATGAAATGGGATATGGCCTACCCAACGAAGCAACATAAGTTCAAAATCTAGCCAGTAGTTATATAAGCGGTTTTTTATCTTGGGAAAGGCTTCGAAAAGCGTCAATTCCTTTCCCATTCTGTCCGTAAATAAGGCCATATTCTACTTTTGCACTCCTTCTAATACGCTTAGGGTCTTTCGGGCTGTTTTCTCCCAAGAAAAGCCTTTCACACGAGCTAAACCCTTCTTCACAAGATTATTATACTGCCTTTCTGAGGCGGAAAGCACTTTTTTAATGCCAGCTGCAATACTCTGAGTGCTATAAGGATCTACCAAAATCCCTGCATCACCAACAACTTCGGGTAAAGCACCCTTATTTGAGGCTACTACGGGCACGCCGCAGGCAAATGCGTGCAGTATATCCATTCCGAACCCTTCCCAAAAGGATGGGAGTGTGAAAACCCTAGCTCCCCTTATAAGGGCGGGTTTTTCTTCTTCAGGGACAAAATCTGTAAAAATAATGTCTTTAGTTAGACCTAAGGCCTGAACTTTTTCAAATATTGACCCATAAAGCCACCCCTTTTTGCCGGCAACTACAAGAGAATAATTTGGATATTCCTCCTTTAACTGCCTCCAAGCAGTCAGTAGCCCCTCAACGTTCTTACTTGGCTTTAGGGTACTGAGGTATAACACATAGTCCTTCACTATAGAGTATTTTTCCTTAATACGTCGCACATCGTCATTAGTGATTGACTGATTAAAGCGTGCACTATCGTATCCATGGTATACAACGTGTATTTTTTTTGAGGCAAATGGATAGTGTCGTACAATGTCATTTCTTGTACTAGTTGATACAGCTATGATAGCTTTTGATATAAATATCGAATAAGCACTCCAATACTTCAGCTGCCAAAAGTCGTATTTTTTAAATTGTTCCGAAAATTCAAGGTAACCCAAGTCATGAATCGTACAAACTACCGGAACTGCCGAAAAAGGGGGAACATAGTGACTTGGAGAGAAAAAAACATCTGGTCTGGGCCGTCCTATAAAGAGTTCGGGAGTTAACCTCCTTATTATCCACGCCCCGCGACCCGAAATTACCTTATAAAAGAAGTTTTTTGTGGCTTTTGGAAGAAATTCTTTAGGTTTTTCTCTTAAAAAGACAATAATCTTGTGTTTACCTTTCCACTCATCCTCTAGTTTTCGTATGGCGGTAAGAACCTCGAGTGAATATTGGTTAACTCCGACTCGACTTTCTATATTTGCTTCGTTACCGTCTATTCCAATTATCATTTTAATTTGCTCCCTGCCCTTTGGTAAACTTTAATAGTACTTTCGGAAACCCGCGTCCAAGAAAATTCTTTAACTTTCTCTTTCCCTTTTTTTACGAGATCTTCCCTATCCTTTATGGCACTTTTCACGCCCTCCGAGATAGAATCAACATCCTCCGGGTCAACCAAAACCGCTGCACCATGACCCAACTCCTGCATTGTTCCTACTTTTGAAGTGACAACTGGAGTTTCACAAGCAAAAGCCTCGAGGATTGGAAATCCGAAGCCTTCATATAGTGACGGATACAAAAGTGCTTTAGATCCTGAATACAAGGCAGGAAGGTCGGAAGAGGCAACATGTCCTAGAATTTTCACACCGCGCGTAGGCTCAATTTTCATGAATGGATGGCCCACAATAATAAGCTTCATGTCCATTCCCGGCCTTACTTTTTCGAATGCTCTTACTATCCTTTGGGTATTCTTTCTGGGATTGACCCCGATTGACAAAAGATATGAGCCGCTTATTTGATACTTTCTTTTTACCTTTTCAATTTCGACTTGTGTGGTACGTTTAAAGGCCTGATCCGGAGCTTCTGGGATAACCACTATTCTATCCGTCTCTACATTAAGCCTCATAATATCATTTTTTGTAGTTTCTGAAGGAACTATAATCACATCTACTTCATTAATAACCCATTTGAGGCGAGCTAGATGTGTTTTAACTATCTTTGGGTGTGTAAGCTTGGGAAAAAGTAAAGGAAACAAATCGTGTACCGTGGTTACTTTGAAGGCCTTGGAGGGTGGCTGGGTCCAATCGGAAGAATGAAAAACATCGACCTCCCCGACCAATCTTTCGACCGGCAGGATATGGAGCCTGTTCCAGACAATTGCGGCAAGAGTGGGTGGAAATGGAAAGACCTTGTCTGTAAAATTACCTTTTAGTGAATTAAAGAAAGCCTTCAGCGTCCCCATTTGCCTAAGGGATCCACCAAATAAGATATAGTCATTTTTGTCGTCAAACCGTAATAAGTTCTCACAAAGAAGCTTCGTATAAACAGATACACCGGTGCCGTAGACAACTTGGGAAACGTCAATTGCAATCTTCATGGCCGTTTCAGGTATCTTATAATGCCAACTCCGGGAAAATCAAAGGAAGAAGCTTCAATAAAGCCTTCCTCACCTAAACTTGTCGCTACAATCCGCCCAGGGTCGTGGAGCTCCCACAAATACTCAAAATAATAAACCCCTTTTGAGTTTAGAGTTTTATCGGTAACTTTTTTCCTTGTGGGAATGGGATTTGCGGCTATTGAATCTGTTAAGCCTTCGGCATTCATGCTTTGGTTACTATACCATTGGTAGGGTGCAAATGGCTCTGTAAAATTAAAAACAACCATCTCATCACTTGCTACCCTTGATTCTACGAAGTGAACTGCCTCTCTCCACTGCTCTCTTTTCTGATAAGGGTCGGTTATATAAATGAGCCAGGAGAAAATATTTCCAAGAATAATTATTCCCAAAAGAAGTAATTTATTCTTACCTTTATGTTTTTCAATCCCCCAAGCGGCTAAAAGAAAAAAGGCTGGCAAAACATACAAAAATCGGAAATAAATAAATGCCGGAAAAAATAAAGAGGTGAAAAAACCAAGAAAAATCGGGACAATAAGGTAAAGCCGTACGGGAATGACTTCCCTTCTTTTCCGCCATGCCGCAATAAAAGCGAGAGCGTAGGGGATAGAGAAAATACCGATAAGAGAATAATACAAAGTCTTATCGGTGATTGATATCCTGCCAAAGACAAACTTTGCCCAAACTAACCCCAGCTGTTTGGGGGTCGCCCCACCCGCCACTTTTGCCCATGCCGGAAGAGTCTCTAAAAGCCATCTTCCACCTTGGGACTGGATTAAAAAGGTTGGAATCCACAAAATTCCTAAAATCAGAAGGGGTAGGAAAGATATAGCCATCTTTTTCCACCAAATTTTTCCTTTCTTTGAAATAAATCCTATTAGCCAAAAAACTGGGAGAAGAAATACGGGCATATAATCGGTAAATACCAAAGCAACTATTGTTAGGGAAAAGGCCTTCCAGTTCTCTTTAAGGAAGAGGTAGAACGCAAGCGCGGCTAAAAAGGCCGCCATAGAATACATTCTGGCTTCTTGAGAGTAATAAATATGAAACGGAGATGTGGCTATAAGAATTGCCGCAAGAGCCCCCAAGCGCTTGCTAAATATGTTTCCTATCTTATATACCATGTAGATGGTTCCAATACCAAAAATGACTGACAAGCTCCTAAGGGCAGCTTCCGAATATCCAAATAGACCACTCCAGAGCTTAAGGGTTAAGTAATATAAAGGGGGGTGATTATCGTGCGTAGGAAACTCTGACAAAATCTGCCAAAATGTCTGATTTTTTACTACAAGTGCCCCTATGCTCTCGTCCAGCCAAAGAGACTGGTTAATTACAACTAGCCTTAAGGCTAGTCCCACAATAAGTATCAAAAGAATGTACTTTTTCATAGTGCGGGTACGGCAACCCTAGGATCATGGGTTAGCACCCAGCTTAAGTGTAAAACAAAAAGGAGAGCCAGGAAACTCAATATGGTCAATTTGGACTTTAAGGAAGATTTTCTCACAAGCCTATAAATAATTAGCCCCAGGACAATGTGGAGAGCAGGATAGACAATAAAGGTTAAATAGGGGCTTCCCCATACCTTATCAAAATTAAATCTAAGAAGTGATGAGGCTACATCATTTGGGAAATCCTGGTTAACAAACCTTACTTTGAAAGGTTCTTGGAATTTTAATCCAACGAGCCTTAGAGCATCCCAAGCAAAACCAAGATACCTACTTCCGGAAATCTCGGTGTATCTAAGACGGACAACGAGTGCATCGAGCCCAAATGTCAAAGGAAGAATCAGGGACATAAGACCTGGTCTTAAAAAATAGAATCCGGCAAAAACTCCAAAAACCAAAAGTGACTGAACTATCTCAAGATTTTGAAATACTGGTCCAAAGTAGACTATCCACCCGAATTGCTCGGTCGACCTTAACAAAAGGCCAAAGCCGGCTATTAAAAAAAGTGTTGCTAAAATAGAGTTTAATACTTTCTTTTTAAGGATAAATAAAACCGACAACGCCCCCCAGACCAACAGGTAATAGGGGAAATATCTGCCACCCGAGCTAGGCGGGTTCGTTCCAAGTCTTCTATCCAAAAAGTTAGAGGTATCGGCGACAAAATAATCGGAAAAGGCGTCCTGGGAGTTATAGAAAATTTCATCTCCTAATTTTTGATTCATCCTTTTTTGAGGAGTTAAAATCCACTCAAAATCTCCACCCTTGAGCCTAACAACATCTGGATTTTGAGAATAATAAGCCATATAACTTTGGGCAAAATCGCTCATCGTTACAAACATCAGGCCCTGAATCTTACTAAGGGTAAGAAGTTGGTTCCCATATTCCTCAATAAATGTAGCCCCCTCAATTCCGGTCTCAAGGCCGACTGTGGCCTGTCCTATCTCATTTCGACAGTCAAGATAATTCCTTACAAGTGTGTCAAAATAATCGGTATTTTTTCCTAAACTCGTGTAATCATTTGCTTGCATTGAATAATTGGAATATGCCGGCCCTTCCCCATAGGCCAAAGTTAAGTCTCTCTGTGCCCACTGAATAACAACTAAATCCATTTGACTCTCTTTAGAACCCGCCGGAGTTAAAACATTAGCCTTGCTCGGATAATAGGGAATCCCCCACCACTGACCCCAAACTCCATAGTTGTCGGTAGTTTTTTGGTCGGAAACTATCATGGCGGATACTACTCCATACTTTTTACTCAAATAGTTCAGGGAGTAGGAATCAATCCACCAGGCTCCCACGGACTTTGGATAATAGCCGAAAGTGTCTTTAAACCGTCTAAAGGTAGTATCAAGAAGCTTTCTTCGCTCGCTTTCTTGATATCCGGACAAAAACACTGCCCTGGGACTCGCCCAGGGGGTAAATGCAGGATAAATAACCCTCGAATCCCTCGCGAGATCCGGACTTACCTCAAGAAGTAGCCCAAATTCTTGGTTTGGGCTAAATCCGCGGACTTCAGAAATAACTTCGGAGTCAATGAGCGCGTCGTACTGCAAAAGCCATGTGGCGGGATACGAATACTTACTTACCAAACTATATTGATTGAGAAGTGGGTTCACAGACTTGTCGCTCCAAAGCTCCCTTCCGCGTACGGGATTTACCAAAGTCAGGTAGCGTCTTTGACAAGAAATATTTTGCTCCTGAGCAAATAAATTTCCGGGAAATACCAGAAAAAGTAAGGCAGTCAAAAGAAGCGTCCAAAAAAACCTCATTTTGTCCTCTTGCCCGTAAGAATCATCTCTAGTATCCCAATCAAAATACCAAAGTCATATACCAGCTTGAATACCAAAAATTGAGGTAACATGTTTATAAATGCCTTAAATGTGCCGACCATGAAAGATACTGCTAAAGACGCACGGACTATGCCAATCGCCTGTCCAAAGGCTCCAAGTTTATATCCTCTTTTACCCACCCACCTAGCGTGATTAAATACTTCTTTTAAGGAAGAAGGATTTTTGTGATAAAAGATGACTCCTGGGGTTGAGACGGCCATGTATCCTAATTTGTCATAGAGGCTGTAGTCGTCGGTGTAGCCACCGGGGGTAAAACCCTCAACCTTATCAAATTCTTTTTTTAGAATTGCCCTAAATACTTTTTGTTTATCGGGGTAATTTCTGGGATGGCGTTTCCTTTCTTCCCAATTTTGATTAATATTCCAGCACCTTGCCCAAACATTCTCCCAGTTACTTACGTATTCGTATTTTGAAAAAGTTCCCTTTGCGGATCCCGAAAGAATTGGTTTAACTAGGTTTTTTAGAAAGTTTTTGTCAAAAGTCATGTCAGCGTCGACAAAAACCAAAATTTCGCCGCTTGCACGCTTTACCCCCAAATTCCTCGCCGCTCCAGCCCCAAGGTGGTTCTGGTGAAGCGTAGTAACTCGTGAGCTTATCTTTTCAGGGGTTTCGTCGGTAGAGCCGTCATCGACAACAATAATCTCGAAATCGTGATAAGTTTGTTTAGCGAGAGACGCTATACATTCTCCAATTGCGTTAGACTCATTGTAAGTCGGAATAATAACCGAGATTTTCATTTGATTAGACTTTTGAATAAATCTTCATATTGTTTTGCGATTTTATCCCAATTAAACTTCTCGGCCTGCTTCCTTGGTTTATCTCCCCAATCCTTGTCTAAAGCTATCTTCAAGGCTGAAGCGTACTCTTTTGAATCTGTCGGGTCAACAAAGCTACCTGCATCTCCTACTATTTCTTTCCTTATGTCGTCGTCGTTAACTCGTCGTTAACTACCACCGGCAAATTTGTTGCCATGGCCTCAACTATTACCATTTCGAAGGATCTGTACCAAGGAGAGGCTAGCGTAAGGACGTCCGCTCCCCGATAAACCTGGGGCATCTTATTAAAGTCAAAAGAAGTAATTAGAAACCTCCCTTTAAGAATGCTTTTTGCCAATCTCTCAAGCTCCAACCTAAGTGGTCCCTTGCCTACAATCACTAAACTTCCTTTTGGCACCTGTGACATTGCCCTTATGACAAGATCCATCCTTTTATCTCTATCCAAAGCTCCCACCGCTATAACTACCGGTCTTTCTAATTTGAAATCCATTTTTCCCCCAAAGCACCAAAGATTATTCCTATCGTCCCACCCCTTCCCTGACTGGCCGGAAATAACTATCTTTCCTCCATAAAGCCAGGTAATAATTCTTACGAATGCCGGTTGCCACCCTCCGTCAATTGGAATAACAACATCATATTTCTCCCTCCACAGCCTACCCAGATTCTTTAGAGTGAATATTGTTACCTGAATTCCAAATGGATCAAGATAAGTACGCCAGACAATTGGCCAGCGTACTTTGTATGGCTTATTCGCCGAAATTATATCTACACCAATCCCCTTTTCTTTAAGTCTTTTTGAGAGTTCGTCTACAAATCTCTCAGCCCCTCTTTCAACGACCCCGTAGGAAACATTTAGAAAAGCTATTTTCATTTCAGCATCCAGATTTCATAACCATCGATTTTATCGGTTAGTTCATAATTTTCCGAGATAAATTTATTCATCCTGAATGAACGGAATTTCCAAATACCAAGGAAGATAGGGCACGTGTGGCCTCGTTCCCGGAATTGTATCGGTTAGTACATAAAGACTATCCCAAGCATTAGCCACATAAATTTCATCGTCGCTTTCTGAATTCTCTCGTATGTAGGCTGCTACTTTGAGAACCTCCGCCTCATAAAAACGAGTTCCTCCACGAAAATCTCTCACAAACTGTCGCGAAATAAAAACTAAGATTAGCGCAAGTCCTATGTAAAATATTGTCCGTTCGATAAACTTCAGTTTCGACAGATGGAAGAAGGTGATTGCTAAGCCAAGAGCTAAGAAGGGTAAAGCAGGTTGGAAATGAAACAGTCCCCAGCGGGGAAATACGCCTAGCCCAGCAAATAATACCCAGACTAGAATTAGCCTCGTTTGTTTCAACCTCAAACTGGTTAAAACGATGAGAAGAACGGGCATGATTGCAAGAACAAACTGTCTCGCTGTCGGAAAACTTATTTGACCGGAAGACGCCGGTAGTCGGGTAATCCCAAATTTAATAGCCCACAACCAAAAATCCCCCCAAATGCCAAGAAGTAATAATGAAATAAAGGAGATAATTCCAATTAATCCCGCCCCAATGATAAATTTTTTAACCACCTTTAAGGGCTGCACCTTTAAAGGTGCTCGCAATACTGTAAAGGCAATTGGAATCAGAAACCAAAATGCGGTTTGTTTTGTAAAAAAAGAAATTCCCCACCAAATTCCAGTCCACAAATAATTTTTTCTTTCTAGGTTGTAATAAATTAAAAGTGCTAATGGGGCTAAGGCCAAATCAAACCATAAACCATTTCCTTCATAAAAAATCTGCAAGGGTACATAGAAAAGTACAGCAAGAATTGCGATTTTTTTATCCCAAACTATCTTTGCCACCCAAAAAAGCAAGAAATCCGTGGCTAGAATTAGTAACCAGGTGTAGACTTTGAGCTGAACTAACCCCAAACCGAATATCTTAAAAAAAATTGTTAAATCCGCTAAAAGAAGTGGGGTATGAGCAATTGCAATATCCCGATAAGGGAACCAACCTTTAAGCATCAAATAAGGCCAAAATGTCATCTCGGGCCAAGCAGTAAATTTGAGAGTTAGAAGTAAAATTAAATGAAATAGTAGGACAAAAAAAATAAGCCATTTAGCACTTAATAGGGCTTTCAGCATTACTCTATTTTAACCCTTTTAGCTTAATTTGACTAAGTAATAGCCAAGGGGCATTATTAGCTTAATTTATGTGTGGAATAGCCGGAAAAATATATTTGGACTCAAGATCCGTTAGCCACGAGCATCTTAGGAAAATGTCCGAAAAAATCGTACATCGTGGACCGGACGACGATGGTGTATATATAAGCCGCGACAAAAAGGTAGGGTTAATTAACCGTCGTCTTGCAATCATTGACTTATCAAAAGCCGGACATCAGCCGATGCTATACAAGGGACGCTACGCAATTACCTTTAACGGAGAGGTCTATAATTTCCAGGAAGAAAGACGCAAGTTAGAAAAAGAAGGATACCAATTTAAATCAAACACCGACACTGAAGTGATTTTAGCCCTCTATGACAAATACGGAGTGTCCTTTTTAAAAAGACTTAGGGGGATGTTTGCTTTTGCAATCTATGATGACAGGGAAAAAACAATTTTTCTTGCCAGAGATAGAATCGGCAAAAAACCTCTTAAGTATTTCATTAACGGAGGCACTTTTATTTTCGCCTCAGAGCTAAAAGCAATTCTTACCCAATCCGAAGTCAAAAGGACGATTGACTACAATGCAATTCAGTCCTACTTAGTCTACGGCTATACCCCTGCACCCCTTACTGGTTTTGAAGGTATAAAGAAGCTTCAACCCGGCCACTACATAATAATGAACCTTAGGCGAAAAACATTTGAAATCAAAAGATACTGGGAACCGGTTTTCAGAGATAAGCTTCATTTAACCGAGCGTGAATGGTGCGATAGAATTCTTAATACTTTAGAGCAGTCCACCCGACTCCGAATGATCTCGGATGTACCAATTGGGGCTTTTGTGTCGGGTGGGGTTGATTCAAGTGGCGTCATTTATGCAATGAGCAAATTCTCGGATAAACCAATAAATACTTTCACAATTACCTTTGAGGACAAAAAATGGAGTGAAGCCAAATATGCTCAAAATCTAGTCAAAAAATTCGGGACGAATCACCACGAGCTTCTGGCTAAACCCGAGAATGTCGAAATCCTTCCTGAACTCGCATACCAATATGAGGAGCCATTTGCGGATGCAAGCAATGTTGTAACTTATATGGTGAGTCGTCTTGCAAGAAAGTATGTCACTGTCATATTAAACGGAGACGGAGGAGATGAGAATTTTGCGGGTTACCCAAACAGATACTTTAGACTTGGCCGTGACGTGAACTTTTACAATTGGATAAACACAATAAGGCCCTTGGCAGTTGCCGGGTTAAAGGCATTAGCTAGAGTTTCAAAAAGTACTCTTGTTACCAGGTCAACCAATTTTTTTGAAAAATCAAAGCTTCCTCTATATCAGCGCTTCGCCTCCTACAACCAAATATTTTCTTTTGACGAAATCGTAAGTATGTCAACGGGTGCCTTGGTCGATGTAAACAACACACAAAATCCATACACAATTGTAGAAAACTGTTTCAAAATGTTTAAAGGCAAAGATCTAAAGGACGCGGGGCTCAAATTTGACCTTTTATACTGGCTACCGGATGACCTTTTGGCCAAAGTTGACATCGCTTCCATGGCCAGCTCACTTGAAGCCCGCTCTCCTCTACTGGACCATCATATGATAGAGCTTGCAGGTAAAATTCCATTTAGATTAAAGGTAAAAAATGGAGAGAGTAAATATATCCTCAAAAAGGCTCTTGAGACAGTCATCCCTAGAGAAAATTTATACAGGCCCAAGATGGGCTTCGGAGTTCCCCTCCATCTTTGGTTCTCTGGAAAATTAAATAGCTATACTAAAGGAGTTCTACTTTCCAAAAAGGCAAAGGTTAAAGGGTTAATTAGACAAGATGCAATCAAAAATATGCTTGAAGGTCATTCGGAAACCAACGATTTCGGCCCACGCCTCTGGGCACTACTTTCACTGGAGCTCTGGTTAAAGAGCTTCTTCAACTAATAATAAGCTTCTGTCTTCTATAAACTTATACT
>Ga0075623_131_pt1 | contig 11829 bp, 11 predicted proteins | sample RifGroA1_FD_68377 | JGI IMG/M metagenome (GOLD analysis project Ga0075623, IMG submission 68377) | Microgenomates (Woesebacteria) bacterium GW2011_GWA1_39_12
AGTTGAAATTAAAGACTATGTCTTCATTGGCCCGAGGGCCATAATTTTGCCGGGAGTGAGTATTGGCAGGGGAGCGGTTGTAGCTGCGGGTGCAGTGGTGACCAAGAATGTGCCAGATTTTGCTATCGTGGGCGGAGTTCCGGCAAAAGTGATAGGGGAGAGAAAAAATAAAAATCTAAATTATCGATTGGGGCGGGCAAGGCTTTTTCAGTAGTATGAAGTTTCTTCTTAACTTAATATTTTTAATTTCTTCTTTTGCATTTCTTTTTTATTTAGCGTTGCCGAATCCTAATTTTCCACTACCGCCCCAAGGCAGTTTTATTTCAAATGAACCGGGAGACACAGAAACTGTTTTAAGAAGGGCGTTTTATACCGATCTCTCACGAGAAGAAATAATGGGTTACTATCAAAATATTTTTTTGGGATATCGGCTGAATTATCCTCCGGAAGAAGCGGAAGTTCTTATACGAGACCAGACTAAAAGTACATTTTTAGAAGAAATAGTTCATCCCTTCAGAGAATCAGTTTTCATTAATGGTTTTGAACCGAACGAACCGCAGTTTGCATTAATAAAAGGCGGGAAAATATGGAGACAGAAAATAACAGTTCGGCTTGTTCCATCCTCTTTAGTAGTTAGAATACTAGTTGCAGTCTTGACGCTTTTATTAATCAGAGTTCTTGCCAGAGAATTTAAATCATGGAGCTCTCGATAGTTATAGTTAGTTTTAATACAAAAGATCTTTTAGTAGATTGTGTAGAATCTATTTTTGCAAACACCAGAAACTTGAAATTTGAGGTAGTGGTTATTGACAACGCTTCGAGTGACGCTTCGGTTGAGGCGATCCAAAAATTAAAAATTGAAAATTTTAAATTAAAAATTATTCGCAATCGTATGAATTTAGGTTTTGCTGAAGCTAATAATCAAGGTTTAAAGAAAGCAAAAGGGGAATTCGTCTTATTTTTAAACTCGGACACGGTAATTAAAGATAATTTACTGAAAGAGATGGTTTCTTGGATGAAAAATAATCCTGGGGTGGGAATTTCTACGTGCGCCCTTAAAAACCGAGACGGGAGCCTTCAGGGAACTGGGGGCTATTTTCCAACTCTCATCCGCGTGTTTTCTTGGATGACGATTCAAGATATTCCATTCGTTGATTTTTTAATTAAACCGTTTCACCCTCTCAAGGCAAAATCTTTTTTCAAATCGGAATCTTTTTATAAGAAGAAACGTGAACTTGACTGGGTTACAGGAGCGTTTTTTTTGACCCGGAAGGAAATTTTTGGCGGCGTGGAACAATGGGATAAAAATTATTTTATGTACTTTGAAGAGGTTGATTTGTGTTTTCGTGCAAAGAGATTGGGTTGGAGGGTAATGTATTTGCCTCAATGGAGCATTCTCCATTATGGAGGAGCAAGCGGCACTTCGGAATTTTCCACGCTTTCGGAGTTTCGAGGAATAAAACGGTTTTATAAAAAATTTTACCCTCATTGGCAATATCCGCTACTACGCTTGTTTCTAAAGATTGGATCTTTGGCAAGGATAGTGGCCTTGGTTATACTAGAAGGGAGAGAGTCAGCAAAAATTTATGTTAAAGCTTACAAGCAGGCTTAGCTTATACGCAGTAGTGAAATTTGGGTTAACGGCTCTTCTTTTTGCAATACCGCTTTATCCAAAATTTCCTCTTTTTAGTATCCCCGGAACTTTTGTGGCAGTACGGGTTGAAGATTTTTTAATTCTTATTGTTGCTTTTTTTTGGACTCTCTATATATTTCCGAAAGTAAAGATTATTTTGAGAGAGAAAATAAGTCGTTCAGTAATCCTCTTTTTTATAATTTCTTTTATTTCAATTTTGTCAGCCAGTTTGGTTACCAAAACTGTACTTCCCCATTTGGCTGTTCTTCATTGGTTGAGAAGAATTGAGTACATGCTTGTGTTTTTTATAGCGGCTACCGTCATAAAGTCCGAAAAAGATATCGCCTTTTTTATAAAATGTTTGGTGATTGTCGTAGTTTTGGCTTTTATTTATGGCCTGGGACAAAAATATCTTTATTGGCCGGTTATAACGACCCAAAACATGGAATATTCGAAGGGAATTGCTCTTATTTACACTCCCGGGGGACATCTTGCATCGACTTTTGCGGGGCACTATGATTTGGCCTCTTTTTTGGTTTTAGTGCTGCCGTTGATGTTTGTTTTATTTTTTACAAATTTGCCGCTTGGTAATGCCAAGACGAGATTGATTTCTTTTATGGGTGTGGCCTGCGGCTTTTGGCTTCTAGTTAATGCCGCTTCGAGAATATCCTTTGCCTCCTATTTAGTGAGTGTTTCGCTTGCGCTTATTTTTATTCGCAAAGTTAAATTTATTCCCGTTGTTATAATAATTTCTATTGTCCTTGCAGGTTCATCTATGAGTTTGGTAAGCAGATACACTCAAATTTTTGAGGTAACAGTGAAGAGAGTTTTGGGAATCAGCGATGAAAAAATTCTTTTTGTAGTTGAGAGCGTGCACGCTCAAGAGCTTGGGTTTCCTCAAAGGCGTGCGGACAGTGAGTCGCCAGAGCCGACTCCTATCCCTATTTTTGAAGATCGGTCAACCTCAATCCGGTTTAACGTGGAGTGGCCGAGAGCACTGCGGGCTTTGTCTAAAAATCCGCTTTTGGGAACTGGTTTTTCTTCAATTACGCTGGCCACCGATAATGATTATTTAAGGCTTTTAGGGGAAATTGGAATATTGGGATTTTTGGCTTTTATCCTTATTTTTATTAGACTTTTAAGTCAACTTGTGAAGGTGTTTCCAATACCCAGAAAAATTGAGCTTAGTCAGGCTTATACTGTGACAATAATTGCGGCTTTGCCTGGAGTTTTTTTGAACGCTTTATTTATTGATATTTTTGAAGCTTCGAAATTTGCAATTATGTTTTGGTTTCTTATAGGTGTGGCTTATGCAGGTGTTAATTTGGTTAAAAAAACAACTTAAAAGCAAAAATTTTTTTTACGCTCTGGTCTTTGTAGTTTTTGGTTTGGGATTTGGAGTGCGTCTTTACAAAATTGGAAGTCCCATTGCCGATTGGCACTCTTGGCGGCAAGCGGATACGGCGTCAGTTGCGAGAATTTATGTTGATGAGGGTATTAACCTTCTTTATCCCAAGTATTATGATATTTCGAGTATCCAAACTGGTATTTTTAATCCGAGAGGTCTAAGGTTTGTCGAATTTCCCATTTACAATGTAATACATGCTGTTCTTGCTAAGAATTTTGCTTTTCTGGATTTTGTCGTCTGGGGAAGGCTAGTTTCCATTTCTGCCGCGCTTGCCTCGGCTTATTTTCTTTTTCTTATTGACAAAAACTTGATGGGTAAATGGGGTGGACTTTTGACTGCTTCCTTTTTTCTTTTTCTCCCGTATAACATTTATTTTTCTAGAGTAATTTTGCCCGAACCTTTGGCGGTTGCCTTAGGTCTTGCGGCGCTTTGGTTTTTTATAGTCTATATTCAAAAAAACCAAAAATTGCCTCTTTTTGCCGCAGGTGTCTTTTTTGCTCTTTCTACTCTTATTAAACCGTTTACTTTTTTCTATAGTCTGCCCCTTCTCTATCTAGCCGTTAAAAAATATGGGTTTAAAAGTTTATTTAAGAGGAGGGAGCTGCTTCTTTTTGCTGATCTTGCCATTGTTCCCTTTTTTCTCTGGCGTATTTGGATTAATAACTATCCGGCCGGTATTCCCCACTTTAGTTGGGCTTTTAACGGTGACGATATTCGTTTTAAACCCTCATTCTGGCGCTGGGTTTTTGGTGAGAGAATTGGCCATTTAATCCTCGGATCTTGGGGTTTAATTCCTTTTTCTTTTGGAATTTTAAAGTTTGATAAGAAAAATCTCTTTAATCACCTTTTTTTCTTGGGTATGCTTTTTTATGTCACGGTTTTTGCCACAGCCAGTGTGCGCCACGATTATTATCAAATATTTCTAGTTCCAGTAATTGCCTTACTTTTAGCCCAGGGCAGTATTTATCTTTGGGATTTTGGGACAAGCAGAATTTTGACGCGCCTTTTTCTTGTTTTTTCAATTTTGGTAATGCTGATTACCGGTTGGTTGCAAGTTAGAGAATTTTATAAAATTAATCACCCAGAAATTATTGCTGCTGGCGAGGCTTTGGACAGAATTGCTCCTAAAGATGCTTTGGTTATTGCTCCTTATAGCGGCGATACCGCCTTTTTGTATCAAACTCGGCGCTTCGGTTGGCCAGTTGTAGAAACAACAATACTTGAGCATATTAAACAGGGGGCAGATTTTTTTGTTACGGTGAATTTTGCTGACCCCGATACTAAATATGTTAAAGAAAAATTCAGGGTAGTCGAGGAAACTAGTCAGTATTTGATTGCCGATTTGCGAGAGGAAAACACCAAATGAAAATTTTAATGCTGACGCCCTATTTACCTTTTCCCCTTTTCTCTGGAGGCCAAACCCGGTCCTATAATCTCATCAAAAGCTTGTCTGACAAGCACGAGATCACCCTTTTTTCGCTGATCAAGGACGATGTAGAAAAAAAACATGTCCACGAGCTTGAGAAATACTGCAAAAAAGTTTCTGTTTTTAAAAGATCAAGGATACCCTGGACCTTGAGGAATATTTTTCTGACCGCCTTTGGTCCTTATCCTTTTTTGGTGATGAGAAATTATTCTCCTGCTGAAAGAAGAGCCGTCAAGAAGGAGCTTTCTGGTGGCGGTTATGATTTAATCCACGCCGAGACTTTTTACACTATGCCCCACATTCCAAGCACCAGTGTGCCAATTTTGCTGGTGGAGCAGACAATAGAATATTTGGTTTATAAGCACTATGCGGGAGAGCAGGCACCATTTTTAATCCAGCCGATTCTTTGGGTTGATGTTGCTTTGAAACTTAAATTTTGGGAAACCCACTTTTGGAAAAAGGCCCAAAGAGTTGTCGCGATGTCAAAATCTGACAGTCGCTTGATGAAAGAGCTGGTTCCGAACTTAAAAATAGATATTGTCCCTAATGGCATAGATGTTGGTCATTTCTCGGCCAAAAAAAGGCAAGAAGAAAAATATTCCAAGATTTTGTATGTTGGTAATTTTGCTTGGCTGCAAAATGCAGAGGCGGTTGAAGTTTTGGTAAATGAGGTTTGGCCACAAATTAAAAAGGAAGTTCCCGACTGCAAGCTTTGGATTGTGGGTAAGAATATTACCGGTAAAGTAAAAAACTATGCTTCAGAAGATATTGAAATAACTGAAGGCCTGCCCGACATTCGTGATGCTTATTTGACTTCTAATCTTTTGGTTGTGCCCATTAAAGGTCCGGGCGGCACACGAGAGGGTTTGGGAATTACCAACGGTAAACAGGCTTTAATTAGTGATGATTTTGGAGAACTAGCTAAATTGGCAGTTAGGCTGATTAAGAATAAAAAGTTGGCTAAACAACTGGGTCTATCGGCAAAAGAATTTGCAGAGAAAAACTACTCTTGGTCAAAAAGTGCGGCAGCTCTTGATAAGATTTACAAGGACTTGGTCATTGCAAGCTTTGCTTATAAGGAGGTTTGTGACAAAAATTAAACTCTCGATTGTTATTTTGAGTTATAACACAAAAGATTTACTAGTTGCGTGCCTTGGGTCTTTGGAAAAGGTTGTTAAAGAAGTTGATTTTGAGACTATTGTGGTTGATAACGGCTCAAGTGATGATTCAGTTGAGGCAATCGAAAAATTGAAAATTAAAAATTTTAAATTAAAAATTATTCGCAATCGTGCGAATTTAGGCTTTGCTGCTGGCAACAATATTGCCAAGAATTTTTGTCGCGGCGAATATGTATTATTTCTGAACTCGGATACTTTGATTAAGGAAAGTACCCTCAGAGAAACAATTAAATATATGGAACAAAATCTTGGAGTTGGGGCAATGACTTGCAAGATTATTCTGCCTTCCGGCAAGTTTGACAGAGACGCAAGGCGTTCGTTTCCTACACCCTGGATAGCATTCACTCACTTTTCTGGCCTTGATAGAATTTTTCCGAAATCGAAACTTTTTGCTAGGTATTGGTATGGATATATATCTCCCAACAGTGAACACGAAGTGGACGTCCTAGAGGGAGCATTTTTTTTAACTCGTAGGAAAGTCTTGGACGAGGTTGACTGGTTTGATGAAACCTACTTTTTGGATGGTGAGGATATTGATTTGAGTTGGAGAATTAAAGAGGCAGGTTACAAAATAATTTATTACCCTAAAGTTTCTATAATTCATATTAAGAAAGCTTCTAAGAAAAAACCAGTCAAAGAGAATAAAAAAAGATTTACCATGGCGGGGGTCAATTCTATGGAAATTTTTTACAAAAAAAGACTTTGGCAGAAATATCCGATTTTCATAAACGTATTGGCATGAGAATTGTCATTGACGCTAGACTCTATGGGCTAGAGAATGCTGGATTGGGCAGATACACGATGAATTTAGTTCAGGAATTAGCAAAGTTGGATAAGGAAAATGAGTATGTTGTTTTGCTTAGGAAGAAGTACTTTAATGAGTTGAAGTTGCCTCGAAATTGGCAAAAGATAGAAGCTGATTTTAGACATTATAGTTTAACCGAACAACTTAAGCTCCCGAAAATGATTAAAAATATAAAACCTGATTTAGTGCATTTTCCCCATTTTAATATTCCTTTATTCTTTCGGGGAAAATATGTCGTGACCATTCACGATATTGTTATGCACAGAAATTGGGGACGGCAGGCAACAACACTGCCCTTGTCGGTTTATTTAATTAAGAGATTGGTCTACAGGGTGGTGTTTGATAATGCAGTCAAAAAGGCAGTTAGAATAATTGTTCCAACTAATTTTGTAAAAGAAGAACTAATTAATTTCTACGGACTAAGTTCGGATAAGGTTATCGTTACTTATGAAGGAGTTAATTTATGAAAAATCCGTATTTTGTCTACGTTGGTAATGCCTATCCCCATAAAAATTTAAAAAGAGCGGCTGAGGCCAGTCCGATAACTTTAGCGATTGCTTCTTCTAGAAATGTATTTACTAAAAGGTTGGAAGCACTTGGGGGTAATCTTAATTTTTTAGGGTTTGTTCCAGATAAAAAACTTAAAGAGATGTATAAGAATTCGGTAGCTTTTGTTTACCCTAGCCTTTACGAAGGTTTTGGGTTACCTGGCCTTGAAGCAATGGCGGCTGGAACTTTGGTTTTAGCTTCAGATATACCGGTTTTTAAGGAAGTTTATCAGGAGAACGCTCTTTATTTTGATCCCAATAGTGTTGATTCAATTAAACGAACTATGGAAAAAGTTTTACAGATGAATTCTAAAGAAAGGCGCAAATTAATTTCCAGAGGGCAAAAATTTGTCAGAAGATATTCCTGGGCTAAGATGGCCAAAGAAACTCTTCAAGTGTACAATGGGGCACTTTAATGCGGGTGGCTTTGGTGTACGACCGGGTGAATAAATGGGGCGGGGCGGAGAGGGTTTTACTTGCCCTCCATGAGATTTTCCCTCAAGCGCCTCTTTATACATCGGTTTATGATGCCCAGAATGCCCCTTGGGCGAAGGTTTTTCCCAAGATTCACACTTCTTTTTTGTCTGGCGGAGCCAAATCCCGCTTTGCGGGACAAGACTGGATTTGTTCACATCATGAATGGCTAGCACCACTGATGCCCCTGGCTTTTGAGAGTTTTGACTTCAGCAAATACGACTTGGTTATTTCGGTTACCAGTGAGGCAGCTAAAGGGATAATTACCCAGCCTGAAACAAAACATATTTGTTATTGTCTAACACCAACCCGCTATCTTTGGAGCGGGTACGATTTTTATTTTCAGAATAAAATCTTGCGCTTTTTTTCTAGGCCCATTGTTTCTTATTTAAGAAATTGGGATAAAGTTGCGGCTGAAAGACCAGACCAAATAGTAGCCATTTCAACCGCAGTTCAGAAAAGAATTAAAAAGTATTACGGACGAGAGGCTAAACTGGTTTATCCGCCGGCCGGGAAGTTCCAAATATCAAGCACTAAACCCCAAACAAATTATTTTCTTGTTGTTAGCCGGCTGGTGCCTTATAAGCGAGTTGATTTAGTGATTAGGGTTTTTAATGAGCTTGGTTTACCGCTAGTGATTGTGGGAACCGGAAGCGAGGAGAGAAGCTTAAAGAAAATGGCAAGAAAAAACATTAAATTTGTCGGTCAATTGACAGATAGACAACTGGCCAATTACTATAGAAGGAGTCGGGCTTTAATTTTCGCCCAAGAAGAGGATTTTGGCCTAGTGGCAGTTGAGGCGCAAAGTTTTGGGATACCCGTAATTGCTTACCGGGCAGGTGGAGCTCTAGATAGCATTCGAGACGGTAGAACAGGCATTTTTTTTGATAAGCAGGAAAAGGAAGACTTGATAAAAGCGGTCAAAAAGTTTGAGGAGTTGAAATTTAACGCTAAAATAATAAAAGAGAATGCTCAAAAATTTTCTCAAAAAAAGTTTGAAAGCAGGTTCAAGGAGATTATTAAAAAGAACCTCTGAAAATTATGAGGATCATCTTTATGCTTTGATATTGGCGGGGGGCGGTGGGACTAGGCTTTGGCCTAAATCCAGAGATAAAACTCCAAAACAGTTCTTAAAGCTTTTTAAAAATGAAACCTTGACGCAAATAACGGTCAAGCGTTTCAGAAAAATTCTGCCTTATGAACGGATTTTTATAGTTACCGTCTCTGAAGAGTATAAAAAGGAGATTTTAAAGGAGATTCCCAATTTTCGTTCTCAAAATATTATTGTTGAGCCCGCCCGGCGAGAAACTGGGCCGGCCCATGGACTAGGTGCGCTTTATATTCAACAAAAAGATAGGGATGCGGTTATTATTACTGAATCTGCTGATCGTTTAGTTTCACCTCTTGGGCTTTATCTCAAAACCCTGACAGCAGCAGCAAAAATAGCTTATGAAGAGGAAGGAATGGTAGCTATTGGAGTTAAGCCTAGGTACCCCCAGCCGGGCTATGGGCACATTAAAAGAGGGCAAAAACTTACCCCCGTGAACGGGGTAAAATTTTTTAAGCTTGAGAAGTTTGTAGAGAAGCCTCCTTTGGTTCTTGCCAAAAAATATACGGCTTCGGGAAATTACTACTGGAATGCAGGCCAGTTTGTCTGGAAGGCAAGTGTGCTTTTGGATGCACTTGCTAAGTATGCACCAGATATCAAGGTTCAGTTGGATGAAATTGCTAAAGGGAAGTCACTTGCCACTTCTTATGAAAATATGCCCAAGATTGCTATCGATTATGCCGTTGCCGAAAAAGCCAAAAATTTTAAGCTTGCTGTTGCCGATTTTTTCTGGACAGACATTGGTGATTGGAAAGAAGTTTGGGAAAACTTACCCAAAGACAACCTGGGTAATGTGATAATTGATGGCGAGGAGCCTGGGGGCAGAGTAATTAACCTGGACTCTTCAGACGCCCTAGTTCACACAGATGGTCGGCTGATAGCCGTGGTTGACGTTGATAATATTGTGATTGTTGATACCGAAGACGCTCTATTGGTTTGTTCAAAGAGTAAAGCCCAAAATGTCAAGAAGATAGTCGAGGAATTGAAAAAAGAGAAGGATTCAAAACTTCTGTAAAATGTTTTTCCATGCAACAAAAAGGTTAATAGATATTGTCGGCTCGGTCTTCTTGTTGATTATTTTTTCTCCTCTTTTGGTTATTTCCGCGGTTGCTATTAAATTAACTTCTCCGGGGCCGATTTTAGCGGATACCCCTAAGCGCGTGGGTCGTGATGGCAAACTTTTTTATCCCTATAAATTCCGCTCCATGATTGTCAATGCCTATACTCTTCTTAAAACCGACCCGCGCTTTAAGAAAGCTTATGAAGAGCAACAAAAAAGCGGAAAGTATAAAATTATGAAGGATCCGAGGGTTACACCCGTTGGTAAAATTATTCGAAAACACTCAATTGACGAGATTCCACAACTTTTCAATGTCCTTAAGGGGGAAATGAGTATTGTGGGACCTAGGCCTTATTATCCGGAGGAATTGGAGAAGCAGCAAAAGATATACCCCAAGACGAAAGAATTGGTTAAGGAAGTTTTGAAGGTTAAACCCGGAATTACTGGCTTTTGGCAGGTCTCGGGCCGGAGCGACGTTAACTTTGACAAGAGAATAGAAATGGATGCCTACTATGCTAGGAAAAGGTCGATATTTCTTGATATTTTAGTACTTCTTAAAACCCCTTGGACAATGATTTCAGGGAAAGGTGCTGTATAATTTATACAATGGAAGAAGGCGAGATAAAAATACCCCAGATTAATCCGGATAATGGCACTCCAAAACCGGGTTTTTTGGCGAGATTAAAAGCCTTTTTGAAGCGGAGAAAAAAGTTAATCATCGGTTTTTTTGCCATTGTGATAATTTTTCTCTTAATTTTGATAGTTCCAACAATCCTGGTATATAGGGACGCCAGGGGGTTATTAACTTCAGTTAGTAATCTAGAAAAAGCAGTTAAGGAGGAACAAAATATTGTTCGGGTGAAAGAAGAAATTCAAAATGTCAGACAGGGGCTTCTGCGGGTTAAAAGGTCATATAAGTTTTTGGTTTGGACAAAGCCAATTCCCCTTTTGGGGGGTTATTATCGAGACGGAGAGGCCGCTCTTAACGCTGGGGTGAGCGGTATGGAGGCGGCGGATGTAATTATGACGGCCGTTGAGCCCTATGCCGATATTATTGGTTTTACGGGTAGTTCGGTGACAGCTAAAAGTGGTGAAGAGAGCGCTAATGACAGAATTGAATTTATCGTTGAGAGCATAAAGGATATTATCCCCAAGTTGGATGAGATTTATCAGAAAGTTAAAGTTGTTCAGACGGAGATTAATAAAATCAGCCCCAGCCGCTACCCTGTCCGCTTTGCCGGCCGCGAAGTTAGAAGCAAGGTAGTGAGTGGTATTTCCCTGGTTGATGAAGCAGCAGAAGCGGTGGCGAATAGTAAACCTCTCTTGGAAATGGCCCCCTACTTCCTGGGGATAGACGGAGAGAGAACTTATTTACTTATTTTCCAGAACGATAAGGAACTGCGGCCAACTGGCGGCTTTATTACGGCTTATGCCTTTATGACCGTTAATAAAGGCAAGGTTCAGCCGGGGGCGTCCAATGATATTTATAATCTTGATTTAAAGTATAAGCCAACTATCCCCGCTCCCCAGCCAATTATTGATTATATTAAAGGTCCTTATATTCTCTCGAAAAACTTAAGATTAAGAGACATGAATTGGTCTGGTGATTTTAAAGAAAGTATGGATTTGTTTATTACCGAGGCAAAGAAGGTTGGAATTAATGATGTCGATGGCGTTGTGGCGGTTGACACGCAGGTGGTGGTTAATATTTTAGGTGTTTTGGGGCAAATTGGGGTTCCTGGATTTGGCAACTTTAGTACCGAGATTGTTGTCGAATGTAATTGCCCGCAAGTGATCCATGAGCTTGAAAGCTTTGCCGACAATGAAGGAGCGGTTATTTGGGATCCTTTGACCGGGAAGATTCTTCAAGCTCCGCGAGGGTATGGAAACAGGAAGGAAATTGTTGGTCCCTTGATGAATTCGATATTGAGTAACGCCCTGGGGCAACCTAAGGAAAAGCTCCCCGATTTGTTCCAAGCAGGCTGGAGATCTTTGACTGAAAAACACGTGCTTTTCTATATGTTTGACAAAAAAGCACAAGAAGCAGTTGAAGCCTTTAACATTGCTGGCAGAGTTAAGAACTTTGAGGGTGATTATCTTTATATTAATGATGCTAACTTGGGAGGTCGGAAATCTAATCTTTATGTCACCCAGGAAGTGAATCAGGAGATAAAAGTTGCCAAGGACGG
>Ga0075623_127_pt1 | contig 11507 bp, 10 predicted proteins | sample RifGroA1_FD_68377 | JGI IMG/M metagenome (GOLD analysis project Ga0075623, IMG submission 68377) | Microgenomates (Woesebacteria) bacterium GW2011_GWA1_39_12
TGACTTTAAGGTTTTTTCTTTTTTTAGCCAATCTGTCGGCGATCTCTCCGGTTTTATCGGTAGAACCATCATCGACAACCACAAGTTCATAGTCTTTGAAATATTTTGGAAGGCTCTTTAGGGCGTCCTTAATGACCCACTCAATATTTTCCTCCTCATTGTAAGCTGGGACGGCGATAGTAATGCTTGGTCTTTTCTTTTGTCTTGGCATATACTTTGGTATTGTACACCAAGACAGTGCAGAGAAAAGATTTAATTGATAAAACAATTGGGCTATATGCTGACGCAGGTTGGAAGCGGTGGTTTAGCCGAATCCGGTTTTGGGATGCGCCATATATTGAAGTTGAAAAGTTAGTTCCTGCAAAAGGGACAATTGTTGACCTCGGTTGTGGCGAGGGAATTTTTACAAATTACTTGGGCCTTGCCGGCAGTCACCGTAAAGTTTTGGGAATTGAGATAGATGAGGAGAGGGTGGGCCAGGCAGACAGGGGAGTAAAAAATGTCTCTTTTAAGAGGGGCAATGCAGTAACCGCTTCAATTCCGAAATGTGATTGCATCGTCATTTTTCATTTGCTTCACCACCTGCCATCTTATTCCGATCAAGAAAAAGTTTTACACAAAGCCAAAAAAGCTCTAAATAAGGGGGGGGTTTTGATTATTGTTGAGGTTGATATCAAGCCGTCAATAAAATATTTAATTGCCTGGTTCACGGATCATTTCTTGGTTCCCTGGATTTTTGAAAAAAGACTCTATTCCCCAATTTATTTCCGGAAAAGGAAAGATTGGATAAATCTTCTTAACGAAATGGGCTTTTCAGTTGGGGCGAGGAGTGCAGAGGCGGGAATGCCCTTCAGCCACATTATTTTTACTTGCGAGCCGAAGCAACAATAAACATCCCCAGAATAACTTTTCTAATTCTTATATTTTTGAACTTTCCTTCTCTCAAGAGCTTATCAATTTGTTTTGTGGTATTAAATTTATTAATAGGATCGTCAAAACATTTCTTCATTGGCTGAGGAGATAAGTAGATGTCCTTTGGGTTTCAAAAGACGGTAAGCTTCCGTAATAAATTTTTCCGGTTTATCAAGGTAGTAGAGCATCTCACCTGCGATCACGGTGTTAAATGAATTTTTCTCAAATGGTAATTTTTCGGCGTCACTGACTATAGCCTTTACACCCTTTTTCTTTATTTCAGCAACCATCTTGGGCGAGATATCCGTTGCCACCACGTCAAACCCTTTTTGTTTGAGTGCAAGGGAAATTTCTCCGGTACCCGCGCCTACTTCCAAACACTGCCCCTTAGCCCATTTGGCAAAGAATTCTTTTCTTTTATTAACCGTGTAGGGATTGCTGATTTGGTCGTATTTTTGAGCTACGTGGTCAAAGATTTTTTGAAATTCAAGGTTGGTTGGTTTTGACATTTCGGCAGATTAAGTCCCAAAGGTATTATGGTATCTATGTTAATTTTAGATACGTTTCAAAATTCTCTATGGTTAGCTCTTCTCGGGCTTTTCTTTCAGCTGTTATCAAATTTTCTCGATATGCTTCGTGATCTCCTTTAGCGAGTAGTTCTCGCGCCTTCTCTCTTTGGGGTTTTGTTTTTTCTTCAATTCCTTTCAGCCAGCCAAGCCAGACATCATAGTCTTTAATCGACCCCTTTTTCTTTGCTCTTTGTTTCTCCACGTGAGTCGCGAAAACTTCAGCAAACTTTCGGTTTACCTGTCTTGAAGTTTGGAAAAGTGAATAGGCGTGTGGTTCATTAATTAAATTCCACCACGAATCACAATCTTGTAAATCATCAATACAACTTTTGATTTTTTCATGAGGAAAGAGTGGCGTGTTGGTAGGCCACGTGAGTTGTTTTATTTTTGCTCGATTTTGACAAAAAGGAACAGAGGAGCGATTAGATTCTACAATTGAAATTAATCCTTCAATGCCTTGTCTTGATAATCGATCGGCGTCCATCAGAACATTGATAATTGGCGATGGGTGGCGGATATCCTCGGGTAGCCTACCGTGTCTAACTGTTGCCCGGGTGATGTTGCCAATTTGGGTGGCCTCGAGTTTGCCTTCAGTGTATAGACCAACTAGAATTCTTTTGGTCGCCCCCTTAGTCCTCGTGTCTCTCTTTGAGCCTTTCTTAATTTCGACCGGAAGCCCGCGGGCTTGTCTTTCCTCGCCCTCCTCCCAGCGAAGATCATGAAGGAGAGCTGCAAGTTTGATGAGTTCCGGTCTAATTCCTTGCGATAAACTAAGATAGGTCCCATATTCTTCAACCGCTTGGGCATGTTCCCAACCATGAGAGGCAGGAACGCCCTCCATGATCCTAGAAACTCCAGATTTTATTTTTTTGATATCCCTTTCCTTCAAAAGTTGAGGTTCTGTGGGGGCTATGGGGTGGATCACTAAGCCACGTTCTTGCCGTTGTTTTCTAATCTTTGTGATTGTTTCTTGATTTAATACTGGTCTCTCAGCATTCATACTTTTTGAAGATCGTGAGCAAGATTTTGAGGCCGTGCCAGGGGGCGAAAACGTGGGTTTTGCCAGCATAGCGGGCGCGTTCAATCGCTGGCACCTCGGCGAATCTCAATTGGGCCCGAGCCGCTTTAACGATAATTTCAGTACAGAATTCAAAGCCGGTGGTTTTGAGGTCTAACTTTTTGTAACCCTTTTTAGTAAAGGCAGTGAAAAGGTAAAGACTATCAGTCACCCTCATATTGTGGATCGTGTTTGTCAGTTTCGTAAAAAGTTGGTTGCCAAACCATCGGACAAAAGTGTCATCATAGCTCCTGCCACCGATAGCATATCTTGAGGCCATGACATACTCGTAGCCCTCTTCGATTTTGTTTAGCATAAAGGGGATATCGGCCGGGTTGTGTGAACCGTCGGCGTCCATCATGATGATGATATCACCGCTCGCGGCGTCGGCGCCTTGCTTTAAAGCCCCGCCATAGCCCAAACCTTTTTGGACGAGAAACTTATCTTTTCTAGGCTTTAAATATTTTCTCGCTACCTTTTCGGTATTATCTGTTGAATGACCATCTACAATAATAATTTCGTCGATGTGCTCTCTTGGGATTTCTTTAAGTAATTTTCCAATTGAGCCCTCTTCGTTTCTGGTGGGTATAGTTAGCGAAACTTTCATAGCAGATTAGATTATAATACAATTTTCATTTAAGTGAAGTAGTTTTTAATACTTTTACAAATGTAGTCGATTTCTTCATTTTTTAGTTTACTCGAAGAGGGTAGCCACAGTCCATGTTGGGAGTAATGGCGGGTGATAGGGAAGTTTTTGGAAGAATATCGGTTTTGGTAAATCTTTTGGGTGTGAATTGGAGGATAAAGTGGTCGGGTGCCAATTCCTTTTTCAGAAAGATAGTGGGCGAGCCTTTTTGATTTGGGAACATAAATATCAATAAACCAAGGGGTAGTTTGTTCTAGGTCTGTCTGGACGAATTTAATTTGTTCTATTCCTTTGAGGTTATCATGATATCTTTTGTAGATCTGTTTTTTCCTTTTGGTTCTGGCCTTTAGCTTTTTCATTTGCTCAATACCAATCACAGCTTGGATATCGGTGAAGCGGAAGTTCCAACCCCAATAGGGGTGGATGTCGCCGCCGCTGGCGGCCCGACCAAAGTTTTTGAGTTGCTGGATTTTCTTGTGCAGCGATTTTTTATTTGTTACCAGAGCGCCTCCTTGACCAGTAGAGATAATTTTGGGAACGCTAAAAGAAAAACTGCCAATTTCTCCAAGAGTGCCTAAATGTTTAACTTTCCAAAAGGACCCCAATGCTTGGGCGGCGTCTTCAACGAGGAATAATTTATGCCTTTTACAAAAGGTCACAACTTGGCTCATGTCTGCAGACCGACCATTAAAGGCAACATACATTAGGGCTTTAGTTTTTTTTGTGATTGCCTTTTGAGCCGCCTTAAGGTCCATACACAAATTCTGCGGCTCAATATCTACTGAGACCGATTTAATACCAATCATCTCGGCTGCATTAGGCGAGGCAATCATTGTTAAATCGGGAACCAAAACCTCATCACCCGCCTTTAACCCTAAAGCCAGGAGGGCCAGGGTTAAAGAAATGGTTCCATTAGGCATCATGGAACAGTATCTAGCACCGGTAAACTCGCAAATCATTTGTTCTAGTTCAGTTGTTTTCTTAAATTCCATTACCCAACCGCCCAACTTCATGTACTTGTAAACCGCCCTAGCTTCTTTCTCGTCAAACCAGGGCTCCATTTGGGGAATGTTTTTGCTGACCATCTAAATTAGAACCTTGTCCTCAACAAAAGGGCCGTTTTTGACTTCTAGACATTCTGAATCTTCCAAAAGATGAATCCCAATGCCGCCATTCATGAGAATGAAAGACTCTCCCGCTTTTAAGAATAATCTTTTAAACTTCTTTTTATCTCGACCGTAAAGGTCAAGTCTGATTTTGCCCTTTTTAACAATCAAACACTCTTGAAGACTGCGAGTAACTCTTTTTTTAGGCTCATGGATGTGAGCTTTAAGATACGAACCCTTAGGGTGCTTGAGAGAAACTAATTGCAGAGGTTCCTTGCCATCAGTTAACGGAACAGAACCCTTGGGGATTTTTTTAATCCGAATACCAATTAATGTTTTTTTATAAAAGATTTTTTCCATCAGTATCTATAACTGATTTGTCTTTTGGACTTCAATGAGCTTGCCGAGTTTCTTTTCCTGCATAGCTAAATTATAGTCATGCTTTACCATAATTTCGACAAGTCCTTTAAAGGTGGTTTTGGGTTTCCAATTCAAAACCTTTTGCGCTTTAGAAGCGTCGCCCAAGAGGAGATCGACTTCTGAAGGGCGAAAGTATTGGGGGTCGATTTCAATAATTGTTTTTTTGGTTTTCTTGTCAATACCAATTTCATTGATCCCCTCGCCTTCCCAGGCAAGATTTATACCTAGAATTTTGGCTGTTTCTTGGGCAAACTCGCGGACCGTATGGGTTTCGCCGGTGGCGATAACAAAATCATCGGACCTGTTGTGTTGAAGGATAGCCCAAATGGCTTCTACGTAATCTTTGGAATAACCCCAGTCGCGCTTGGCATCAAGGTTGCCTAGTTTTAAAACTTCTTGGACGCCAACCTTGATTCTTGAAAGTCCCATGGAAATTTTTCTGGTGACGAAATTTACTCCCCGTCTGGGTGATTCATGGTTGAAAAGGATACCGTTGCTGGCGAAGATGTTATAGCTGTTTCTATAAATTTTAGTGATGTAGTAGGCGTAAACTTTGGAAATGGCGTATGGCGATTGTGGATTAAAGACTGTTTTTTCGTTCTGTGGTATTTTTTTTACTGCACCGAACATTTCAGATGAACTGGCTTGGTAAAATCTGGTGGCCATTTTGGCGTTTCTGATTGCCTCTAGAATTCTCAAAGCGCCAAGACCGGTAATATTGGCGGTGTACTCCGGAATATCGAAACTAATGCCAACATGGCTTTGAGAACCCAGGTTATAAATTTCATCGGGTTTGAGTTTATCGATAATGCGAGTTAGGTTGGTGCTTTCCGAGAGGTCTCCATAAATAGTGACAAAACTGGGATATTTGGGATTGTCGTAAATGTGGTCAATCCGGTAGGTGTTTGGCCAACTCGATCGACGTTGGAGTCCGTAAACCTCATAACCTTTTTCTAGAAGAAGTTCGGTGAGGTATGAACCATCCTGTCCTGTCACCCCGGTTATTAACGCCTTTTTCATAAATTGAAAGCAATATAGCACATCTGGCGCTATTGTAAAAATTTAATTTTTTCGCCTCGGCGGTATTTTTCAGTTAAATCAATTACTTTTCCTTTTTCAGGATCAAAGCTTGGCCTCTCCCTTTGGTAATCGTAATCAAATACAAAAACGTTTTTGCTTTGTCCTTGATATTCTTCCTCCCACCCAGAGAGAGGTAAGGCGAACTGAAATCCCTTGGGCGCGTAAAACAATTTAATTAGCGGGTTTGGCCAGCCCAAGTAAGAAGGAGCTACCATAATTGATTCAGAAGTGAATTGATTTGAGATTGACTTTGTATAAGCCATAAACCTTCGCATCATTTCGGACGAGTATTGGATGGAGTCAGTATGTTTATTGATAAGAGTTGAGTTGTAGACTACGTGGGCTGTCAGCAAAACTAGGATAATAGCAAGGTAGATTCTTTGTTTTTTGTAAAGAGCGCTGTGGAGAATAATTGCCCAAATAATAAAAAGAAAGATAGCTGAAGGAAAAAATTGTCTACTTTGGCCGATACCCTTGAGGACATCAAGCTTAACGTCCACGTAAGCGTAAAGAAACATGGTGGACAACATTCCCAGCAAGCTTGTCAAATATAATTTTGTTAACCGGCTGCCTCTTTTGCGGACCAGAAAAATTGCTCCAAAATAGCCGCCAAGCGATAGGTAGGTGAACGTAGCAACTGCCTTTGTGTAAGGATAGGAGAGCCCTCCTCCTGGCCAGTACCCACTGGCCAGTTCAATAAAGTCGGGGGGTAGACTGACAACGGCAACTTGGTAGGTAGTTTTTTGGAACACTTTATCCTGGACAAGAATATACTTTATTGGATCTGCTTTTGGCTTTTGCCCATCGAGACTGTTGAACTTTAAACCGATTGTAACGAAAGGGAGGACAAGCGCGATACCCAAGATTATACTTTTTGCTTTTGATTTACTGCCAATAAACTGCACTAATGGGAGAATGACAAATATTGGCAAGAGGAATGTGGAATAGTGAGCTAGGAAAACGGCAATGGTAAAAAATGTTAGAGAAATCAGATAGAATCTAAACTTGTTTTGCTGAAAGAATCTTTCTAAATAATAAAAAGCTACCAAAACAAGTATGAGACCAGGAATTCTTTCGGCAAACCATTGGTACTGACCTGCTGCCGTCATTCCGAAAGAGCTGATATAATTGGCTAGGAAAAAAACTGTAGCTGTGAATCCTAACAGTGCGCTTTTGGTTATTTTGGAAGTAACTAGAAAGATAGTGGTATGAAAAGTTGCCATCGTGAATAACAGAAAAAGCTGGTAGAGGCGGATGTCATCCTTGAAGATTGGCGGGATAATATCAAAAATTATTCTGGCAAAGAGGTCAGTTTGTTCTAGGGGTTTGAGGTTCCCTAACTTGGAAAAAAAATCTTGGTTTCGATCGAAGTAGTAATAACCCTCGCCTAAAAATACTTGGTTTAGAATTTTGTGCCAGATGATAAACTCCAGCGCAAAGATAACGGTGATAATCAAAAAAATTCTACTTTTACTCATTAATAATTATTAGGACAATGCTAGAATATCATTGCCATGGCAAAACTTATATCTTTTTTGCGTAAAAATCAATGGCAGCTTCTAATACTTGTTTTGGCGATTCTCTTTCGATTCATTGGCGTTAAACCGGGCTATAATCCCTTCCATCCGGATGAGCCAATTCTTACGGGTGAGGCAATGCAAATGGTAAGAACGGGAAACCTTGACCCCGGTCGATATGATTATCCGGCCTTGCCGATGTATATCAATTACATTCTCTTTAGATTCTTTTTTACTCCGCTTTATTGGCTGCTATATTACCTTAGACACATTTCCGATATTGTTGATGGAATGGTTCATATTCCTCCGAGCCCTTTGGAAGTTAGCCGGTTATTCCAACTAGAAGTTTTGGGCTTGAGGGACATTAATGTTTTATTTTGGGGAAGGTATGTTGCGGCGACATTTAGCGTGGGTTGTGTTTTCTTGACCTATCTTTTAGGAAATAAACTATTCAATAAAACAGTGGGTTTGATTGCTGCGTTTTTGTTGGTTTTTAATTTCAAACATGTAGCTAATTCTCACATTAATTTACCGGATACCTATAACTCGTTCTTTTTGCTCCTCTCCCTTTTTGCAAGTGTCAATCTTTGGCAAAAGCCATCAAGAAGGAATTATTTTTTGGCAGGAATTGCGGCAGGGCTTTCTTTTTCGACCAAATATCAATTTTTTGCTTTCCTTCCGTTTAGTTTAGTTCATCTTTATATTTCAAAAAAGGTTGTTAGCCCCGTGTTTATTGCATCTGCTTTGTTGATTCCTTTGGTTTTTTTAATCTTGAACCCTTTCTTTTTTGTAAACATAGAGTTGGCTTTAAAATGGATGGCTAGTATTTCCGGCCGCTATGCTGTTGGTTCCGGTACTTTAAACTTATTTCCGCTTTCTTACCTTTACCATGTCGATTATGGACCGCTTGAACTCGGAGCGGTCTTTTTAGGAGCGGTGTTGATGTTAAAGAAGTCTTTCCAAAAAGGCTTGTTTATTCTTTCAGCCCCCGTTCTTTTTGTCTTTTTGTTTTTTTATTATACAAGTGGAGGATTGTTCGTTAGGAATTTTGTAACTATTACGCCAGTCTTTTTAATTTTGGCCGCCTTTGGTATTTGGAGTATTTATCTCTTTTTTAGAAAAAGATTAAACATAATCTTTCCAAAGGTAATTTTATCCTTCTTGTTATTGGGGTCTATTTATCTCCCTGCAAAGAATAGTTTTATCAACTCCTATTCTTATACCAAGCCATGGAATATTGATGTTTTAAAAGAATGGCAGAAACAGAATTTGCCAGATAACTTGGCTATTGCGGCTCATCCATTTGATCCGGTTGTAGGTCCCACTCACGTCACAAGGTCAGAATTTGAAATAAGCGGTAATTATTCCTTGAATGAACATAAGGAAGCCGGTGCAGATTGGGCATTAATTAACTTAATGTGGGCAGCTAATTCATTTTATTCTTGGATGGGTTATGGACTCAATGACTTGGCCCTACTTTGGAACAAGCCGGTTGACCAACTGCGTAACACCCCCAGAGTTTAATTACGTGATGATTAAATTACCGGATTGGCCGCAAACTCAAATGAAGAGCATCAAGGCTTTTAAATTTGATACCAGTCTTGAAGAATGGAGTTCTGGTTATGACTCGGAGATTGGAAATAACGATTCGGGCTCCTTGGGATTAGAATTGGTAGGGTCGAGGTTTCCGTTCAGCCGGATAATTTTAGAGTCAATCGAGATCAAACCCGGCCACCTCTACAAGGTAATGGGTTTTCTAAAAACACAAATTGCTCTCCCGTCGAACCAAAGAGACGGTGCGTTGAGGATTGATTTTCACTCAAATCTCGAAAATGATAAAGTAGGTATTATTAGTTCAGTTTCGTCGCGGGTTTGGGGAACTGATGACTGGGTTAAAAAACAAGTAATGGAAAGGGCGCCAGACAGCGCAAAATATATGACAATTAGTCTTCAAGTCGGCTCCTCTGGAAGAACCAAGGTGTGGGCAGACGATGTTTTGGTGGAGGAATCGATTTCTGAAGTGGAAGACCCAACTGTGAAATCCCCTTATACCCATAAGCCATTTGACTTGAACCTGCTTTATTTTAATTCCATTGGCAATCTATAAATCTATAATAAAAATCTTAAGCCGGAGATACATAATCTTCTTGCTTTTAATTGTCCTCATTTCCTATGGCCAGATGTTAGGTATGGGCGTTTGGAAGGACGATAACGCGGTCTTTTTTAAGTTTACTCATATCAACGAACCAGCCGGATTTTTTGGTACAGGTATTTTCGGACAAGGGCCCTACAGATTTTCAGTTACCCCTTATTGGCTCATTTATCAACTGGTCGGCTATCAGCACGTTTGGGCTTATTACCTGTTAATCTTAATTTTTTACTTTTTGATTACTTACTTGGTTTATAAAGTTTTTTCCAAAATTATTTCCCCGGTAGTCGGTAGGGTTGCTTCTTTTCTTTGTTGGCCGATGTCAGTATGGTTATTGATCTGGTAGCATTGCTTTGTTATTTCCTTTACTTCCGGAGGAAGAAATTAATTTATTATTTTTTGGCCATCGCTTTATATTGGTTAGTTTCCTTTTTAGTTCCCTTGAGGAATTACTATTTTATTGCCGTGATTTTAGTTTTTGAATTAATATATGCTGGCTTTAAAAAAATGCCACGATCGCTCGGGCTGTCCGCCATCAGACTTATTCCCTTTGGTGTTATCTTCTATGAGTACTTCTTGGCTCATTTGGACACGAGGGCGTTTTCAATAAAAGATTTTCTAATCTCTGTTATGGGTGGAAATTGGTATCTGACACAAGGATTTCTGTCTTCGGTTGCCAGCCTTATGGTTCCCGACTGGTTCATTTTTTGGTTGCATGATCATGTTAGCCAGCAATTAATTCTGCCTGGGGCCCTTCTGGTAATTTTTGCTGTATTTCACCAACTTTTTAAAAACAGAAAAAGAGGTTCTGTAATAACTCTTATTTTTGTTTTGGCCAGTATTTTTTGGATTATTGTTTCTAGGAATTTCTTTTCTACTCCAGTTTTGGTATTTACCCCGGCGAGGTTGTTTATCATCCGGCTAGGCGGCTTGATTGCTATTCTGGCGCTCGCTTTATTGCTGTCTCTGGATAAAAAACTAAAGAAACATTTTCTCTTTTTTTCTTTCTGGTTTGTGGTGAGTGTTGCCGGCTATACTTTTTACGAGCCGACTGCTTACTTGGGAACCACGCATCGGTATTTTGCCCATTCTCTGGTTCCTTTAGTTGGTGTTTTAGCAATTTTGTTTGTAGCCGCGAAATCCAAAAAAAGCTTTTGGTCCAATCTCACCAGGGGAGTGATTATTTTTTGGGGGATTACCAATCTTGTCAGCTCGGTAGTTTACCAAAATAAAATCTTGGCAACGAGGAGCATTCCTGTTCGGAATTTTTATAGTCAGCTAAAGGGACACCTTGAAGAGATTAAGGTCGGGGATGTTTTTTACTTTGATGTAGCCAAACAGATGGGACCATATTTTGGTGATGCGTTTAAAGTTTCGTCTATGCCTAACGAAACAGCCATCGCTTGGCGCTGGGGAGTGGACAGAAATGACATCCGCCTTTTTGACAGCTTTAATGACTTTGCGCTATGGATTGAAGACCATAAACTAGAGGAGAAGCAAATCCACACTTACTTCTACTCGGAAAGCGGTTTAACCGACACCTCAAGGCAAACTTGGGAGTATCTGACAGGAAAAAGTGATTTTGAAAAAGTTGAAGTAACGACGGAAGAAAGTGGTGACTTGGTTATCACTCCTTCCAAACCATTTACTTCTGTGGTTCCTGTTGAGTTAGAACTAGAAGTGACTGCCAAACCGCAAACTCCCGATAAACTTAGTTTTCCTTATGTGGGGGATGTCAATTTGCGGTCAAATAAAGTGGCGGCTGACCCTCTATTGCGTCTGTTTGCTTTCGAATACCGAAAGCAAAAGGAAATCTTAATGGCAAAGGCCAGAGTAACAACTAATAGTGCTTGGTTTGGTGATATTGCCGGGCATTTGATTGACGGGAACACCAAAAGCGTTTGGCGTTCTCACCGAGTTTTGTGGTCCCAGGAGAAAGCAACAAGTTTAACGCTTGACTTGGGAGCCAGTGTGGAAATTGACAGATTTGTTTGGCTCAATGCTTATGCTGATAAATCACCGACAAAATATATTCTTGAGCTCTCTTTAGA
>Ga0075623_132_pt1 | contig 8461 bp, 6 predicted proteins | sample RifGroA1_FD_68377 | JGI IMG/M metagenome (GOLD analysis project Ga0075623, IMG submission 68377) | Microgenomates (Woesebacteria) bacterium GW2011_GWA1_39_12
GTGTTTATAGTCTTCAAAAGATTTAAAGACCAATGGAAAAACATTACCCCATTCGTCACGGCCGAAGTTGGCGATGCTAAAGGCGTTATACCCCACCGCGGCTTCATCCCAGTTGATCGACGGAGGAATGTCCCCCAGTTTATATACACGGAGAAAAAGAGCCAGTAAAATAACTGCGAAGATTGGAACTAAATTCACAAGTTTCTTTTTCATAATTTGTAAACATCAAAAGCTTTTATGCCATCTAAAAACTGGATTTTAGAATTTGGTTCTAAATTAGTTGGCGGTTTCTCACCAGTCACAAAAATGAGATTACCCTTTTTAAAATCTTCCATACCTATTTTTTTAAATTCAAACTTATCAAAACTACTAATTGTGGAAAAACCCCAATCAGAAACATCATTGTAAGCAACTGTCTGTCTAAATTTATCTATATCAAATTTCTGATAATAGAGCGCAAAGATGTAGGGTTGCCCATATTCATCAGAAATAACTACCTTTTTTGCGTCTTTAATTTCATCTTGATAATTTAAAAAAATCTCCCGATAGCCGTATTGCCAATCCTTAGAGCTCACCTTGGAATAGTTTGAAATAAAATCAGACATGTAAATCCTAAAAGACAGAGAAAATACCATGATAATACTAAAAAGCCAAGCCAGGTTCTTTTTGCTTTTCAAAATAACCCAAACCCCCAAAAAAACAAAGGGTGCTTCAATAAGATATAGTTGACCATGCCCAGGGATTTGGCTGCGAGAATTACCATCTCCTTTGAAAAATAAGAACTCCGGACTAAAGTGAGAAAAATAGTTTTTGAAAAAATCACTTTTCCTCTCCAGAGACACTACTGCCAAGCGGGAACTTCCGGCATCATATCTAATAAGTTTCCAAACCGGAATTAAACTAATAACAAAAATAAAAAGAGAGATTGCCAAAACCACCCAATATCTCTTTGCTTTTTTAAAATCTGCTGCCATAAACCCAAGGAGAACTACAAACCAAATGGGAATAATTATCCTGAAGGAATTGTAACTATAAAATGAAAGAATAAAGCTCAACGTTGCGAATAAAAAATAAAATTTATTCCTAGCTACCTGCAACAACAAATATATTCCCAGTAGAAAAAAGAATAACCCGGCAGTTGCTTCATAACCGGTCCTTGAAAAAACAAAAAACCAAGGCGAAATACACAAAAGAAGACTAGAAATAATCCCTATCCAATCTTTACCGATCACTTTTCTGATTAAAAGATAAGTAAAAAATAAGATTCCTAAAGAATACAAAACTGCAGGCAAACGGATAGTAGTGGTACTTAGTCCAAAAAGTTTTACAAAAAAAGATGTTGTATAAATATAAACAGGAAGCTTAAATTCCCCAAAAGCTCGAAAGTGTAAGGGTAATTTATCTCCCCATTCATCAATTAGATGCGTAGAAATAGCATATGCGTTGTATCCTATTGAAGCCTCGAATTTCGTTGATCTTATATAACCTGGTAACAAGAAATAAAGAAAGAATTAAAACAAACCCCAATAGCCTTTTGTTGTTCTTCATTTAACTTCTACAACCTCGAAAGCCCCATCTCCATTCAAAAAATCGACCGTCAAAAGTCGGGGTGTCTCTGAAGGGAAATCCCCCGGCTTGCCTACAAAAAGAATCTTTTTATCCCCATTATCACGAACAATATCGAGGAATGTTGTGCCGGTATCACCCAAATCAGGAAAATAAAACTTGTCAAAATTTAAAACCCTCACCCAGTCATAAGTTTCAAATCTATTTAAATTAGGATCATTCTGAAATTTAGCCGGATCCCAACCAAAGTAGAACAAAGTGAACATGTGTGGTTCTCCGTAGTGCCGAGTAAAAACGATCAAATCATACTCAACGAAATGTTTTTTAATAAACTCAACTACCTGTTTGTTCCCATATTGCCAATCCCGAGAGTAAAGTTTGGGGTAAATGTTGTAGTAATTATCCAAATAGCCCCTAAATTGCCATGTCCAACTAAGCATAATCAAGGCAACCAATATAAACGCCAATTTTAAATCTTTCCTTCTTACAACCAAACATGTCCAATAAATGCCATAGGCTGTAATGATCTGGTAAGCCGGCGCAGCTATCAATGTTCTTAGAGCATGGGGAATACTGTCAATTGTAATCGAAACCGGAACAAACGCTAATAAAACCCAAGAAACTAAAATCCATCTAAACTTTTCCCTCCACTTAAATAAATAAAAAATACCAGCTATTAGAAATGGTGCTTGAAATGCATAAAGCTGACCAATCATTTGGACATGATGTTGTTTATGCGGCGCTCCAGAAATAAAAAGATAATTAGGAGTAAAGTGGCTTAAATAATTTGCAGTAAAAACATAAGTAAAATGGGTAACTTTATTATGAATCAGTTGCGGCAGAGGCGCCGGAAGGTTAGTCTGGCCCCGAGCTTTATTAATCCGAAGAACAAATCCAGGATCATCGGTAATACTTACTAGCTTAAGCCTTGCCGTTGCTTCTCCTCCCAGCCAAAAGGCCGCCAGAGGCAACATAAAAATCACAAAAATGAAGACAGATTTATAGAGAACTTTTTTGTGTTTTAAAATCTCTTTTCTGTAAATCCAAAACATTACTAGAAGAAAAAGTGGCGTAAAGACTCTAGCACTATTGTACGTATAGATAGCAAGGGCAAAAGGTATTGTCGAAAAAAGCCAAAATTTCTTGGCCCTAAACCCCTTAACCGCAAACCAAATTCCCAAAACTATCCAAAAAACTGAAAAAGAAGACTCAAACGAGGCACGAGTCAAATGAATGTGCCAGACCGAAGTCGCCAGTAAAAACGACGAAATTAGACCAATAGAATCTTTCCCCGAGAGTTCCCTGGCCAAAAAGAATAAAACCAGAACAGTAAGAGTTCCGTAGACAACTGGAGTTATTCTGACCCCTAACTCATTAAGCCCAAAAATTGTAATCCCGGGAATTGATGCATAAACCTGCACCGGAAGTTTGTACTCCCCGTACGATTGGAAATGAACAGGCAGTGTCCTCCCCCATTCATCCTTACCCGTCTTAAGAATAGAATAGGCATTATAGCCAATCGAGACTTCATCCCAGTTCAGAGAAGGCGGAATTTCAGTAACCCTGTAAAACCGTAAGAAAAAAGCGAGAACTATAACAAAAGAAAGCAAAATCTTCATGGACCATTTTTTCATTCTCCTTCTATTCTACTTGAATCTCTTATCTTTTAAAATTCCTATCTTGTGAAGGTAAAACATAAAGATTGCCCAAAAGCCATCAAGTATAAATTTTGTGCCCTTTACAAATCGTATCGAGGATGCCTTCTCATGGTAACGCGTGGGGATAGCTATCTCACCAATCCGCATACCATAACTCAAAGAACAAATAGTCATTTCCTGATCGAAGACAAAGTCATTAGAGAATCTCTGAAACGGTATTTTTTTGAGCAAGTCCTTGGAATATGCTCGAAAACCCGAAAAGTGTTCAGTAAAGTTTACCCCCAGAAGAATGTTTTGAATCAAACAAACAATCCTATTTACATAGTATTTAACCGGCGGCATGCCGCCTTTTAACGCTTCTCGTTTATTTGCAATCCGGCTCCCAAACATAAAATCGTATCTGCCTTTCAAAATTGGTGCTATTAAATCTTCTATCATGGTGGCGTCATACTGGTAATCGGGATGAAGCATGACCACCACGTCGGGATTAAGCTTCAACGCCTCCCAATAACAAGTTTTCTGATTTCCACCATAACCCAAGTTGTTTGGGTGCTCAAAGACCTTTATCCCAAGCTTCTTGGCAACTTCAATTGTTTTATCTTTGGAGCCATCGTCAACCAAAATAATGTATTTTCTTAGATGTTTTGGTATCTCCTTATAAGTATCTCGAATTGTCCGCTGGGCATTATAAGCCGGCATTACTATTACTATTTTGGGTTTCTTAGTCATGTCTATTTTTTGCAGTATACACTTATTGGTGAGGAGAGGCATTTTGCCTTCGGGTCTGTCGAGTATCCAACCAGGACAATGTTATTGGCGAGATCCTTAATCTCAAATTCCAGTTTAAGTTTGTGTTCATTCACCTGTCTTTCTGAAATTGCAAGCAGGTCCCCAACCAAGATCTGACTTTTGTAAACATCTCCCTCCCAGTTAATTGGCCTTATTTCAATATTGTACATATCATACCTCTTCTCGTATTCTACCGAAGAGTAGTACTTGTCTAAAAATGGCGCTCCTTCCCGCGACTGAAAAAGTGTCGGGTTATATTCTCTAAAAAAAGCGAACCGGATCCCTAAAGCCACATCGCGAGACAGGTCAATAACAAAATTGTCATCGGCCCTCTCTTTTGTTATTTTAATTAGTTCCGTACTAGAAAAGTTAACGGTTTCTCCTCTCTCGTGTTTATATAAAGCGAAGTAGTGAATATAAAAAGTTGCGAGAGAAAAAATTGTTAATATAAATATCACAAACAGTTTCAAAAAATGAGATTTTATTTTTTCCAAAAGTTGCCAGCTTCCAATTGATATAACTATAGAAAAAAACCAAAGCAGCACAAAAACACGAAGCGTATAAAATGGGTCTGTTGAAAGTGCAGCAGGGATTGGGGCAATAAGCATCAAAATAATTAAATTTTTCACCAAAAAGTTGCCTCTGTTTTTTATCAAATAACGAAAGCCAAAAACCCAAGGCGCGATCATCCAAATATGAAACACACTCAAATTTGGAATTGATCTGGCCACTTGGTCATCAGGTTCAAAAAAGAGACTGCGTGGTGAAAAATATGTAAGATACTGACTTAAAAACTCGCGTACTATAAACATAACCCTTCCAAAAAGGATGTCTTTGAATGCCGTGCCATTGGCTTCAAAAGACGAGAGACTTAAATAGGAAACCTGGTTAAGTCTTCTTGTGAATGCGCCGCTATTGAGAATAAATAGGTGAGGAAGTTGAGTTATAGCAAAAACGGTAAGCCCCCAAAGGAGCCATTTTTTCTGACTTAGAAGTTTCCCTCGATAAACAACGACAAACCCCAGCAAAAAAAGCAAACTTACTATCCTCTCCGAATAATATGCATGCGTGGAAACTCCCATAAATAAGCAAGCGAGCACAAAAAAGCTGGCATTTTTTATCGATCTAAGAAGCAAATAAAAACCAATAACAAACAAAGTTAATGAAACGCTCGCCTCGGTTGCCATACGACTGAAAAAAATTGCCCAGGGGGAGATTGTTATAACAAGGGCCGCAATAAGTGAAGTTTTGTCGTTTTTTGTGATCAAAAACTCCCTGATTATAAAAAAAGTAAAAATAACCACCAAAATACCGGAAATTAATGAAACCACCTTAACTGCGAAAACGGTGGATCCGAAAATATAGACGGGTAAAACTGTCAGGTATGTATAAAGCGGCGGTTGATAAGATCCATACGATTTAAACGTAATCGGCATGAACATACCGTAGCGGTCTTTCCCCGTCTTCAAAATCGAGTATGCGTTGTAACCTTCCGACACTTCATCTACATTAAGCCCCGGAGGAACGCTTCCAATCTGCCAAAGGCGCACAAAAGTAGCAAGTACTAAGATACAAAAAAATAAAATAAAAGTTCTCTTTTTCATGTCTCCATTCTAAAGATCCAAATTGCACCAAGGTAAATTGTTGCAGTAATAAAAGGGAAAATAAGAATTGGCCCAAGCATATACCCGGGGAAAGCCAGTGCATTAACCAATTGAGCCGCAATAAAATACGATATTAGAAATTTATCGCGGCCGGAAACTAAAATTAGTACTCCAACAATAAACAATGGCAATAAAAATGGGGAAAATTTTTCAAACTCAATTCCACCTCCCCGTTCTCTGGGATGATTGGCAAAAAAATAAAGATTTGGGTCTAAATTGTAACCTAAATTTCGTGTGTACTTAAAGACATATGGTAAAAGCTCATAGTTCAAATATAGCCCCGCTCTGTTTCTGTATATGCTCCCAAGACTTTCAGCATAATACTCATGCCTCTGAATAAGCCAGTGCTTCTCGAGTGGCGAGATATACATAAGGTTGGTATCTGGGTTTGTCTTGAGAAAAACGACACTTAACACAAGAAACAAAACTACAGTTAAAATTCTAAATCTAAAAATCAAAGAAATACTCAAAAATATCAAGACAACTCCCAATAGGGTATCTTCGCCAAATACCCTCCAGATCCAAAAATTTAAGAAGGTAATCAACACCGATAAAATTATTTTGTTTTTCATAAGGCAATCACATAAAAAGCAGGAGCAGTAGTTTTAAAATAAAAAGTTTTTATAATATTTGCCCTTTCTTTTATATCAGGCGGCAAACTCCAAGGACTCGCAATAATAAGAGCGTTTTTTAAATTCATATCCTCCGGCCAAAAAACAGCACGAATCGAAAATTTATCAAATTTTGTTTCCCTCTTTGACTGATCTCCAATTATAAATTCCTCCTGCATTTTCTCCGGTGGGTAGTTCCCATAAAAAGCTAAATAATAATGAGTCCCTGTCCCAATCCAAGGTGCGAACTCTCCAAACTTTGGGTCAAAAATAATTTTTTCATAGTTGTTATAATTTGCCCAAGCAAATTGGGATACCTCACGGAATGGATAGTGAAGTAATAATATTCAATGCGGTGAAACTTAAAAGCGCCCGGTGGGGACTGTAATTCTCAAAGGTTAGACCGCTTGGAATAAACCCAACAAAAACTAAAAACAGAACAAAAAAACTGAAAGTTTTTTTGTTTTGGGCTTTAATTAGTAAATAAAGCCCAGTAAACAAAAATGGTACTTGAACTGGAAAAAGAGGGCCCACATCTCGTTTTCCCTCCGTCATGTCTAGGCCATTTAAAAAAAGATATCTTGGATCAAACTGTTTAATATATCTCTCTGCGCTATAGATAACTACGGAAGTAGCATTGGCACCTTTGAGCCTTGTATCTTGGGTAATAAAAACATTACTCGAACGATTCCTAGTTTCCGGATTCACAAAAATCATATAGTAAAGAGGTGCTACAACTAGCAAAAAAAGGATAAGTGGTTTTGTGTTAAAAGGTTTGAATTTTTTCCGAAACAAAACAATAAAGGCAACCAAAAGAATTGGTATCAGAACTGCCTGGGCAAAATAAACATAACTAGCCATACCCAAAACCAAAGCTGCCCAATAGAAAAGTTTTAAGTCTTTGGTTTTTAGGTATTTTATTAAAAAGGTAAAGCCAACAAGCATTAAAAATACTCCAGCTTGATTTTCAAAACTCTTTCTGGAGTAAAAAATTTCGAAAGGAGCAATTGCCGTCAACATCGCCGCCGCAAGCGCCAATTTCTCTTTCTCGAGAAACTCCCTAACAAAAAAATAAACTCCCAAAACCAGGAGCGTCCCAAAAAGGGCCCCTGGAATCCGAACTGTTAGCTCTTGCCAGCCAAAAACCAAATAACTAATTGCGGTCGCGTAAGTATAAAAAGGCGGCTTAAAATCATTGACTGACTGGAAGATAAATGGATATGAATTACCATAAATGTCTTTGCCTGTCTGCACAATAGAAATGGCATCATAAAGTTGACTCACTTCATCGTGACCCAAGTGAACAGGAAACGCACTCAACTTATAAAATCTTAAGAAAGCCGCTAAGACTATGATTAGAAAAATTGCTTTATTTTTTAATACCAGTTTCATAGAGAAGCTCATTTTTGGAATCAATTGTAATAACCAGAACATCTTCGCCACGCTCAAAATCTTCAATCTTGTCTGTAATTGCTATGTTTCCATACTTTTTAGGGAAGCCGCTTTTGCTTTGGCCTATTACTAAACTCGGATCAATTTTTGCATATACTGGGTATGCATACTCGATGTTGTCAATTTTGGTAAGCAAAAATATCTTTTTATAATCGTCTTTTTTGTGAATAGCCGCCTCCGAGGCTGTCCTTGCGGACTGAGACCAAAATCCAGCGTGCTGTGTAGGTGCTATGAGATATATCCTTTCCAGCACAAAAACCATTTGGAGAAGAATTGCTGCAACTATTACTCCAACCAAATATTTGCTTTTTATCTGGGGCAAACCATATGCCGACAGCAAAATCAAAGGAGGAAGCATAATTGAATTTCTCAAAAAATGTGGTTCCCCAGTTAAAACACCCGAAACAGGTGAAACCAAAAGCCATAAAATAAGAAACTGAAACAATTTACGGCTCTTTACTCGTAAAACAAAAATACCAACAAAAAGAGTCGCTACTTCAACCAAATAAACTGCGCCACTCTCTGCGGGGTTATGCCTTGGGTTATGGTCGCCGGTCAACAGCAAAAAATCGTTGGAGAAATTCTGTAGATAGCCACCAATTAACTCTTTGGAGTACTCAATAGCTTTGTTGTGGAAAATTTCATTGGCAACATTTGGCAAACCAGAAACTTGTCTCTCAAAATTTACTTTTTGTGTAATTTCCTCTTGGAGTCCACTTTG
>Ga0075623_133_pt1 | contig 7742 bp, 12 predicted proteins | sample RifGroA1_FD_68377 | JGI IMG/M metagenome (GOLD analysis project Ga0075623, IMG submission 68377) | Microgenomates (Woesebacteria) bacterium GW2011_GWA1_39_12
TAGCTGGTATCCTGAATACTAAACTCGTCGAGGTCAGAGTATGTGTAGCCTGCACCCGACCAAATGACAACTGCAGGAACTTCGTCTTCTACAACGAAACTTCTAAAGACGATATTCCCTGACATTGAGTGTCCCCAGAGACCGATTTTATCTTTATTTACAAAACCGGAATTTTGCAAAGCTGAGCGGGCATTTAGAGCGTCTACTACATAGTCCCCCGAATAATACCCGCCCCCGGGTTCACCCTCGGAATTTCCGTGCCCCCGAAGGTCTATTTTAAATACGACAAACCCGCTTTTGGCGAGATAATCTACATATGAGTTATAGTTAACTTCCGTCCTATACTCTTTCGGTACAATATATCCATGGACAAATACAATTGCCGGCCAGCCAGCTTCTGGGGGGTCACCTTTGGGGAGAGTTAAAAGGCCAAAAACCTTTAAGCCGTCAGAGCGGTAACTTGTTAAATAGGATGTGTAGTTTGAGTTTTCAGAAAGAGTCTTCTTCTCCCCCAACGAGCTTTCATACTCCCTACTTCTTAAATAAGGAATGGTGAGCTCTTGAAAGGCAAAAGGCGTAGGAGTTGGCGTGGCAAGAATCTGGGAGACATTTTTGGCAACTGACGTAAGAGTATTGTCTTTTCTTTGAGAAACAAAAATAAAACCTAAAATTCCAACGATTAGAACAGCCCCAAACAAGAGAAGTACTTGGACTACCCCACGCGTATTTTTGGACATTCCTTTAGTTTACAACAACAAATATGAGGTTTGGAATTGCTTGTTTTGGTGTGCTATTCTTATAATTCGTATGAAAAAGACTTTAGGGATATTGATAGGACTTCTTATTTTGGCTTCAGGAATTTACTTTTTGAGAAACGGGCGTGACCTTGAACTTTCAGGCATCCCCTTTGTCCAGGAAAACGAAGGAGGTCCGGAAATGGAGCCTCACCCTCTTTCGATTGAAGCTCTAAGGCAAGGAGAGTACCCCGGAAGCGATATTGTAATTGAGCAGACGCTTGAGCCGGGTTCAAACTACCAAAGGTATATTGCCTCCTATAAATCAGAAGGACTAAAAATATTCGGGCTTTTAACAAAACCCAACGGAAATGCTCCTCAAGGATTTCCAGTAGTAATTTTTAATCACGGCTACATCTCCCCTTCGGTCTATAAGACAACGGAGAAATATGTTGCATATCAGGATGCATTTGCGAAAGCCGGCTATGTTACTTTTAAGTCTGACTATCGTGGCCACGGAAACTCCGAAGGACAAGCCTCGGGAGGTTACGGGTCCAATGGTTATACGATAGACGTTTTAAATGCGGTAGCGTCAGTTCAGAAACTCAAAGATGTTAATCCCGAAAAAATTGGCATGTGGGGACACTCAATGGGGGGACACATTACTTTGGAAATTATGGTGGTTAATCCAGATATCAAAGCTGGGGTCATTTGGGCCGGAGTAGTTGGGTCTTATGAAGATTTGTTTGAGCGCTGGAGGAGAAGAGCTGGTCCCACTCCTACCCCAAACCCCAATAGTCAAAGAGGTAGATGGAGACAAGAACTCGTGGAAAAATTTGGAGATCCGAGTCAAAACCCCGAATTTTGGAAAGCTCTTTCTGCAACGAGCTACTTAGAGGATATTTCGGGGCCCGTTCAGCTACACCACGGAACGAGCGATAATTCTGTGCCGGTTGAATTTTCAAGGTCCTTAAGAAATTTACTCAATAATGAGGGGAAGGAAGTTGAATTATATGAATATGAAGGAGACGATCACAATTTATCTTCCAATTTATCCTTAGCTCTTTCTCGTTCAGTTGAGTTTTTCGATAGATATCTTAAATAGAAAGAAAGTTATGGAAAACAGTTTGGCCAGAGATTTCCTTTTCCGATAGAGGCGACATAAGCTGCGGTTTGGGCCGACTCCTCGGCACTAAAGCGCAAGTCGGTATTTGTATCTTCCCCTAGAGCCTGCCTGTTACTTATCCAACTAGACTCACCGAATTGGAAAAGGCCAACATAAGGACCATTTACAGCTAGTGGGTTAAAACCAGATTCGCAGGTTGCGATGTGCCTTAAAACATTAGGGTCCACACCATATTGGCCAGCAAACCTCTCAATTAGTGCGTGGACTTCTTGGGGAGGGATGGGTGGAGGAAGAACTGGCGTGGGGGTCGGAGAAGGAGTAGGCGTAGGCGAGGGTGAAGGCGAAGGTGAGGGAGTTGGAGTGGGCGTTAATGTAGGAGTTGGTGTGGGAGATAGAGTAGGTGTAGAGATTGAGATTAAGCTCAGTACCTCCCCCTTACTTCTTGATAGAGCAAAAATTGCTCCAGGAATTACAACAAACAAGACTCCGACGATTAAATATTTCCAGAGAGTTTTCATAGAAGCAAAATTATAACACCTAACCCAAGATTACTTTTCAACGAGAGTTTTGAGGGGGCCGAGATAATAGTCTTTCCAGCCATCATAAAGCTCTTTCCATCCTTCTTGAGGTAGGTTTTTATGAATAAGGGTCAATTCGGTATTTCCGTTTATCTCCTTTAGTTCAAAGGATACTTTGGATGGAGTTTCCCATTTTCCTCCGTACCAATCTTGTATAAGGAGTTTATTTGGTATGACTTTTGAATTTTTACCCCAGATGTCTCCTCCCCAGAGTGAAAAATTATCTCCCGGACTGGCGCTCATTTTGGCGGGGCCCCCTCCCCACTTCTCTATTTGCTCAGGGTCAACCAGAGCCTGCCAAACTTTACCGATTGAAGCCTTGATTACGTATTTTTGTTTGAAAGACCTCATAAGCCAGTATACCAATTACCAATTCTATGGTATACTTTATGCCAACTTACTTAAGTTTCGATTGCCGTACTTGAAGGAATCTTCTTGGGGACAGTCTTCACATAAGTAAAAATAGGTGGTGATAAAGTATGGCAAAAAGATTATTCGTAGGGGGACTTCCCTACACAGCTACAGACGACGAGCTAAAGCAATTTTTTGCAGTTATTGGTGATGTAACAAGTGCAACAGTTATTACAGATAGGTATTCTGGTCAAGGTAAAGGATTTGGATTTGTAGAATATGCTGATGACAAAGATGCCGATAAAGCAATTAAGGAGCTTTCAGGGAAAGAGCTCGGAGGAAGAAAAATAATTGTAAATGAGGCGAGACCTCGTGAGGAAAGAAGTTCAGCTGGTTATGACAGAAGTGGTGGTGGAAAAAGACAGACAAGACGCTGGTAATTTTAGTTAAAAATTATGGATTCGGGAGCAAATGTTTGTACCAGGTGCGGAAAAGTAAGGATTGTGGTAAAAACTTACAAAGAATATGTAGGGAGTTCTTTAGTTGTAACTACTTTGACGAGTTGCCCGGATTCCGACTGCCAAGCCATAATCAATAAGCAACTTGAAAAAGAACAAAAATTTAGGGACGATATGAAGCTTGCTGGAGATAGACGTCGCGAAGAGCAAAGGGTGAGGAAATTAGAAGACATTAAACTTCTTCAAACTACCAAATAGTAATTCATTTCACTCGTTTTCTCTTTGTGTAAATCTTTGTGATTCTGGACCTTTTGCAGCCCTAAGGGTAGCCTCTCCTAGCATGTCGCCGGGTCTATTTAAAGGAATTCCTGAGTAAAGAGAGTCAATTTGTTCTCTAACAATATCTAATCTTTTAGAGGTTCGAGTATAAGCAGGATCGTCAAGTGGAATTTGCCCTAGTCTTTCTGAAAGCCGCCTTTCACGGGCTCTCAGTTTTGTGCGGATTTCGCTAAATGTAGGTTCAGGTTCCCCTTCAATAGCTATTCTCATTTATATATTTTAACACTCTAATTCCAGAGAATTTTATTTAGGGCTTAAAATTATTCAGAGAGTAGGTCTATTTTTGAGGCTAAGATAAAGTCGTTTTGATGTAGTCCTCCAATTTTATGTGTCCAGAGTTCAATTCTCACCTTTTTGTAGGAATAAAGGTAAATATTTGGATGGTGACCTTCTTTTTCGGCTAATTCACCCACTCTATTTACAAACTCCAAAGCTTTTCGGAAATCTTCAAATTCAAACTCTCTTTTTAGTTTTGTATCCCCGTCATATAATTCCCACGAGGGGTTTATTGATAATCTATAATTTTGAAGCACTTTACCTTTGAGATTAGGTTCCCCACCCTGGCAGGGAACGCATTTTTGAGTTGTAAGATTCATTTACCTGGTGGACCCGAGGGGATTTGAACCCCTAACCCCCTGACTGCCAGCCAGGTGCGCTAGCCATTGCGCCACGGGCCCTTGTAACAAGACAATTATAGCAATAATTATCGGCTTTTAAGAGCAAATCGATTTCTTCTAGCTTCAGTTTCATCAAGAATGATTTTTCTGATCCTGACACTTTTTGGCGTTACCTCAACGAGCTCGGTTTCGTCGATGTACTCAAGTGCATTTTCTAAAGATAAGGTTTTAGGCGTATTGAAATGAACTGAAGTTCCGTCACCTTTTGACCGCATATTGGAAAGCTGTTTTTCTTTACAAACATTTACCCAGATATCATCGTTTCTTGAATTTTGTCCTACGACTTGACCCTTGTAGACTTTTTCGGCCGGCCCGTAAAACATTTCTCCTCTATCCTGAACATTAACTAGTCCATAAAGTCTTGTTTCACCTGTTTCAAAGGCAACTAATGAACCTCTGTCTCTTGCTTTTTGAAAGCCATCGTCGGGTAAAAATGTTTCAAATGAAGTGTTTATGACCCCCAACCCCTTGGTATCGGTAATAAATTCAGATCTAAAACCGATTAATTCTTTGGTAGCGAGCAAATATTCCATGTAGACTACTCCTTCGACTTTGCCCATATCTTTAAGCTCGGCGTGTCTTTGGCCCATTTTGTTAATTACCAAGCCTGAATATTCTTCGGGAACTTCGATAAAGACCTTCTCATATGGGGTATAGGTTTTACCGTCAACTTTCTTAGTTATTACTTGCGGTCGGCTAACTTGTAATTCATATCCTTCCCTTCTTAGTCTTTCGATAAAAATCGCCAAATGAAGCTCGCCCCTTCCGGAAATAGTCCAAGTAGTATTGGCGTTTTCTTCAACTCTTAAGGCAACGTCGGTGTCTAATTCTTTAAAAAGCCTGTTTCTTATTTGGCTTGAGGTTTTGAATTCACCTTCTTTTCCTCCGAAGGGAGAATTATTGACCATAAAGATCATTTTGACCGTACAATGTCTCCTGCTTGGGCTTCTTCAACATATATCTTATCCAGACCCTTAAAGGTAGCAATTGAGGTAATTTTGCCCGTATTGATGTTTCCTTCCCTATTGATGTGGGCCACGTCCTGGCCGTTTTTAATAACACCATTTACAATCTTCCCCGTTGCGATTCGGCCTTTATAATCGTCTTTTCCTAAAGTAGAGATTCTTAACTGAAGTGGTTTTGTAATATCAACTTTCGGTTCGGGGATATATTCTAAAATAGCTTCGAAAACTGGCTCAATTCCGGTCATCTCGGAAAGATCAGACTTAACCCCGGCTCTACCGTTTCTGCCTGATGCGTAAACAATCGGGAAAAGTGCGTTTTCTTCATCGGCTCCAAGTTCCAAAAACAAATTAAATGTTTTATCGATGGCATAATCTGGTCTGGCATCCTTCTTGTCGATTTTATTTATTACAACAATAATTTTTAACCCCATTTTTAGGGCCTGCTTTAAAACAAAACGCGTTTGAGGCATCGGGCCTTCTTTGGCATCAACCAAAAGCAAAGCTCCGTCGGCCATGGACAAAACACGCTCAACCTCTCCACCGAAGTCCGCATGACCGGGTGTATCGATGATATTGATCTTAACGTCTTTATATAGTATTGAAGCGTTTTTGGAGAATATAGTAATACCTTTTTCTCTTTCAAGATCGTTGGTATCCATTATCTGTTTAACCTCATCAAGGTCTTTTTTAAGCTCGGTATGGGACTGACGCAATAGCGCGTCAACCAGGGTAGTTTTACCGTGGTCTACATGAGCGATAATGGCAACATTTCTTATATTCATACCCTAAAAAAATAAAAAAAATAAAAAAGCCGCTTTTGCAGCTTTAAAAAGGAAAGCTTTAAAACTACGTTTATTATAAACCTATAGGGTTATTTAAGCAATTTGGGTGGACGAAAAGTTTTTTTGTTCGAACACCTAACTTAACCCCAAGATTTCTTAAAAGTGTATGCGAATTATACCATGTTCGCCTAAACCTATTTTGGATACGCTATTAATATTTGTCGAAAGTGGCTATTTTGCCTCTTGCACGAAGCGACGAAGTCTTTCGGGTGTTCCCAAATCAGGAGCAGGTTTTTGAATATCAAAAGTATTGACAGGGTCCCCTTTTGTCAGAACAAATGGGATAAAATCGCGATATAAATCTACGGGTTTCCCATCAAGATCCGGAGTTTCTCGCAATAAATGAGAAAATCTTTCTCTAAAATATTCTGACGATACAACTAAAATCCCGACACTCGTCCTCCTATTATATCTGGCATTTGTGTCTACTTCTTCGGGACTAAGACTTCCTACTTCTAGGTTGAATTCGACTTTATCAGAGTCCTTACTGGTTAAAACCCTACCTACATTTTGGGTATTGTCACCAGGAATACTTGTTACAACCCAAGTGATTTTAGAACCCTTAGCCAAGTGATTGCCGATGACTTGCGGTAATTTGTCAAAGGGAAAATCTGTATCGGTGGGAGTAACTACGACATTGCCTTTTAAATCTAATTCCGAAAGTGTTTTGTTTACCGCTCCCGCCGTCGCAAGCTTACGCCTTTATTTTCCAGTTTGGGTCCTATACCCCTTCGTACATAACGCGAGATTCGCTCTCCTTGCGCCTCTTGACCCATGCGTGTTAGTAAATGAAGTTTTTTAAATCCCGCTTTGCATATTTTATCAAGGACTATATCGATGAAGGTTTCCCTACCGGATGGGGAAACTAATGGCTTAGCTCGAGATTGAAGTTTCTTCTCGGGACCGATTCTCATTCTAGTACTTGCACCCCCTGCAAGCATAAAGATTGGTATATTGGCGTAGTTGTTAATTTCAGTCCTAGGTGGAGTATCTAATTTTGACTCATCCATTGATAAGGTCTAATTCCTTTAGAAAAGGAATAGCATTTTTTATAATTTCGCCGTGGTCCATTGAAATATTGGATGGTAAATCCTCCAGCTTAAACCAATCAAGTCTTTCAGCCCCGTCGCCAGGAACTTCCCTACCTCCAGTCACTTTACCTATAAATCCTAATTCAACAATCTGCCTATACCTGGAGGGATCGGATCTGGCACCAATAAACTTAATAATCTCGACACGTAGACCTGTTTCCTCTTTCACTTCTCGGAGTGCTGCTTGTTCTGCGGATTCCCCGCGGTCCAGATATCCACCGGGTAAAGCATACATTCCTGCATCTGGATTGGTACTACGCTTAAGCATTAATACCAGCCCGTCTTTCACGACAACCGTGTCAACCCCCACAGGACGATTGTCCCATCTTCCGCACAAGGAACACTGTTCGTTATCTTTGGGCTTTTGAGGCATATCTCTAAATTTTCATCTATTGTACCTGGTGATCGGTGCAGGACTCGAACCTGCGACCTCATCGATGTCAACGATGCGCTCTAACCAACTGAGCTAACCGATCATGATAGAGCTACTATTTTACAAAATTCTTGGCCAAGATGCACTATTTTGCGTTGCAGTGCAATATTTCCACACCTAACGACACATACGCCTTTATAAGAATGAT
>Ga0075623_141_pt1 | contig 6860 bp, 9 predicted proteins | sample RifGroA1_FD_68377 | JGI IMG/M metagenome (GOLD analysis project Ga0075623, IMG submission 68377) | Microgenomates (Woesebacteria) bacterium GW2011_GWA1_39_12
AACAATTATTTTTGGGCTGTTATCATAAACCTTTTTGAGTTAGTTTCGATTCCTTTTTTGGTTTTGCTTTTTTCGATAAACCTTCTCAATATCTCAAAATCTTTTTCTCCCTCTCCAAATTCAGGAATAGTGGGCGTGTAACGAAGATGAAAAATATAATCCTTATCGGTTTTGTAATAAATTTTTGAGTTATACTCAAAGTCTTTAATCTTCATAAAGCCGATTTTCTTTAACTGCTTTAAGTATTTGTTCTTTAGGGTTCCATCTTTTACCCCATAAGCCTGCCCTCTCCCAAACGCCTTTTTAATATTTAGCTGGTCTCCCTCACTCACCTGCTGAGTAAAGAAATATCCGCCTTTTTTAAGCACCCTGTAAACCTCGGTTGCCCCAAAATCACAATGCCTGTCTGTCACAACATCGAAATAATTATCTGGAAAGTCTAAATGAGAAGAATTCATTAAGAGAAACTTAGCATTTTTGTAGTTTAACTTTTTAAGATTGTTTCTTGCTGTAGTAACCATACTTACAGAATGATCTATTCCATAAATGAAGCCGACCTTGTAAGCTATTTTTAAAATTGCTTCTCCTCCCCCTGTTCCAATATCAAGAAGCAAATCTTTAGGTTTTACCTTTTTTACAACCTCTTGAAAAAACTCCCAACCTTTTCCTTCTTCTAATTTTTTTACGTGACTAAAATCCCAACCAATTCTTTTGCCGACCCTATCATAGAAATTTTTGTAATAGTTTTTATTTTGCATGTCTTGATTATATCTAAGTTAGATTGCAGAAGAAAATATTTCTTCGACGATTCGAATTAAACTTTTTTAGATTCGAAGAAGTTTTATTATAACAAGTTGGGCTAGATCGACATACTCAGCATAAAACTTTCTATATTAAAACAAGTCTCCTGAGTTTTCTTTTCATCTTTTCTACCGCTCTGTAATTTTTTGTTGAAAATAGATAATAGGGAATAAGCGTAATAGCAAGCCTTACATGAATTATCTTTTCCACTTTCTCTATTAAATCCAACGGCTCCTGCGGCCTGTAAACCTCAAGGAACCACCTACGTGCTTTTTTACCCATCCAAAACGTTATCCAAGCAACATCGTCTATCCATGACGAGCCGATTGCATTATCCCAGTCGATAAGTGTTACTCCTCCATTAAATATCGCGTTTTCCGGTGTAGTATCTTGATGTGTAAGGACGGGTTTTGGTTGATAGTTGAGTTTTTTGATTATTTTTTTCATTTCTTGGATTCCTTTTTCGTTAAGATTTTCTTTATAAACTCCGTCTCCGGCAGCCTTCCTGTATTTAGAGTCTTCTAAAAAACTAAATAGGCTTTCTTCCCAAGTCGTATATTCTCCTTTGCCGTTGCCGTTAAATTTACCGAACCCATCGATACTTACCTTATGAACTTTTCGGAGAGTCTCGGCAATCTTCCCAACTGCCATTTTTCTTGAAAGAGTGCCTTCCCTGATCAAAGACATTCCATCTTTTCCGTCGACCCATTCCGTAATCATGAAACCAAACCTAAAATATTTAGAAGACGTGTCCGAAAATAAAATTTTGGGGTGGGGAATTCCTTTTTGCTCTAATTTATTAAAAATCCATCCAAGTTTCCTGATATCCGGCCAATTTTTATATCGTGCAATTCTTACAAGGAGCATTTGCCTTTCCGTTTCAACCTTGTAAACGTAATTTACTTCTCCTTGGCTAATTCTCTCTAGGCTTTTTACTTTTATCCCAAGGACTTCCGGAATAACACTTTTCACTTTTAGATCTATTTCAGGAGAATATTCAAAAATCCAATCGATCATTGTTAAATTTTACTCTGTCAAATTCTCTGAAGCCAATATATGTTTAGACTAGCCAGCTCAGTAAATATCTTTGCCTCAATAATAGCTTCAGAAACTTCTATAATAGATATATGATAAAAGCTTTAGTTTTTGATATTGATGGAGTTTTAATTGACTCATTCGATGCGAACCTTAAATTCTTTCAAGATTTGTTGTCTAAAGCTGGATACAAACCGCCAACAAAAAAAGAGTATTCTCCTATTTTTCACCTATCAATGTTGGACGTAATAAGGATTTGTACAAAATCATCGGACGAGAAAGAAATCAAAAGGGTTTGGGAAATGGGTCGAAGCCGTAAAGTAAAATACCCAATTTTTCTTCTTAAAACCACAAAAGATTTAGAGAAAACAATAATTGAGTTAAGCGGCAAATATCTTCTTGGAATAGTTACTAATCGTGTAAAAGAGGGAATATATAAAATCCCGGTGCTTTCAAGACTCCAAAAATATTTTCAAATAACCGTTGCCTATCAAGATACAAAAAATCACAAACCCCATCCTGATCCGCTTCTTCTTGCCTGTAAAAAGTTAGGGGTAAATCCCGACGAGGCAGTTTATGTTGGCGATGCCCAAAGTGACATTATCGCAGGAAAGGCCGCAGGAATGAAAGTAATCTTTTTCTCTCAAGTCATTAATAATAACGCTGACGCAACTACTTCTCAATTTCAAAAACTACCTAAACTAGTTGAATCTTTCAATTCATAACCTTGATTCAATTTATTTTCGTATCATATCTAAACTAGATACAGTGAAATCTCGAGGTATCATCTCTACAGGAATTCTTCTGGGTGTTGTATTCCTTCGCGATATCACCTACACCGATTCCATATATTTCTGAGGCTCCCATTGTTTCCCTCCCATCGCCTACAGCAAAACCTAAAGCCAAGCTTACCCCTACCCCAAAAATAACACCTCAGCCTTCCTCATCCTCAACTTCCTACAAAGACGGCGTAGAAGTTTCTTTCAAAACAACCTACTACAGTATTTATGGAGAAACCGAAAGTTATTTGAGAGCAGAAATGGATGCCAAAGGCCATTTAAGTGACAATGGCGAAAGATATGATGGATATACTAATTGGAACATTGCTTGGAATTATCCCTATAGCCAAACTTCTCAAGGCTGCTCGTCTGGTCCGATAAGCGTATCTGTAAGTGTAGAAATGATTCTCCCTAAATGGGAGAACTTTGACTCTGGCCCAGAATCCTTGAAATCGAAATGGAATACCTATATTAGTAGCCTAACTCTTCACGAAAACGGGCACAAAGATATAGCTTACGCAGGGGGAGAGGAAATTTATAATACCCTATCCTCATATGGCTCTTATTCCAGTTGCAATGAATTAGAGGCGCAATTAGACCAGAAAGGCGAAAGTATACGCGATAAAGTCGACCAAGATAGCGAAGCTTATGACGCCCAAACTAATCACGGAGCAACCCAGGGGGCTACATTCCCTTAATGTTCATGGGCTTCGGCCGCGGTTGCTTCTTCTTTGGTTTTATGTACAGTCCCGTCTGGGTGGTGTGCGGGTGAATAAATTGTATAGAGTTTTAAACTTTCGGTTTGGGACGTATTTACTACATTGTGTTTGGCTCCTGCAGGAACGACTACTGCCCATCCGTCTTTAACCATCGATTCCTCCCCTTCTATAAGCACTTTTCCCTCCCCTGCCTCAAATCTAAAAAATTGGTCCACGTCGTGCACTTCTTCTCCAATCTCTTCTTTGGGTCTTAAACACATCAAAACCAATTGACTATGAGCTGCGGTAAAGACAACTTTTCTGAAAAAGTCATTTGACTCCGTTTCTTCTTCTATATTTCCTACAAATCCTCTCATTTTTATCACCTCCCCAAAATTTGCTTCAACATAAGTTTCCAAATTGATTCATGCCCTTTTGGTTTGCCCACTTTTGAATTTCCTTCATAAACAGATCTCGACCAGACGGATAGAATTACCCACTCACTCTTTTCATTCTTTTTTGCAACAACTTCAATTCGTTCACTCCCATATGTTCGGAAGTATATCCAAGCTCCAGGGATATTTGCTTCCCGACTCTGCTCGGGATTCCTCCAGGTCGCCCAAGCGTCCCCCTGTTTAATTCCTCTATCTTTCATCCTATCAAGTGCGTGATTTGTCCAGATTACCCCACCGAAACCTTTGTCCATATACAAAGTATATCTTTTTTGTGATATAACTTTCTTTGTGAAAGATGTACCCCCACATTTAGAACTTCTTTTTACTCCGGAACAAATTCGGCAAAAGGTCGAAGAGCTGGGTAGGCAGATAACCCAGGATTACCAGGACAAAAATCTACTTGTGGTTGGAATACTTAGAGGCGCAACAGTCTTTTCATCAGACCTTATTAGAAATTTTGACCTTCCCGATATGGAACTTGATTACATGGCAGTCTCAAGTTATGGGCCTGGTACCGTATCTTCGGGGCAGCCAAAAATTGTAAATGATATGTCTATAAATCCCGAAGGAAGACACGTATTAATAGTCGAGGATATAGTAGACACCGGCTATAGTCTTCAAACCTTATTAGGCATTCTTGCAGCAAGAAATCCCGCTTCACTTAAAACTTGCGCACTATTATCAAAACCCGAAAGAAGAGAGGTTGAGGTTCCAATCGATTATTTAGGGTTTACAATAGAAAACCTTTATGTGGTAGGGTACGGACTCGATTCAGATCAAAAAAGTCGGGGTTACCCTTTTATTGCGGTTCAAAAATAATTATTTCTTCTTTTTTAGATCCTGAAGAAGCTCGTAGGCAAGATTTCCGATTTCTTGACGAATAAGCTCCTCCACGTCGTGGGGAGACGCGTGAAACTTATCCAGGAATTCCTCGTGGTGCTCTCGGGGTAATTTATCCAAAACCTTACCCATCACTCTGTGGTGAAGAGTTTCATCTACAACTTTCCATAATTCCTCTTTTTCCTCTTGAGTTTTAGCGGCCCTTTTAATTACCGCCTCAACCTCATCAAGGACTATTAAGTGGTCGTAGTAGAGTTTACTCATATTCTCTCAATTGGAATGCCCGCTAAACTTACTTTATTATATTCCACTGGCCCCAAGGGAACTTTGTTTTCTGGGTCGTCCACAAAAAAAATAATTACCGGGCCTTTTTTGTATTTAGGCCCACCCAAATACTCCATAACCTCCGGACTTCCCCCGAAGTGCTTGCCCGTCCAGGCGGCTGGACCCGAATCGGAAATTGCGGCAATTACCGCGTTTCCATTTTTAGAATTTACTATCATGACTTTGCGATATTTATACCAATTTTTAAGGTGGGGTTGTCGCCTGCTCCAGTCCGGAAGATATAGGGTTTGCACGACGGCGTACCATTTTTCCTTCTCTTCCAAATCGAAAGTTAGCTCGGTTTTTGATTTAGCAAAATATCCCCAAGCCCCTAGCCCCGGTGCCATCCCCTCCTTTAAATATGGTTTATGACTGCCTATTGTGTCGCCTGGATATCTCCTTAGGTGCTGCTCGGCTCCAATTATTCCGTAAGTGGTGTTTAAATGTTCACCTTCAAGTGTGGCTCTAGCGGGGACCCCCATAATCTCATTAAAAACCCGCTCTAGATATTTTTCTTCATCGCGACTCAAGGGTCGAGTTTTTTCGGGTAAATGATCGGTAAGTGTGGCAACCAAAATCTCCTGGGGAGGTGTAATTTGTGCAGCTTGGGCGATTTTAATTTTCTCAATTATTTCGTGTGGTGGTGGCAGTGATTTGGCGCCCATCGGAGGAGATAAAAGGAGGGCCCCAGTTAAAGCTCCAGCTCCCAAAACATTAGCAGAATGTTCCCTAATTTTTCCAAGCTCTATTCCTTTTTCGAGGAAAAATTTTTCGACGTGGGGGTACTTTTCTGATAAAGATTTTTTTGCTTCAAGCTGTTTCAGTTTTAATTTGTTGCGAAGATACTCAAAATCAATCCTTTCTTCGTCTATCTCATGGTAAGTTTGTGTAGGCAGTCTTCCACTCATATTATTTTAGATACTTTCTTATACTCCTAAGTGTTTTTTCTTTTCCGAAGATGAGAAGAGAATCATTTACCGGAGGGGTGGTGCGACTTCCAAACTGGGCCATCCTAAGACTCATAAAAAAGTCTCCCGTATTAAAATCATTTTTCTCTATAACCTCCATTAGGGCGCTATCTATTAACGCCTTTTCCCATTTATCAACATTTTCCAGGGCGTGGGCTGCCGCCTCTAGATGTTTCTTATGCTCGGCCGATTCTAATTCCGGGAGGAGTGGGGGGTCTTCAAAATAACCTACCGCTAATGATGAAAAATCTGACAGTTTTCTTATCCTATCCTTAACCAAAGAAACAATAGAAATTATTTCATCTTTGGATGCACCCTTTGGAGCGAAGGGCATTACCATATTTGCTAGCTCGCTATCTGGCATCTTTCGAATGTAATGGCCATTGAACCAGTCGAGTTTATCTCTATTAAAGACTGGATTTGACTGCTGCAAGCCTTCGGGGTCAAAGACCTTGACAAATTCCTCAAGGCTAAAAAGCTCTTTATTATCTTTTGGCGCCCATCCAAGAAGCATAACAAAATTAAGGATGGCTTCTGGGAGATACCCCTCCTCTAGCAGTGCCTCGACAGAGGTGCTCCCCTTTCTTTTAGAAAGTTTCCCTCCTTCGGGGTCTAATATATCGGTTAAGTGACCGATTTCGGGAAGAGGGTAGCCTAAATATTTGTAAACTAGAATGTGAATTGGGGTTGAGGGCATCCAATCGTGGCCCCTTAGGGCATGCGTTATTCCCATTTCATTATCGTCAACTACTACAGCCAGATGATAAGTCGGAAACCCATCAGATTTTAGTATGGTAGTATCGGAAACTTCGGATGAGTTCCAAGAAACCTTTTTACCCAAAACAAAATCTTTAAATGTAATTGTCTCGTCTTCTGGAACTTTTAGCTTTATAGCTCCCTCTTTTTTGCCTTTGTCCCGGCAGGGATCGCGAAGTTCTTTGGAAAAACCCTCTTCCTTGG
>Ga0075623_137_pt1 | contig 6518 bp, 5 predicted proteins | sample RifGroA1_FD_68377 | JGI IMG/M metagenome (GOLD analysis project Ga0075623, IMG submission 68377) | Microgenomates (Woesebacteria) bacterium GW2011_GWA1_39_12
CCACCAGGAAACCAAAAGAGTCAGTCCCGTTAAAGATTCCTGGGAAGGGTTACGAGATTTAATTAAAGTTCGACTCAATGCCTTGCAGGGAAGGTATAAGGTATGAAAAAACTTTTTAATGATTGGAAAAGAATCTTGTTTTTGGGGTTGGTTATTTTAGCAATCGCGCTTTTTTTAAGGCTTATCAAACTGACTTATTTGCCGGTCTTTGTAGATGAGGCAATTTATATCCGCTGGTCCCAGATTATGATTAACGAATCTACTTTAAGATTCTTACCCCTTTCTGATGGTAAACAACCCCTTTTTATGTGGACGGACATGGCTTTCTTAAAACTTTTTGCCGACCCGCTTTTTGCTGGAAGATTTTTATCAACAGTAACTGGTTTGGGAACGTTAGTGGGAATTTGCGTTTCTTCATATTATTTATTCAAATCTCCAAAAGTGAGCTTACTGGCTGGCCTTTTATATGCACTATCTCCTTTTGCAGTGTTTTTTGACAGACTGGCACTTGTTGACTCGATGCTTTCGATGTTTGGTGTTTGGACTTTCTTTTTTGGGATGGTGATGGCGAAAACGAAAAGATTAGATGTTGCCATGGTGGTTGGATTTTCCCTCGGCGGGGCTGTTCTTACCAAATCCCCCGGAATCTTTTTTGCGCTTCTTTTGCCGACAACGTGGTTAATTTCAGATATGCCAAAGGTACGTAATAAAAAAGTAATTCATTTTACTAAACTATTCCTCCTTCTTTTGATTTCTTACGCCATTGCTTTTGGAATGTATAATGTTCTTCGCTTGGGACCTAACTTCCATCTTTTGGGTCAAAGAAATTATGACTACGTTTACCCGTACACAAGAATTTTTACAAGCCCGCTAGACCCCCTCAAGGGACACTTGGGAGGGATTAGGACTTACGCCTTAGAGCTTCTACCAGTGTCAGCTTTTGTCCTGTTTGTTTTGGGAATCGTATTGGGTTTAAGAAGGACTTACATGAGAAGAACATTGCTCTTATTGGCTTGGGCAGTTCTACCCATTTTGGTTATGGCAGAATTTTCGAAAGTGGTTACGGCCCGATACGTTTTATTTGTTTTGCCATATGTATTTATATTGGCATCGGGCGTGCCTTTAACAGCGAAGAAAAACTTAAAGAATATAGCCATCGCGGTAATTGGAGTTTTTGTCATCCAGAGTCTATATATCAACTATCAATTATTAACCAAAGTAGAAGCTGCGACTTTGCCGCAAGGGGAGAGATCTGGATATGTTGAAGAATGGACCGCGGGCTGGGGGATAAAAGAAGTAGCCGAATTTATTAAACAAGAGAATCAAAAGGATCCGAAAACCAAAATTGTGGTTGGGACAGAGGGATATTTTGGAACCCTTCCGAACGGGCTGGAGATGTATTTGGAGGGAGTAGACAATGTAGTCATCATAGGAGTGGGGCTGGGAATATCCGATATCCCCAAAAGTTTAAGAGAGTCAAAAGACGCTGGTAATAAAACCTATCTATTGGTTAACACCTCCAGATTTACCGGTAACGCTGACAAATTAGGTCTGAAGGAAGTTGCTTCGTATCCTCATCCTGCGCGAACACCCGGGACGCTGGAGTACAGAAGCAAAGGGCCGCAGGAGATAATGCATCTGTTTGAATTAACATGGTAGCAAGGCTTTTTTTTGCTTTTCTTTTAGTATTGGTGTTATTTGGTTCGGTCTTGGGCACCTTCTTCAGCGGCGATGACTTTTTTCATTTCAAAGTTGCCAACGAATCGCTTTCAAGGGGAATTGTTTATACTTTTGGTTTTCACCCCTTTGCCGAGCGATCGATTGCCTTCTACCGTCCGCTCTCTAGGGAAATTCTTTATGGAGTTTATTATCGGCTTTTTGGCCTAAATCACCAACCAATTCGCGTGTTTCAGTTTTTGATTTTGTTTGCAAATATGACTCTAGCGTATTTTCTGATTCGCAAAATTTTTAAAGACCAAAATCTGGCCTTTTTGACGGCACTTTTTGTCGGGATTTCAGCTGCGAACATAGGTATTTTGTACTATCTTGCCGGCGGAATTCAGATCTTGATGGCATCAACTTTTTTTCTTCTAACTCTTATCTTGTTTATAAACAATCACAGAACGATGGCATATTTTGCCTTCCTGGCGGCAATTTTTTCTCATGAATTAGCACACGCAGCGGCCCCGCTTATTTTCTTGTTGGAGGCGTTCGTACTTGGAAAACCAACCAAAAGTTCTGTAATTGCGTCCTTGCCGTTTTTTGCTACCTCCTTGGCTTTTATTTATTTGGAATTCCGGGTGATAGGTTTTTCGGGGGGTGAAATACAATATCAGCCATCTTTTGAGGTTAAGAGTGTGATTAACACTCTCTCGTGGTACCTGGCTTGGGCATTCGGGTTGCCTGAAATGTTGATTGATTTTGTTCGTCCTGGTCTTAAATTGGACCCGCATCTTCTGAAATTTTGGGGAGGGAATTTTAAAGTTTCTATTTTTGCTAATTTGGTTTCCGTTGGGAATTTTTCCTTTGCTTTTTTTACCGCTCCACAAGTCCACCTACTACCTCGCGGTTTCTTTGCCGGCATTTTGGGGAGCAATCTTTTTCCTGGCGAAAAACAGTCTTTCTTATTTGTCTTTTGCAATTTTAATTGCCGCGCTCACCGTTCTTTCGGTTTCATCTGTACAAATTGGTAAAGAAACCTATTGGGCAAGCCAAAGAGGACGTTTTGCAGAGAGGATTCTTTTTGGTTTGAAACAGCAATATCCAACTTTGCCGGAGGGGGCAGTCGTTTATTTTAAGAACGATCCTAATTATCCGTTTATCGCTGAAGATTGGGGAGGGAGCTCAAAACAGGCGTTTTTCATTCTTTCGGGGGATAATGCAGCCCAGCTCCTCTATAAAGATAATTCCATTAGGTCCTATTACGAAGACCTTGGCAGTTTGCCCGAAGAAGTTGATAATAAGGAAGTCTACCCTTTTGTAGTTGAAATATATGACAGAACACCTTGAACCAACTGAAGAAATTGCTTTGGAGGCAGTGAAAAGCCGTGCCGCGCGGGGAGTTTTGGTTTTAACTGGAAGGACCTTCATCCTTAATGTCATTGTTTTGATTGCCCAAGGATTTTTGTGGGTTTTTTTGACACCGGAACAGTTTGGTACTTTTTGGTTGGTCTCGGCGGTTGTGAATTTCCTTATTTATTTCAGTGATGTTGGTCTTGCCGCTGCTCTCATTCAGAAGAGAGATAAACCAAGAGATGAAGATTATTGGACAACTTTTACAGTACAGCAAAGTCTGGTGATTTTACTTCTTGTTATTCTTGCCTTACTGTCGCCATTTTTTGAAAAAACCTATGGTTTAACTACAGAAGGCAGATACCTATTGTATGCATTGGGTTTCTCCTTTTTTCTTTCGAGTCTGAAATCGATTCCTTCTGTGCGCTTGGAAAGAAAACTAGAATTTGGCAGACTCGTAATTCCACAGGTTTTGGAAACCTTGGTTTATAATATTGCGGTAGTTTTCCTCGCTTGGAAGGGAATGGGAATAACGGCATTCACCTACGCTGTTGTAGCAAGAGGGGTCGTTGGTGTTGTTGCGATTTATTTCTTGTCTCCCTGGAAGCCCAAAATTACCATATCAAGGGGTTCGTTGAAGGAACTTCTTAAATTTGGCGTGCCGTACCAAGCCAATACTTTACTCGCGGTTATTAAAGATGATGGTATGACTATTTTGCTGGGGTGGGTCTTGGGTCCGGTCGGAGTTGGAATTTTAGGGACAGCACAAAGACTCTCTCAGTATCCGCTCAGATTTTTTATGGATAATGTGACTAAGGTAACTTTTCCGGCTTTTGCTCGTTTACAGCACGATAAAGATCAGCTTGCAAAAGCAGTAACAAAATCTGTTTTCTTTATCACTTTTTTTGTTTTCCCCAGCACAATCGGACTGGTTGTCTTGTCACCAGTTTTGGTTAGCGTAATTCCCAAATATGAGAAGTGGGCTCCGGCTCTAATTCCTCTGGCTTTGTTATCTATTAATACGATAATGGCAGGAGTTACTACCCAGCTTACTAACTTATTTAATGCAATAGGAAAAATAAAAATCACTTTTGGATTAATGGTTATGTGGACCACTTTGACCTTGATGTTGGTGCCATTTCTAGCAAGTAGCTATGGCCCAACTGGGGCTGCCTTGGGATATGCATTAGTTGGCACTTCCAGTTTGGTGGCAATTTATATCTCAAAGCGGCACGTTGGCTACTCTGTTTGGGATGGCGCAGGGAAAACCTTTTTAGCAGCCTTTTTGATGGGAATTGTTGTGTGGTTTGCAAGAGGTTTTCTGCCGATAAGTCTTCTATCTATGTTCCTACTTATTTTTCTTGGCTCTATAGTGTATTTGTCGCTGATTTTTGTTCTGTATGGAGCAAAAATTATTGTTGACGTCAAAAAGGGTGTGGCCATGATCCTCGGGAAATAGAGCCAGCTTCTGTAGTACAATATTGTTGTGAGTAAGATTTCGGCAGTTATTAATGTCGTAGAAGAGGAGCTAGATACTTTACCGCGAGCGATTGAGTCTGTGAAGAACCTGGTAGATGAGGTTGTTGTAGTTGATATGTCTGCATCTGGGGTATCAGGAGACAAAAAGACAAAAGTTTTTAAACACAAGCTGGTTAATTATGTGGAGCCAGCCAGAAACTTTGGAATAGAAAAAGCACACGGTGAATGGGTCTTGGTTTTGGATCCGGATGAGGAGATTCCAGGGAGTTTGAGTCGAGAAATACAAAAAGTTACAAAAGAGAGCGGTATCGATTTTTTCCGCTTGCCTCGCAAGAATATTATTTTTGGTAAGTGGATAAAGCACTCGCGTTGGTGGCCGGATTATAATGTGAGGCTTTTTAAGAAGGGCAATGTGAGTTGGAGCGAGGAGATACACGGGGCGCCTGTGACTATAGGAGTTAGCAGAAACATTCCTCCGGAAGAGAAGTTTTCAATTAAACATAATAACTACACATCTGTAGAGCAATACATAAGCCGCATGAACCGTTATACGACTGTTCAAGCTGGGAATATTGTTAAGGGGGGTTATAAATTTAATTGGACTGATTTGGCCGCCAAACCAGCAGGAGAATTTCTAAGCAGGTATTTTGCCGGAGAGGGCTATAAAGACGGTGTTCACGGGCTTGCTCTGGCTGGGCTGCAGGCTGTTAGTGAGTTTGTATTATATTTAAAAACTTGGAATATGAAGGAAGAAAATCTTGAGGTCAAAGGAGTAATTGGCGAAATGCGCAAAATTGAAAGGGAATTTTATTATTGGCAGGCCGATGTGTCAGGCGGACTGTTTGGAAAAATCAGGAAGAAGTTTAGGTTTTAATATGCCAAAAGTCTTCATAATTGTTTTGAATTGGAACCGGCAAAAAGATACACTCGATTGTTTAAAAAGTATTCGGAAATTAACAGTTGGGGATTATATATTGGAAACAATAGTTGTTGATAACGGCTCGACAGAGAAGTTAGCACTTAAAAATGTGAAGGTTATATCTAACAGAGAAAATCTGGGATTTGCCGGAGGAAATAATGTTGGCATCAAATACGCTTTGGAGAATGGTGCTGATTATGTTTTAGTTTTAAATAACGACACCTTAGTTGATAGGAATTTGGTTATGGAACTTCTGAAAGTTGCTCGCAAATACAAAGATTTTGGTGCCGCTTCACCCAAAATTTACTTTGCTGGAGGTTTTGAGTACCACAAAGATAGATATAAGAAAAGTCAATTGAGTAAGGTAATTTGGTACGCGGGAGGAAAGATCGATTGGGATAATGTTTATGGAAAAACAAGAGGGGTGGACGAAGTGGATACTGGTGATTATGACTCAATTGAGGAAACAGACTTTGCAACAGGCACGTGTCTATTCATGACAAAGTACTCTCTAAAAAAAACGGGGCTATTTGATGAAAAGTATTTTATGTATTACGAAGACACCGATTTATCTATGAGGATGAAAGAAAAAGGGTTAAAAATTTTATATGTCCCTAGTGCTTTGGTTTGGCATAAAGTAGCCCAAAGTTCTGGTATTGGCAGTGAGCTTAATGATTACTTTATTTCAAGAAACAGCTTTGGTTTGGCATAAAGTAGCCCAAAGTTCTGGTATTGGCAGTGAGCTTAATGATTACTTTATTTCAAGAAACAGACTTCTTTTTGGTATACACCACGCTCCAATTCGCTCAAAACTGGCTTTAGTAAGAGAAAGTGTTGGACTTCTTTTGTCGGGTCGCAAATGGCAAAGGAAGGGGGTAGGAGATTTTTATCTGGGCAGATTTGGGAGGGGGAGCTGGCCTGTAAGGTAGATAGAAGAATGGAAATATCAGCAATAATAATTGCAATAAATGAAGAAAAGAAAATAAGTGATTGTTTGGAATCTCTTTCATGGGTAGATGAAATTTTAGTCATTGATGGTGGCTCAAAAGATAAAACTGTGAGTATTAGTAAGAAATATGGGGCGAGAGTCGTTGATTACAGAGAGGGT
>Ga0075623_135_pt1 | contig 6464 bp, 6 predicted proteins | sample RifGroA1_FD_68377 | JGI IMG/M metagenome (GOLD analysis project Ga0075623, IMG submission 68377) | Microgenomates (Woesebacteria) bacterium GW2011_GWA1_39_12
CTTGCCAACCGAGTCCCATCCGGAGTTGTGGTTACTGGTGGGGGCGCAGAGACTGTGGACGTGGAAGATTCTGCAAGGAGGATGCTTTCCCTCCCAGTTCGGATCGGAAAACCAAAAGGGGTTGGGGGACTAATTGACGATGTTATTACACCTTCTTTTGCAACCTGTGTGGGACTCATTATATATGGGGCAAAACTTGCACCCAAAGAGGGCTTGACAAGCTTCGGCAAAAGAATAAAACTACCTGGAAAAGGTTTGGCTCAAAAACTTATTGACGCAGTCAAAAATCTTCTGCCCTAGACTCTTGCAATTTACTCCTGCCATCTATACAATCTTGAAACTATAGATTCGAAAGTTATTTATGGCACTTGTTAAACCAGATTCGGCAAGAATCGCAAAAATTAAAGTAGTAGGGGTTGGAGGTGGTGGTGGAAATGCGGTTTCTTCGATGCTTGAGACAAATAGCGTAAATGGGGTTGAATTTATTGCGGTCAACACCGATGCCCAAGTACTTCTTGCAAATAAAGCCCCAACCAAGCTTCAGGTAGGAGAGAAACTCACAAAAGGTTTGGGAGTAGGGGGAGATCCGACCAAGGGTCAACAAGCAGCGGAGGAATCAACTGAGAAAATAAAGGAGCTTTTACTCGACTCAGACATGGTCTTTATAACAGCTGGGATGGGTGGAGGAACTGGGACCGGGGCCGCTCCCGTTATCGCAAAACTAGCCAAGGAGTCTGGAGCACTTACCGTTGGAATTGTGACAAAACCTTTTGCTTTTGAAGGAACAAGAAGGTTGGTTATAGCCGAGGACGGGGTTGAGAAGCTCAGGGAATCGGTCGACACGTTGATTGTAATTCCAAACCAGAGGTTGATGGACGTTATTGACAGGAAAATGACTCTTCTTGAGGCTTTTAAAGTAGTAGATTCGGTTCTGGGGCAAGCCGTTGGAGGAATTGCAGATATAATTACTACCCCTGGGTTAATTAACGTCGACTTCGCAGACGTTAGGGCGATAATGCAAAGCGCGGGAACGGCGCTTCTCGGGATAGGGACGGGAGTTGGTGAAAATCGCGCTCAAATGGCAGCTAGAGCCGCCGTGTCCTCCCCGCTTCTTGACCTTTCAATTGAAGGTGCAAGGGGAGTTCTGTTTAATGTTGCAGGAGGGAGTGACCTGACAATGTTTGAAGTAGATGAGGCAGCGAGGATAATTTCTTCCTCGGCTGATGCTGACGCAAACATTATTTTCGGAGCCGTAATAAAGGATGAACTGGTCGACCAGGTGCGAATTACGGTCATTGCAACTGGTTTTGACGAAACTAGGGCAAGACTCGCACAAATTTCTCAACAAACGCCAGAGCCACCCGTGATACAGGGTGTGGTAAGTGAGAAAAGGGAAGCTCCCAGCCAGGAGCATTTAGAAGTTCAGGGAGATGAGGAAGAAGAAAAAAATGATAGGCCGTTCGAAGAACCACCAGAGGAAGAGGAAGAACAAGATATGTTTGGAGAGAAATTTGAAATACCTGCTTTCCTTCGCAAAATCCACTAGGTTTGGTGTAAAATAGCTTCAAAAGTAAAGAGATCATCTATATGAGGAAAGGAAATATAAAAGTGTCAAGGTGGGTTGCAATTTCGGGTAGTTGGGCGTACGCAACCAAGAAAGAGGAGAAAGACGTTAGGGATATAGTTAGAAAAATATTAGAGAAGGGGGAAGGAATAGTCACTGGAGGTGCTTTAAATGTCGACTCCTTTGCGACAGATGAAGTAATTAAGTTTGATCCCAATTGTAGGTATATAAAAATATTTCTTCCAACCACACTTTCGCTCTATAGCAAACATTATAGAAAAAGGGCAAAGGAAGGAGTAATTACGGAAAACCAGGCGGAGAAGCTAATTGCGCAACTTAAGTTTATTAAAAGGGCAAATCCCGGAGCCATAATCGAGAACAAAACTAATAAAGTTGTTGATAAAAAAGCATATTTTCAGAGGAATCAAGATATAGTTGAAGCAGCGGATGAGCTTATTACCTTCCATGTAATTGAAAGTACTGGAGGAGGAACTCTAGATACAATTGAAAAAGCTAAAAAATTAGGTGTTCCGTTTAAGAGCTTTAATTATTCTCTTGGTAAATAGTTCAGATATTACACAAAATCGCTTCGTTGTTATAAAATGGCTTCAGCATGGCTTACTTTGACAAAGTTGACCCTAAACCAGATTTTCCCAGTATGGAGAAAAAGCTTCTTGGCGAGTGGGATAAAAAAAGAATCGTTAAGAAATATTTAGATAAAAATAAATCTTCAAAGAAAAATTTTTCGTTTTTGGATGGTCCCATTACGGCCAATAACCCAATGGGTGTTCATCACGCTTGGGGAAGAACCTATAAAGACCTCTGGCAGAGATACAAAAATATGCAAGGTTTTAAGCAGAGATTCCAAAACGGATTTGATTGTCAAGGTCTTTGGGTTGAGGTTGAAGTCGAAAAAGAACTGGGACTTAAGCATAAAAAAGACATTGAAAATTTGGTACCCGGCGATAAAAGAGCCTCAATTGCAAAATTTGTTGAATTCTGTAAGGAAAGAGTTAATAAGTATGCAGGTATTCAAACCGAGCAGTCAAAAAGGCTTGGATATTTCATGGACTGGGATAATTCCTACTACACTTTATCGGACGATAATAATTACATGATTTGGCACTTTCTCAAAAAGTGCCATGAACATGGGCTTATTTATAAAGGACGCGACTCTGTCCCTTGGTGTCCTCGCTGTGGTACCGCAATTTCCCAGCATGAGATGCTTACAGAAGATTATAAAGAAGCTACCCACGAATCAATTTTTATTCGCTACCCCGTTAAGGGTAAAAAGGATACTTATCTATTGGTATGGACTACGACCCCCTGGACTCTTCCCGGAAATGTGGCGGTTGCGGTTGACGGGGGACTAACCTATGTACTTGCTGAAAAAGATGGAAAGAAATATTACTTAGGAAAGGATTTAGCATCAAAACTGGGTTTCAAAGTCTTAGAAGCATTTAAAGGAGAAAAACTCGCGGGGCTTTCCTACGAATCCCCTTTTGACGATTTAGCCCGCGTTAAGGAGTCTTTAGGGAGTTTTACTCATAAGGTCGTTACCACGGATTCCATGATATTACCGGTGTCTCAGGAGGAAGGAACTGGTTTAGTACATGTAGCCCCAGGTGCAGGAACCGAGGATTTTCAACTTGGTAAAAAATTAGCTCTTCCCATAATTGAGCTTATTGACGAAGAGGCTACCTATATTCCCGATTTAGGCGAATTCTCGGGGAAAAATGCAAAAGAGCACCCCGAGGTAATTCTCACTTATGTAAAAGAAAAAGAAGGGGGCAAATATTTATTTAATATTGCGGCATATACCCATAGGTACCCGGCTTGCTGGCGTTGTAAGACTGAACTCGTTTGGAGGGTGGTTGATGAGTGGTATATTGCCATGGATCCTTTGAGAGAACCCCTTAAAAAAGTGACAAAAAAAATAAATTGGATACCGGGCTTTGGCCTTAAGCGAGAAATTGACTGGCTTGACAATATGCACGACTGGCTTATTTCCAAAAAAAGGTACTGGGGACTTGCTCTTCCTATTTGGGTATGCGCCAAATGCGGGCATTTTGAAGTGATTGGCGGGAAAGATGAGTTAAAGGAAAAAGCGGTTGAAGGTTGGGATAAATTTGAAGGCAATTCGCCCCATAGGCCTTGGGTCGACGAAGTCAAAGTGAGTTGCGAAAAGTGTGGAAATTTAATGGAGAGAATTCCGGATGTCGGAAATCCCTGGTTGGATGCTGGAATTGTGTCTTTCTCGACGGTATCTAATGATAATAAAAGTGCGCCGCTTTACCTAACAGACAAGGAAGAATTTGAAAAGTGGTATCCGGCTGACTTTATTACCGAAAGCTTCCCCGGGCAATTTAAAAATTGGTTTTACTCGCTACTTGCAATGAGCACTGTTCTTGAGGATCGTGAGCCGTTTAAAACGGTTTTAGGTTTTGCAACGGCGTTGGATGTATGTTCGGCAAAATCCATCCGAGAATCTCCTTTTTGGTTACCATGTTGCTGACGAAACAAGAAGGAGATTTCATCTTAAACTTTGGAATGTATATAACTTCTTTGTAACGTATGCCAATTTGGACGGCTGGTCTCCGATGGCGGGGAATAAAGAACCAGGAGGTACACCACTTGACGATTGGATTTTATCAAGACTCAGTGAAACTATTAAAGATGTAACTTACTTTCTTGAGAAATATGATGCCTACTTGGCAAGCGGGTCGTTAGAAGGATTTTTAGATGATTTGTCACTTTGGTATATAAGGCGCTCGAGGGATAGGGTTGGACCGGCGGGGGAGTCGGCTAAGGATAAGGATAATTTCTATAAGACCTGTCATACTTCGCTTGTCGGACTATCTTTACTTCTTGCCCCATTTACTCCGTTTATCTCAGAAGTAATTTATAGAAATTTGACCAAAGGTGATTCTCTTCACTTGGGAAGTTGGCCAAGTGCGGGGAAAATTGATGAGAAATTAATAAAACAAATGTCTAATTTAAGGCTTGTTGTCGAAAAGGTTCACGCAATAAGAAAAGATAAAGGGATTCCTGTAAGGCAACCCCTCGCCAGGCTTGAAACTGAAGCACCTTTTGAAGTTCCCAATGAACTTAAAAGTTATTTGACAGATGAGGTAAATGTTAAAAGTTGGATTTTAAGAAAAGGAAAGACACTTGAAAACTCACTCGATACAAAAATAACCCAAGAACTTGAAGAGGAAGCAAAGACAAGAGAGCTTATTCGAAGCATTCAGGAAGAAAGAAGGAAAATGGGTATGAGCCTTAGTGAGAAGGTTGATGTTTCAAATACCTGGCTTCCTTCTGCTCTAGGCCTGGTTCAAAGATTAAAATCTAAGGCGTTAATTGATAAGCTTTCAAAAGGGGATTTCAAAGTGGAGAAAGTTTAGAATGATAAATGCCGGAACTCCTCGTCGTTTCGACTATATACTTTTGGGATCCGCAATATTCCTGGTAGTTTTTGGGGTGGTCACATTAAGGTCTCTTGCACCCTCCCTTTTCCCCGTATACTTTTTATATTTGGTGCTTGCCGTCTTTGCTTTTATTATTTTCTCTCAAATTGACTTTGAAATTTTATCTCTTTTTTCAAAGCATCTTTATGTTCTCTCGATTCTACTTCTTCTATCACCGCTTTTTATTGGCCAAATTACCCGTGGTGCGATTCGTTGGATTCCCATAGGTCCCCTAACCATTCAGCCGGCTGAAATAGTTAGACCCTTCTTAATAATTTTTTTTGCAAACTACTTGACGGTGAAAAAAATCGATTTAAGAAAGTTTATTAGTGCGCTAGCCCTACTTGCGCTACCGGCTCTTCTTATTTTAGTTCAGCCTTCTCTCGGCGTCGCGGTACTCACTGTAGTAGGTTTTATAGGTGTAGTACTCGCCTCGGAAATTAACAAAAAATACTTGCTTCTTGGAGGAGTTATCCTTCTTGTACTTCTTCCACTTGCCTGGCAGATACTTGCCCCTTATCAAAAAGCTAGGATAATCACCTTTATAAACCCTGGAAGCGACCCGTATGGAGCAGGTTACAATAGCCTTCAGTCAATGATATCGGTGGGATCCGGAAAAATAACCGGTAGGGGACTCGGTAAAGGAGTGCAAACTCAACTCTCTTTCTTACCAGAGCGCCACACAGACTTTATATTTGCCTCAATTGCTGAGGAAATGGGCTTTGTTGGAGCGGGACTAGTTCTTTTGGGACTCTTTGGAGTGTTTTGGAGGGTTTCTAGAGTGATATCAGAGTCGAGAAATTTTGCAGCCAGGGCCTGTGTTGCTGGCATATTTTTAACTCTTTTTGCCCAAACTTTCGTCCATATCGGTATGAATATGGGACTTCTACCTATAACCGGAGTTCCTCTTCCTCTTGTTTCCGGTGGGGGATCGTCTCTTCTGGCAACCAGTATTTCTTTAGCAGTAGTCAGTTCTTGTCGGAAACAAATTCAAACTTGAGTTTAACTTCCCAACCGGTTAGAATAGGCGATGAACATGGCAAAATACGCAGTAATACGCCTCGGAGGGCATCAATATAAAGTATCTGAAAAGGAAGAATTTTTAGTGGATAAGTTAGCGGATGAGGCTGCTCCCGAGATTTTACTGGTAGCCGATGGGGAAAAAGTTTCTGTCGGAAAACCTAAGGTAGCTGGAGCAAAAATAACACTAAAAAAGGTAGAAGACCTTAAAGGGGAAAAAATTGACGTTTATAAATACAAAGCCAAATCAAGATACAGGAAGAAAATTGGCTTCCGTCCCTCCTATTCACGTCTTCTCGTGGTGAAAATAAAGACTTAAGGGTGAGTATATCAATATGCATCTTTCTAGTATCTTGACAGCTGTGAAAATATCCATTATATTGATTCGATTTAGACAATAACTATATGTCCAC
>Ga0075623_136_pt1 | contig 6141 bp, 7 predicted proteins | sample RifGroA1_FD_68377 | JGI IMG/M metagenome (GOLD analysis project Ga0075623, IMG submission 68377) | Microgenomates (Woesebacteria) bacterium GW2011_GWA1_39_12
TCTCAGTTGCTTTTAATTTTAACTTCTTAGAATATGCCTTAAGCGGCGCCTCCGAAACATTATTTGCATTCGAGATAGTTCTTGGGGCTTTTCTTTTTGTTTTAAAAAAGAGATGGGCCAATATCTTAGGATTTTTAGTTTTAGTTTTGATTTATTTCACACGCGCTCAGGCAATAATTTATATTTTTGGACTCACACTTCTATTTTTCTTACTTAATTTTCAGGTTAAGAAGGCAATTAGTTATTTCATGGCGTTTTTCTTTGCTGGTTCTTTAGTATATTTAATTGCTTCAAAACAGGGGATTTTCGCGGTTACTCAACATCTTCCAGGTCAAGCAGCTTCAGACGCCCTGAGAGGGGCGGTGCAGGAAACAAATATAACCTCCTTATTTAAGAAAGTTTTTTATAACCTCTATAATTTCTACAAACTTCTACCCCAAATTGTCTCGCCATATATGTGGGCCATTTTTATTATCGGCCTTTTTGTTTGGTCGAAGAATAAAATTGAAAACTATCTAAAGCTTTCGACCTTTTAGATATCTTCACCCAGTTGTTCCCTTAATTTACCTATTTGCCACAGCTTCCTTAGTATGGGTAGTAAAGAAAATATTTAGTAAGAGTAAGACTATGGCTATAGTTTCCTCGCTTTTAATTTTTATTTTTGTTGTAGGGCAGAGTCTGGGTGTGATTTTCTTGGATTCCAGATTTAAGGCAAAGACCATTAATAAAGGAAAACCGCCTGTTTATGTCGCCCTTTCCAGGATTCTAAAAGAAAACACCAACCCCGACGATATTATCGTTACCAATCTTGACACGTGGGGGAGTTGGTATGGTGAAAGAAAAACAATTTGGTATCCTATGGGGCCGGAGTGGAGACAGGTTTTTTTTAACCCCGATAAAATTGAGGGAAGCTTCATTTTAGAGAATTATATATTAGCGGGGGAATTTGAAATCTCTCCGGAGGAGACTTACGAAAGACAAGGGGCCCGCGCAATTCTTCTTGTAAGAAACCAATGATTAGCGATAGAGAAATAATTTCCCGCTTCAAAATAAGACCCAAAGATAAAGTTTTGGATATAGGAGGAAGCATGAGACAAAGGGACGAGATCCGGGTGGATACACTCGTTGATATAATTGCCCCTGAAGAAGCTCCGTACGGCCCGAGTAAACTTAGAGCCAAAAACTTTGTCAGGTTAGATGTAACGAGAGATAAACTTCCTTTTGGCGATAAGGAATTCGACTTTTGTCTCTGTTCACACACGCTTGAGGATTTAACTAATCCGTTTTTAGTAATCGAAGAGATGGGACGTGTGGCAAAAAGGGGACTAATCGTTACCCCATCTATGGGAGCTGACATGGTTTTTTCGCATATCAATTTCAGCGAATGGTTAACCGGAGCTAGACGCATTCCGGGTAAAGGGCACCATAAATGGTTTTTTTATAAAAAAGGGAAAGGAATAAGAATAATCCCCAAGAATTATTCGATTTTATATACACATGCCTTTCAAATAGTAGGTTGGGAAGGGGAAGAGGAATTTATACATTATTGGGAGGCGAGGGTTGGCTACGAAAAAGGAGATGACCTGAATATTCATAAATTGATAGACGAATACGATAAGTATCTCAAAAAACAAAGCTCAAAAATTAAGAAGGGAAGAACTCTCTTTTTTATCGACAGCCCCCAATATTACTTGAAAGAGCTTATAAAGCTACTCTTAAAGAGGGGTGTGGGTTTCAAATATCGAAAGAACTTTTGAATTAGGCTTCTTTCGGCTACAATTTGACTAGTGAGAGCTTATATCAATAAGGCCGTAGGACTTGCAAAGTCACAATCCGCGAGAGACACCTACGTTTTATTTGGTGGAAACATAGTCTCAGCCTTTTTGGGGTTTTTGTTTACCTTAATTATTGCACGAGGACTCTCGGTAGGAGACTTTGGGGTTTTTTCAGCGGTAAATAACCTTGTGACTATCATTTCCTCAGTTGCAGATATCGGGATTTCGGCAGGACTGGTCTCTTTTGTAGCCAGTTTTACAGCTAAGGGAGATAAAGAGAACGCCTGGAGATATCTCAAAGCATCGTTGGTTGCAAGACTTGTTGTAGTTTCGCTACTTTCTCTTGCTTTGCTGGCTTTTGCCCCAATTGTCGCCAAAAGACTTCTTGCGAGCAGCGATATAAATATGGTTTATTGGAGTGTTGTTTTGTCGTTTGGGCTTATGTTTTGGGGTTATTTCCCTTCGGCACTTCAGGCATACAAACGCTTTGTAGCTTCTATCTCCGTTGATATATCTCTGGGTATTATTAGAGTTTTGGCCGTGGGATCATTCTTTTTCGCAGGGGGCCGTTGTGTCGGGTCTTATCTTTCTCGGTGTATCTTTTTTAATAATCGACACACCGGGCGAAGTTTACTCCAAGCTCCTTCGTTTTTCGGGTTGGGTAGGAGTAAATAGGATAGTTTCAGCAATATCAGGACGCATCGATTTGCAGATGCTAGCCGTTTTTATGGGAGCGGAGGTGGTTGGGCAATATTCCATAGCCCAAAGGTTGGCTCTTTTTGTTACCGTTCTTATTTCTTCCTTCTCGGTGGTTTTGGCCACCAGACTTGCGGCATTCGACGATAGGGAGAAGGAGAAAGGGTATGTTATTAAATCGACCTTAGCCACACTTTTGATAGTAATTGGAGTAATAGTCTGGATAATTATTGCGAGACCTTTTATTAGTCTACTTTTTGGGGTTAAGTATCTTCCTGCAGTACCAATTTTCCAAGCTTTTGCGGCTTCGATGGTACCCTTCATACTTGCGACCACACCAGTAACAGCCATAATCTATTCAATGAAAAAACCGATTTATATTGGCTATTTTTCTTTCTTTCAGCTCGCTGCAATATTTTTATTAAACCTTCTTCTTATTCCTAAAATTGGCCCATACGGTCCACTTGTAGCATTCTTTGTTGTTGGTCTAGTTCTTGCGATATTTTCCTGGACGATAGTTTATAACTACTACTGGTCCAAAAAATGAATATTTGGGCACACACCCTGGTTAAAAACGAGGAAAAGTATTTATGGTATTCTGTAGCTTCTGTTGCCCCGTTTGTCGACAAAGTCCTTCTTTGGGATACAGGAAGCACAGATAAGACTCCTGAAATTTGTAAAGAGCTAATAAACCGATTTCCTGAAAAAATAGACTTTCGGCAGGTTAAGCAAGAAGGCGCGGATGATTTCACTTTAGTTCGGCAAGAGATGCTTAACCAAACAGATTCGGACTGGTTTATTATTCTCGATGGTGACGAAGTTTGGTGGGAAGATTCAATTAAGGGAGTTGTAGACACAATTAATAAGAAGGGTAATAAGGCTGAATCATTTATTGTAAGGATGATTTATCCCATTGGAGATATTTACCATCGGCAAGAAGAAGCTGCAGGAATGTACGAGCTTGCTGGTAAGAAAGGACATGTCTCCCTCCGGGCAGTAAATAGAAGGATTCCTGGGCTTACATCCCTTCGTCCACACGGGACACAGGGTTGGATTGATGAAAATGGTGTAATGATTCAAGATAGAGATCCTAAGAAAATTTACTTTGTCGATGTGCCATACATGCACTTTTCTCTTTTGCCTAGAGGAGGTAATAGGAAAGCCGACGAAATAGTTGTCAAACGACCGCAAAAACTAAAGCATGAACTAGGAGTGGAATTTCCAAAAGATTTTTTTTACCCTGAAGTTTTTTTCCGGCAAAGGCCGAAAATTATCCCATCTCCCTGGGGAAAGATGAGTTTGCCTTTCAGGATGCGCGCGGCTTTCGAGACTCCTTTAAGAAAAGTAAAAAGGAAGGTATGGAGGTCAAAAGTAGGGTACTAAGGAACCAGGTTTGGAGTAAAAAGGATTATTACCTCATAGCCAGAGGTGGTAGCTTAGATTCTTCTCATCCCGCCATGAAAATGCTTTTTAAGCTTGTAAGTCATGCAAATTCAATACTTGACATGGGTTGTGGGGAAGGAACGCGGCTAAACTTATTAGCCAAGAAAGGGCAAAAAGCAGTTGGTATTGATATTAGCGGCAAGGCGATTGAACTAGCAAAAAAGAAATATCCAAAGTTAGACTTTAAGCAAGGTAATTTAGAGAAATTGCCATTTAGAAATGAGTGTTTTGACCTAGTATACTCGGCTTTTGTTTTTGAGCATCTCGACAACCCAGAAAAGGTTTTAAAAGAAGGATTGAGAATATTAAGAAAAGGTGGGAGATTTTTGGTGGTTGCTCCCAACTTCGGTGCCCCCAATCGAGCTTCCCCGTCTTTTAAGGGTAATAGGGCAGTAAAGCTAATAAGAGAATTTTTCCTCGATGTTTTTCCAAAATCAGGGTTAAATTGGGATAAGGTAGAACCTATTGCAACAAGAAAAAAATATGAAATCGATTGGGATACGACGGTTGAACCTTACATTGGTTCTCTAATTACATTTCTGCAAAAAAAAGGACTTTCGATAGAATACTTTTCTTCCTGTTGGGAGCAGGAATTACCCCATCCAACTTTCATGCAGAAGCTTTTTCGATTTTTGGGAAGCAAGCGTATTTACCCATTTAACTTATGGGGGCCACACTTATTGGTTATGGGTATGAAAGTGTAATAACGTGGATAGAATTTGTTACTTAGTTTTTGGAGTAAAAATTCCCCTTCTCCTTCAATATTCGCTACCTTTAATAGTTTTTTATACCTTCATCTCTCCATTTATTAATAACAAATATTTTAGATTTTTGTTAATTCTTATACCCCCTGTCGTCATTTTTATTCGACTTTTGAGAAACGACCCATTTTTTCTTTCAGACGATTTTGCACACCTAAAATTAGTTAGCGAAAACTCTTACTTTGAGATTGCAAAAAATGCTTTTACAGGGAGTGGAATTTGGGTAGGCCACAGAATTATCGGCGCTTTCTGGCTATTTAAGCTAATATTCCAGTCTCTCGGGGCAAAGGCTGAAGCATTTCTTACGGCGAATTTTATTTTGCACGCTATCAATGTTTTATTCTTTTATCTGATAGTTCAAAAGTTAAAAAAGACATCTTTTGCAGTCCTTTCCGCCTTCATTGTAGGTTCTTATTACCTTACATGGATTTCAAACATACACGAGATAATGGGAGCAACGTTTGCGCTTCTTGCGACATTTTTTTGGGTTAAGTGGCTCAAGAAGGAAGGAAAAACCTACATGTGGACAATATTATTTTATATTCTTGCCATACTAACCAAAGAGATTACTTTTGTTCTCCCAATTTCTCTTGTTTTTATTACAATCTTTTATAATTACAACGTTTCCCCCATTGAGAAAGACAAGGCTGTAAAACACTTAATACCCTTTGCGGTAATTTTTCTAATTTATCTATTCACATATGGCGTCGGATTCCTAAATTATCGGATACTTCCCTCTCAAGACTCTTATAAAATTGCCTTTAATTTCACACCAATAATTCAAAACCTTCAATTCTATGGAGGCTACACTTTTCCTATCGCCAAATCATCAACAGCCTCCTTGGTGTTAATATTTTCAATATTTGTAGTCTTCGATTCGGTAAAGAAAAAGCCTATCATGATTCCGGCTCTTGCTTCTTTTTTTATTTTTCTTGGCCCAGCTTTACTTTTTGAAGGAAGAGTTTCCCCTTATTACTCATATATTGCAACTTTTTTTCTTTTTATTGGACTTACGTTTTTTCTTTCTGAGATTCACACTTCTCTAACAAATATATTAAACAAGAGACCAAAAATTTGGTTAAAAATATTTAATGTTTATTTTGTCTTATTTTTGCTAATTGGAGTATTTGGGATGAATAAACTTTTTATGGATAACTGTTTTTTGATTCAATACACATGGAAAAACGAACTCAAAGAGAGAGTAACCGGTGTCACTAAAAAAATAGAAGAAGTGTCCCAATATAGAGAAATTAAAAGAGGAACAGAAATTGGGTTAGAAGAAGCCGAAATGGATGAGGATATGAAATTTATTTATGAATCGGAAACTCTTCAACTTTTTCTAAGAAGTGAGAGACTAAAGGGTTTCAAGTATAAGTTTATAGAAGACAGAAGCTTATTATTAGTTGAAGAAGCTCTTTAACCAGAGCTCCAGTGAAAGTAGTGCCCAGAGGCGTGGGCCGAAATCG